>ENA-OPBD01001444-OPBD01001444.1-human-gut-metagenome-genome-assembly--contig:-NODE-1444-length-11101-cov-4.840395_pt1 | contig 11101 bp, 13 predicted proteins | sample MGYA00241062_ERZ501440 | MGnify/ENA primary metagenome ERZ501440 (study PRJEB25962, sample SAMEA2042628) | human gut metagenome | biome: human gut; feature: human-associated habitat; material: faeces...
AAATCAAATGGTTTTCTACGCTTTCCATATTTATTGTAGATTAATAAATTTTTTTGAAATAAAAATTTGATATCAAGTTGCCTGTCCATTTTTGTATATTTTCAGAAATATTTAATCCATCACTAGTTTTATACTTATTAAATTTGTCAATTTCATTTAAATGATTCAAAAATAATAATACATTATAGTAATAAGGATATAAAACTGGAAATATTTCATTGTTAAATAAAATTGTATCTAAAAAATAAGTTATTTCATTAGGGGATAGTTTACTAAAGGAATTAATTATTCTTGAAAAATCATTATGTTGTTCTTCTTTAGTTTTATGTTTAAAAAAGTATTTTTTTAATAAATTTCTCAATGATTTGTATTTGATACAATCAATTATATATTCTGTTTCATTCCATTTGCCCATTGGATATTTTTTAATATTTCTTGTTTTTAATTGATGATTTTTTCTATTAATTTCCATTTGATATGCTGAAATTTCTCTATCTTCACAGATTTTTAATATTTTTTCTTTATTTTTGTTTGAAATATTTATTCCTAAATATATTGCTTGTGGTTTTGGTAATTTTAAAAAATAATCAGATTCTTTTTTAATTAATCCACTTAATTGAATATCATAATCTATTAAAATCCTCCATTCTTTTTCATATTTCCATTCAGTAGATTTTTTAAGTAATGTTTCATGTAATAATTTATTCCCATTATCTTTAATATTCATTAATTCTTTTGTATAATCATAATTATCTTCGTATTTAACTGGGTAACACCAGTTTGAAACATATTCTTCATTTAAATCTTTTATATTGTATTCAATACAAATTCCTGTATGATTGTAAGCATAATGCGCCCACATTGGATTTATTGTATTAGTTTTAGAAAAACAAGTTAAATAAACTTCTTCTTTACGTTGTTTAATTATTTTTTTAATTGGATAATCAAAATATTTTTTGTTAATTTCCATAGATTTATTATAATGTTCTTCAATTGGAATTTCTTTATTTACCGATGAATCATTTTCGTAAATAAATTTATGTTGTTCTTTTTTTGGATTTTCACTAAATATAATCTGTTCAATCTGATTTTTATTTAATTTAGCTTTTTTGAAAAAATTTGGTAGAATATCCTTGTAAAAGTAGTGGTCATATAATATATCTTTGTCATAGAATATTTCTCCTTCATAAGGATCATTCAAAGTACTTGCTTTGGATAAAAAGATTAAATCAGTTTTTAATAAATCTAAAGTGTGATTATTGTCATCAAAATATTTATATTTGTATAATGAATTGGGAAAATGATTATTTTTTAATTCATGTGCTAATTTTATATTTCTTTTTTTTGAAGAAAACATTAATTCAAAATATTTGTCAATCCACATTGTCGTAATATTTATCATTAATAATTTAAATTATTTTATAAATTATTTGCCCTATTCAAAGTGAAGAGTGCTACAGAAAGTAGAGAAAGACATCAGTGATGAAGAATGTGATAAATTTAATGTGTCATGCATATCTTATTTTTATTATTTAAGAATATTATTTATCTTGTTGAAAAAATTATTCAGATACTAGAATCCCTCTATAAATTATTATTCTTTTTTCTAGAAACTTGGCCATTTAACGAAATTGCAAAAAATATAATAGCCATGTTATATAAATAATATAATATGTTAGATAATAAATCTATTAGTTGGACAAGTTTTTGTCAGGCTATGAATTCAATAGCCTACTGGCTACTCCAAAACAAAAAGAAGTATAAGAAACGTGACCATTACCAGATATTAACATTAAAAGGTAGTTGTAGCGATATAGAAAAGAAAGCAAAGAAACTAGGAAACGATAAGCTAGTTGCAATGTATACAATGGCCTTAATTAAAGATAACAAGTCTTTAGATTTCCTTCCAAACTATGTAACATTAAAAGATGGAACTCAAATTGATAAAGCTGAGTATGTAGATATGGCCATAAGGACAGAAGCATACATTAGAGCAAATAAAAGACTTCCGGCTATTGTATACAGAATGTCGACCCTTCCGGACTATAAGGATTCCACAATGAAGCTGTTTACCAAAACATTCAGTTTCAAAGGAAATACCATTGATGAGGCTTTAGCAATAATAGCTAAAAAGAAATTATACAGTAGATACTTCGATTCACAAAAAACAGACAAGAAAACAATTAATGATGCTAGTCAAGGAAAAGGTTCCAACTGTGTAGATTGGGGACAAATATATTACAGAATACCTAAAAGCTTAGGCTATGATGTGCAATTTGTCCATGTAAAATGCAGAATATCTGGAACGGGGAATATAAGATTAAGACTCAAGCATAAAAAACACACTGGTGGAAACTGGATTAACAGAGATCCTGCTGCAGTAGCAGATACAACTTCAGGAAATGTTAGATCCATCTGGTGTGATGATGGCTACCTAATAGCTTATGATCCATCATGGATTTTTACTGATTTATATTCAAGTTAACAGTTAATGTTAACTCTTTTTATTTTTTACATTAACAATTAGATTTACCTATTTAACATTAACTTTTAAAACAGTTTAATTCAATTTAAAGAATTGAAACTAATTTTTTTCATAAATTTTATTAGGAAACAAATAGTTATCAAATGCTCTCACCTTTTCTTTAAATACTCTCTATGAGGGACATATTAATTACCCACTCGTGGGAGGTGAATATAAAAATGATTCGTAAAACCGACAGTAGTTTATTAAATTGGATTTATAAGTATGTAGTTGACTTTACTCTTGAAAACGACAAGTCAGGTTTGACCTGGGACAGTACAAATAAGGAAGCATTGAGTTTCATGAACAGCATTCCCAAAAAAGAAAAAGTTCAAAAATACGGAATATATGCAGCCAAAAGCTATCTGTTTGTAGTGGATGAATTTGATGATGTTAAAGAGGGTCTGGAAAAAGGAGTGCTGTCTGAAAAGACATGCAAGATGATTTACACATGGAACAGTGAGGTCGGACGTGAAAACTGGGATATGGATGATGTTATGCATGCATTATATCCTGCATTCGGAAGGCACATAAGCAGGAATTTCCTTTATGCTTCAATTAAAGAGTTAGTGGACCTTGGAGTCATTGAATGCGTCAATCCCAAAGAAATACATGGTAGAATGTATATAATAACCGAAAAGGGTGAAAGAGTACTCGGGTTGCTATAGTTCACTATTTAAACTGAAATAACATTAACACTCACCATCATTTATTCAAAAACCACATCCAAAAACCATTGCATATATACTCCATTTCAAAAACCAAAACCTAAACCAAAACGCCAACCGTTAATGTCAAAACCATTCCATTAAATTGAAAGTAAATGCTAGCTATTGATTATATTAATCATATCTTAATGGAAACATAGGCTAAAAAATAATCCGAAATCAGCATTGATGATTAACTAATACTTATCATCTGCTATCTCGCACTTTCTTTAAATATGTTTAAAATAAGATTAATTATTGCCACTCAAAAATATTTGGGTGGATTTCATTTGGTGAGGCCGTTGAATTATTATGGAGTGCTCGTTATTCAAACTTTTTTTATAAAAAACTCCATAATCAATTCAACTAAATTTATTTAGGCATTTAATTTTTGTTTTTGAGATTTTCAATATTGATTCTGAAAACATAGTGGTCATGAATTTTTTAATGATAATTTTATATAAAAGTAATAATAAAATATTATATTAATTATTATATACAGGTTGTAATAGCTATGGCCAATATAAATAATACATCATCCTACATGGATGAAGACAAAAAGCAAATTATCAAAGAGTCCAATTATACCTATAGAGATGCTCTTGAAGTTTCAGCTTTTCTCATTGAAACCGGAAGGTTCGAAAGATTCTACAAGGAAATGCAAATTGCAGACCTTCAAAAGGAACTTGAAGAAATGGGCGATGAATAAGACTTCAAAACTTGTCTCCCGTATATGGCTCTAAAAAAACTATTTTTGATTGTAAAAGGTAATAATAAAATTTATTATTACTTTTATATTTTTTACATAATAAAATTTTATATATAAAACATAATAAATATATGTATTATGTTACTTGAAAAAACCAACATCAGTGCAAGAGTGGACATCACACTCAAAAAGATTGTCGAAGATTCAACCTTCACACATAAAGACGCATACGAACTTGGAGCAAAACTGATAGCTATGGGAAACGCACAGGACACCATAGCAGAGATAAACACCAATCCGGATTTTGAAAGAATCATTAGACAAACCGAATACAGTTTAATTGAAGCAAGAAAAGAAGAACTTGGAAGAGAATTAAGAGATTTATAGGAGGACCGTCACCATGGGTCAGGGAAATTCAGACATCATATATTTTCTAGAGCAGCATGAACAGGAAATAATAAACTGCTGCAGAAAAGGAATGAGCAACAACGAAGTCAGACAACTTCTAAAAACAAAATATGACAGGGATGTTGCAGACATTACCTACAGGAAATTCAAGGCAAAATTGAACCTAACCAAAAATGATTTCATGGAAACAATACTGGATGAGATAATAGCTATGAAAACATCAGGAGCAACAGATGAAAGCGTCAGAAGATGGCTTGCAGAAGAACATGAATTTGAAGTAAGCAGAGCATCATTTTCAAGATTCAAAAAGAATATCATCTAACAGATAAAGACAAAGACTCAAGAGCAAGAGATAAAGATGCGTTGACAAACAGGGCTATTGCTCAAAGACAAATAACAGACAATGATGTTCATCAAGATAATATTGACATAGCTATTGACAATATTCTCCAGCAACAGGTTACAGACATCAAAACAGGCCTTGAAAATCTGGATAAAATAACAAAGAATGCTGTAGGTATTGAAATTGACTTTGCCAAACTGGATCAAGAGGTAAGATATCATGCAGGAGAAAAAAGCCTTGCAAGATATCTGCTTGATTTGGCAGAACTTAAAATAAGATATCTGGAATTATCTGTTAAAGCATTTGATGCTAAAAACAAACTGTTCAAAGATGAAATGGACAGATTATTCCAAAACAGAGTTCTCGAACTTGAAGACAAGAAAATTGAAATGTCTCAAAAGGACATCATGAATGAAATAGAAATCCTTGCAAAACAGATTGATGATAATAATGTATGATGAAAACGGCAGATTCTATCTTGACGGAAAGGATAAAGCTATTCTTCAGAAATGTGTATATGAAAACCCATATATACCTTTCAATCCTTTTCCAAAACAGGCAGAGATGATACTGGCAACAGAAAAGGAAGTGTTAATCGGAGGTGCAGCGGGAGGAAGTAAATCAACCAGTCTGTTAATGAGAGCTTTATTCTACGTTCAGGATGATGCCAACGAATATCATGCGTTAATCTTGAGAAGAACATTATCTGACTTGAAAAGGAAAGGAGCTTTGATTCATAAGGCCAGCCAATGGCTAAACAGAAAGGAAATTCAAAACAATTCCGCTATTAGGCCTAAGTGGGACGGTACTGAACATTCATGGACATTTCCAAACGGCAACTCATTAACATTCGGATATCTAAGAAACATTAACGATTTGGATACTTATCAAGGTTCTGAATATCAGTTCATAGGCATTGATGAGCTGACACAGCTTGAAAGATTCAAATATATCTATATGCGCTCAAGAGTAAGGAAAACTAAAGACAACAAGCTTCCAACACAGCTGATGTGCTCAAGCAATCCTGGTAAAAGAGGAAACAAATGGGTTCGTGAAAGATTCATCGAAAAGATAGATGAAGACATTCAAGACAAGACACAAATAAGGTTCATCAGCTCCAGCTATCTCGATAATATCTATTTAGACAGAACAGATTATGAAGAATACCTTATGGGCTTGGATAGAGTAACAAGAGAACAGTTAATGAACGGTAACTGGTATGCTAGTGTTAAAGATCAGCTATTTGATGAGTCAGATTTCCACTTGATCTCTCATAGCGACTTTTTGAAAATTCCCATCATTCGCATCATAAGATACTGGGATATTGCAGCAACTGAGGTGCTAAATGATGATGCAATCAAAAAAAGTGATCCTGACTACACTGCAGGAGTACTGTTAGCTAAAGATTTAAACGGTAATATCTACATTCTGGATTCATATGAGTTTCAATTGGAATCAAGAAACTTAATCAATGAGATTATCAATACTGCAGCACGTGACAAGTCAGATGTACAGTATATCGAACTGGACGGTTCAACAGGAAAGAACTTCGGACTGTTAATCATCGATGAGTTAAACAGACGAGGCTTCACAACCGGTACCGGAAACTCACGCGAAAATAAAGTCGACAGGGCCAGACGGGTATCGGCAGACATTCAACAGAATGGAATTTTCTTGGTTGGAAAGGATAGAACAGGGTTCACGAAAAAATGGGCTATGGAATTTCTGGAAAAAATTACAGCCTATCCGAATGAAGCCATCCACGATGACTGTGTGGTGGCGTTTACTGGAGGTTATGAAAAGATAGCTAATGAGAAACAGCCGCAAAGGGTGGATGTGGATAGGTGGTATTCCACATAAAAAATTAATTATAATTTGGGATAATAATTTATTTATTCTCTTATTAACAGATTGTAATATGATAAAATAAAAAAACGGAGGATTTGGATTTTATGAATGATATAATATTTAAAGACTGTGACTTCCGTTATCTTGATGATGACGAGGAATTATCCTGTAAAAACAAACAAGGCACCGACATTGGTTGCGATAACTGTCAGGAAAATATTCATTTAAACTGCGATAATTTCAATGCAAAAAAAGATTTCTGCTTAAAATTCTTTAGAGATAACATAAGCGAGTTAAAAGAATGTCAAGAAAAAACTGTATTTAATGACAGTGACTTAAGCCGTAAATGGTCAAATTAAGTAGCAACAAGAGTTAATGTGGATGAGTGGTATTCCACATAATTAATAGCTATTGGCCTTTCAGTAATTTTTGTCTGCCTTTCCATATTAGCTGGTGCTGTTTTTTTCTTAAATCTTTATAGTCATAATACATCTGTGAAGTAACGTATCCGTGCTGTCTTCTGAATTTATCTATTCTTATAATCTCTGCTTGAACAATAGCTGATTCGCCTTCATGCCAGCAGTACCATGGATGATGGCAGGGCACGTCACATTCTGAAGCCAGTCCTGTCTTGCAGTTGTTGCAGTAATCAACAAACCACATTTCTCCCTCTCTTTGAATCTTTTCCTTCTTGGCTTCGATTATCTGCTGTCTTATAGACTTCATTTACATCACTTCAATAATTTTATAAAAACCATAAAAACTATTGAGAACTTTTTGAAAAGTTTTTTTAAAAAACTACTCGCAGTTCTCAAACGATAAAACGGACAGTTCTTATGGCTTTTTCATTATACATATTTTTATAAAAACTATTTTTTCAGGGGGTATGTGGGAGAACTTTTTGAAAGTTTGCTCCCGTCCATTCCTGAAAATCATGGTTTTTTTAATTTTTCGATTGTAAAAATCACCACCAAACTCAATGAATAATTATCCATTGCACCTAAAAACAATTTTAAACAATTTTCGTGAAAAAACTTTTTGAAAAGTTTTTATGAGTTTTCATGGTTTTTCCACTTTCAGGTTTTTTAGGTTTTTTGAGTTTTCATGGTTTTTTTGGTTTTCCCATCCATGGCGGTTTTTTAATCGTGCTGTCAAAGTTCATAATACTTAACCCCTCAATAAACTTATCTTCCTTCATAATGTCTAAAACCCATTCGCCAATCTCATAGCTGATGATTTCATATATTGAATCGTCCATGTGTTTTAAATCATAGTTGATGGATGCAACTTCACTTTTTGCCAAGTCATATACATTGGATCTGCCGGACTGGGTAGTTACCTGAAGAAATCCATGGTCTGCCAGTTCGTACATGTATTTCCTGACTGATGCCTTACTCAATTCAAGATTCTGAAGAGAGAAGTATTCATTGGTTGTAATTCCCATATCCAATACTTCTCTGTCCTTATTGATTCTCCAGTCATCGATATTGTTTCTGATGTCATTTAAAACCTCAACCGCTTTAGGAGCAAGGTTTGCAGATATGCTTTCCTTGTATGGTTTAAGCAAGCTCATGAACTGCTGGACATCGGCAATATTGGTCAAAATTACTTTCTTGCCGTCAATCTCATGGATTTCATGGTTATAGTAATTCAGAGCAGTTATGGTTTTCAGTATTCCGTTGAACTTGTCAAAATCCCTTTTATAGAAAGCAGAGTTCTTCAGAAAGTTTATGACAAAGTAAACATAAGGGTTTATGATTACAATGTCTTCAAAGACTTCCTTCAGATGCAATAGCATGTACGGCACCAGTTCAGCTTCCCTTTCATATCTCTTTAGAATCTTATAGCTTTTGCCGTGCTTGAATTCCAGAGCAGTGTTTCTGCGATTGAAGATATCCTTGTTGTCCATTCTTGGAGTAATGAATATGCTTCTGCTCATTTCCTGCTCATCGAAATTATGATTAGGCACTGTAGTGTAAGTTAAACATGGCCTTCCTTCAAGTTTTAAATCCTTGACTTCCCATCCTCCTTCACCGTCAGGTATGCTCAACGGTTTGTTTAGAAAACCATCGGACTGAAGTTCCTTCATAAGGTTTTTGGACTCTTCCATAAACTCATGGTCATTATTTCCACCCATGTCACCGTAATTGACAATCTTGCCGCCATAGAAATGCCTGTCCGTTTTGGCACGGTTGAACAGGGCCGCTTCAGTGATTTTCTTTTCATTGACAATGAATCTCTTTGGAATCAGTCTTAATGCAGTTTCCTGAATGTGGGACTTTCCGCTGCTGGCCTCACCAAGACATATTACAGATACAGGATTTCCCAGAAAACCTGTCCAGCATACAATATATTGTTCCTTTCACCTGCAGTAAGCCATTCAATGACACTGCCGATATAAACCAAAGGACAGTGCAGTGACTGGAGTAGCTTCCTTTAATTTGGTAGCATCTCTTTCCTGTTCTGCCTGAAGTTTGTCAGCTATTTCCTGTTCAATGACTGAAAGTTCATTTTCATAGTTGAGCTGCAATAGCTGTTTAACTTCTGAAAACTGGCGGTTGATTATCTTGGGCTCTAATTTTCCTTTGGGATCCATAATCTCTTTGTAGTGCTTTGCGACATTACTTTGAGAAGATAATGTAGCTGGAGATTTATTTAGATACTCTCCAATCTTATTACCAAACTTATTTTTAAATACATATGTAACCTTATCAGGATTTTTGGGATTGATAATGAGGGTTATTGTATCTTTTGTGGGTAATTCAGCTACATTACTCATTGTTATTTGCTCCGTCTAGACCTGGACATCACGTACTATGAAACTGTAGTATACGTAGGTTCCGGATTTCTCTTTGACCTGGATTGTCATTTCAGATAATCTGTTAACAAATTCTCTGTATTCGGCAAGGTCAACATTTCTGACAACATTGGATTTGCCGACTGAACCTGCATTTTCCAGTTCAAGAATTGAAGTCAAGAAATCAAAGAATACACTTCCTTTACGGATGTTTTTGTGAAGGTCTCCATCATTTTTGAGGTTAAAGTTTATTTCAACGTATAGCTGTTCGTCATCCTTGAAGATAAAGAGTTTGAATCTGTTAACGGTTTTTTCTTCACCGTCATAGTCGAAAGTGTATGATGTAACTGAAGACATTTGTGGTCTTCCGGTGATTAGGGTTCCGTCTTCAAAGTCTTTAAGTTCTGCTTTTTCATATCCTTCAGGGATTTCTACAATTTCTTCATAATCCAATTGTGTGCTTGTAAATATGCTTTGTCTATCATTACTCATTCTAACATCTCCTAAATAATATTAAAGAGGATTTAGGAATCCTCCTCTTTTAAAAATTTTGAATGGTTTTGTGTAACCATTTTTTCAGCTGTCATTTCTTGGTGTTCTTGTTATATGGTATTCTGCTTGTTTTTTAATTGTTATTGCAAGGTTGTAGACGAATATATGTGCATAGAAGTCTTGTTCGATTATTGATCGTCTTATTCCGCTGAAATCTTCGATTTCAATTAGGTTTTTTAATCTGTCAAATCCTGTTTCTACTGTCCATCTTTTGTTGTATAATTATTTTAATTCTTCTGTTGTGAATTCTTCGGTTGTTAAATTTGTTGCAAGTATTTCTGGTTATTTATTTCCAATATCTACAATTGCAATTCTAATTTCTAATCGTCCCATTTTTCGTGTTTTTTCTCTTAAATTTTTGTCACGAAAATGACTTAATCGGTTATTTGTTAAATTAATTTTTATTATTTCATCATTAGTTTTCATTTGTTTTATTAAGTGTTTAAATACATTTTTTGGTAGTCTTATTAAGAATTTAGAGTTTAAATCCATGGTTTTAGCCATCAATTCGATAGATGCGTAACCACGATCATAAATTGTAATTAATTTTCAATGTTGAATCTTTCATTTATGTTTTTTAAATGTTCTATTGCTAAATCTATTTCATTTACTGTTGTTTCAACAATTTTTGCTGTTAGAATATGTTTAGAATGAACATCTAAAAAGCACGAGACTCTTGCTCTGATTCTTTTTTCTTTTAACAAATGTTCATCACCAACAGGAAATTGTATACAAGTTAATGTTACATTGGGGATGTCAACAATGCTTCCGTCACATGTAGATACAATATATCCTTTTAATTTTGAAAATCCTGAGTATTTATTGTATAAGTTATCAATAAAGCATTCATTCATGTCTATGAATGCTTGTGGATCGATAAACATTCTTTGTTTTCCAATTGCTTGGCTTGAAATTGTTTTAAAATCATTTTTCATCATTATTGTGAAAAATCTAACTGTTTCAATATAGCTTGTACAGCTTCTTTGAGTAATAATATATGCCATATACTCTTTTTGAGTCATTTTTCTTTCTCTAATAAATTTGTCTTCTTCTGTAACATATTTTTTTGATACATAGCGATCAAATAACCTGAAAAATTCAATGACAATTCTGTCAAAAGAATACATCATATTAACCCCCTAATCAAATAAATTAATGATTAAAAAACTTTAACCACTAATATACATATTTATAACTAATAATATTTAAAATA
>ENA-OPBD01001447-OPBD01001447.1-human-gut-metagenome-genome-assembly--contig:-NODE-1447-length-11076-cov-5.833590_pt1 | contig 11076 bp, 6 predicted proteins | sample MGYA00241062_ERZ501440 | MGnify/ENA primary metagenome ERZ501440 (study PRJEB25962, sample SAMEA2042628) | human gut metagenome | biome: human gut; feature: human-associated habitat; material: faeces...
ACCTGTCCACCATCGCCTATAATTCTTTGTTGAAGAATATGGACAAGTACGAGGTAAAGCCCCGGTTCTATGTCATCAATTTCGACGATCCGCGCAGGTCTCACCGGTGCAATCCCATTAATCCGGAATTCATGACGGACATTTCCGATGCGTACGAGGCAAGCTATACGATAATGCTCAACCTCAATCGCACCTGGATCGAAAAGCAGGGGGACTTCTTCGTGGAGTCTCCTATCATTCTGCTTGCGGCAATAATCTGGTATTTAAAGATTTACAAAAACGGTATTTACTGTACGTTTCCCCATGCGGTAGAACTGCTCAACAAACCCTACTCAGACCTGTTCACCATTCTGACCTCTTATCCGGAGCTGGAAAACTATCTTTCTCCCTTCATGGACGCATGGAAGGGAAATGCCCAGGACCAGCTCCAAGGCCAGATAGCCTCGGCTAAAATACCCCTTACGCGCATGATCTCCCCACAACTCTACTGGGTGATGACCGGTAATGATTTTTCATTGGATATCAACAATCCGAAAGAGCCCAAACTGCTCTGCGTGGGCAACAATCCGGACAGGCAGAACATTTATTCGGCAGCGCTCGGATTATATAATTCCCGTATCGTCAAGCTTATCAACAAGAAAAAACAGCTTAAATGCGCCGTTATCATTGACGAGCTTCCCACCATCTATTTCCGTGGGCTTGACAACCTGATCGCGACGGCGAGAAGCAACAAGGTGGGTGTGCTTCTGGGTTTTCAGGATTTCAGTCAATTGACACGTGACTACGGAGAAAAAGAATCCAAGGTCATCCAGAACACGGTGGGGAATATTTTCAGCGGACAGGTGGTCGGTGAAACCGCAAAAACGCTTTCAGAGCGCTTCGGCAAGGTGCTTCAGCAACGTCAGTCCGTATCCATCAACCGTCAGGACGTATCCACCTCCATCAACACACAGCTAGACTCGCTCATTCCCGCATCAAAGATCGCCAACCTCTCACAAGGCACGTTTGTCGGGGCTGTGGCGGATAATTTTGATGAGAGGATAGAGCAAAAAATATTTCATGCCGAAATTGTCGTGGACCATACCAAGATCAGCGCAGAAGAAAAGGCTTATCAGAAAATCCCGGTCATCAACGACTTCAAGGACAGGAACGGTAACGACATCATGATGCAACAGATACAACGCAATTACGACCAGATCAAGGCGGATGCGCAGGCTATTATCAATGAGGAGATGCGGCGTATCAAAAATGACCCTGAACTCCGTAAACGACTAGGTCTGGAAGATGAAAAAGGAAAGGACCCCGACAAATCATGACAAGTGGAGGGGTAATTGAAGAAATTATACCCCGACTGATCGGATTATTGAAAAAGATGCCGTATATTTGAAACTTGAAATAGAGAAATAAGGCCGGTCTCGACAATTGGGACCGCCATTATTATACATAAGTCGCAAGACGTCTCGAACAGGAATCTGACAAATTCAAAAACACAGAGGCTATTGCGTGAGGCTTATGCTATACCTTATAGCATGAGCCCATGCGGGTTTCTGTGTTGGGCTTTGTCAGAGCCTCTGTTCGAAATAAGCATGGGTTTCATGCTTTTTTAACAAGAGGTATGGCAAAAATTCAAGTTATCATGGCACTCACTTTGGACGGGTTCCTTCCGCATGAAGACGAGATGCTTATGCGATGGGTGAGGGAAAACAAACGGTATGGTTTCCCACGCTGGCAGCGACAGGCCACATTCCACATCTACCCCCATTACGGTTTGATGGACTTGCTGAATGTAAAGGAAAAGCATGACAAGGATTGTATTTATCTGGCAGGAGTGGGAGATGGAGGAAGTGCGGAATATGCCGATGGACTTTTTCGGTATAATCTGGTGGATGAGACAGTACTTTTTCTGCTGCCTCTTTCTTATGGTGGTGGAATCCCCTTGACGGGAGAATTCCGGTCTGCCCGCTGGAAACTTCTTGGCTGCAAAACTTTCTCCAACGGAATCTGCCGGCTTATGTATAAACGAAACGGATGAAGATGCTATCTCAACCCATACCTTTCCATTTTCTTGTATAGCGTCGGACGGCTCATCCCCAACATTCTCGCCACACGACTGATCTTACCTCCACATTCTTCCAGAATCTTCCTTATTAGTTCTTTCTCTTCTGCTTCTTCCATCAAGCCTTTTTTACATTTTTCGCCTGTCCTACAGATGGTCGCATTAAGATTCAGATCTTTATGGGTTAACAATGGAGATACCGCCAACAGGACAGCACGTCTTATCCGGTTGTCAAGTTCACGCACATTGCCCGGCCATGAGTGGGAAAGCATGGAGATTTTGGCTTGTTCGGTAAAACCGGAGGTCTCCACACGTATCTCTTCTGAATGTTGCTCACGAAAGAAGTCAGCCAGTGGCAATATATCTTCCGGGCATTCGGAGAGAGAGGGCTGGCGTATCTCAAACTCGGCGAGACGGTAGTACAGATCCTCCCGGAAACGTCCCTCCCGTATGGCACGCTCCATATCCTCGTTGGTGGCCGACAATATCCGTACATCGGCTTCAAGTTCTTTGCGGCTGCCCACTGGACAATACACTCTTTCCTGTAATACCCTGAGCAGCAGTGTCTGCATTTCGGGAGGCATGTTTCCGATCTCGTCAAGGAAGAGCGTACCGCCCTTGGCCGTCTCAAAATAGCCGGCAGTATCCTTTTTCGCATCGGTAAATGCCCCCTGCACGTGACCGAAGAACTCAGATGCGGCAAGTTCCCCCCGGATACAACCACAGTTCACCGCCACAAAAGGCTTGTCCTTACGCCCGCTATGCTGTTGGATCAGCTGTGCGACAGATTCTTTTCCGCTACCGTTCGGTCCAAGGATCATGACGGAACAATTCAAAGGAGCCACACGACAAGCTATCCGCTCGGTCTCCCGGACCGCCCCGCTAAGCCTTTTCATTAATGATTTCTTCGGGGGAACGGAAACTGGCAGACCGATCAATCCCCGTAACAGTTCCATCAGTAACTCCTCGTGGACAGGCTTGGGCAAGTAGTCCTTTGCGCCCAATTTGACGGCACGCACCGCATCTGCAATGGAGGCATGTTCGGTCATCACCACAAAAGGGATATGTAACCCTTGGGAGATGCTCCATTCCAGTAAACTGATGCCATCCCCTTCGGGAAGGCGGACATCCGTCAGTACCAGCGCCACGTTATTCCCCTTGATTTTCCGGCGTGCCGAAGGCTCATCTATGGCCGTCAATACCCTGTAACCGGCTTTCTGTAGCCATCTCTCAAGAATATCGCAAAGAATCAGGTTGTCCTCCACGATCAATAAAGTCTTTTTCATCCCCGTCATTTTTCTTTCTTAATTCATTATTTACTTCGTCTATCAGTAACCGTATCTGTTTCATAATTCTCATCGTGTACTCTCTGACCGTCTCGTCGCTCGAGGTCTTGTCATGCAGGAGCTTCCGATAACCGAACAGTACATCGTTGGCCCCTAACAACTCCCAGACCGGAGCCATCCGATGTACGATCCTCCGCATGGCTTCCCGATCGTTTTCTCTTAAAGCCTCCTCCAGTTCGGCAAGATCCTTTTCTGACTCTTTTGCGACAAGACCGAACATATGACGACGGTCGTCCGTACTTTCCATCAGGCGGGAATAGTCGAACGGAGACATGCCTGCACTTCTGCCCTCCGTAACGGAGGAGATAAAGGCCAGCAGTCCTTTTGAAGAGAAAGGCTTATGTATGCAACCGCAAAAACCGGACTTCATATACACGCCCGAGTCCCCGTCCCCCCGTGCCGTCATGACAGCGACCGGAACGGTACGGGAATTTCCGATATCCGAGTTACGCAGTAATCTCAACAAGCCGAAACCATCGGTCACGGGCATCTGTATATCTGTCAATACCAAATCATAATCCAAGCGGTCGAGTGCTAGAATGGCTTCTTTTGCATTTTGACAGGTCGTGCATTCCACCCCGTTGCGCCCGAGCATGTCTTCCGTTATTTTCAGAAGGATGCTGTCATCATCCACTACCAGTACATGTTTGGGAAGTATTGTCGCAGATTGTACCGGAAGCTCCTCTGTTTCCGGTTCTCCTGTCGTTTCCGAAAGGGGAAACGACAGGCGGAATGTTGTACCTTTACCTGGTCGGCTCTCTACTTCAATGCTTCCGTCCAGTACCTTTACAAGAGCTTTCGTGATAAAAAGCCCAAGACCGAAACCTTCCGAGTTTATCTCCTGCGCCGCACGCTCGAACGGACGGAAGACACGTTCCAATGTCTCCTCGTCCATACCGATACCGGTATCACCGACCTCCACATATAATCTTCCCGCCATGTACTCGGTATGGAAACGGATCGTACCCGACAGGGTGAACTTGATGGCGTTTGTCAGCAGATTGTCCAATATTTGTTCCAATTTGTCTGCGTCTCCTCTCACTGTAATATCACCGACATTCTTATGCCGGTGCTCGAACAGCAAGGCCCGGCCACCCGCTTTGCGGGCATATTCCTTCGATATGTTGTCAAGCAAGTTGTTTAGACGGAAAGGAACCTCGTTACGGGTATCCTTGGTCTCATTGATCTTATAAACATCCATCAGGTTGTTCACCAGATTCAGTATATGGCGGCAGGAATGGCGGATATTCTCAAGGTACCCCTCCCGTTTTCTCTTCTCACGGGTTTCCGAAGCCAGCTCCACGCAGTTGCTGATATTGCCCAAAGGTCCCCGTATATCGTGCGAGATGGTCAGGATGATCTGTTTGCGCATTCCCAGCAGCTCCTCGTTCTCCCGGTTTATCCGTTGGAGCTGTGCCCGGCCTTTCCTCTCTTTCTCAATATCATGCCGGATAATCAGAAACGAGACGAATAACAGGGCGGAGGCGGAAACAATTACTATGACAAACAATTTGAAAGAAAACTCTCCGGCTTCCGTGATTTTTTCCTCCCGGTTCATAAATGCGGCCTGTGCCTGCCCATCAAGATGGGTGACGAGCATGTTCAATTTTTGGTTCAATGCTTTGTTCTGCTTACGCAAGCTGTCCGCGTAGGCGTCTATCCGACGATCACGCTCCTCCTGCATGGCAAGCAGTTTGTCATTCAATTCTTGCAACCCTTTCGACGGTTCGAAGACCTGTACTTTCTTTTTCCCTCCAAACCAGCCGGCAACCCCTTTCTTCTTTTGGGTGACTGTTCGGATACGAACCGCTTCCCTTACAACGACAGGCAGGCGGTTTGCAAGCAGGCTGTCAGCCTCCTCCAGTTGGGTGATGCTTTTCATGATGTGGAACAGATGCTCTTCTTTCGCCTCCAGTAAATGACATAAGGAATCAATTTGTTCGGACAGGACAAACATGCCACAACTCGATTTCAATGTTTGCAGCAGGCTGTCCGTATGCAAGCGCTTTCCATGGTAGTTACGGAAATCAGCATCCTCCCAGACAATGACAGACTCCCCGTCGGTGGCAAGTTCGGTAATATGGCGATGTGCCGTATTGACATCATGACGTATCCGGCGTATCTCCAATGTTTCCGTTCTTATTGCACGCATACGGCTTCTCTCGTATAACAGGATGGAGACCACGCTGCATACGACCACGATCAATATCATATACCCTAAAAGCACTTTATGCTGCAATGAAACCTTTCCTATTCCCATAAATTCGTTTTCGTGTTATCATAAACAGATATTTCAGACAGCCAAGGATTTGTAGCGGACTTGTCAAGACAGTTCAAAGTGACATACTATTATTATTTCAGGTAAAATATGGAAGAAGCCCCTGCCTCCTCCGATAACAGGATTCAGACAAGGGCTTCCGCATGAGAATGAATTGATAACTCTCGTAATAAATCGAATATATTCCATATCAGATAAGAGGGAAACCGATCTGTTCCAATTGTGCTTTCCGTTCGTCCGACATTTTTCCCTTGCGGTAATCCCGTCTCTGGATGGTGCACCAGCGCCCCAATGATCCTTCACGACATCCCGGCCATCGTCCTTGTCGGCTATGAAACAGGCACAATTGTTCGAAGTTGTTTTTCCAGGCTTGTTCCGCCGACCAGACAAATCCTATTTTATCCAATAAGATCAGGCGATTATGGGATAATTTGCCCAGTTTACGTATTTTCCGTTGTGTATGACACCATCCGCCCAAGTTCCCTTCCGTTGATTTAGGAAAACGCTGATATTTGCCGATAAAAGACTTCAGTTCCTCGTAGTTCTTCATCCATTCCCCTTGGAGATCCTGATTCCAAACAAAGCCAATCTCATCCAAAGCCCGGATGCGCTCTTTGCTCAAACGTCCATCCTTCCGTCTTTCCCGCTGGGTATAACACCAGGTCGCAAGCGGGCCGTCTTCACGTTTGGGCCAGCGTCCGCAGGTATCAAAAAAAACTTTCAACGCACGGTATTCTTTCATCCATTTGGAATCAAGCAGATTCCATTCGAAGCCGATTGATTCCAGCTGGCGGCGACGTTCCTCCTGCAATTTTCCCCGTTTATAGGCAATGCGTTGGGTGTTGCACCACAAACCGAGTTTTCCTTCCGTAACTGACGGCCAGTCGTTTTCTTCCCGACGGAATTCAATAAGCCTCTCATACATAATCTGCCAGGGCTCCAGTTCTGCCAATATCTCCTCTATGCGCAGTCTTATGTCTGACAAGAAACCCGTCGTCAGAAAAGAGGTGTTTCCTTCGAATCCTTTGGGTGATGGAAGGAGAGATAGACGCTCCAAATGGGGAGCCATCACGTCATAGACCGATTTTCCTGAAAGATTGTTGACAAAATCCAAGACGACCGGCTGTTTTCCTGCCCCGGCATCCAGGCAACGGCCCAATTGCTGCAAAGTAACAATATATGATTCCGTCCGTCTAAGGAATAAGACGGCATCCACACCCTCCACATGTAGTCCTTCAATCAGCATATTGACGGAAAACAATACGTGCAGCCGGTCTGATTCCTCCCGGAATGCATCCAGTATCCGACCGTTCTGTCGTTCACCTTGGGCATGATGGATCTCGAACGGAGTGATGGCACGTCCCGCTCGTGTGAGCCATCCGCATACTTCCGGCACCATCTGTTTCAAATCGGTGAGATCACGACAGAAGACCAGCAGTTTGCGTACGCTTGTCGGCAGAAACTTCCGGATGACCTCCGGTGCACCCAAAGCCTCTTTGAAATCCACACGTGCCAAATCCAGTTTCCTCTGTACCTTTTCTTTTCGTCCTTTCGAACAACCGCTGCGTTCCAGCTTTCTTTGCAGCCGGTCCAGTTCGTTGTCCAGCCCGTAAGCACTTTGTACCAGGACCGGAACCGGTAAAATATTGTAATACCAAGCCTGCGGCAAGGTAAGTTCATAAAACAAATTTCCTTCGAAATAAAGATCCACCGTATCAATCATTCCTTCTGGACGGATTGGCGTTGCCGATGTTCCCAGGACATTGGCACAGGGATTATTTTCTATCACTTCCTGCAAGGCGCTTCCCCAAATTTCTGCCCCGAAATGGTGGAATTCATCGATCAGAATATGCTCCGCCCGTAACAACCCATTATCCTTTCGGTTATAAATCAGTGACTGGAATGTCCGGTACGTCACTTGCGGAGCAAAGAATCCGACTGCTTTCCGGATCTCATCCAAAATCGTGATGTTCGGAGCAAAGACCAATATCTTCTCCTTTGCATGATCCGCGATATAGCGTGCCAACAAATAGGATTTCCCTGTCCCGGTAGCCTGCACGACCGCACCGATACGGTGCTGTTTGAATCCCCGTGTGATCGCCCTATAAGCTGCTTCGTTATGCGGATAAAGCTCCACATGTCTTCCGGACAAGAGGCTTTCAATATAACTTTCATCCGATACGGTTAACCCGTGCAGTTCAAAGTCCAATGCCTCCGGCAGAAATCCGCCGTGTGCCACGATCCTGAAATAGAGATTTCGATACCCTTTATTTAGTGGAGAGAGCGTCTCATAAAACAGTTCTGCATCCGAACGGGTCAAAGGACGTTCGTTTCGAACCTCTTTCACTATGGCATGTACCATTTCCGGCTTGAAGCCTATCCGTAATCCGTTTTCGGATTCTGCCACCTGGAAGCCTAGACGGCGATAGTAATCTGTTAAAGACAGTTCCATTAATCTTGACTATTACACAAATCGAATATTCTAACACCAACCAACAATCACCATACCGACGCAAGTGGATAACCTACCGGTTGAAACCTTCCTGCTTGAAGACAGTTTCCTATTGCATGTCCAAAAAATCGAATAATAAAGGATAATTTGTATCGTCTATCTACAGCCGGTTGATACAGAAGCATATGCCTTCGGAAAAGTATTTCCCATTCTACAAGGAGGACTGTATCAGCAGATGCTTCCACAGTTTCCAGTCGAAGTTCACATTCACATTATCACCCGTATATTCGGCTATAAAACGTAAGTTCTTTACAAAACCTGGTCAATAGGTTACACCACCTACCACGCCATTCCATTTCTTATTATATTCCACATTGTAATACCGATAGGCTAAATGAATTCCTAATTCATGCTGGCCAAAATGAATACGTTTAGTCATAGCCACATAATAATTCATAAAATAACGCCCATATCCCCTTTACCTTCAATTGCCCGATCTGATCATTACACCCCACCGCTATAGCCGGATAATATTTCCCTTCTTTCAAAGGCCTCACCTTCAAAGAAAAAAGTAGTCTTCTTTTAAAAACCGATACGGCTAGATTCTTCTGCATCCTTCCCGCCTTTCCCGAGTAGTTCTAATTTGAATAGAGATTCTTCTGTTGAAAGAGGGCCATATCTTCCATTTTTAGATTCAAAGATCACAGAACCAGGCTCAAGGCATTCACAAGTATGCCACATCCCTTTAGGAACACAAATTCCGGGAATAGGGCTTCCATATTCAAGGAGATATGATGCTATTTCATTCCCTTGATTATCAAAATAAACTTCACGAACTTTTCCTCTAAGGATAATCACCACTTCAGACGTATCTCTGTGTCGATGTATAGGAATTTTTGTATCAACTTCCAATACATTTAGTATCCTTTGAGAATCATCGTTTTCGGAATCCCGCAAATCAAAATGTATTCTGTGACGTACTGAATCTTTAGCTTTATCCCAAATGGTATTGAATAATTCATTGGTTAGTAACATATTATTTTTCAAATTTTCATTGTTTGATCTAGTTTGTCGATACATACCTTTTTTTGAAAATGTACCTTATAATAGGTTTGTCCATTCATTCCCAATTGCAATCTTTATTCTTCCGTCTTACGATACATTGCAATTACATTTTCTGCCAATGTCTTAAAATCGCCAGATTCAGCAGTCAACCCACAATCAGCCTCTTTAAGAATCTTATTTTCATATTTTTCAGTGTCAGTTTTATAAATCAGCTTATATCCTATATAGCAATGCATTTACAATACGTCTGCAAGCCAATCCGTCACCGTACGGATTTACAGCCTTGCTCATTTTTTCATAAGCAGTCTTATCATCAATCAAAGATGACACTTCGTTTACAATCTTATTATAGTCCGTACCTACCAATTTCACTGTTCCGGCATCTAACGCTTCCGGCCGCTCCGTAGTATCGCGCATCACCAATACCGGTTTTCCCAATCCTGGAGCTTCCTCTTGAATGCCGCCACTATCCGTCAACACAATACTACTCTTCTCCATCAGATACACAAAACTTAAATACTCCAATGGCTCAATGAAGAACATATTCTTCAAACCCGAGAGATCCTCCCCGAACACCTCATGAATCGGCTTGCGCACATTAGGGTTCAAATGCATGGGATAAACAAAATCCACATTCGGATATTTAACTGTCAAGTCTTTAATAGCTGTACACATATTGATAAACCCGTCACCAAAATTCTCACGGCGATGCCCCGTGATCAGTACCAATTTTTTGCCATTGTCCAAGCGGTTCACATCATAACCTGCTTTGCTCAATACACTTTCTAATTCATTATCCAGTTCCTTATTGTTTTTGATTTTATCCACTACCCAATAGAGCGCATCAATCACCGTGTTGCCAGTTACAATGATATTTCGGTCATTAATGCTCTCTTTAATCAGATTATTGCGACTTAACGGAGTGGGAGAAAAATGATAGGTCGCCAAACGTCCTGTCAACAACCGGTTCATCTCCTCCGGCCACGGGCTATAAATATTGTGTGTACGCAAACCTGCCTCCACATGCCCTACTGGTATCTGTTGGTAAAAGGCCGCCAACGCAGCGGCAGTAGAGGTTGTCGTATCGCCATGTACCAATACTATATCCGGCTTTATCTCTTTCAATACCTCACGCATGCCGGTCAGCACACGAGCTGTTACATCATACAGATCCTGTCCCCGTTTCATGATATTTAAATCATAATCTGGTTTGATGTCGAATATTTCCAACACTTGATCCAGCATTTCCCGATGCTGTCCAGTTACGCACACCACAGTTTCTATACGTTCTTTCTGCTTCTGAAGCTCCTTCACTAACGGAGCCATCTTAATGGCCTCTGGACGGGTACCAAAAACCAACAATACTTTCTTCATATATTCTCTGTTTATAATTTTTTTGTCAATAACCACCATGCGTATCTTATCAAATGAATCTGCCGTTTGAGGCGCTTCGGTTCTTTTATTAGACGATAGGCAAACTCTAGATTATGCTCCACCCACCATTTCGGGGCGCGCTGGACATGTCCGGTATAGACATCAAAACTGCCTCCTAACCCTTGGAATATTGCCCGATGTTGCCGCAGAATTTCCTCCATCAGCAATTCCTGCTTAGGTGAGCCCATTGCCACAAACACTACATCTGGTTTCTTCTCCACTATATCATCTATCAATTGTCGTTTCTCCTCATCCGTCTTGATATAGCCGTTACGGTAACCTACAATTTGGATATCCTCATATTCAAAACGTAGTTTCTCTACGGTCTCATTTATGATTTGCTGCTTTCCACCAACTAGATAGAATGTTTTTTCCCTGTAAAAGCGAGTAATAATTTTTAGCCATAGTTCGCATCCGGGAATCTTACAGGCATCCTTATAACCTT
>ENA-OPBD01001448-OPBD01001448.1-human-gut-metagenome-genome-assembly--contig:-NODE-1448-length-11074-cov-2.845812_pt1 | contig 11074 bp, 17 predicted proteins | sample MGYA00241062_ERZ501440 | MGnify/ENA primary metagenome ERZ501440 (study PRJEB25962, sample SAMEA2042628) | human gut metagenome | biome: human gut; feature: human-associated habitat; material: faeces...
CCAACCAAGTAGCTGCCGCCACCGTGGCGCTGCCGCTTTTCATCTTCATCACCGCGCTGGCCAATCTGTTTGGCGTGGGCGGCGCCAGCCTGATCTCCCGCTGTTTGGGACAGGGCGACCGCCAAAAAGCCGGCCATACCGCCGCTTTCTGCATCTGGAGCGCCATTGCGGTCTCTCTTATCTATGGCATAGCGGTCCTACTGCTGCGGCCGGTGCTGCTGCCCTTGCTGGGCGCTGATGCCGAAACCTTCGGCTATTCTTCCTCCTATGTGCTTTACAGCATCGGCCTGGGCGCCATGCCGGCGGCGCTCAATCCCATGCTGGCACATTTGGTCCGGGCGGAGGGCCATTCCCGGCAGGCCAGCCTGGGGGTCGCCTTTGGCGGCATCCTCAATATCCTGCTGGACCCTTTCTTCATCTTCGTGCTGGATCTGGAAATCGCGGGGGCGGGCATCGCTACCCTGCTTTCCAATCTGGCCGCAGCCGGTTATTTTGCTCTGTTCCTGCATAAGATCCGCCATGAGACTGCCATTACCATCTCTCCCCGGCAGTATACGCTGGGGCAGCACATCCCCGGGGAGGTACTCTCTGTTGGGCTGCCCAGCTGCCTCATCTCGGTCATGGGCGCCATCAGCAATACCGTACTGAACCACTTTACCTCCGGTTATTCCAATGCCGCCATGGCCGGTATGGGCATTGCCAAAAAGGTGAACCTGCTGGCCTTTGCCGTGGGGCAGGGCATCACCCAGGGTCCCCTGCCGCTCATCGGCTACAATTACACCTCCGGCAACCGCCAGCGGATGCTGAAAGCCATTTACGGCCTACTGATAGGCTGTCTGGCTGTCTCGCTGCTCATCACCGTGCTGCTGTACTTTGGGGCCGCCCCTATTACCCGCTGGTTCATCAATGATGCCGAAACGGTGGCCCATGGGCGCACCTTCCTGCGGATCATCTGCCTGACCTGCCCCACCAGCACCTTTATCTTCTTTGCCATTACGGTGTTCCAGGCCACAGGCAAACGGGCTCAGCCTATCTTCCTTTCCCTGGTGCGCAAGGGCACCACCGATGTGCTGCTGATGCCGCTGTTCTATCATCTCATCGGCATCAATGGCGTGGCCTGGGCTTCCCCCGCCGCCGATCTTGTCGGTGTTCTCATTGCATTGGCGGTGCTGCTGCCCTATCTGCGCCGCCTGCGGCAGATGCCTGCCTCTCCTGCATCGGAGCATTCCTAAGCCATCTTCCTTTCTTTTACGGCCATTCGGCCGCATATCCAAAAAATCCCCCCTGCCTTGAATAAGCGGGGGAGATTTTTTATTTACCGGCGGGATTGCTTTTCCTGCCGACGCTTATCACTGATGTTCTTGATATGCTCATCGGTGATGAGTGTCACACCGTTTTCTTTGGCCTAGGCCGCGCAGCCATTCAATACCGTTTTTAGGAACGGCCGAGACACCTTGACGAAATTTTCAGCGCGTCATCGGTGAATTATACGCTGTCATCGCAGCGGTTGGCAGCATAGCGGATGGATTCAAGATCCGTTTCCTTGGGTGCCGGGATCGGCTCCGCAATGGGCTTTTTAAGCCCGCGTGGGAACTGGGTGTACCAGAAGTTCGTGGAATCCCGGTAGCCATAATCCACCGGTACCGGCGGAAAGTTATTTTTCATCACACCATTGATGAGTGCATCATAGTATTCCGGTTTCATCAGAATCTTATCGATACTCTTGGGGTCAATCCCCAGCCAACCCATCTTTTCTCATCGTTGTACCCGGCATCAATCATAATGGTGGTGTCTCCCTTGCGGTAAAAGAAGATATTGGCCACCTATTCCCGTACGCAGGCCACATGCTCATCGATCCACCCGGTATTCGGCGGCTTTCTATGATCTTCACTGGTTTTAGTATGCCCACTCTCCCCGCCTTGTCAAGCAGATCTCCCTCTTGCTATCCTTCATAAAAACCTATAAAATAGAGCTGATCTACCATTACACCCTAGGGAGGATGCTCATGCTGACCGAGCACGAAGAAAAGCTTATCCAAAGATACTATATTTACCCCAAAATCGCTATTACAGCGGTCATTATGGCGCTGGCGCTGGGGGCCCCTTTCATCCTGCTGGAAATGATCGATGATCTCGTTTTTCACGATGAAGAAGTCATCTTTTGGGGCCTTTATATCTATTTGGGCTTCGCGGCCCTGTATCTCATCCTTTTCTGTTACTGCACCCTTCGAGCCAAGCTGGGAATGCGGAAAGAGGAATGGCAGGAGCTGCAGCGCCGTCTCAAGGTCCGTCAGCAGCAGTCCGATTATTCCGCAGCTGCCGCGGGCGCCATGGCCATGGGGGCTGCCGGCCGCCTAATGCAAAAAAGCCAAAATAAAACAGTACGGGGTGCCGGTACTGCCGCCCAGGTCGCCGGGGCAGTGGGGGCCGTGGCCACGGCCGGCGCCATGAGCGCCGAGATTGCCCACAATGCTCAGGCCATGGCGGAAGCCTACGGTGTCCCCCTCCCCCGCACCAAAGGATTGAGAACTGTACTGGTGCTGCTGCCGCTGGTGATTCTCATTGGCACCTACATCCCCCAGTACAGCCACGCCCATACTGCCATGCAGCAGAATACCCTCCTCGTTTCCCAGCGCATTGAAGAGATCACCAAAGCTTTGGATCCGGTCTGTGAATACATCGCTGCCGATGACCCCGCCGAACGCTATCAGGATTACGGCTATCGTGTCATTGGCTACCTGCGCGGCATGAATACCGATGCCCCCAAATGCTATGTTTACATTTCGCTGGACTCCACCGGTGTGCTGGAATCTCTCTCCTACGATGAGGAAATTATTATGTCACTCAGCCTGGAGGAAAACCTCAGCCGTATCGAAAAGGACTTTGAAACACTTCACCGCGTCCTGCAAAAAGCAGACATTCCCACCAAAAGCCCCGAACTGCTCACCACCTATCAGCTTTCCGAAGAATTCCGGGAGGCCTTCCTTGCCGGCACCTATTATCAGAGCATCGATTGTTCCGAAAATGGTGAAAGCACCCGTGTTTATTGGAGCTTTGAAACCGAATCCGAGGAAGAATTTGATGAATACACCCATCCCCGCGTATACCTCTATGTGCGGGCGTAAACTGCCCGGTGGCTACTCAGCCAAATGTCCGCCCTTGGGCACTGCGTGAGGTCCGATAAGGCCCACATTTTATAGCTCTACTATCTCCCCTCCAAATACCAAAAGCACTAAAACCGGGACAGTCGCTGAAAAAGCGACCGTCCCGGTTATTATAATATTTTCAGCCCAACGGCTTCATTGTTGGGATTATTACCGCAGAGAATCGTATCGTCTTACAGGTTCTTATATCCCGATTTTCCCGTGCTCTGCTCATGGCCGTTCCCACATAATCTCTCATATCTTCCCATAACTTTTTCCCCAAAATGGGTAAATACATGGGTAAATCCAGTGGTGCTAGCTAATCTTTATTTTTCCTTCAAGGCTGGCAAAACTCGCTACTTTCCGTTCCTTACTTGCTTCGTTGTAAACATCCATTGTAGTCTTGATATTTCGATGCCCCATGATTTCTTGAATGATTTTCAAGTTCGTCTCATTCTCGCAAAGCCGTGTGCAGAATGTATGTCGCAGATTGTGGACGCTGAAATGCGGCAGTAATACGGGTTCCCTGCATTCCTGCTTTGCCCTCTCCACTTCAGTCTGATTGCAGTCTCGGATGATTCTCTCGATCGCTCTGTTGACTACATGGGGTGTTAGCATTTCACCATAACGGTTTTGAAACACAAAGTTTGAATATCCATCGACCACGCATTGATTAAATCCATTCTCCATCTGCTTTCGCCTTGTCTGTAGCAGTGCGGTCTGAACATCCGCAAACATAGGAACAATGCGCGTAAAGTCGAGCGTTGTAATCTGTTTCGTTCATAACGAACACCTCCTTCAAAATAGAAATAGCCGCCTGATTTCTTTTGAAAACCAAACGGCCATGTACGCTATATTCAGTTCGACAAACTGGAATTTGAAAACCATAAAATTATGAGTGATTATTGCTCTCCATAGGTTATCAATAAAATCCTCCAAAAGCCTTGAAAATAAAGGATTTATCGCAATGTGTTCACCTTATCCTTTTATATGATTTCACACAAGTTTACTCTTTCCCTGCCTACTTATAAGGGCAAAATCAAGGGCAAGAAAATCTCATAACAAGATATAACAGAGTGTGGCAATCGGAGAACTATGACATATGTGCGAATATATTATAACGGAGGATTTTTTAATGGACAAGTATATTTATGATGAAAGCAACGGTTTATGGTATGAGTTGCAGGGAGATTATTATATTCCTTGCATTACTTTACCAACCGAAAAAGAACACAAGTTTATCGGCTTATGGGGACAGCGGTACAAACGCTATTTACAGGAACATAAACGAGCAGTTTACACCACGCTGCTCACAAGCGGAAAATTGAACGGTTATCTTGCTGATATTGACGAACAGGCAATGGATATGATGTTCCGATTGGTTGAGCAAATGGCTGACAAGGAAGGTGTGACTGAGCAACTCAAAGCGGAAAACCCGATGTTGTGGGTTGTAAGAATGAACGAGATACAGGCAAGGGCAAGAGAAATAATCAATAGAGAAATTATATACACATAAAAGATTAGAGCGGCAGGGAGAAATCTCTGTCGCTTTATTCTTGCCCTTGACAATAAGGCACAACTATTATATACTGTACTTGTAGATGTAATACACTATATAATAGCAAGTAACAGAATGGCGGTGGAATTTTGGATATTGTTGTAAGCAATAAGGCAAGCCGACCTTTGTACGAACAAATTTCTACACAAATCAAGGCGGCAATTATGAGTGGTGAATTGAAAACAGGTGAAGCCATTCCGTCTGTAAGGTCATTGGCAAAGTCCTTGCACATTAGTATTTTAACGGTACAAAAAGCTTATGCCACATTACAAGAAGATGGATTTATAGAGTCAACAGCTGGTAAAGGGTGCTATGTATCGGCACAAAATCAGGACTTTTATCTTGAGGAACAACAAAAGAAGATAGAGGAACACTTTACAGACGCAATCGAAGTGGCAAGGGCAAGTGGAATATCACTTGATAAACTAATCAATTTACTGACACTTTTATATCAGGAGGACGAATAAATGAGCGAAAATATTTTAGAAGTTAAAGGTTTGACAAAAGATTACGGTGATTTCGTTCTTGATAAATTGACCTTCACTGTACCTAAAGGCGTAATTATGGGACTGATTGGAGAAAATGGTGCAGGAAAATCAACAACTATTAACTGTATTCTTAATGAAATATCAAAGACAGATGGAAATATTGAAATTTTCGGAAAGGATTATCTCTCTGAAGAAATTGAAATCAAAGACAAAATAGGCGTTGTATTTGATGAAAACCATTTCCCAGATATATTTACACCAAATGAAATTGGAACATATATGTCGGGAATATATTCAAAATGGGAACGAAATACTTATGTCAATTATCTCTCGAAGTTTGAACTTCCTGCTGATAAAAGGGTAAAGGATTTTTCTAAAGGTATGAAAGTTAAGTTGGCTTTTGCTGTGGCACTTTCGCACAAAGCAGAACTTTTAATTTTGGACGAAGCAACAAGTGGTCTTGACCCTATTATCAGAGATGACATTTTAGATATTTTGATTGACTTTGTTCAAGACGAAAATCATTCGGTATTGGTATCTTCTCATATCATAAGCGATTTAGAAAAAGTGGCAGATTATATTACTTTTATTCATAAGGGGAAATTGGTTTTCACCCACTCAAAAGACGAATTAGTTGATAATTACGGTGTAATGAGTTGTGGTGCTATGGTTTTTGACAACTTAGATAAATCAGAGATAATCGCTTATAGGAAAGAGGATTATCAATACAAAGTGCTTGTAAAAGACCGTCACATTGCCGAGAAAAAATATCCAAAAGCGATTGTTGTTCCAGCCGCAATCGAAGAAATTATGCTTTTCTATGTAAAGGGGGAAATGAAATGAAAGGGCTATTAACAAAGGATTTTCTTACAATTAAAAAGAAATATGGCTTACCTCGTGTGATTATGGATATAGCCATTATTATTGCGTTAATGTTCATATTGGAAAAAAGCGGAACAATATATATCAGTTTTTTACTCATTCCTATTGAAATAATGTCAATGATTATCTCCCTAACAACTTGTGACGAGCAATGGAAATGGGGGAAATATGCTGTATCACTTCCTGTATCTAAAAAACAGATTGTATGCAGCAGATATGCTTGTGCGGGTATTTTGTCCTTAATTGGCTTTGTGGTTGCACTCATTGTAAATTCTGCCTCATATATTCTGTTTCCACAATATGCATATGGTTTTTATCTCTTTATGTCCTGTGCTTCATTTGCACTGACATTATTGTTTTTGGCATTTGTTTTGCCATCAAATTACTCGTTAGGTGTTAATGCTGGATTTGCGACAATGTTTATCTTAATTATACTGCTTGTTGTTTTGGGCTTATGGACTAAGGCAACAAATAATTCAATTATGTGGTTTGTTGTAGAGAATTTTGAAGTAAGCATTGCTATTGCAGGAGTTTCTGTTGTTGCAATATGCGGGTTGTCTTTTGTACTGTCAAACTTGTTTTTCAGAAAAAAATATATATAGTTAGGAGTAAGAAATGAGAAAGTGTATCAGATGTGGATGTGAAATGAAAGAAAATTGTGCTGTAAAAATTGAAGGGGCGGGATATGGAATTGTTTTATCATCTGATGAAAACAAGTTATTTGGTGGTCGAATAGGAAAGCCTAAAGTAGCCATTTGCCCTGAATGTGGAGAAGTGTCTATTTATCTTGAAGATTTGGATAGATTAAACTAATCCCTTCTTTTTCTACGATAATGTTATGTACGCCGCCGCTATGGGTAAAACCGTAACGGCGGTTTTTCAATGCTACCTGCTATCTCTGTCAATGGATTTTTTATACTGTCTTTGCGGTGGTTGCTGCTTGTTGCGTTCCTGTATCTCACGCAGATGTTTTAACACGCTCTGCCTTTCGGGCGGTCTGTGCTGTTCTTTAGTGGCAGCTGTCGGCTTCCTGCTGACTTGGTATTCCCACTCGGCAAGGTCACGGTTGTACTGTTCTACAACGCTTTCCATTTCTCGGAAAGTCCTCATAAAAACTTGTACATCGGGATAACCGTCCGCTTTGAGTGTATCGGGGATTTTATCCAGCCTGTCGGCAATTTCCACTTCGGTTTCTTTGATTTTTACCTCCAACGCTTTTCGTTCTTTACCTTTGAAAAGCCCCTTTGTATCAGCAAGCTGCTGTTTCAAGTGCGGCAGAACTTTGTCCTGCAAGTTTTTAATTTCCTTTGCCTTATCCTGTACTTTTATCATCAGATTTCGCATATGACGGAACTCTGCCATATCAATATCAAGTGTAGGCTTGGGTGGCATATCCTTTTCCCGAATAAGGTTTTGCAGAAAATCTTTTGCCTTTGCCACAATCCCACGGAACAGATTAGGAAGCCAGCCTTTGCTTTTAATTGACTGGCTTGCTTTTTCGTGTATCTCGGTCTGCTTGACTTCTAAAATCTTTGCTTCGGAAATACCCGATAACAACGCCATATCCGCTGTCCTGTTCCATTCCTGCCTTGCGGTGTTATCCGCTTCAATCTCGGCGGCTTTGGGATAATGTTCAATAGGATACCGTCGATTCGCAGACTCGGATTGATGTACTGCCTGACCTTTCCAATGGTCTGCATCAGTTGGGTCATTCCCTTTGCCGGAAGATATTGCGCCTGCACGGGAATGATTACGCTATATCAAGCAAATCGCATACTTGACTCATACAGAATAGGCCGACTCAAGGTATTCATCGAACTTTTTCCGCTTGATCATTCTTCGGTTTCCAACCCAGATAACATAGTTGCATTCGGGCTTATCGGTCATATCCCGCAGCTTCCTCACGCCGATACCGCTATATGCGGCAGCTTCTTCCAGACTAATGGCAATGCGCTCCCAAACAGGAACGAGATTTTCTTTTTCTGTTCTCGTCATTTATTCCGCCTCCTCGTGCTTCCGGAGATAGGTCACATATTCACTTCTGTTTCGGAACTTGTACCATCTCCAGTTGTATTCCTCCGATTTGAAAAACGCCTTACGGATCGCATCATAGAAATGCTGGATAGCTTTCATGTTGATGCCAGGGGTCAGCACCAAGTCGCCGACTTTGATGGCAGCAAGGTCTTTGTGTTCTTTTCTCCACGGAGTATAGATGAAGGGCTGTGACATCATACCGTTATAGATAGCCTCATCGATAGCTGTGTTGGGATTCAGCCACTAATATAGGCAGATAATCACTTCCTCGACTCGGACAGCGTTCAGACCCTGCATATTCATCAGGTCGAAAACACGCATATCAAGGATCTGCTTTAGGGAACGGAAGCCCAAATCGCAAAAGTAATCAGCGACGACCCGATCATCTTTTTCGAGCCACTTTGTCGAGCTGGGGTTGATGTTTATTTTCTTGTTCATGTGAATCACTCCTACCGGGTTTTATGAGATTGCCCTCTCACTTTCTCTTTGCCGAATTTTTTGCGAGATTCCCACAGTTTTTTGCTCGTTTCCAAAATATTTTTCGGAAGCAGAAGAATTTGGAGGGAGGAGGCATATTCTTTGGAATGAATTCTCATGCGCTATTGACAAAACTATCATCAGGATGATATAATGTGGTTGTATCATTGCAATGATAATGGAGGCTTCATATTATGAGCGTCATTCAACTGCTTCATGGAACCGACCACATCATCGAGGTTCCGGATATTCATATCGGTAATCCGCACAACGACTATGGCATGGGATTCTACTGTACCCGCGTCGATGAAATGGCTCGTGAGTGGGCCTGCAAAAAGAACACAGACGGTTTTGTCAACAGCTACGACTTTGACACGGAAGGGCTGAAGGTGCTGAATCTGTTGGACGGAACGCATACGGTCCTGAACTGGATGGCTCTTCTGCTTCAGTTCCGCACCTTCAAGCTGGACTCCGAAGTTGCCGTTGATGCAAGGGACTATCTTATTGACCACTATTCAATTGATTTAACCGGCTACGATGTTGTGATCGGCTATCGGGCAGACGATTCCTATTTCCAGTATGCAGAGTCCTTTGTGTCCAACACCTTACCGCTCAGAAGTCTGAACAAGGCTCTAAAGCTGGGCAAGCTCGGCGAGCAGACGGTTGTCATTTCTCAAAAAGGCTTTGATCGGCTGCACTTCGTGAATGCTTATCCGGTCAGCAAGAGCGTCTATTACCCCAAGTTCTTGGATAGAGATACCAAAGCGAGGGATACTTACCGTAAAGAGATCAAGAAAAGCAAGTCTTACCGGGACGACATCTTCGTGCTGGATATCTTGAGGGAGGAGATGAGCAACGATGACCCACGCATACAGCGAATCTTATTTGAATAATGCCAAGGATCGTCTTTCCTCTTTCTTCGACTATGCAATCAACGACTGCAAATTAAAACCGGATTGGATCACAGCACTCTTCATCAATACCGGCTACGCCGAACAATTTGAACGAGGCAACCCCGCCTATGTCGCAGGGATGTCCGGTGTTGAGCTGGCCCGTGCGGTCATCACAAAGGCATACGGTCCAAAGGAGCTGCCAGCACCAACCAATGCAGAGGACTGCTCCCCTGAATATTGGGCCGGTTGGGCAGTTGCAGAGTACCAATGGTTTACCGGCCGTCGTTTCAAGGACATCTTTGAGCGCATTCCACTTTCCAAGATCATTGGGATGTATTCCGTTTACCACGAGATGGACATTACAAGTTTCATCGATACCATGGAGGAACTCTATAAAGCAGCGGAAGGCGGTTCCAACCTGAAGCGCATCCGTGAAAACCGGGGCTTATCTCAGGCAGAGCTTGCAGAGCAATCCGGCGTGAATCTGCGCAACATTCAGATGTACGAACAGCGGGTCAATGGCATTGACAAGGCGCAGGCAAACATCCTCTACAAGTTGTCCCGTGTTCTCGGCTGCAATGTGGAAGACCTGCTGGAAAATCCCATGATGTAATTTCATTCCTGCACCTGCTTCGGCAGGTGCATTTCCTATGTCAAACCAGTCATTTCGTTCCTGTTTAACCTACGCATTTCCTAAAATTTTCTTAAGCGTCTTCAGTGCATCATCCCTTTTTCTATAGATGCTCGTCTTGGGCATTGCGTATTTTTCCACAAGCTCCTTAACCGGTATTGGGGATTCTGTGAAGAAAAAATCCTGAATGATGGCCCACTCTTCCGGGGCCAACATTTTCAGTGCAGTTCTGACTCACTCAATATCCATACGCTGCATGACCGACTCCCCTACATTGCACTCTGTAGGAGCGTGTGGAGATAAGCGTATTCCACTCATAGCCGCAGGTCTTGCACTTCCACCAAGCCTTACTGTTTGCGAACGCCGTAACTTCGGTAGGCTTCTTTCCGTTTCTATCAGACCATTCGACTGCTACTTCCGGCAATACTGTCGCAAGGTCGTTAAATCCAGCAAGGACTTTATTATGAGAGCAATATGGACAGCCCGTTTTATTGATGGTTCTGCTCTTTACGGTAGCAGTCCATTCGTGTCCCAATTTGCATTTCCATAGCACTTTCTTGTGTGAACCGATAGATACCTCTGTCGGCTTGATTTCATTTTTCTCTGACCACTCTGAAGCTAATTCCGGCTTCAATGTACTTAAATCGTTAATGCCTGAAACTACTCTTGCACCGGAGCATATTGGGCATTTCTCGCCATTGGAACGAGCTTTTACGCTTGTTTCCCACTCGTGACTGCAAGCACCTTTCCACCATACTTTCTTATTCGAGCCGAAAGTTATACTGTCCGGTGTCAACGGCAAATTCTTTTCCGACCACTCGGCAACCAATTCGGGATGTACTGCCACTAAACTGTTACTCATATCAAAACCTCCGCTTCCTCTTTGATTAGAGTATATGAGGATTTGGCTTTTACTTGTAGTTTGCGAATATCCGTATAAATAGAAAAAGCCCTTTGAGAAAAGGATTT
>ENA-OPBD01001455-OPBD01001455.1-human-gut-metagenome-genome-assembly--contig:-NODE-1455-length-11027-cov-2.412596_pt1 | contig 11027 bp, 8 predicted proteins | sample MGYA00241062_ERZ501440 | MGnify/ENA primary metagenome ERZ501440 (study PRJEB25962, sample SAMEA2042628) | human gut metagenome | biome: human gut; feature: human-associated habitat; material: faeces...
CCGCAACCGCAAGGACGTCCGTTGTTACGACGCATGATCACGTGACCCAGTTCGCCTGCAAATCCGTCATGTCCGTAAACCAAGTTACCGCCGATTACGATACCGCTACCAACACCGGTTCCCAGTGTGACCATCACCAGATTATTATAACCTTTACCGCCGCCCTGCCACATTTCACCCAGGGCTGCCACATTGGCATCGTTGCCCGCTTTCACGGTAACGTCCAGATCCAGTTCTTTTTTCAGTGTTTCAGCAAGGTCAAAAGATCCCCAGCCGATATTAACAGCACCATTGACCATGAAGCCATCGGCATTTACCGCACCTGGAGCGCCGATTCCCACGCCTACCAGATCTGCTGCGGTGATGTTCTTTTCCTGCATTTTATTTTTGATGGATGCTGCGATATCCGGCAGAACTTTCTCTCCACCGTTATCCTTGACCGTAGGGATCTCCCACTTGTCCAGCACCTGTCCTTCGTCATTGAACAGTCCTAATTTAACTGTGGTTCCTCCCACATCTACTCCAAATGCATACTTACTCATCATCTTCGTCCTCCTCACGTCTTTTTGCCAGGGAATTCTGTACACGGGTGTACAGTTCCTTTGCAGCATTGTAACCCATCTTCTTCTGACGATGGTTAACTGCTGCGGTCTCACAGATCACCGCCAGATTACGTCCGGGACGGATCGGAATGTTGTGGCACACTACCTTATTTCCCAGATATTCGGTGTAACTTTCTTCCAGTCCCAGTCTGTCGTACTCTTTATCTTTATCCCAGTCTTCCAGGCGGATGACCAGATCGATCGTCTGCGTATCTTTTACGGAAGATGCACCGAACAGAGCCTTGACATCCACGATGCCGATACCACGCAATTCAATGAAGTGCTTTGTGATATCCGGTGCGGAACCCACCAGCGTATCATCGCTGACCTTGCGGAGTTCTACCACATCATCGGTTACCAGACGATGTCCTCTCTTGATCAACTCCAGAGCCGCCTCGGACTTACCGATGCCGCTCTCGCCGGTGATCAGGACACCCTCGCCGTAGACATCCACCAGTACGCCGTGTACGGAGATACAGGGAGCCAGCTTGACATTCAGCCAGCGGATGATCTCTGACATAAAATCGGAAGTGGATTTCTTGGTAGATAATACAGGAACTTCATGTCGGATTGCTGTCTCCAGGAAAATAGGATCCGGCTTCAGGTCACGGCTGAATACAATGCAGGGAATATCATAAGACATCAGCTTGTCATATGCTTCCTTACGGGTCTCATCCGTCAGCCCCTCCATATAAGTATATTCCACAAATCCGATAATCTGCAGTCTGGTGGCATCGAAATGCTCAAAATATCCGGCTAACTGCAGTGCCGGACGGTTGATATCCGGCTGTGTGATCTTCACATGCTTCACATCGATCTCCGGTGTGAGATTTTCCAGTTTCATTTTTTCGATAACACGGGTCAAACTTACACTTGCCATACTAATTTCCATACCTTTCTGCGAAGAACCCGCCCATACACATTTTTGAAGGTTTCCGCTTCATTATCGTATTGTAACTTTTGAAGTTACCATATTACTTATGATTGTACCACAGGCAATCGCTTCTGTGAAGCGAAAAAGGCTACAATCTCCTGTGCTGTGCGCTCATTCATTTCGGGAATTTCCATCAGTTCTTCCACTGTTGCCTGCCGGATTTCCTCTAAGGACTTGAAGTGCCGCATCAGGGCTTTTCGTCTGGCGGGTCCCACTCCGGGGATATCATCCAATACAGATTTCACCTGGGTCTTACTGTGCAGGGATCTGTGATACTCAATTGCAAAGCGGTGAGCCTCGTCCTGGATTCTGGTGATCAGCTTAAACCCTTCCGAATGTGTGTCGATCGGAAGTTCAATATTATGATAATACAGACCTCTGGTACGATGGTTGTCATCCTTGACCATACCGCAGACCGGAATGTCGATTCTTAATTCTTCCAGTACGGACAGCGCAATATTCACCTGTCCGCGGCCGCCGTCCATGAGGATCAGATCCGGGAACTTGGTAAAGCTGCCGTACTCCTGATCCATCTCCTGTTCTTCCAACTCTCTGCTCTCTTCCATACCGTGGCGGAACCGTCTCGTCAGTACTTCCCGCATGCAGGCATAGTCATCCGGACCGGAGACACTTTTGATCTTGAATTTACGGTAATCGCTGCGTTTCGGTTTTCCTTTTTCGTAGACCACCATGGATCCTACATTTTCAAAGCCGTTGATATTGGAAATATCATAGGCTTCCATCCGGGCCGTGCCGGTTAACGGCAGCTTTAACAGATCGGAGATCTCTTTCACCGCACCGATGGTTCGACCTTCCTCGCGTTTTAACTTTTCCCTATCCTGAGACAGTATCAGTTTTGCGTTCTGTGCTGCCAGTTCCACCAGTTTTTCCTTGCTGCCGATCTTAGGCACCTTCAGGTAGACACGACTGCCTTTTCGCTCCGACAGCCATTTCTCAATAAGTTCCGCATCCTCGATCTCATATTGCAGCATAAGCTCTCTGGGGATAAATGGGGTTCCAGCATAGAACTGCTTTACAAAATCCTGTAAAATTGCCGGCTTGTTATTTTCCGGCACATGTGTCATATAATAATGTTCCCTGCCGATCAGCTTGCCGTCCCGGACGAAAAATACCTGTACCACCGCTTCCGTCTCGTCCTGGTACAGCGCCAGGATATCTTTATCTTCTCCGACGCCCTCGGTGATCTTCTGCTTCTGGGATACCTGTCGTACACTGGAGAGCAGATCACGGTATCTGGCGGCATCCTCAAATTCCATAGCCTCCGCTGCTTTGTTCATCTTCTCCTCCAGATCCTTCAGGATCGGATTGTAATTACCATTCAGAAATTCCAGTGCACCTGCCACCTGCTGCCTATATTCCTCTTTGCTCACATACCCCTGACAGGGTGCCAGGCACTGCTTGATATGATAGTTCAGGCAGGGGCGCTCGATTCCTATATCCCTGGGCAGCACCCGGTTGCAGGTACGCAGCTGGTACAGCTTGTTCAGCAGTTCAATGGTATCTTTCACCGCCGCAGCACTGGTATAGGGACCGAAATAGCGGGATTTATCCTTTTTCATGGTCCTGGAAAACAGGATTCTGGGATAATCCTCCCCCACTGTCACCTTGATATAGGGATAGGTCTTGTCATCCTTTAACAGCGTGTTATACTTCGGCGAATTCTCCTTGATCAGGTTATTCTCCAGCACCAGCGCTTCCAGTTCCGAATCCGTCACAATATATTCAAAACGGGCGATCAGCGACACCATCTGGTCAATGGCGGGACCTCTGCCGATATTTTCACGAAAATAAGACCTTACACGGTTGTGCAGGTTGATTGCCTTTCCCACATACAAAATGACATCTTTGTCATCCCGCATGATATACACTCCCGGCTTGCGGGGGAGCTTTTTTAATTCTTCTTCCACGTTGAACATAAATATTTCCTCACATGCTTCTATCATACCGATTCTTGAGAAAAATACAACAAGGGATTTTTATTATACCTTGTAAATTCAAAAATTAATTTGCAAAGCTGAATTCGATTATGGAAAAGCCATGGGACTGGCTGACGGCGTGATATCGCTTTTAGAAGAAAAAGGGAGACTCTCTGAAGACCAAATAAATAGCATTCGGCGCGAAACCCATCCGGAGAAGCAGACGGAATGGTTCAAACTTGTCCTAAAAGTTGATACAATAGATGAATTTTTCAAAAAAGCAGATACAAAAAGACAGTAGCGGCTTTCGCCGTATAAAATGAAAAATAAGAGTCATTTGTCGTAAGCAAGCTTCCACAAATGACTCTTATTTTTGATTTAGCATGGACGCAGGTGCTATACCATCTTGAATCCTTTCGCCTTCAGGCAAATCTCCACTTCCTCGGGATCTGCGGTGTGCAGGATCATAACAGGTGTAGAAGAATCACGGTTGAAGGACAGGTAGGTGTAGTCCACATTGACATTGCTGTCTAAGAGAGCTGTCAGCAGGGTATTCAGTGCACCGGGCTTATCCTCGATCTCTACAGCCAGGACATCCACAAAACGGCAGAGGTAGCCCTTCTCTGTGAGGACCTCTTTTGCCTTGTCTGGATCGGAGACAACCATGCGGTTGATTCCGTACTCCGCACCGTCGTTGGTAACAGAACCCCAGATATTGATGCCTGCTTCATACAGTGCATTTGTCATAGCCTGCAGGGCTCCTTTTTTATTCTCAGCATAAATAGATAACTGTTTTAACATTTCGGTATTACCTCCTCATTACAATCTGACTGCCTGGCAGTCTGTCGGAAACTTCCGACACTTTATTATGATAAAGCAATCTCATGAAATAATCAACTGAATTATTTGTCGTTTCCAGTACTTTAAAGGCTTTTACCACCCTTTTTTCCGGATTCGTTGCTTTTTTGATCTCCACCGGATGAACAATACCGGCTTCTTCAATCACCATGTCAATTTCTTTCTGATTGGTATCTCTGTATATATTCCATAACGCCTCCATCAAAAATGACTTTAATCTAAACTTCAGTTTAAATTAAAGTCATTTTATTATAGTTGTGTTTTCATTTCAAGTCTCGTTGAACGATAAGGAATGCTTCTTTATAAAAACGGCACCATATATACCGGAATATAATGAATTCCGTTTTCCCATTTATAATCCTTGGTATGAACAATATATTTGTCACGTATGCGATTACTAAACTTGTCGCAAAATACATCAAGTGATTTATGTGTTCTATAGTTACCTGATTTCACTTCGATCGGACAGATCTTATTTCCAACCGAAGTCAGAAAGTCAATCTCATACAAATGATTTGAGGTTTCACTTTCCATCGTATAATAAAACAAATTATTACCTTTTGCTGTCAGCATCTGTGCTACAACATTTTCATACAGATATCCTAAGTTTGTATCCAGTTTATCCGAAAGCAGCTTATTATATATAATATTCTCCGTGTAGTTTTTGTCCTTAAATGCCAAAGTGATAAACAAACCGACATCTGAAGTAAACAATTTATACCGTCCGGCATCCTTTTCCAATGACATTCCCACAGCCGGATTATTCGCATGATATGCAATATTTACTGTATAAGAGCTTAGCATATCCGGAATCAACTCTCTTACCTTCTCAGAACGAATCCCTTCTCTTGCACTGGACAAGATGTATCTTGAAGCATTACTGCTGAGATTCGCAGGTATTGCATCATAAATATCGCCTGCGAGACCGGTTCCATCTATCTTTGTAAAATCTTCTTCATATAAATCTACAATTTCTCTCTTCGTTTCATCTACCACTTGCAGATTATTTTTCTCTCTATATGTTTCTACAGCCTGCGGCATTCCGCCAATCAGCATATACAGTCTGAAGATACGCATCAGATTTCTATGCATCACATTTCCTGCCGGCTTTTTATTTTTTAAGAGGTGCCTGATTGTTTCCGCTGATATTTCATCTCCTATTGCCCACAAAAACTCCTCAAAATCCATGGGAAACATAGATATTTTGTGTTCCTCGCTGGGAATCAAAATATCCTTTGTATTCCTTTTTATAGATAATAAAGAGCCTGTTTCAATATACTTATATCTCCCATCTGCGACGAGATACTTAATTGCCTGCCTGGCCTTTGGAAGCAGCTGGACTTCATCAAAAATAATTACCGACTCTTTCTCATACAGCCGGATTCCCGTTAGCTGCTGTAATTGTAAAAAGAAAAAGTCTAAGTCATACGTATCATCAAACAAATCAATAATCGCCTTACTGGTATGTGCAAAATCAATTAGAATATATGATTTAAACTCCTTTTTGGCAAACTCCTCAGCAATCGTTGATTTTCCAACTCGTCTTGCGCCCTTTATCAGGAGTGCATACCTGTCACTCCTGTTTTCCTTCCACTCAAGGATTTCATCATATATTTTTCTTTTAAAAACCGGCTTATCCATGTATCATTCCACCTTCCTGCCAAAAGTATAACGCAAATCCCCATTCATGTAAACTGAAATATAACGCAAATCCCCGTTCATTTTAGAATATTTTCCGTACAAATCCCCATTGCAAGTCTTGATCGTATTCTTTCCACTATAGTATATAACATACCCCGGATATAAATTCTCTGACCAATTTCCATATATTTTTAAGCTCAAGGATAAAAAAATAGCACGCCATCTTTCATGAACGTACTACCTTTTCTCTTACCTCGAATCTGTCTTTTTCTAGCGAATGCAGTTATTATATACATTCTGCGTCAACCAAAAAACTTTCTGAATCGAATGATTGGCCATTCTTTCCGGAAAGTTTTCTATTTTCTATACAAAGATTTCTTTGTATATTTTTATATCTGTTTGTTTATCCTATCACAGTTTAAGAAATCGTTCCATGGGAGAACAATCCTACCGGCCCCTGGGGAGGATCCGTAGGATCCTTGGAATCTTGGGAATCCTTCGATTCTGCAGAAGTCTCACCGGCAGTTCCCGTCGTCGCATTATCCGATGTGGTCCGCTCTTTTGCTGTCTGTTCTTTTGCTTCCTGCAAGCTGTCCTCAAAAGCAAGCGGCTTAAATGTAGGATCTGTGGAAGTCATGACCTGCTCACCGATCGTCACATCAATCGCTTTTCCCTTTGTAGCCTCCTCTGCTTTCACTGCATCTGTTCCGGTGCTCTCTGTCTCAGCCTTTTTTGTCTCGGCATTTTGACCGACAGTGCCTTCCGCTGCGTCCTTCTTCTCTTCCTCAGGCTCAGGCAATCCTTTTTCCTTGCGGAAGATCTCCATGAATTCCTTACCGGTGATAGTCTCACGCTCGATCAGGAACGCTGCCAGCTTATCCATCAGGTCTCTGTTCTCACGAAGCATCTGCAATGCCTGATCATAGCTCTCCTTGATCATGGCAACGACTTCTTCATCAATGGCCGCTGCAGTCTCGTCGCTACAATTTAATGCGGTTCTTCCCTCCAGATACTGGCTCTCTACGGTAGCCAGACCCACGAGGCCGAAACGCTTGCTCATACCGTATCGTGTGATCATGTTACGGGCAATAGCGGTAGCTTTCTCAATATCGTTGGCTGCGCCCGTGGTCACGGTATCAAATACCACTTCCTCAGCGGCACGTCCGCCCACCAGTCCTACCAGCATATCCCGAAGCTCTGCCTCGGTGTTGAGGTATTTTTCCTCCTCCGGTACCTGCATGACATATCCCAGCGCACCCATGGTACGGGGTACAATGGTGATCTTCTGCACCGGCTCGGAATTTTTCTGCAGGGCACTGATCAGTGCATGACCGACCTCATGATAGGATACGATACGACGCTCCTCCTTGCTCATGATGCGGTCCTTTTTCTCCTTACCTACCAATACCTGTTCTACTGCTGCAAACAGATCCTTCTGGCTGACGAATTCTCTACCTTCCTTGACGGCATTGATGGCAGCCTCGTTGATCATATTGGCGAGATCGGAACCTACCGCACCGCTGGTCGCCAATGCAATAGCATCCAGATCTACGGTCTCATCCATCTTCACGTCCTTGGAATGTACCTTCAGGATCTCCACACGTCCCTTGAGATCCGGCTTGTCTACGATGATACGACGGTCAAAACGTCCGGGACGTAACAGCGCCTTGTCCAGGATCTCCGGGCGGTTAGTCGCGCCCAGGATCAGAATTCCCTTGGAACTGTCGAAGCCATCCATCTCAGACAGCAGCTGGTTCAGCGTCTGTTCTCTCTCTTCATTGCCTCCGCCGTACTTGGAATCACGGCTTCGTCCGATGGCATCGATCTCATCGATAAATACGATACAGGGAGCATTCTTGGTCGCTTCCTTAAACAAATCGCGGACACGGCTGGCGCCCACACCTACATACAATTCAATAAAGTCAGAACCCGTCAGGGAGAAGAACGGCACATGCGCCTCACCTGCCACTGCTTTGGCAAGCAAAGTCTTACCGGTTCCGGGAGGTCCCACTAACAGAGCTCCCTTGGGAAGTTTCGCACCGATCTTGGAATATTTCTGGGGATTGTGCAGGAAATCCACTACCTCCACCAGAGATTCCTTCGCTTCGTCTTCGCCGGCCACATCCTTAAAAGTAACACCGGTTTCCTTCTGTACATATACTTTGGCATTACTCTTGCCAACGCCCATGGGGCCGCCGCTGCCGCCCATTCTGCGGAACAGGAAGCCTGCCAGTACCCAGAGAAGTACTAACGGAAGTACAAATGTGATCAGGAACTGCACCACCGTATCCAGTACATCGCTGCTGATCCGGGTTCCCTGCACATCATGTTCCTGCAGTCTCGCTGTCAGAGTATCCAGATCCTCCATCAGCATTGTATAATACACGGTCTGGGAAGACTGCATTGCCTTCTGCGTGATTCCATAGAAATTAATATAGCTGTCCGGCTCCGGTGTCGGTGTTGCCTCCTGCTTCAGCCGCACCGTGATCACGCCGTTTTCCTTATTGACATTTACCGCTTCCACCTTGTCCGCTTCCAGATCCTTCAGGAATTCGGTATAGGGCACCTCCGTGCTCTTATCTGTGCCGAATACAGTGTTGTACAGCATCAGCGCAAAAATAATGGTAACGAGCGCCGACAGGATCATCATCAGCGTGCTGGGTCTCTTCGGAGGACGGTTTCCGCCTCCGTTACCGTTATTGTCATTGCCTCCGTTGCCGTTATTGCCGCTGCCGGGTGCTCCGTTGCCGGAACCGTACCCGTTATTATATAGCCTGAATATATTTTTCATATTATCTCCATTTTCTGTGTTATTCTATTGTCCCCGTTTTTATTCCTGTCTATCGAGGCAATAAACCCTCTGCAACTATTCATAACCCACATTCGCCATATAAATCATGCCAAATGTTCCTACGAATGCAAGCATTCGACGTACATATTGACCTGATTTGCATGGCTCTGAATAGTTACAATCTATTCTATTATAGAGATAACGCGAGGATAAATCAATAGCACAAATGTGAAAAAACCATGAAAAGCAGGCTATTCACACTATTTATCCATGAATCCGAAATACCGTCACTTCTCCAAAACATGACTCGTTTGACACATACTGTGGAATTCTTTCCGAAAGCATATCTTTGTGGTCTGTATGCAGACAAATACCCGAAATCCGTAAGAAACGAACTTCGGGCATCTGCCTGCAACAAACAACTCACAACAAACAATTATAGAACCACGCCCTTCAGAATGACCTGACGGCGTGGCGCTTCCAGCAATGGTTCCGTCTGCCAAGGCAGCCAGTGCTCCACGCACGGTAACCTCCTGACCGCCCAGGGTGTACTGTCCATCCTCCATACCTACGGCACGCATGCTATCCTGCATGATGGACTGGATGCACATGGTATATGCCTGCCTGGGCACCTCATCTTCGGAATCGAAGAATCTGGCATTCGCTTCGATGGTGCTTTCGCTCAAATCCACGCAATGTGTGGTCTTGGAAAACTCCTCTGCCGGCTCATTGAATCCAATGTGCCCGTTATGACCAAGTCCTAACAGCTGTAAATCAATACCACCGGTAAGACAGTCCGTGACGGCAGCGGTAGTTTGCCTTGGGCAGGTCCTTCGCCACCGGCTGCCAGGAGATGGAATGGTAATCCTTCTTCTCATTATCTCTGATGTATACATAGAATCCCGGCCGGTCCATGGGTACCCCATTCCCTCGGAAACGGTTGATCCTGTGATACTCGGGAGTCTTGTAGAACAGATAACCTCCCGCCGTGTGATTGATGACCGCTGCCATGTCCTCGACACCCAGATAGTTGGTCCAGGATTTCATTATAGAAAAGGAGCCTTTGTTTAAAATTGCTCATTATGTGATTATTTGCCCAAAATTGTTAGATATAATAATGATTTCCAAAAAAAATTATACTTTTCAGTAGATTTTTGGGAAACACTAAACTATAATAGAACATCATGGGATTTTAGTTGCAAAGATCCATAAAGAAAGGTGTCAGCAATGTACAAGATAGGTTTTGACAATGACAAATACCTCAGTCTGCAGTCTGAGAAGATTAAGGAGCGTATCGCGAAATTCGGCGGCAAGCTGTATCTGGAATTCGGCGGCAAGCTATTCGATGATTATCATGCTTCCCGTGTTCTGCCCGGTTTCCATCCGGACAGCAAAATCAATATGCTGGCACAGCTGAAGGACGAGGCGGAAATCGTCATCGTCATCAATGCAGCAGATATCGAGAAGAACAAAGTCCGTTCCGATCTTGGCATTACCTATGATCTGGATGTGTTACGTCTGATCGATGCTTTCCGCGGCTATGGTCTGTATGTCGGTAGCGTATGTCTGACCCGCTTTGCCGGACAGCCCAGTGCCATTGCTTATCAGAAAAAGCTGGAGTCTCTGGGAATGAAGGTATACCGTCATTATTCCATTCCCGGATATCCTTCCAATATTCCGTTCATCGTAAGCGATGAGGGTTACGGTAAAAATGATTATATTGAAACATCCCGTTCTCTGGTAGTCGTTACTGCTCCCGGACCCGGAAGCGGCAAAATGGCTACCTGTCTCTCCCAGCTGTATCATGAATACAAGAGAGGCATCAAGGCCGGTTATGCCAAGTATGAGACTTTCCCGATCTGGAATATTCCGTTAAAGCATCCGGTGAACCTGGCTTATGAAGCCGCTACCGCAGATTTGAACGATGTTAATATGATCGATCCGTTCCATCTGGAAGCTTACGGTGAGACCACGATCAATTACAATCGCGACGTGGAGATCTTCCCCGTAGTCAGCGCTATGTTCGAGAAGATCATGGGCAGCTGCCCTTACAAGTCTCCTACTGACATGGGTGTCAATATGGCAGGCTTCGGTATTGTCGATGACGAAGCTGTCCGCGATGCCACCAAACAGGAAATCATCCGCCGCTACTACCACACTCTGTGCCAGAAGCGCCAGGGTACTGCCGGTGACGACCAGATCTTAAAGCTTGAGCTTCTGATGAAGCAGGCAGGTGTCACCATCAGAAGCTCAAGCTTTAAGAT
>ENA-OPBD01001472-OPBD01001472.1-human-gut-metagenome-genome-assembly--contig:-NODE-1472-length-10903-cov-2.339786_pt1 | contig 10903 bp, 9 predicted proteins | sample MGYA00241062_ERZ501440 | MGnify/ENA primary metagenome ERZ501440 (study PRJEB25962, sample SAMEA2042628) | human gut metagenome | biome: human gut; feature: human-associated habitat; material: faeces...
CCTCGACCCACGCATTACGAATGCGTTGCTCTACCAACTGAGCTATTTCGGCATCTATAAATTACTACCATACGCTATCGGTTAGAAACACCAGATACCATATAGCGGTATATTTACCAATCCTTTATCGACAAACATGTCATCTGTAGATATCCTCACTGAAGTCTGATTGTCATATCTCTGTTTGAATACTCTGGAGCTCTGGGCCTTGGTGTGCGGACTTGTCTGAACATCCACTGGAATGACCTCTCCATCGCCCTCATACACGAAATCAACCTTCGCTGTGGCCGATGAGATCCAGAAATACAGATCACCGATACTCCTGTTCACATACAGCTCTGCAAGAGCGTACTGCTCTGCTATAACTCCATCCATCATATCAAGAACATTATCTGTGTCAATATCCTGAACCAGAATACCAGCCATGACCCTGAGCAGACCATGATCAAGATGATACAGCTCAAATGACTTGTCATCCTTCTGGTTTGCCAGAGGAAGCACTCCATTCCTGACTCTGTACACCTGACGCACAACGCCCATCCTGACGATCTGATCAACTGACGCCTCGTACTCCCTGGCACGGGCCTTCGGATCAACGTATCCATACATGAACTTCTTGTTCTCCTTGGTAAGCTGAACCGGAATACTGTTCCATATCGCCATGACCTTGGTAAGATATCTCTTCGGAGTGGAGTTTATCAGATATTCAGTAGTTCTGTCAAGTATAGACTTCAAAACCACATCAACTCTTCTGAGATCTCCTGTCTTATAATATTCATCCACCGCCTCCGGCATTCCTCCGGTCACGAAGAAAGTCTCAAGCATTGTCTGGACGCTGTCCCTGACCTCATCCGGCATCGGTGTGATCTTCTGGTTCTCTATAAATGCACAGAGCTTTCTGCCCTTTCCCGCTTTCAGGAATTCCTCAAAGTTCATAGGCATCATCTCATATACGCATATGTCATCCTGGCACTCTTCCTCTCCCGGGATTGGTCCACAGGATGTCGCAATGACACAAATCCTGCAGTCAGTATTATATCTGCTGTACTCAACAAGGTTGCCGAGCAGTCCCACACAGTTCTGCGCATTGTCAAATATAAGAAGCTTATCCTTGAAATCATACTTGTCAAGCGACGTTGTAAGCTTGGCATGAAGCTTCTCCGGTCTCCTCTCCTTTGCTGCATATGCGGCAAAGTCCGGATACTTGTCCATATCTATTATTATATGATCCTCAAAAAATCCCATGGCAAAATCAGCCACAGCCCATGTCTTGCCAACAAACTTGCCACCACGGACAACTGCAATCTTATCCGCTCCGGTCTCATACCATGTTGCAAGGTCATTCATAACATTTCTAAACAAGCATCTCACCTCGATTCGACCACTTTTTCCAAATCTATTATAGGATACCACTAAAAATTTGCAATGTAAATAGTTAAACCCATATCATTGCACTCTCTGATTTTTTATCACTTTATACTATTCATACAGGAATTTTTCCCTGAAATACGTCTTAAGTGCTGGTTCATCGATATCCATATACTTCATCACAACCTCATACAGGAACTCCTTATAATATTCCCAGTCTTTTCCCGACATATCCAGCTCCTGTACATCCTCATAGAATATCTCTCCAAGCTTATTACGAAGTCTTATAGTCGCTACATATAAGTTGATATTACCATTTGCATTCTCTGACTTCACCACATCCACCGTCATGTCTCCATACTTCAGATGGGTCTCTCCACGCATGATCCTTACTTCCTTCTCAATGCGCAAAAGGCATTTCTCCTCAACCATATCCCGCAGGAAATACCCACGATTTTCAAAGAGATATTTCTTTATGGACATGAGAATGATCTCATTCTGAGAATAACCGGTATAATCAGATAATCTCTCCAAATCCCTCGCCATTCTGGAATCCATTCTCAAAGGCTTGCTCGTGAGCTCTCTCTTGTTAAGTCCCGGCATAATATGCTCCCTTTCTCTATCCCTATGGGGTAAAAAACCCGGAGGAGATATGTCCTCCGGGATCATTCTGATCTAATTGATATCCTGTTGTATTACTCGCCTTTGCCGATCGACAGGAATCCACTCTCATTAGCCTTCAGCAGGAATGCAAGACCGATGTTCTTCTTGCCCTCCTCTGTCGCCTTGTAGATCTCACCTGTCTCAACAAGAGACTTGGCTATTGCAACTACGACATCCTTGAACTGCATCATCTGACGCCTGTCCTTGGAACTCAGCTTGAATATGTACTGGTTCTTGGAGCTTATCAGAAGGATGCTGAATGTATGTACGTTATCCTTTGAAGCCCTTATTGCAGATCCGATCATTCTTGAGTTTGCAATGATCACATCCGCATTCTCATCAGGCAGATACTCTGAAACTATCAGCTTGTAGATCTTCAGGTAATCCTGCTCTGCCGTAGCATTGACAGGCATCTCAGCAACTGCAAACTCAACGACTGAATCAGCCATCTTGATAGTACCGCCGTCATCGTTGATGACTGAGTTACACTCCTTTGGAACACAGAGTCTGAAGAACTTGTTCTCCACAACCTTCTGTCCCTTGGCCGGCTCTCTGAGTATGAGGTCTACATAGTTCATCTCCAGCTTGTTCATGGCAACTATCGCTGACTCATCGCCGGTCTCAGCAAGATCGATAAGAGCGTCATACAGGCTCCATATCTGCTGGGTAGTTGTAGGCACAAGTCCGATAAGTTTCTCTATAGCCGGAACATATCCCATACTTGCATTCTCTATGTACAACTTGATGGCCTCGTCGTTTGCCAGGCCCTTCTCAACCTTGTAATTGATGACCTTGAACAGGTTCTCCTTATCCCAGTCATCGAAGTTCGCATTGAACGCCTTCTCGAAATACTTGATACTCTTGCCACTGAACTTCTCGTGCTGACTCAAGATTCTTCCGAGCTCATATCCGGCACGGGCGCTTCCAAGGCCAAGTGCCTCAAGATAAGCCTTCTCAATCTCATATGGTGTTGCAATGTAGAAGATCTGTCTCTGCTTCATCATGGCTATCTTGATAGCCGCTGACTCGCTTCCGGCCTCCACTGCACGCTCCCACTTCTCAACGGCTGTCTGAAGGTCCTCTCCCTTGAGATCCTCAAGATCCTTGATATAGCCCTCAGCCTCCTGAATACCGTTCTCTCTGGCCTTCTTGAAGTAAGACAGTGCCTTGCCTCCGTCTCTCTTCGTTCTGAGCAGACCGTAATAATATATTCTTCCAAGATAGAATGCAACTCTCTTGTGTCCAAGACGCTCTGCATTCTCATACCAGTTAACTGCCTTCACATAATCCTTGAGCTGCTGGTCGTATACGATTCCAAGAAGGAATGCAAGCTCAGGATCCTTAGTCGCCTCAAACAACTGCTTTGCATAGCTTATAGTCTTCTCAACATCCCTGTACGGGCTGTCCTCATCGTAGTACAGCTCTATCAGAAGGTAACTTGCCTTTATGCTTCCAAGCTTAAGAGCCTGCTTTGCGGCTCTCATGGCACCCTCATAATCCTCAAGGTAGTAGCAGTATATAGCCTCGTTATAATACTGCATATCCTTTCTGTTGGCACTGTGGTCACTGGCCAGTGTAGGATCTACAAACGCAAATGAGTTGGCTGTCTCAAATATGATCTCCTCGTACTGCTCTATGATCTCCATAGTAGCACATACGAATCTCATACATGCCAGTCTACGTCCATGATAGAAGGCAAATGACACGATTCCCTTCTCCATGTCCTTGTGATAGTAAGTCGTACATATTCCATCTGCATACTCTGTGACATACGCCTTGAGCTGCAGTTCTTCGTCAAACGCATCGTTACAGTATCTCAGGTAGTTCTCAAGAGTCATCTTTGAATCCTTTGGCACACTGTCATAATATACATACATTGCAAAATCCTTATATGTAAGACTTGGTGCGTAATACTCCTCGCCTGTCGACTCGTTGATCGTCTTCACCCAGCCCTTTGGAAGCTTGTGGATGAATCCCTCAACCTGATCATGTACATATGTGTACTGATACTGAAGTCTTGAAGCCTCGATAACCTTGTAACGCGGCTCCTTTCCCTTTGCCTTTCTGGCCTCTGCTATATCCGTGTACAGCTTGTCCTTCTCCTCGAACTCAAGGCTGTCACCATGGGTACTCATGTACTCAACTCTCTCGTATGAAGCCTTTGCCTTGGCATCACCGGTATCAGCAAGCTTCTTGTACCACATCATGGCCTTGTCCAGATCGATAGGCACGACATAATCACTCTTGTTGCCGTACTCATCCACTCTGTTAAGTCCGCTCTCGTATATTGAGCCGAGGCTCATATACGCTGCCTTTATACCGTAATCTGTGGCTGCAAGCTCATAATACTTGATTGCCTTTGAGAAGTTCTGAACCTCCAGAAGCATCTTGGCAAGCTTGAATATAACATCGCCGTCATGGTTCTGATTCACATACTTCTCGTAATACTTGGTAGATTTATTCAGATCCACATCCACAACTGCGTTGCGGTACTTTCCCTTCTCATAAAACTCTGCAAGTGCAAGAAGAGCATCATCCCCATATGACTTATACTGCGCATCCATTATTCCTATGTCTGCAACCTGTTCAAGTATGTTTACTGATTCCTCAGCATCTCCGTTGTCCATAAGGTTCATGGCCTTGTTGAACTGGAGCTCCACATTGTTGACCGGTTCCTTCTTTTTGGAAAATCTGGATACGAATGGTATCTTCTTTAATAATCCGTCAAAAAATCCCATATCCTGTTCCTCCGACAAATGTCCATTGATAAATTTATTTTACCACATACACATCCGAGGTGCAATAAATCATCCAAATTACTTATTGTTTTTTGTCAGATATTCTGAAAGTGCATTGACTGCTGCCTCTTCGTCAGCACCGTCTGCAACTATAGTGAGCTCACTGCCATTCTCGAAGTTCATGCTCATCATACCCATAATGCTCTTAGCATTGATTCTCTTATCTCCGGTAACAAGGTGAACCTTGCTGTCATACTGACTTGCAATCTGTACAAGAACTGCAACAGGTCTTTCCTCTGCCTCTCCCATCATTGATACAACAACTGTCTTTTCGATCATTACATCCTCCTTGGGCTCATCAACAGCCCCGCATTTCTTCTGCGATTTCACTTATTTTTCTTAATCTATGATTAACCCCCGACTTACCGATCGGCGGCGTCATCATCTCACCAAGCTCCTTAAGGGAAGCATCCTCATTCTCCAGTCTGGCAAGCGCCAGCTCCTGAAGGTTATCGGGCAGATATCCTATGCCCTTTGTCTCTATTATGTAATTAATGTCATTCATCTGCTTTACAGCAGCGCTCACGGTCTTGTTGAGGTTTGCGGCCTCACAGTTGACCCTGCGGTTGATATTGTTACGGATATCCTTCCTGATCCTTATGTTCTCCATATTCATCAGGGATATGTGTGCCCCCATTATTCCCAGCATATCAACTATCATCTCTCCATCCTTCAGATAGACGACGTAGTATTTCTTCCGCTGTATTATGCGGGCTTCCACACCAAATCCGTTTATTATCTCCTGTATGAACTGTGCCCTTTCCTCGTTCTCGCACACCACCTCCATGTGGTAGCCCTTGTTCGGATCACTGATTGATCCCGAGGTCATGAACACTCCTTTTATATATGCTCTTCTGCAGCAATCCTGCTGAACATCCATCCTGCTGACCTTCATGAGCTGACACTGTATCAGTCCTTCACACTCATGTTCGTTTTCTATCTTCAAGGTCATCAGTATCGTATTGACAATCTCTGGAGAATTGATCTCCATCCTGTATACTCTGCTGTCAGCTCCGGTCCTTCTTACACTTGAGTCCGGAATATATCTGAACAGCCTCTTTATCAGGGAAGCTATCTCCTTTGCGATAACACTTCTCTCTGTAACTATCACCAGCCCGGCCGGTCTGCCAGCCCAATATCTCACATATGCCACCATTGAGATCATCGCAGCCAGCTCAGCTATCTGACAATGCCTCGCTCCCGGGACATTCCCTGCCAGCTCCATCTTAACGTCTGAAGAAAATGACATATTCCACCTGCTATACTATCTGTTATTACATGCTACAACTTCTTGACTATTGAATCCTTCAAAATATCCCTGTGAACTATCCTCACTGTATACTTTGACTTCTGCAAACGGGCATAGACAGCATTGGCTATCGTGACGGATCTGTGTTTTCCGCCTGTGCAGCCGATGGAAATGACCAACTGATTTTTGCCTTCCTTGATATAATTCGGTATCAAAAATGTTATCAGATCTATAAACTTTTCCAGATACTCAGGGCCCTCCTTGCAGTTCATAACATAGTCCTGTATCTCTTTGTCGTTTCCCGTTTTCTCCCTGAGTTCAAGGTCATAGTACGGATTAGGCAGAAATCTCACATCCTGAACTATATCAGAATCCCTCGGTATTCCATACTTAAATCCAAATGACATGACCGTAATTATGAAATTCGAATACTCCTCATTCTGCACAAATATCTTGTCAAGCTCCGCCTTAAACTCTCTCACAAGGAGGTTGGTAGTATCGATTATATAATCAGCCTCCTCCTTGAGGAAGCCAATAAGCTCACGCTCCTTGTTTATTCCATCTATTATTCGCCCACCCTTGACCGAAAGAGGATGGTTTCTTCTAGTCTCTTTATAACGCTTTACCAGAGTTGCATTGGAACACTCAATGAACAGGATCTCATAATTCATGCCCTCTCTTCTGATATCCGCCAGGCACGAATTGAGCTGTGACAAAGCCCTTCCACTTCTGATATCAACACTGATAGCAACATCATCCACCTGGATCTGCTCATCATAAGCGATCTCGGCAAATCTTTTTATAAGCTGGATAGGCAGATTATCAACACAGAAAAATCCGGCATCCTCAAGCGTCTTAAGCGCCGTTGCCTTTCCTGCTCCACTCATTCCTGTCACAATAACAAATCTCATGCTCTGTTCTCCCTGTCTCACTAAATGCTAGAAATCGCCAAGCATCTTCACCTCAGGCTCCAGCATCACGCCAAACTGATCCATAACCTTCTTCTGTACATCACGGATCAGACCTGTCACATCAGCAGCGGTTGCACCGCCCCTGTTCACAACAAATCCGCAGTGCTTCTCGGACACCTGTGCTCCTCCCACAGAATATCCCCTGAGTCCTGCATCCATTATAAGTTTACCCGCAAAATATCCCTCAGGTCTCTTGAATGTAGAGCCCGCCGACGGATACTCAAGCGGCTGCTTTGTTCTTCTGGAATCCGACAATTCCTTCATTCTGTCATCTATATCCTGCTGCACACCTGCTGCCAGCTTCATGGTAACCTCAAGAACTATGAGCCCCTCAGCCTCCACAGCACTGTGTCTGTACGAAAAATCCAGTTCATCCGACGACATATCATATATATGTCCATCGGCATCCATCACCTTGACACTGGTGACAACGTCCTTCATCTCACCACCATAAGCTCCCGCATTCATATACACCGCACCGCCTATAGTACCGGGAATCCCGGAAGCAAACTCAAGACCGGTCAGCGAATTATCCCTTGCCAGTCTGCTGACTCTCACCAGCTTTGCCCCGGCCTGGGCTGTTATCACATCACCGTCAACTGTTATCCCATTCATATTGTCCATTATATTGATTATCATGCCCCTGTAGCCAACATCCGACACAAGCAGATTACTGCCATTACCAAGGACAAAATACGGTATCTCACATTTCCGACAAAGTTCTATAAGCCCCGCAACCTGATCTACATCAGAAGGACTCGCAAAATAGTCGGCAGGACCGCCCACCCTGAAGGTAGTGTGTGCGCTCATCACCTCGTCTGCGCTTGCATTCTTCTCTCCGGTTATCTCTCGAATACTGTTCAATATTTCTAAATCTGACATGTCAACCTCATACAATCTGTCTTCTATATTTTATTCACATGTGCATGTATTTTAAAACAAAAGTAAAAGCACCCTCTGTCACAGAGAACTGCTTTTTTCTTAACATACACAATAAAAGTCTTTAATATATTGGATTTTACGGCACTATTCATCACCATTAAATTCATCATACATTAAAGACTTTTATAATTCAATATTAAAATTTAATATAAATTTACCATCTTTCGCAAAACCTTTGGATATTTTCACAAATTCTACTGGTAAATTTTACCGAAATTACATTCAGGTCAATTACCTTCCAAGTATGCTGCATGCACTTCCATAAATACCTGCATCATTGCCAAGCTGTGCAAGTGCGAACTTTGTCTGTCTGCATGCATGGAATGCATAATGCTCGAAATACTTCTTTACTGAATCTGTAAGTATGGAGCCCGCCTTTGACACGCCTCCACCGATTACAAATATCTCAGGATCAACTACACATGCTATCTGTGCAAGCGCACGGCCCAGGATACGTGCCTGTGTATCAACTATCTCAAGTGCAAGCTCGTCTCCTGCCTTTGCTGCATCAAATACATCCTTTGCAGTAACAGCCTCGAGCTCACGGAGAGTTGACTTCTTATCTGAAGCTGCCATAGCTCTGCCCGCAAGTCTTACCACGCCTGTTGCAGATGTGTACTGCTCCAGACATCCCTTGTTTCCGCATCCACATGTCTCGGTCTCTGAATCGTCAACACATATATGTCCGATCTCACCGCCGGCACCATTCACGCCGAACAGCATCTTGCCGTTGAGTATGATTCCGCCGCCAACACCTGTTCCAAGTGTTACCATTACCAGATTGCTGTGGCCCTTGCCACCGCCCTGCCACATCTCTCCGAGCGCAGCGACATTTGCGTCATTTCCAGCCTTTACAGGATATCCGATCAGCTTCTCCAGCTCGTCCTCAACATTCAGTATTCCCCATCCGAGGTTTACACACTTGAGAACCGTTCCATCCTCCTTGACAGGTCCCGGAACTCCGATTCCAACGCCCTCAACATCTTCCTTTGCAAGCTTCTTGCTTTCAATAACTTCCTTTATAGAATCAGCAATGTCCGGAAGAACATTCTTTCCACCGTCCTCTGTGCGGGTCTTGATCTCCCACTTGTCGAGCAGTTCGCCCTCAACGGTAAAAAGTCCCATCTTTACTGTAGTTCCTCCAACATCAACTCCAAATACATACTTAGCCATGTTTTTTCTCCTTCCACATTCTCCGCTTTTTATTGTAATATCACGGCCGGCAGTCATTTACTGCTTGTCACCACCGCCGTTGCCCTTCATAATATTCTGTGTAACTCTGTTATAAAGCTCCTGAGCTGCATTGTATCCCATCTTCTTCTGTCTGTGGTTTACAGCCGCCGACTCAACTATGATCGCGATATTTCTTCCCGGTCTGATAGGTATGTTGTGACTTACCACCTTATTTCCCAGGAACTCCATATAATTGTCCTCAAGTCCGAGTCTGTCGTATTCTGTATCTTTGCTCCACTCCTCCAGGTTGATGACAAGATCGATATTCTGATCTATCTTAACGCACTCAACACCAAACAGTGATTTCACATCTATTATTCCAATTCCTCTGAGCTCAATAAAATGCCTTGTTATGTCAGGAGCTCTTCCTACAAGAGTTGCATCGCTGACCTTCTTGATCTCAACCACGTCGTCCGCAACAAGTCTGTGTCCTCTCTTCAGAAGCTCCAGCGCCGCCTCCGACTTACCGATTCCACTCTCACCCATGATCAGTACGCCCTCGCCGTATACATCGACAAGAACCGCATGCACCGATATTCTTGGAGCCAGCTCCACATGCAGCCATCTGTCCACCTCATGTACAAATGCAGATGTGACCGCATCGGATGTGAGTACCGGAACCCCATGCTTCTTTGCCATCTCTATGATAAATGGATATGGCTCAAGGCCTCGGCAGAATATAAGGCATGGTGGCTTGTATGAGAAGAACTCATCCATGATGCGCTTGTTCTCCTCCTCAGTATGCATAGCTGCCACATAGGCATGCTCAACATTACCACAAATCTGTATTCTTCCTGCATCAAAGTGCTCGAAGAATCCACCAAACTGTACTGCCGGTCTGTTCATACCCGGATCCTGGATAAGTATCTTATCCGTATCGATCTCCGGAGTATGGTTCTTGAGATCCATCTTCTCTATAAGCTGTGTAACCGTAACACTGTAAACCATATAAACCCTCTGCAACACCGAAACCGATGTTTTTCCTTTCCTAATATAGTCAATATGACTTATTTTATCGCAATTAATTATACTTATGTACGCTCTCTGTTGTCAAGCAGACATGCACAATTACACAGCCAAATATGCAACTCATTTGTGGTCTATTTATTCAGGAATCTCGCCTCATCCTGAACCATGCTGACCTCGCTTCCATCCCTCGCATCTATCAGTACAAGCTGTATCGGGTAAGTGTCGGAATGATCCGAATCCAACTGTGCAAATGAGTACACAGGTATAGCCTCATACTCGCCGTCCCCTGTCTTTATCCTGAAATATGTGAGTCTCACATCGTTGAACTCCACTGAATTATATCCGGTATAATCCGCAAAGTGGCTTTCCATGACTCCCTTGAGGCTTGTCACCGCAGAATCCCAGGTGATCAGTGTCCCTGCATCCTGAATATCCCCCGCGGACTTCATCGGCCAAGTACATGTAAATCCCGTAAGTTTCTCTCCTGTAAATGCGATACTGTATGTGGACTGCTCCGTATAGTAGTATTTCTCTGCAGAAAACGAACCACTATCCTCCGCATTCTTCTGGTTTGAGATGGTGTCTATGCCAAATGCATCCGGCTGATAGAGCGGCTGTCCATTCACGGACGCCTGAAATGTCACAGAGTATCCATCCTTCTCATATCCTACAACCTCTCCATACTCATCACTATATTGGCGGTAAAGCTC
>ENA-OPBD01001479-OPBD01001479.1-human-gut-metagenome-genome-assembly--contig:-NODE-1479-length-10864-cov-2.238135_pt1 | contig 10864 bp, 9 predicted proteins | sample MGYA00241062_ERZ501440 | MGnify/ENA primary metagenome ERZ501440 (study PRJEB25962, sample SAMEA2042628) | human gut metagenome | biome: human gut; feature: human-associated habitat; material: faeces...
CTTCCTGCTCCTTCATGACCTTGAATTGCACGGTGGTCAGGTGCTCCTCGGTGCTGCCGCGTTCGCCGCGCTCCACGTCGGTATAGCCCGCCGAGAACATGGCATCGTGGTATTGATCCTGCAAAACGCTGTAGGATTTTTTCAAAACGATCTTGCCGGTTTTCGTGCGCATGGGCTCTCCGAATTCATTCAGCACGGGCCGGGACTGCCACTTCTTGCTGTGGCTGACCTGCATGATGGTCTCTTTGACGGTGCCAATCAGCGCCGGGTCCTTGCAGTGCTTCGACCACAGAATTTGCTTTTCGACGACGGGCACATAGACCACGTGGAGATGATAGTGCCATACGTCGTAGCCGAGGGCCTTGCTCATGCCCTGATTGCGTTCGTCGGCGTGCATCACGGCAGAGAGAATGTACTGCTCGCCGCCGACAATATCACGGCGGCTTTGTAGGCATCGGCATAGAACTGCTTGGCGAATTCGTAGCCGCCGTGATTGTGGAAATACGCGGAGTTGACATCGAAGACCAGCTCTCCGTAGTGAACGGCGTCCTGCTTGAGACCCCGGGTAGAGATGGTGCCGTCCTGCTCCATCTGCCGGAACATCTCCTGATAGCTGCCGGAAGGCTCCTTGAAGTGGATGTTCAGATGACTGCGTTCGGGGACAATATCCTCGTTCCGGTAGCAGGTTTTCTGGCGTTCGTTGTGGGCTTCAGCGTCGGCGATATTGCTTTCGGTTCGGGGCTGGTTGCGGACGGTGGTGCGATCCACGCCATCGTTTCTTGCCATGGAAGCACCTCCTTTCTTTCGTGGGTGTGATGATGGTTCGTTTGGGGCACGGGGTGACGGGGGCGCGGCACTTTTTGCGAAAGTGTAACTACCCACTATGACACTTTCTGTCTTCCTGCGGAATCCAGCAAAGTGCCGTGGGCCAGAGCGCTCCGCCTCTGGACACCGGGCAAGGGGCGCTGCCCTCTGCACACCCGGCAGGCGCTGCCGCCCTGCACCCGGCTCAAAGACAGGAAGCCATGCTTTTGACGGCATGGCTTCCTGCTTTGCGGGGTTGGTGCATGGTGGTGCGTTCTGGTGCCAAAGGTATCGCGCGATACGAAGCTGGAGATGGAATTGTAGTGCGTATGAGCACCAAAGAGCATCAGCAACCGAAGCTGTCCAGCGCATCGTCGAGATCATCGTCGTCAGGCTCGTCACTTCGGATGGGAGAAGGAGCTGTCGAAGATGTGACTATGTTCAGCGTTTGCAGCAGATCACCAAGCTGAACAGATGGAGCTGCCAGCTCCTCCTGGACGATGGAGCGAATCGTCTCCCGCAAGCCTTCATCCACGGTTGGCTTGCCATAATAAGCATTGACCGCCGGAACGATCAGCGCGCTGTAGGACAAGCCGCGCTCTGCATGAAGCTGACGCAGCAGAGCGACAGCATTTGCGCTGGCAGGCTTGTCCAGATCAAGCCGGAGGGTGGTGCAGAACATCTGGCTCATCCGGCAATACCCTCGCGCCTGAGGCGCCGCTCCGCAAGGCATTCATAACCCTCGGCGTTGGCGTGGATGTTATCGATGATGGTTACGCGGTCACGGTCATACTCGCCGAAGTGGCGCAGCAGGCATCCGCCGCCGCCCACGCCCCACAGCCGCATGGTCTGCGGGTCGTATTCGTGCTCGCGCAACCTGCGCATGATCTCTGCTAAATAGTTGGCGGCTACCTCGCGGATGGTCTCCACATAGTCGCGTCCGATGTTCGCATCGCCGTTTCGGAGCACCTCGTCAATGATGGCATCCGGCACAGTGCGCCCAAAGCGTTGCGTCAGGGCCTCGCGTGCTCGGAGCATGCACTGGTAGGTGCCGTACTTCTCCGTGAAGCACTGGTCCATGACGGCGCGCCTGTCCTGAATGGTCATGATGTTCATGGTGCCGTTGCCGATGTCGCAGAGCATGTTCACGCCCTTGAACTGCCTGAGCATGGGCACGATGGCGGAGAATCCCTGCGCATACACGTCCGCACCCACGATATCGACGTGGTATTCGATGCCGCGCCAGATGAAATCCACATGGTCGTTCTGGAGCAGATAGGCACGAAAGCTCTCACGCTGGGACTCCACCCAGGTCAGGGGCAGACCGGCGGCGATGTAGACGCGGGCTTTGGTCATCCTGTTTTTCCAAAGCTCCTGACCGATGCCGGCGAGGGTCAGGACATAGTGATCCGGGTTGCTGACCTTGTCCGGGGTGAACTCCCGGTGTCCGCTGCCGATGACGTGGTATTTGCCGTCGTAAACCAGCAGGTCCTGCGCGTGGACGGGCTCGTGGTCGAAGGTCAGGACGCTGGCGGGGAAGATACCGCTGGCGGTTTTCAGGTTGCCGTAGCCATTGTCAATTCCGATGATTTGCATGTTCTTAAGCTGTTTCATAATGTACCTCTCTTTCAGTTTTTTAGAGTAAAGGTTATGCTTCTTATTTGGAATTCTATTGTATGGGTGTCCCTTGCCTGTTCCCGGCTAGAAACCTTGTTTGGCTCACAGTCAGTCCTGAAGAGGCGCTTGCTTCCGGGGAAGGTGCTTGCCAGGGGGACGCGGGGGTAACCGGAAGGTCATGGCGGTATATCGGGCAAAGGGCTTCGGGATGGGTTGTCAAGGTTCTGTGTTCTGTGGAACGCAGACAGTATACCTGACAAACCCCATGCTTTGGCCTATGTCCGAAACGATGGAAAACCCGCAAAAACCCTTGTCTTTCCACGCTTATGGAAATATGGTATGATAGGGTTGAAACTGGTTATGGAGGCTGGAAAATGTGCGTTCAACTGACAATGGCCGAGCGTCTGAAGGACCTTCGTGTGATCGATAAGAAGCTGACGCTGGAACAGCTGGCGGAGCAGACCGGCTTATCGAAGTCTGCACTTGGCAAATATGAGAACGAGGATTGCGGCGACATCAATCACTACGCCACTCAGAAGCTGGCAAAGTTCTATGGCGTATCCACCGATTATCTCCTGGGCTTGACAGAACAAAAAAATCACTCAGATGTGGACGTGGCGTCCCTGCATCTGAGTGATGAAGTATTGGAGCTGCTGCGCAGCGGGAAGATCAATAACCACTTGCTCTGTGAAATGATGACGCACCCCAGATTCCGCCAGCTGATGGCAGACATCGAGATCGTCGTAGATCGCATCGCGGATATGCGAATTCAGGATATGAACACGGTACTGGAAGTGACGCGCCAGAAGGTCATGAAGGAATATGCGCCTGATGAGATGGATGTTTATATGCGCACGCTTGAGGTGGCACAAATCAATGAGACGGATTACTTTTCGTATATCATTCACGAAGATATGGATGAGATCACTGAAACCATCCGGGAGAATCATCGCAAGGACACCACTACGGCAGATGAAACAACGCCTACACAGGATGGAATCAAGGTGCTGATGCACTCGATACTTGATCAAAAGGATGAAACGACGGTGCTTTTGAAACAGCTTTGTGCTCAGATGCAGATCCCGGAGGAGAAGATCACAGAGGAAGAGGTCCGGGCGTTCAGAAGCATGATGCAGAAGTCTAGGCTGTTCAAGAAACAGATGAGCATGCGAGGAAAAGGTGGACACGCTAATAAACGGAGATGAAAGGGAGCTGGGGATGAGATTCGTGAAGGCTCTCCGATCATGAGGTTGCCACGCTGATTACGATATTGAGGCTATTATCAAAATAATCAACGCCATCCGGCCCCTTGAAATCATCCACCATTTGTTTTCCTCTTTATTATTTCTGCGGTTGATACGGCTTACCGTTCTTATTGTAGGTCAGGTTGAACACCAGATCGCTCAGCCATTTCTTGAAATCCTGATTATCCGTATACTGCTTGAACAGCTCCATATTGTCCGCCATGATGGAGAAGATGACCTTCTGCAGCACGCGGTCGCTTTCTGTCCGGGCTTCCTGCTTATCGCTGTTGCGCATAGCGTTTTGATACTGTTCATCCCGACTGACCATCGCCGGGATTTCAAGAATCTGTCTGCGCACGTTGTCCGCGTCGTTCCAGTCGATGTTGCCGAACATATCATTGAAATCCGAGAGAATGGCAGAGAGCACGTCCATCTCCGGCTCCTGCTTTCCTTTGGCGGTGCTCATCGGCACAGGCCCAACCTCGGCGTCTTCGTCCGGGAGAATCAGCGAAATGGTTTCCTTTTTCTCGATGCGGTAGCTGTCCAGATCGATGGCTTCCAGGATTCCCTGGGACAGATCATCCTCCTGCGGAGAGGGCAGCTTGGGAATCAGCATGTTCAGGAAGATCGACAGCTTCTCCCACTCCGGGTTTCCATAGGGCAGAATGGCGCTCAGAAAGCCGTAGGTGCGCACAAAGCCCTTTGCCGCACTCTTGAACTTGATCTGTCCATCTGTGTCGAGCTGTTTGTACACGGATGCGCAGGCATCGAGAGCAGGGTCAAGTTGGTCGCGGTCTGCGCCGTCCAGATAACGGTTGACCAGCTGCTCGACGTGCTCATCGCTGAACACCTGATAGCTCTCCATGTCGGCAATCAGATCATACAGCTTGTTGGGGTCGGTTTCGCCGGACAGCAGCGTGGTCTTGTAGTAACGGGAAAAGGACTCAATGATGTCATTCGGATCGTTGAAGAAGTCCAGCACGAAGGTGTCGTACTTCTTCGGACAGGCGCGGTTCAGGCGGCTGAGGGTCTGCACCGCCTTGATGTCGTAGAGCTGCTTGTCCACATACATCGTGTGCAGCAGCGGCTCGTCATACCCGGTCTGGAACATATCCGCCACGATGAGGAAACGGTACGGGTCCTTTTTGAATGTCTTGGGAATAGCGGCGTCCGGGAAACCGTTGAGCCCGACGGAGGTCACAGCAGGCGCATCCTTGTCCAGCTGCTTTTCGCCAGAAAAGGCGATGATGGCCTTGTACGGGCTGTGCCGGTTGGCCAGGCATTTGTTCACGGCATGATAGTATTCAATGCAGCGCTCAATGCTGCTGGTGATGATCATGGCGCGCGCCTGACCGCCGATCTTTCCCTTGGCGATGACCTGGTCGTGAAAGTGGCTGACCATCATGTCGGCTTTTTGCGCGATGGTGAACGTCTGATTCTCGACGAAGGCGCGGAGCTTTTTCTGTGCCTTCTTTTTGTCGAACATCGGGTCATCCTCCACCGTTTTTTTCAGCCGGTAGTAGCTGTCGATGGGCGTGTAGTATTTCAGCACGTCCAGAATGAAGCCCTCCTGAATGGCCTGCTTCATGGTATACACGTGGAAAGGACGATGCTTGATGACACCGGCATCCTCGTACGCCGTGCCGAAAGTCTCCAGTGTCTTGTTTTTCGGCGTGGCGGTGAAGGCGAAGTAGCTGGCATTGGTCAGCAGCTTTTTGCCCTCGCACATGGCGTTGATCTTGTCCTCGTTATCCATATCCGGGTCGGACATGATAGCGGACAGCGTCATGTTCATTGTGCCCGCGGTCTTTCCGTTTTGGCTGGAATGTGCTTCGTCAATGATGATGGCGAAATGCCGATCCTTGTGATCCTCGCCAATCTCGGGGAGGACATACGGGAATTTTTCAATGGTCGTGATGATGATGCGCCGTCCGTCCTCGATGGCCTTGCGCAGATCGCCGGAGTGCTCCGCCCATGCGATGATATTGCGCGTCTGCGCAAACTGTCGGATGGTATCTCGGATTTGCTTATCCAGCACCACGCGGTCTGTGACCACGATGACGGAGTCCACCAGAAGATTGCCCTGCGCGTTCTCCAGCCCGGTCAGCTGATGTGCCAGCCATGCAATGGAATTGGACTTGCCGCTGCCCGCGCTGTGCTGGATGAGATAGCGATTGCCGACGCCGTTCTTCTTCACATCAGCCAGCAGGTTTTCCACCGCTGTCAGCTGATGATAGCGCGGGAAGATTTGCTTGTACCGGGTTTTGCCGGTTTCCTCGTCCTTTTCCTCGACCAGCGTGGCGTAGTTCTCGATGATGCGCGAGAGCATGTCCTTGGTCAGAATCTGCTTCCACAGGTAATCCGTCATCAGGCCGTCCGGGTTGGGCGGATTGCCTGCGCCGTCCTTGTAGCCCTTGTTGAAGGGCAGAAACCAGCTCTCCTTGCCCTGCAGGCGGGTGCAGAACTTGACCTGCGCATCATCCACGGCGAAGTGAACCATACAGCGCGTGAACTGGAAAAGCAGCTCCTTCGGATTGCGGTCATGCTGATACTGATAGACGGCGTCATCCACATTCTGCTTGGTCAGCTGGTTTTTCAGCTCGAAGGTGATGACCGGCAGGCCGTTGACGAAGATGCACAGATCCAGCGACAGCTTCGTGGCGTCGGGCGAGAAATGGAGCTGGCGCGTAACGCTGAAGATGTTCTTTGCATACAGCGCTGCGGCGGCGGGGTTATTTACGCTGGGCGTCATATAGAACATGATGAGGCTGGCGGGATAAGCCTTGATGCCTTTGCGCAGCACGTCAACAATGCCGCGCTTGGTGATTTCATCGCGGACACGGGCGAGAAACTGCGCCGTTTTTTGTGGATTGGTTTCCAATTGGAGCTTTTTCACCGCGTCCGGCTGAGTGTTTTTTAAGAAGCGGAACAGGCGCGTGGTATCAAGGGCGTATTCCGTGTTGAAGTCGTGGCTGTGGCCCTGCTCGTAACCATTGTGATTGACCAGCCAGTTGACGATAAGCGATTCAAAGCCTTTTTCCGTTGTATCAGTGGCTTCCATCTTACTCAGCCTTCTTTCGATTTTTTCCTTGCCGTCTTTTCGACTTCCTTGATGGTTTGCAGATAGGCTTCCTCAACAGGAGAAAGATTCTGCGCTAAAAAACGTCGATATTCCTGATTTGCCTTTTCCATAGCCTGCTTATGGCTGACCTTACCCGCGCCAACCAGCACCTGCTCTCCAGTAGAGGAAAGCACCCGATCCAGATGTTTCACATAGTCGCTCATGTGCATGGGATTGTGGCGGATTGCCTGTACCTCTGCAAAATCAAAATATCCAGAAACAATGCCATTCAATATTTGCAGCTCTTTTTCGTTCAGATAGTTCTTGGCAATGCCGATATCCTTCGCCGTTGGGAAATCGCCTGAAAAGGCGGTCAAACCCATAAATGGCTTATCAGCGTCCGCTCGTTCGTAAATGACCTCTGCCGCCGTGTGTCCGTGTGCGGCATAATGCAGCTTATTCTGTACCATTTTGAAAAAGGCTACGGATTCCGAGCTTTTCGGATCATAGTCTACGCTGGTGGCATACAGGTCAAGCCCCTGCCGGTACATAACCTTTTCAGAGGAACGAATGTCCCGAATGCGATCAAGCAGCTCTTTCCAATAGTTGCCGCCGCCCAGATTTTTCAGGCGTTCGTCGTCCATGGTGAAACCCTTGATCATATATTCCTTTAGCCGCTCTGTTGCCCAGCGGCGGAATTGGGTGGCGATACGGGACTGTACACGGTAACCGAGAGAAATAATCGCATCGAGATTATAATAATCCACCCGATAAGTTTTTCCGTCAGCGGCAGTCGTTGCAATTTTTGCAACAACTGAATCCCGTTCCAGTTCGCCTTCTTCAAAAATGTTTTTTAGATGGCGGGAAATCGTAGACTTATTTCGTTCAAAGAGAACGGAAAGCTGATCAAGTGACAGCCATACGGTTTCATCTACAAAGCGGACGTCTATTTTTGTTTCGCCGTCTTCGGTCTGATAGATAACAATATCGCCTTGGTTTTCTTCAGAAGTAAAGCCTTTTGTATCGGTGAACGACATAATTACGCCTCCGAGATTTTCTGTTTTCCGAGCAGGTTGTCATCGTTGATAACCACCTGATATATTTCCTGTATTCCCGCAATGCGTGCGGCAGAGATAATAAGCTCCCTTTCGTTGTCTGGCGTGCGCAAACCGATTAGCACGCTTTGGGGCTTAAGCTTTATGCGTGGGCGGTTTGTGTACGGCGTTGGCAGAAGCATTCGCCATTCCCGATCGTACTGATGGCATTCTTTCTTTATTAGCGAAATTCTTTCATTTTCCCACGAGGCAGTATAGATGAGTGCATTACGCGCCTCCTGCGGCAAAAAATGCAGTTTTTCCTTCAATACTTCGCGAGCGAGGACATTCAAGGCATATGCTGTTGCATCGTACATTTCACTGCTGTAGTAGATCGGGAAAAGCACTGGAGGATACTTGGCCACTCCGCATTCTGCGCACTTGGGTTCCTTCCCGCACAGCTTTGTGTCCGGATCATTGAAATTATACACTTGGACAAAGCCTTTGTGCTGATCCGCATATTTCAACCACATGGTCTCATTCAATGAATCTTCGCAAAAGCAGATCGAATAGATCAGCTTTTGCAGAAGTCTGCGCACATTCTTTAGAGAGAACTTCAACCAATCTATATCGAACTTGGTTGCCTTTAACTCTTGGATGATTGAATCAATTTTATCTCCAAAGCCGAATGTCGTTAGCAAATCCCGGATTCTGCCTGTGTCGCCCTGCGCAAGCATCTGCGCTACAGCGTTACCGTTCTGCTGCAGTGTCTTGAAGTCGATGAAAAAGAAGGTATCAAAAGGATCATCATAATAATCTGCGGTAGAAAAGAATTGCGTATTGTTCTGCAACTGCAATAAAGAATTCTCATTAACGGCTCGAAAACGGCAGAGCTCTTGCGGCCACGGAGAGACCTCAATGAGCTTCCGTGCGCTTTCGTGGTCGTATGTATGTAAAGAACTCAGCGTATCCCAAAATGCTTTTCTTCCAGCAGCATCCATTGTTATTCCTCCTCATTATTCTCGGATTCTTCTTCAAATTCCTCCTCTGTTATTTCGTTATTTATATATTCATCATCGGGTACTTGTATGCCCCGCACATCCACCTGCCCAGTGACTACATCGGAGATCAGGCGGGTGCGAAAGTCGTGAAGAGACTCAATTTCTCGTTCTAACAAATCAATTGCATTGCGACTTTTTGCTTGTCGTATTTGGATCGCATCAACAATTTCTTTCTGCTCTTCTATCGACGGAAGATAGATTGCTTGACGCGAAAACACGTCTTTGCCGATCACTTTTCGTAGTCCGGAATACAACGGCTTAAAGCCTTTTTTATTGTCAACAGATAGAAAGTAATATAGCAAATACTCAGGTAGTGCATCATGCGTCTCATATACTGTATATGCACCTGTTATCATACCAGTGTGAGTAGACAAACCAACGGTTCTTGGTGTTTCATCAACATCAAACAAGCAGAATACCATATTGGATGGGTTCACTACTTGATACGTAGAGAAATCGGACGGGTATTTTCCCTTGCCACTGCTTGTATCCCGAATAATCACACCCTTTGTGGTCAATGATAGAAGCGTGTATTGGCTATGGTTTTCACCAACCACTTCTTTCTTTTCCGTCAGAACATTCTTATGGCGAACCTTCTTCCAGGATATGGGTGCAGAATTTATCCACGGATTTCCAGTTTCAACAAGTTGCTCATTACGAGTTCCTTTATGGATAGTATTTTCTAAGTAGTGCGCTGTTGTAGCCTCCAAAAGCTTAATCTGCTTCCTCTTCGCCGCAATGAGCCGATTGATTTTCGACACCTGCCAGTCAAGGTAGCGCACAATCTGGTCTTGCTCCTCGCGGGGAGGGAGCGCAACCTCCAACCCCTTGAAGTCCTCATAATGCATATCCCACTGCCCAACACGAATACCATAGGAAAACTGATTATAGTACGTCTTGTAACAAGGGGAACGCAGAAGCATATGAAGATAGCGGCGGTTCACATTCTCATCATTTATGTGGCACACAATGTAGGCGGGGCTAACGATTCCGTCAAACTCAGATACTCCAAGTGATCCTTGCCACATTTTCATTTTGTTCATGACAAGATCTCACGTGCGAACCCATTTATAATTGGATAAGTCTTCGCTTTCTACATTGTGGTTATCATCGCGTGATGACTTAACAATTACACCATATTCACGATACACGGACAATAGGGTTGCTTCTCTATTTCCGCGTCGTTCGCTGCTTACAGTAGTCAGTGAACGCATAGTCCTTGTTTGCCAATGCGTTGGAACTTCTGTGAGCCATTCGTATTTTGTCGGCCGATACGCTTCATACCGCTTCATCCCTGAATCCCTCCAAGAATCTCCGCCAGCATGCCGTCCGTTTCCTTTTCCAGCGCTTTCAGATCGGCAACAATGTCCTCCATCGGGCGCAGCTGCACCGGCTTGTAGAAATACTTGGTGAAGCTCAGTTCATAGCCGATCTTCGTCGCCTTGGGGTCTATGTACGCGCCGGGGGCATAGGGGCGCACCTCGGCGTCCATAAAGGCCTCGATGCCGCCCTCGTAGCGGAACGGGATGATCTCCGTGTCAGCCTTCGCCTTGTCCGGCTGGATGCGGCCCTTTTTGTCGAGGGCGGGGTTGCCCTGCTCGTCCAGAAGGGGCTGCTGCACGGACACCTTCCAATAGCCGAACTCGCTGTTCGGGAAAATCCGGCTGACCTCGCTTTCCTCAAACGCCATGAAGATGCGCACGATCTCCTGACGCTGCGCCGGGGAAAGCTCGCAGTTCTTTTCGCCCATGTTCTTGCGCAGGGGCGTCTTGATGGCGGTCGCGTCGATGAGCTGAATCTTGCCCTTGCGGCGCTCCTCTTTGCGGTTGGAAAGAACCCAAATGAAGGTGCCAATGCCCGTGTTGTAGAACATCTTTTCCGGTAGCGCGATGATGGCCTCCACCAGGTCGTTTTCGATCATATAGCGGCGGGCATTGCTCTCGCCGCTGCCTGCATCGCCCGTAAACAGGCTGGAACCGTTATGCACCTCGACAATGCGGCTGCCCATCGGGGTATCCTTCTTCATTTTCGCTACATTATTCA
>ENA-OPBD01001481-OPBD01001481.1-human-gut-metagenome-genome-assembly--contig:-NODE-1481-length-10843-cov-2.395717_pt1 | contig 10843 bp, 10 predicted proteins | sample MGYA00241062_ERZ501440 | MGnify/ENA primary metagenome ERZ501440 (study PRJEB25962, sample SAMEA2042628) | human gut metagenome | biome: human gut; feature: human-associated habitat; material: faeces...
TGGATCTCGGTGGTGGCCAGAATAAACAGCAGGTGGGCGGGCGGCTCCTCCATGATCTTCAGCAGGGCGTTGAAGGCGTCGCGGGAGAGCATATGCACCTCGTCGATGATGTAGACCTTGTATTTTCCCTCCGCCGGGGAATAGGATACCTCGTCGATGATCTCACGGATATTGTCCACACCGTTGTTGGAAGCCGCGTCGATCTCGATGACATTCATGCTGGCTCCCGCCGCAATTGCCTTACAAATACGGCATTCCCCACAGGGGCCGTCCTCTGTGGGGTGTTCGCAGTTCACTGTTTTCGCAAAAATCTTCGCCACCGTAGTTTTACCGGTACCTCTCGTTCCGGTGAACAGATACGCATGGCCGATCCGGTTCGCCCGTAGCTGATTCTTCAGTGTGGTCACGATATGATCCTGACCTTTGACATCGGAAAAAGCATCCGGACGGAACTTCCGGTATAGCGCTGTATATGACATGTGTTTTCTCTCTTCCTAACTTTGTTCTGCCGTGAAGACTTTCTTAATCGCCAAAGCAGATGCCCAACATCTTCGCCTCCTGCACGATGGTGGCATCGGGATCCACGGTCTTAAGCTTGCCCGCTACATCCTCTAACGGAACTCTTACGATCTCACGGTTCTTATAGCCTACCATGAAGCCGTACTGGTTGTCCAGGATCAGCTTGCCTGCCTCGGAGCCCAGACGACTGGCGAATACTCTGTCATAAGGGCAGGGGCTTCCGCCTCTCTGCATATGACCGGGTACAGTGACACGTACTTCTCTGCCGGTCTTCTCCTGGATCTGCGCAGCCACTTCATAGGATACGGAAGGGAACGGATATTTTTCCATCTTTTTCTTGTAATCTTTTTTCGTAAGGGCTGCATCCTCTTTGGAGATAGCACCCTCGGCTACCGCGATGATGGTAAAACGGCAGCCTTTTTTATCCCTGTCTTCAATTTTCTCGATCACCTTATCGATATCATAAGGAATCTCGGGAATCAAAATGATATCCGCGCCGCCGGCCATGCCTGCATTCAGGGTAAGCCATCCTACCTTATGTCCCATCACTTCCACGATAAATACTCTGCCATGGGAAGCCGCTGTGGTGTGGATGCAATCGATGGCATCCGTCGCAATATCCACTGCGCTCTGAAATCCGAAGGTCATATCGGTGCCCCACAGGTCATTGTCAATGGTCTTGGGCAGCGTTACGATATTCAGGCCTTCCTTGCGCAGCAGGTTTGCGGTCTTGTGAGTACCGTTACCGCCCAGGATCACCAGGCAGTCTAACTGCAGCTTGTAATAATTCTGCTTCATGGCTTCGACCTTATTCAGTCCGTTAGGATCCGGATCCTGAATCGTCTTGAAGGGAGTACGGGAGGTTCCCAGGATTGTTCCGCCCTTGGTAAGAATACCGGAGAAATCCTTGTCCGTCAGCATTCGGAAATTACCGTAGATCAGTCCTCTGTAACCATCCAGGAAGCCATAGATCTCCACCTCTTCCTTACCGTTCGCCAGGGTTTTCACCACGCCTCTCATAGCTGCGTTCAGGGCCTGACAGTCACCACCGCTCGTTAACATTCCGATTCTCTTCATCGTAGGATCCTCCGTTTCTATATTTCATTATTTTCTCTTGCGTCTGCTATATCTATCCAACACTTTGAATCGTTATTTCTATTTTAATACATTTGTTTTCATCTGAAAATAGTTTATTGTGATTTCGTACGCTTTTCCAATCGAGCAGGCTGTCTCCTACCCGGTTTGTATACTTCGTATACTCAAAAAAGAGCAGCCGTCCTCACGGTTACTCTTCTTTTCCTTCTCTGAAAAATGTATCCAGTTTTCCCAAACATTTGATCAATGTCTGCATTTCTTCCTCGTCCAGATCCCGAATGATCGTATGGATCATTTTCCTGTGGAAATCTCTGTGATGGAAAAAGGCTTTCCGCCCCTTCTCTGTCAGGGTCACCAGCACCACCCGTTTGTCCTGTGTGCTGCGGTTACGCTCCAGGTAGCCTTTTTTCTCCAGGCTGTTCATATTCGTGGTCAGGGTTCCCACGGTGACGTGGAGTTCCCCCGCGATCCGGGACATACTCTTTGGTTCCTCGATGCCGATAGCCTCCAGAATGTGCATATCATTATTCGTAATATCCTTGAATTCTTCTGTTATGACCGCCTTTGCCTCTGCATCCATCACGTTATGGAACAGGTTCACCAGCAGTTCATTCAGCACCCGGTTGTTGCTCTTCTCCATAGTGTCCTCTACGATATCTGAAATATCTCTGTCGTATGTCCGAGATTTTTCGAAGCTGCCTTCTCCGACAGATATCCATCGTGTACGGCGCTCCGAATCATTTTCAGTATATCGTCTACCAAGTCATCACGCAAGCCCCAATCGTAAGTCCGGCGCCGAATCCCGCCAGAACGATGCGGTCACCGCGGTGCAGCTTTCCCTGCCTGTGCAGTTCATCCAGAAGCACCGGAATGGAAGCTGAGGATAGATTGCCTACCCTCTCCAGATTTGTAGAAAATTTTTCGCGATCCGCATGAAGGCGTTTCGCCACTGCATCAATAATACGTGCGTTGGCCTGATGTAATACGAACATATCAATATCCGGCACAGCAAGTCCGGCATCTGACAGCGCTTCCTCGATGCACTGCGGCACCCGTCTGGTAGCGAAACGATACACTTCCTGTCCATCCATTTGAATATAATGTTCTCTGTCGTTCGTCGGCTGGTTTTGGTTCGTTTTTGCCGCTGAAGTCCTTGCATACGGAGTTGTCAATTCTCTCGCTCCACATTGCAGGACTCCGCCACCGGTGCCGTCGGAATGGAGCGCCCGTCCCAGGATCCCTGCTGCCGGTATCCGTTTCTCTCCTGTCTCCGGCAAAGTGTTACCGCAATCCACCGTTCGAGACTCTGCCCCGCATTGCTCCACGACAACCGCCCCGGCACCGTCTCCGAACAGAATACAGCTGCTCCGGTCCGTCCAGTCCACCAGCTTGGACAGCACCTCACTGCCGATGATCAGTGCATTTTCCGCAAGTCCCATCCGCAGATAAGCATCCGCAGTATTCAGGGCAAATAAAAATCCGGAACAGGCCGCATTCACATCAAAAGCCAGTGCATTCACTGCGCCGATGTCCGCCTGCACCTGGCAGGCACAGCAGGGCAGATACTGCTCCGGAGAACAGGTTGCCACCAGGATCAGGTCAATCTCTTCCGCTCTTTTTCCTGCCTGTTCCAGCGCTTTACGGGCTGCTTCTGACGCAAGTGTCACAACTGTCTCACCCACAGACACATGACGCTCACCGATACCGGTTCTCTCGCGGATCCATTCATCCGAGGTTTCCACCATCTGCTCCAATTCTTTATTTGTAACAATCCTTCCCGGAAGTGCACTTCCGGTTCCGGTGATTCTTATGGTCCTCACGCCATTTCCTCCATGATATCCACTGTTCTTTCTATTTTCTGTGCCCTCCAGGCATTGCTGCCACAGAACAGCAGTCCATTATCCACATCTCCCATTGCCGCATTGATCAACGCTCTGGTGATGCAATAAGGCGCCGTCTTCGGATCGCAGGTCTTAATGCAATGTCTGCATCCGGTCATAAACCGTTCCCCGGATGCCACTTTTTCCAGAAAAGCATTCCGTATCGCTCTCCCCGGCATTCCCACAGGGCTTTTCACAATGACAATGTCTTCTTTCCGTGCACCGAGATATGCCTGCTTGTATGCATCCGCCGCATCACATTCCCCCGTGGTCACGAACCGGGTACCCATCTGTACCCCCGCAGCCCCGAGGGACAGGCAGTGCTCCAGATCCCTCCGGTCATAAATTCCGCCCGCAGCGATCAGAGGAATATCCAGTTCTGCTGCCTGCCGGATCATTGCAGTAAGTTCCTTCTCATATTTCTGCGGTGTATACGCATCCAGTTCTTCTTTTTTAAATCCCAGATGTCCTCCCGCCAGTGGTCCCTCCGCCACGATAAAGTCCGGCTTTCTGTCGTATTTTTTCATCCAGTATTTCGTGACGACCGACAGGGCACGGGGGCTCGACACGATCGGCGCTAACATCGTCCGATGGCTGTGCCCGGCCATCCTATCCTCCGTCTCTGCCACGATTCCGGGCAGATCTAACGGCAGTCCGGCACCGGAGATAATACAGTCGGTACCTGCCAGCACTGCTGCCCTGACATAATCCTCGTAGCGTTGTGTTGCCACCATGATGTTGACACCGACGATACCGCCTCTTGCGATCTGCCTTGCTTTTTCTATTTCTTTTCCGATAGTACGCAGATTACAGGCGATGGGATCTCTGTCAAAATCCGGCTCCCGGAAACCGATCTGGGCAGTAGAAATGATGCCGATCCCACCTGCCGCAGCCACTGCTCCCGCCAGACCGGACAGGCTGATTCCCACACCCATGCCTCCCTGGATCACGGGAATATCTGCATGTAATTCCCCCAGGATCATTTTTCCGTGCTTCATCCCACTCACCTCTCGTTACCGCTTTAATACTTGCGGAACCTTTCATAACGTTCCTCTGCGATCTGTTCACCGGTCATGCCGGTATATTTTTGCAGAAATTCCTTGATATGTTCCTTGAGATACCCACCGATGGCTTCCACGGTACTTTGATCTGCCCCGCCGTATTCCGGTACGATCCGTTCGATCACACCAAGACGTTTCAAGTCTTCAGATGTAATATTCATGACTTCACTGGCTTCTCTGGCACGGTCAGCATCCTTCCATAATATAGAAGCAAAGCCTTCGGGAGACAGGATCGAGTATGTGGCATTTTCCATCATCCACACCTCATTACCTACCGCCGTAGCCAGTGCTCCGCCACTCCCGCCTTCTCCGATAAGGATGCACAATACCGGTACTTTTAAGGCTGACATCTCCAGCAGATTCCGGGCAATGGTCTCGCCCTGGCCTCTCTCCTCCGCCTCCACACCGCAGAAAGCTCCCGGCGTGTTTACAAAGCTGATAATGGGTCTGTTGAATTTCTCCGCCTGTTTCATCAGGCGCAGTGCCTTACGATACCCCTCCGGCATGGGCATTCCGTAATTTCGTCTGGCACACTCCGCAAAATCCTTGCCCTTCACATCTGCCAGCACCGTGACCGGCTGCCCGTCCAGGAATGCCACCGCACCTACCAGTGCTTTATCATCCCCATAATAACGGTCTCCGTGAGCTTCCACTACATAATCGAAAATGTAGGGAATATAGTCGGTTGCTGCCGGTCTGTCCACTCTCCGGACGGTCTTGACCTTTTCCCATGCTGTTCTGGGAAGTGTCAGGAATGACCGTTCCTTCACAATCTCCGTAGGTTCAAAATGGAAGTCAATATTTTTCTTAAAATCCGCATAATTCCCCTCACTGCACCGATGCGTCGTGATCAGGAAATATAAGGTCTTCTTCAGATTCTCCCGACGGACGATACCGTCCACAAAACCATGCTCCTGTAAAAATTCCGCTGTCTGGAAGCCGTCAGGGAGACGCTGTCCCAGAGTCTGCTTAATGACTCTTGGTCCTGCGAAGCCGATCAAGGCTCCCGGTTCCGCCATGATCACATCTCCCAGCATGGCAAAGCTGGCCGTTACACCACCTGTGGTGGGGTCCGTCAAAATAGTCGCATAGAGAAGTCCTGCTTCTCCATGCCGTTTGATCGCTGCGGAGGTCTTTGCCATCTGCATCAGCGACACAATTCCCTCCTGCATTCTCGCACCGCCGGAACAACAGAACAAAAATACGGGCAGCCGCAATTCTGTCGCCTTTTCAATTGCCCGGGTGACTTTCTCGCCGACCACATGTCCCATACTGCCCATCATAAATTTAGATTCGCAGATGCCGATCACAGCCTTTTCCCCATAGATCTCGCATTCACCTACGGTCACCGCTTCTTTCACGCCGGATTTTTCCCTGGCCTCCGACAGCTTTTCTTCATAACCCTCATAGTTCAGTGGATTGCTCTCTTCTATCTCCTCGAACCAAGGCTGAAAGCTTTTCCGGTCTGCCACCATGCGGATCCGGTTGTGGGTCTTTACCCGGAAATAATAACCACACTCATAGCAGACATATTTATTTTTCGCTGCCCGGTCTCTGTTTATCATTTTCTTACATTTCGGGCATTTGATCTCTGTTTCTATCGTTACATTTCCCATACTTGCACCTCTTATCCTGCAATATTCATCCTCTTGCCCTGACAAGTCTCCCTGTCTGCCGGATATGCAGGCTGTTGTATCACTTTACCGCAAAGGTAAGCTCTGCTTTCGCCGCCAGTTTTCCATTCACCGTGGCGATCGCTTCCCCGACACCTATCGGTCCCTTACTGCGGATAATGGTGGTCTCCAGTTCCAAGGTGTCTCCGGGACGCACCATCTGTTTGAATTTTGCCTTGTCAATCCCTGCAAAATAAGCTGTCTTGCCTCTGTTCTCCGGCAGAGACAGGATTGCCACCGCCCCGGTCTGGGCCAGTGCCTCCAGGATCAGTACTCCGGGCATCACCGGATTTCCCGGAAAATGTCCGGCAAAATACGGTTCATTGAAGGTTACGTTTTTGCGTCCCACCGCTCTGACACCAGACTCCAGCTCCTCGATAGTATCGATCAGCAGAAAGGGATGTCTGTGGGGCAGGATCTCCATGATTTCCTGTGTGTTATATACTGACATGATTCCTCCGTTCCGCAAATAGCATCTTGCCAGCAGATGCCCCTTCGCATTCCGTTACGATTATTCCATGTACTTCTTTAGCAAGAGACTGGCATTATGTCCGCCGAAGCCCAACGAATTAGTCAGTGCATAAGGCACCTCTTCTTCGTAGCTGTCTCTGCAGTAATTCAGATCCAGTTCCTCCTCCGTCTCACGCAGTCCCACGGTACGATGGATATAGCCTTCCTGAATTTCTTTTACGCAGGTGACGAATTCCACTGCACCAGCTGCTCCTAAAAGATGCCCTACCATGGATTTGGTGGAATTGATCTTCAGATCATAAGCATGTTCTCCAAATGCGAGCTTGATAGCTCTGGTCTCAAACAGGTCATTATGATGAGTGCTGGTTCCGTGTGCATTAATATAAGTAAGCTTCTCCGGCGCCACACCGCCGTCTTTTAAGGCATTCAGCATGGCGGTGGCTGCTCCGCTGCCGTCCTCCGCAGGGGAGGTAATATGGTAAGCATCCGAAGAACAGCCATACCCGATCAACTCCGCATAGATCTTCGCTCCGCGTCTCTTTGCATGCTCCAGTTCTTCCAGTACCACTACCGCCGAGCCTTCTCCCATAACGAAACCATTGCGGTCTTTATCGAAGGGAATAGAAGCTCTCTGAGGATCTTCACTAAACGACAATGCTGTCAGTGCGGAAAATCCGGCAATGCCGATGGGTGTAATAGAACTTTCCGTTCCTCCGGCTACCATCACGTCTGCATCACCGTACTGGATCGTACGATATGCTTCTCCGATGGAATGTGTACCGGTTGCACAGGCAGTCACAACGTTCAGGCTCTTGCCCTTCAGCCCATAGGCAATGCTGACATTACCTGCTGCCATGTTGGATATCATGAGAGGCACCAGCATAGGGCCTACCCTGCCGGGGCCTTTCTCCTTCAAGCGGTCATATTCCCGCTCCATGGCCTGTAAGCTTCCGATGCCGCTTCCCACACTGCAGCCCACCATATACGGATCTTCCTGTTCCATAGTAAGACCTGCATCTGCGATCGCCTGTCCTGCAGCTGCTACTGCGAACTGGCAGAACTGCTCCATTCTACGGGCGGATTTTTTGTCCATATATTGTGTAGGATCAAAATCCTTCACTTCCGCCGCCAGCTTACAACGGTAATCCGCAGTATCAAAATAGGTTATAGGACCAAATCCGGTCTTGTCCTCTTTGATACCATTCCAGAATTCCTCTACGCTGTTTCCAATAGGAGTGATGGCTCCCATACCTGTTATTACAACTCTTCTATTTTTACCCATACGTGATATACTCCCTCGCGTCCTGACTTATTTCTATCCTGCTGTATCGTTAGCGGACATATTTTTCTATTCTGCTTTCCTGTTGTAGGACATAGTTTTACATCGCCATACCGCCGTCCACGCACAGCACCTGGCCGGTGATATAGTCCGAGGCATTTCCTGCCAGGAATAGAACCGCCTGTGCGACATCCTCCGGTCTTCCCATTTTCTTAAGCGGGATCTGTCCGACCGCATTATCCTGTACCGCCTCCGGCAGCTTGTCTGTCATATCTGTCCGGATAAATCCGGGTGCCACGGCATTCACACAGATATTCCGGGATGCCAGTTCTCTTGCTACGCTTTTCGTCAGTCCGATCAGCCCCGCCTTGGATGCGGAATAATTAGCCTGCCCGGCATTCCCGACGATGCCACTGACAGAAGAGATATTGATGATCTTGCCATAACGTTGCTTCATGAAAGTCCTGCCAAGATGCTTGATCATGTGAAACGCACCCTTTAGATTCGTGTCCATCACAGCATTGAATTCTTCTTCCGTCATCCGTACGATCAGATTGTCCCGCGTGATCCCGGCGTTATTGACAAGGATGTCAACTCTGCCGTATTTCTCTGTTACCGCCTTTACAAAGGCTTCACTCTCTGCAAAATCTGCAACATTACACTTCACAGCCTCCGCCACGCCGCCGTGGCTTCGGATGTCCGTCGCCACTGCTTCTGCCGCCTCTGCAGATCCGTTATAATTAATGATCACCGTGGCTCCTTCTGCTGCCAGTGTTTGTGCCACTGCTTTTCCGATGCCCCGTGATGCTCCTGTGACAATAGCAACTTGTCCTGTCAGACTTTTTCCTGTCAGCATGCCAGTTCCTCCATCACCCGGTCCAGATCCTCCGGTTTCTCGATATTGTATACTTTGACATTTCTGTCAATTTTACGGACGAAGCTTGTGAGTGTCTTCCCCGGGCCGATCTCTATGAACGTGTCCACGCCATCCGCGATCATGCGCTCTATGCTCTGGGTGAACTGTACGGGACTGGATACCTGTTGTTTCAGCAGTTCCGCAACCTGTGACGCATCTGTCACATAATCCGCTGTTACGTTGGATACATAAGGAATCCAAGGGGTTGACAGCTTGACGCTTTTCAGTTCTTCTGCCAATTGTTCTCCTGCATTTTTTAACAGGGCTGAGTGGAACGGTCCGCTGACCTTTAAGGGGATACAGCGTTTTGCACCTGCTTCTTTCAGCGCTTCTGATGCCGCCTCTACTGCATCTGCCTCTCCGGTGATCACGATCTGTCCCGGGCAATTATAATTTGCCACCGAGACGACTTTGCCGGTTTCTTTTGCTGTCTGTCCGCAGATTTTTGCCACGATATCTCCGTCCAGTCCTAATACCGCTGCCATGGCTCCTCCTTCCGGATAGGCCTCCTGCATATAGATACCACGCATCCTTATGATCCGGAACAGGTCCGGCAGTTCCATCACACCAGCAGCAGCCAGCGCCCCATATTCTCCAAGGCTTAAGCCCGCTGCCATCTCCGCTTTCAGACCCTTGGCTTCCAGTACCTTCAGGATTGCGACTTCCATGGTAAGCATAGCGATCTGCGTATATTCTGTAACGTTGATATAAGGATTTTCCTCAAAGGTCAGCTGCTCCATAGAGTACGGATGTCCGCTATCCGCCTGCTTTTCCCGTTTATCCTGCCAGTATAGATTCTGAAGCACCTTGTCTGCCAGCTTCCATACCGCCTGTGCTTCCGGGTAAGTATCATGGAATTCTTTTCCCATTCCTATGTACTGAGATCCCTGTCCCGGGAATAAAAATGCGATCTTGCTCATTCTTGTCATCTCCTATTACTATGTGATACGATTTGTTCCCCTCGGTTACAGCATATTTTTGCAACGCGTCATTTTGCATATGCACTCCTGCGCCTGCTGCACCGTTTCTTCAATAATCTCTCGACAGGTCTGTTCTCTGCGGATCAATCCGGCGATCTGTCCCGCCATCAGGGTTCCGTTTACGGTATCTCCGTCCTGCACTGCCTTCCTGAGAGATCCCAGCGTCAGCTTTTCCAGCTCCATGAAATCGGCATTCTCTTTTTCCAATTTCAAATACTCTCTGGTCATCTGATTGCGTAAGGAACGCACCGGATGTCCGGTAGACATTCCTGTCACCACGGAATCGATATCCTTTGCCTTAATGATCTGATTCTTATAATTTTCATGGACAATAGATTCCTTCGATGCGACGAACCGGGTTCCCATCTGGATGCCTTCCGCTCCCAGCATGAAGGCCGCCGCCATGCCTCTGCCATCGGCAATACCCCCGGCCGCAATCACCGGGATAGACACTGCATCCACCACCTGCGGAACCAATGCCATGGTCGTGGTGGAACCGATATGTCCACCGCTTTCCATGCCTTCTGCTACCACAGCGTCCGCTCCGGCACGCTCCATCATCTTCGCCATAGCTACACTTGCCACCACCGGGATCACCTTCACTCCGGCATTCTTCCACAGTTCCATGAATTTTCCGGGGTTCCCCGCTCCTGTGGTTACCACTTTTACTCCTTCTTCCACAACGATCTTCGCCACTTCCTCCGCATTGGGATTGAGCAGCATGATATTCACGCCAAAGGGCTTGTCGGTCAGCTCTTTACATTTGCGGATCTCCTCCCGGACGACCTCAGGCGGAGCGGAAGCGGCTCCGATGATACCTAAGCCTCCGGCATTTGATACTGCTGCCGCCAGCTTATGTTCCGCCACCCATGCCATTCCGCCTTGAATGATTGGTGCCTGGATTCCAAGCAATCTGGTTAATTCTGTCTGCATCCTTTTTTCCTGCCTTTTCTCGTTTCTCATTTATAA
>ENA-OPBD01001489-OPBD01001489.1-human-gut-metagenome-genome-assembly--contig:-NODE-1489-length-10806-cov-4.965213_pt1 | contig 10806 bp, 10 predicted proteins | sample MGYA00241062_ERZ501440 | MGnify/ENA primary metagenome ERZ501440 (study PRJEB25962, sample SAMEA2042628) | human gut metagenome | biome: human gut; feature: human-associated habitat; material: faeces...
GGGCTTTTTCAGTTGGGGCAGGCAAAGCCGCTGCTGGTGCTGCCGCTGTGTCTGGCGGTGGCAGTATTTGAAGGGGAGTTTGCCGGGGCTCTGCTGGGCACGGTGGGCGGCCTTTTGTGGGACTACGCCGCCGGGCGCACGGTGGGTATGCTGGCGCTGGAACTGCTGCTGCTCTGCTTTGGGGTATCGGTGCTGGTGCAGCTGTATCTGCAGGTGAACCCCGGCAACTTTGCCGCCGTAAATACTATAACGGCGCTGCTGGTGCTCTCGCTGGACTGGCTGTTTTTCTATTATATGCCGGGCTATGCCGGCGCTGCGCTGCGGTACATTGCCTTTGTACTGCCCAGTGCGGTGCTGACCCTCCCGGCGGCGCTGCTGGCCTTCTGGCTGGTGCAGCGCATCCATGACGGGTTCAGGATCGACAACGGTGTGGTCTAACCCGTAAAAGGAGAACCAGATGAACGAAAATGAACGCAAGGTCGTGGTGCGGCGGATGCTGCTGCTCATCGCAGTGGCCTGCATCATCATGGGGCTGTACACCTTCCGGCTGATCTTTCTGCAGCTGGTCAACGGGGACAGTTTCAAGGCAAAAGCCACCAACACCACGGATTATAAGTTTACGGTCACCGCCGCGCGCGGCAATATCGTGGACAGCACCGGCAAGCGCATCGCCACCACCAGCACCGGCTATAATGTGGTGCTGAACAAGCTGCAGATGGGGGATCAGGATCTGGACACCATGCTGCAGCAGATCGTGGAACTTTTGCGCAAGAACGATGAAAAATGGCTGGACACCCTGCTCATCAGTGAGCCGGACGCCGCCGGGAACTATACCTTTACGGACAGCGCCGACAGCACCAGCGACCAGAAAACGCTGGCTGACATGAAGGAGACGCTGGGCTTGCAGCAGTACGCCACCGCCAACGATGTAATGGAAATGCTGGTGGAAAAGAACGATCTGCAGGATTTTTCGCCGGAATGGCAGCGTGTGCTGGCCGGCATCCACTACGAGATGGACCGGCAGGCCTTTTCCAACGTGAACAACTTTGTCATGGCGGAAAACGTCAGTCAGGTGACGGTGGCTACCATCAAGGAGCATTCCCTCACGCTGCCGGGCGTGGAGATCGTGGAGACCAGCACCCGCAGCTATGAGCAGGGAGATATCCTCCCCGCCGTGCTGGGGCGTGTGGGCAAGATCACCGCCGAAAAGTGGAAGGTGACCGACGAAAACGGTCAGGTGACCTATCCGCTCAAGGAAAAAGGCTATAACATGAACGATGTGATCGGCATCTCCGGCCTTGAGTCCGTGTACGAGGACGAGCTGCGCGGCAAGGACGGCGTGGAGACCATCACCCGCAATTCGGACGGCGTGATCGTGGACACCAAGATCACCACCGTGCCGGAGCCGGGGCATACCGTGCAGCTGACCATCAACAGCGACTTTCAACGGGCGGTGGACAAGGCCCTTGCCAACAATATCGACATGATCAACCGGGTGTACAACACCGGCGATATGAAAGCTGCCGCCTGCGCTGCCGTGCGCGACAGTATCGATGCTCACAAGCAAATTGACCGCCGTATCTTTGCTTTCGGGCGCATACATCCAGTCGGTCACGTCACCGCTGTAATTGACCATGTCAGTGGCCTGGGACTCCAGCCGGTACAGCAGCGTCACAAGCTGGGCGCGGGTGCAGGCGGCATCCGGCAGCAGGCGGTTATTGGAGCCCTTGAGGATTTCGGTGTTGACTGCCCACGCCATCGCCTCGCGGGCATACGCGGAAAGGCTGTCATAGTCGGCATACTCGCGGATCGCCATGCCGCCCTGCGTAGTGTCGAAGCCCTGCTGCTTTGCAAAGCGCCAGAGCATCGTGACCGCCTGCTCACGGGTCACGGCATTCACCGCGCCGAAGGTGTCCTTGCTGAGACCGGTGACAATGCCGAGACTTGCTGCCCAGCGGACAGCTTCTGCGTAATAGGAACTCTCTTTCACATCAGAAAAGTTCATCGCGTAATTCACGACCGGCTTTCCGGTGGCCCTCCAGAGGAAGGTCACAAAGTCGGCGCGCGTGCAGTCCCGATTCGGTGCAAATACGTCCTTGCTGACACCGGATGTGATTTCCTTTTCGACCGCCCAGTTGACAGCGTCATAAAAATAATCCTGTTTCGATACGTCTGTAAACGCCTGTGCCGGTTCTGTGGCAAGCGCCTGTGCGCTCAGCAGCATCACGGCTGCCAGCAGCAAACTGAAAACCCGAATGGTGCGTTTCATACAAATGCCTCCATATTTATTGGATCTTGTATCCATCTTTGCATTTTTCCAGCGCAAAGTGCATCTGCGCCTCGTGGGTCGCAAACGGAAGCTGTTCAAATCCGTCCGCCGGATGAAAAGAAATAATCTGATTCAGATGATCGATCCACACGGCGCAAAGCTCTTTGAAATGTTCCAGCGGCTCCTCGTTCATCGTACATGCTCCTTTTCTGCTTTATAATATAATTATAGTCGGTTTATCTTGTAAAAACAAGAAGCTGGCAGTACAATAAAGAAAAAGAGACTTGTGCAAAGCGCACAAGCGAAAGGATATCGCCATATGGCTGCAACACAGTGGGAAACGTGCAGCGCCGATGCGCTGCTGCGGGAATTTTTTGCGCAGGACGATCTAAGTCGCCTCGCAGAAGGCGCGGGCGCGCTGCTGGGCTGTCCGCTTCTGGTGCTGGACGATACGTTTCATGTTGCCGCGCACCATCTACCACTGGGGTTTTCCGATGCGGTGTTTCAGACGTCGGTGCGCAGCGGCGAGATCACCTATGAGGCAGGCGCGATCATCAGCCGAAGTCCAGCCCTGTCCGCAGGAGCGGCGGACTGCATCAAGCTTGCAGACAGCCCGTATCGCCGCCGCTTTGCCCCGCTCGTCAGTGCGGGCGTGCGGCTGGGGTATCTGATCTGCGTCGACACGGACGGGCATCTGGAAAAAATCCCGGCGCAGACATGGAATACCGTGGAGCAAATTCTGTCCAAGCAGCTTTTCGTCGAGGCCAGCCGGCAGGATAAGCCGTTTGAAACGGCGGAGGATATTCTCCGGCATTTGCTGGACGGCGGCTTTCCGTCCGCACCGTATTTCAGGCTGCAAATTTCGGGAACATATCTGGTGGACTTCCATCCGCTTGCCTTCGCGCTCATCGATCTGACTGTCTATCATAGCGGATATCTCGGGCAGCGCCATTTGAAGGAGGAAGTAACGGCGATTTTCCTGGACTCCCATTCTTTTTTATACAAAGGAAATGTTATGCTTTTTCTGCACCGGCGGGAGGATATGGAGCGGTTTTCCGCGCTGGCGGAGGAATTTCAGCTCAAGGTCATCGTGTCGGAGAAAATTGACGACCTGTTTGCGCTTCCTGCGCTCTATCGCACGGCGCGCGAGGCGCTGAGCCTGATGACGGATGAACGGTTCCACGGCGGTCGCGTCTACACTGTTGCGCAGCTGCGCACGCCGCTGCTGCTGAAAAATCTGGAAGGGCGGGAAGATTTGATCGCGCAGGAGGTGCGCACCCTTGCCGCGCACGACCGGGAAAAGGGCACGCAGTACTGCGAAACGCTCTATTATTATCTGATCTGCTGCCGGTCGCTGCAAAAGACCTGCGAAGCGCTTTTTACCCATCGAAACACCGTGCTCTACCGCATCCGAAGAATGCAGGAGGAATTTGCCATCCCGCTGGACGAGCCGCTCAAGCACGCAGACCTGCTGCTGAGCGTGTCGCTTCTGCTGTTTGAAGCGAAGGGACCGGATTTCTTCCTGCCCAAAACGCCGCTTGATAATTCATAATTCGGTCATGCTTCTAACAAGATTTTGTCACAACTTCCTGTCACAATAACGCCAGTTCGAAAGAACGGAACACCCTTGATGAAAGGAAGTTTGACCTATGAAAAAAGTATTGGCAATTCTGCTGGCCCTTTCGGTGCTGGTCTTGAGCGCCTGCGCAGCCAAGCAGGCTAATTCGGATACACAGAAGGACTTCAACACAGCGGAAACGGAGCAGCAGCCGGATTCTGCGCAGACCGCAGAAACACAGCAGCCCGCGCAGGAAGCAAAGCGCATCGAGCCGCTGGCAGAAAGTCTTGATCTGAACGCACTGACCGACGCGACCGTCGCAGCAAGCTTCGGCGCGGAGGACATTTCCGAAAAAGACGGTAAGACGGAGATCACCCTGACGGTTTATGATTACGATGTCTACGATATGGTGGACATTTCGCAGCTTGCCGTCGGCGATACCATCGTCGTGGACGGCAAGGACATGGTCGTTGCCTCCCGCGAGGACAAGGATGGCTTTGTTACCATCAATGGAGGACTCGAGCAGGGCGGTGTCGATCTGACGAGTGATGACTCGGGCGTCTACTACGCTGTTGGCTTGGACGATGCGAAGTCGTATCACGAGCTTGGCAGAATCACCGTGCCGGTCGCGGAAGGCTTTGTCCTGACAGACAATGCAGACCCGGAGCATCCGGATGAGACCTATGCCGCGTCTGACCTTGCAAAGCTGGCTGCGTCCGAACCCGGCTTCACCGCCAACAACACGCTGGCGACCATCGAACATGGCGAGCTGACCGTCCTGGCCAGAAGTTATACGCCGTAATTTCGAAACGCAGAATCTGCCCGGAAGCACAACGCTTCCGGGCATTTTCTTTGCTGCGGCAGATTTTTACGGAGATTTCACACAAAAACGATCGCTGAATTTACACAGGCTTGCTATCATAACCATATCTATACGGAAATGGGGCGGATGCTATGACCTACAAAACGATCGTATGAGTGTACGAAGGCTTGCCCCACAAAAGCGCTGCATTAGACCGCATTCCACGCAAATTCTACCGCCGGGGGATGTTTTTTCTCCCGGCTTTGCCGTATGCTCAGAGCATCTTCAACGCAGGAGGCATTCCGAATGAACCAGACAGCCATCGGCAGCTACATCGCGCGCAAGCGCAGGGAACAAAACCTCACGCAGGAGCAGCTGGCGCAGCAGCTCGGCGTGTCCAACAAGACCATTTCCAAATGGGAGAACGGAAAATGTATGCCGGATTACAGCATCATTCAAAGGCTCTGCGAGGTGATTCATGTGTCGCTTCCGGAATTGATGGACGGAGAGGATACAGCAGAGGACAGTGTGCGCGTCTACGACGATGAACAAATTCTCAATCTGCTGCGCCGCACACAGGAGCTGGAGCGTCAGAAGGGCGCCCTCTATGGGCTTGTTCTTGTCGTCCTCGGCATCGCCAGCGGTGCCATGTCCAAAACAACCGGCGGAACGGATGTACAGAACTTCATTTCAGGCGTTCTGATGGGCTTGTCCGTCGCGGAAATTCTTGCAGGCATCTGGACAAGCGCTCCTGAAGCAGTAAAAAACACCGCCTTCTTCGAACCGATTATTCGGTTCAAAGAAGGCGGCGCGTTTATTTTGTTTATTGCTTTGGCGCGTCCTCCAGCCCAAGCAGCCACGCCGGGAGCTTACGCGTCATGGCTCGTATCTCGCCGCTGCTCACGCCGTGATCGAGCATGAATTGCAGATACTGCCGTATGGCTTCCTCCCACGGCGGATTTGCCGGATCGCCGCAGTCGGTGGACAAAATGGTATGCGACGTACCGAGCTGCCGGATCGCATCCAGATTGCGTTCAGCATTGCTGATCCATTGCCCGTTTTGCAGCGGCTGGCGGTAGCAACGTTCAAAGATGACACCGTAATCCTCCTGAAGCGCCTTCTGCTTGGAAACGCTCAGATCCACGACCCAGTATTCCGGGTGCGTGATCACGATCTTTCGCACGCCGGCGTTGCGCGCACCATCCACCACACAGTGAATCTCCTCCGGGGAGATGTGCCCCGTCGCAAGCACGGCATCATACGCCTTGATCAGAGAAAAGATACCGAGCAGCTCCGGCAGCAGATTGCCACGGCTGTCCGTCATGCGGATGCCACCCGTTTTTCCGCGCTTGCGATATTCGTTCTCCGCGTCCACGGTCGGCAGCCAGATGATCTTCGCGCCCATGCGCAGCGCAGTCTGCACCGCCTGCTCGTTGAGTCCGCCGACCTCCTGGTTCAAGACCAGTCCGCCGTACATATAAAACGAATTGTCGCCGTGGACAGCCCGATTATATGCGTTGCACAGCGCCGCGCGTGAGACGGTGCCGCAGTGATGCCCCTTGATGACGATCGCTCTTGCACCCGCACGGACGGCTGCGTCCGTCAGCTCCAGATCGTTATAGGTCCGGTGAATGACGTCCGGTGCGGTATGGACGTGCAGATCTATGACGCCATCCAGAATGTTTTTCTGCTTTGTGTCCATGAACGCTCCCTCCTTCGGAAGAAAAAAGCCTGCCGTCTGCGAAAACCGCAGGCGGCAGGCTGACGCAGGATATTACTCGATGGCGATTGCGGTAGAAGAGGCGAACTTCTTCACGTCCTCCTTCGGGACGATGACGCTCAGAACGCCGTCTTCATACTTCGCCTTGACATCCTCCGGCTTGACATTGCCGACGTAGAAGCTGCGAGAGCAAGCGCCTGCATAGCGCTCCTGACGCAGAACACGACCCTTCTTGTCCTGCTCATCCTTGTCCAGACCCTTCTGGGCAGCGATGGTCAGATAGCCGTCTTTGATGTCGAGACTGATCTCGTCCTTCTTGAAGCCGGGCAGCTCAACTGCAAAGCGGTAAGCCTTGGCGTCGTCCGTCTCGCGGATATCGGTCTTCATCAGGTTCTTGGAGTTCTTGCCAAACAGCGGGCTGTGCGAACCAAAGAAACCATTGTTGTCAAAAAATTCATCAAACATATTTTCACCATAGATGCTGGGTACCATAATAATTCCTCCAATATATTTTGATTTCAGAGATTTGCATATTTATATGTGAAGCTCTGCGGCGCAGCAGCTGCCGCGCTGGGCATTGCTTGCAGATCAAAGATCTTTCGTTCTGGAAATGCAGGCGCAGACGATGGCGCTAATGCCTTCGAGCAGGAACACCAGTCCAACCGTTACGCCGACTGCCGCCGCGCTGACCCACGGATCCATCATGCAGATGAAACCAGCAACCATCAGCAAAATGCCGACGGCAAGGACCCAGCCCCAGCTGCGAACGCCGAGCGCATGCAGATCAAACGCGCTGACGAACCGGGAAATGCCGGAAAACATCAGCCAGACCGTAAAGATAAACGGCAGTGACAACAGCGTGAACCACTGGTTAAAGAGCAGGAACAGCGACATGATCACGGTCAGAACGCCGTCGAGCAGCAGCCAGCCGGAGCCGATCAGTACACCGCTTGTTCCGGCAAAGACCACGATCTCCGCGATGCCTGCCGCCAGCATGAAAATGCCGAGCATCAGACCCGCGGACAGAACTGCAACATCTTCATTGCACAAACAATAGATGCCTGCCGCGATCAGCAGGATACCAGCTACGATATTCAAGATCCGAACTGTTTTTGTGCACATACTTTCTTCCTCTTCTCTTTTGAAGCTCTTTTCGAACTCCTCTTTGTTTTTATGCCCTTAGTTTATTCCTTTTCTGCAAAAAAACAAGAAACCAGAAGCACAAGAAATGCGGATTTGATTGTGCGGAAAGTACAAACAATATCACGGAAGAAAACAGCTTGACCGTCCTGCATTGACGGACTATAATAAGGGAAAATCCCCAAAAGGAAGGCTAAACTTCATGAAAGAAAACCGAAAGCTCCTGAAGGAAGTTCTCAAAGACATCCAGCACGATATGTCGGACGAGGAAGTTCTGAACTTACTGGCAGACAGCAAAATTTCCGAAAGTCCTGCAACGGAAAAATACACGCTCGGGCAGCGCTCGGCGGACGCGATCGCAAGATTTGCGGGCAGCTGGGCATTCATCTTTGCGTTCACAGGCGTACTGATCTTGTGGATGGTCATCAATACGATTTTAGCTTCGAACGCCTTTGACCCGTATCCGTTTATCCTTTTGAATCTGGTTCTCTCCTGCGTCGCTGCCATTCAGGCGCCGCTCATCATGATGAGCCAGAACCGGCAGGAGGAAAAGGACCGCCGCCGCGCGGAAAATGATTACAAGGTCAATCTCAAAACTGAGATCATGATCGAGGATCTTTATGATAAGGTCAATGCCATTCTTGCAAAGCAGTCTGCGCTGGAGAAAAAACTGCAGGAGCAGGAAGAAACAAAATCGTAATCAGCCGAAACACGAAGTCCCGGTAAACCATCGTCTGATGGCTTGCCGGGAATTTTTCTGCGCAGAATTTACTTGTATTTTATGCGGTGTTGGAAGAAATACTCAAGTAGGAGATAAGCAAAAGCGATGCGTCACAGCCTGTTGAGTTTTTCCTCCAGTTCAGCCGCGATGCGCTGCCGTTCTTCCTCACTTTCTGCGCGTGCATACGGTTCCAGCGCGGCGTCCCGCTTTTGCTCCGCGTCGCGCGTCCATGCCTCAAACTCGGCCTTGGTCATATCCTTCCGCATCGTGCGCGCGTAGTATTTCTTGTATGCCCGCTGCTGCACCTGCCAGACTTCATTGTTCGCAACTTTGTCCTTAAAGCTGCTGGCCGCGCCGATCTCCCGGCAGGTTTTACCTGGGTCTTCCGGCGCAGGACCGGCGCAATAGGCAAAGGTCGCGCCCGGCGCCTGCAAAAACCAGCGACCACAGTTGGCGCAGCGCTTCGGCACAAATCCCTTTTGCAGTCCCTTCATAAACTCCACATAGACAAAATCCAGCAGCCGGTCAAAGTACATTTTTTCGACCACCTCCGCCTCGCGCCCAGTGCCACGGATGCAGAATTGCGCGTTTACCTTCGGCGCGTCCACCTTCGAATCTGCGCCAAGGCTGACGCCGCTGACGAACGGCTCCAACCCTTTTTTCTCGATCTGTTGTGCCAGAGAAGTTTTTCTCTGACCCTTTTTCTTTTCAAACGGCTTGCCCGCAAAAATGCCGTCCAGGAACCACACATAGCGCTCCTGAATCAGCCAGATGGCGTCCAGCTGCTCCTGCATGAACCTCGGCAACGTATCGTCCTGCATCACATATTCGCGGAACGCTTCCTGCGCTTCTCCCACGAATAATTCACTCACATCCATGCTTGCAAACAGCTGAACGTCATTCCAATACAGGCGGTAAAGCGGTAAAGATGCAAATCCATTTGTCACAGCCTGAAACGCCCGCGCTGCCTGCTCTGCATCCTTTTCTGCAACGGTCTTCCGATATTGATCCAATAATTCTTGAAACGGCGCAGCGTCAAGATTCAGAATTTCCGTCAGCACAGCGCCGTAGGGCTGCATCGTCGGATGGGATTCGACCCAATAGCCGGAAGCGCCGAACTCCACCTTCGTATTGGTGCGCGGCCGATGAAAATCCAATAAATCTTTCCCCAAAACGCCCATGTGCGTGCGCCTCCTTGTAGAGAATGTATTTTTGCTTATGTAGTGTATGTGCTTAAATGATACATTACCTATTGTGAAATGTCAATGGTTGTGCTATCATTCGATTGTAGATTTGTAGAGAATGTATCTATAACAAATAAAATCGAAATGAGGTGAAAAAATGACCAAACTGGAAACCATCAACGCAGAAGATCTGCAAAATCGGACGTATGAACCAACGCCGTTTCTCGTCGACGAACTCATCCCGGAGGGCTTGCACATCCTCGCGGGTGCGCCGAAAATCGGCAAGTCTTGGCTGGCTTTGTGGCTCTGCTTATGCGTTTCGCAGGGGCAGCCGCTCTGGAATTTCGCAACAACGCAGGGCGAAGCGCTGTATCTCAGTCTCGAAGATTCGTTCCAGCGTATCCAGACGCGACTCTTTGACCTGACGGAAGATGCCCCGCCGACTCTGCACTTTGCGATCATGGCCGACACACTCAAGCACGGGTTGGAACAACAGATCGAGCAGTTCTTGACAGAGCATCCTGACACAAAACTCGTTGTGATTGACACGTTGCAGCGCGTCCGCAGCGCAGGCGGTGACAGCAATCTGTACGCAAATGACTATCAGGACATCGGGCTTCTGAAAAAACTTGCAGACAATCAGCACATTGCAATCCTATTGATTCATCATCTGCGCAAACTCCACGACGACGATCCGATGAACATGATCTCCGGTTCGACTGGCTTAAGCGGCGCGGCAGATTCAACCTTCGTTCTGCAAAAAAGTTCTCGCCTTGCCAACATTGCCTCGCTGCATTGCACCGGTCGGGGCATCCCTGACCGGACTTTGAAACTCGAATTCGGTGAGGAAGATCACGTCTGGAAACTGCTTGAGGACAGTAAAACTTGCAGTGGTGCTTCTAAGATTTCGACGCTTCAACTCGTACATCTTCTCTCTGACTTGCTCCGTGCCGATTCCGAATATCTCGATTCACCATCGGCACTGTCCGCAAAGATCGACCCTGACGGCAGTCTCGGTATCACGCCGAAAAAGATCACCCGGCTGGTGCGGGAAAGCGTTGCGGCTCTAAGGGAAAATGGGATTCTGGCGGATACCTACCGTAGCAACGGCAAACGGTGGATTTCGATCAAACGTGCCGATAGTGCCGATTTTCCGTCCGTGAAAATAATCGGCACGATCGACCCTGCGGGTGTGCCGAACGCCTGCACCGCGCCGTGAGGCGCGTGTCGCCACTGTGTGCGGCTTTCTGCCCCGACCGCGAGTGTGTGTGCGGCGCGGCAAAAAAAGCCCACGTTGCGCCGACGTGCGGGCAACGCGGGAAAACGCAGGTTAGAAACCCAGAAAAGCCCCGCCGCAGCGGGAAAAATCCTCCCGTTCGGGAGGAGCCAGCATCGCATTTGGCTAGTCGCCG
>ENA-OPBD01001492-OPBD01001492.1-human-gut-metagenome-genome-assembly--contig:-NODE-1492-length-10797-cov-2.020201_pt1 | contig 10797 bp, 9 predicted proteins | sample MGYA00241062_ERZ501440 | MGnify/ENA primary metagenome ERZ501440 (study PRJEB25962, sample SAMEA2042628) | human gut metagenome | biome: human gut; feature: human-associated habitat; material: faeces...
CAGCCGGTCTCGCCGCAGAGATATCCGGTTTTATCATATGATTCCGGAGCTGGTTCCTGATCCCACGCCTGCTCCTGAAGAGCCTTTATTTTTTCCGGAACAGCCTCACCATTCCGTACAGTTCCCAGCCAATAGGGCACCCTGCAAAGATATCCCAGCTCATCACAGTGAAGAGAATTACAGAAAGCTCCTGTAAACTGACACATTTCATTCAGCACAAAGGCCTCGAACTCCATTCCCTCCTCCTGCCGGATCCCGGCCTGTTTCTCCACCTCTCTCTGAGATGCAATAACAGACTGCATATCCCGGAACGTGTTTTTCCGATGAAAGATCAATCTCTTCAGAGGAAAGCGCCGGAACATCTTCAGCATTTCGCTGTTCACTTCCCCTGTCTCTCCGCTGAGATGGATCTCACAGGAAATCCCCCTGTTTTTCAGATAAACAAGAAGCGCCGGATCTGCAATGATATAGCTTCGAAATCCAATTTCCATGCACTTCTCTATGATATCTCCGATCTCCAGATATTGTTTCGGCAGATAATACAGGGAATTGAAGGTGAGATGCACCGGCTTTTTATATTTTTTCACCATCTGGGAAAGGATCTCCAGCTCACTGTATGCTCCAAGCTGAACATTGCAGCAGAGAACCTCCCTGCGATTTAACGGCATTACTGTGCCGTATTTTTCCGCCCATGAAAACGGTACATAGCCACAGAAAAATTCATCTGCTCCTGCCTGCACAAAACGTTCATATTCATCTATGGAGCCTAACCCGGCTGTTATTTTCATACTGTTCTCCATGTCCTGTTCCTTTTTTCCGCAATGTATTCTTGTCAAACAGATATTCTTACTCCACCTTCGCAGTCTGCTCACCACCTGTCATATATTAACAACAATACGATCCGGCTTTGTGCCTTTTATATTTTTCCACATTTCAGGTATCTCCGGAAATGTTTTATCCACACCAAACAGGGAGTTATACCGCCCTGTCATGTGTAAATGTTCCGGATAAAGAAGTGCGTATTTTTCACAAAATTTCGGACAGTGCTCCGCAAGCTGCTGTGTACCACGATCCCCGGTAGTGCACAAAGCATACAATGGACAGTACTGAGAAGTGTTTGTCTGATAAAAAGGCAAATGCAGACTGTTTTTTCCCGGTGGAAGCTCCTGTGGATATCCACAGGACTCCCACTCGTATCTGTGGATATGAAATTCTTCTGCTAGGAAATCCCGGTAAAACCTGGCATCCAGACTGTTCTGCTGGAATAATGAGGTATCACCGGATTTATATTTCATTCGCGGATCCTTTTTTCGTTTATTGAGCAATGTCCCAAGAACAGGACGCAGGCGGAATGTTTTTCCACAGAGCATTTCCATCATGGCCCAGTCATTGACTACGATTTCCACATTCACCCCATGAATACAACACCAGTTATCCACCTTTTCCAGAAGCTTTCCCACAGACGAAAGCATAAATTCCCGGATATAAGAAAATTCCAGTGTGATCTCCAGGCCTTCCGAGCGCATTTTATCCATAATAGAAAAAAGCTGATTTTCTGTGGGAAACAGGTTATGGCAGAACTGATTTCCAATATAAAATCTCTCTGCTGTCCGGCCGGCAAGCCAGCTGTGAGTGAGATAATTCTTCTGCCAGTAAGAAGCCAGAAAATCCTGCAAAGGCTGACACAGGTATTCTTCATACAGAGAAGGGCCGTTTAATTCCAAGGCAAGCTCTGTCCCTTTGTCCAAAAATAATTCTTCTACACTCTGATCTGCATCCGGATTTCGTCTTACAGAACTGGAATTCCCTCCAAACCACAGCTTCTTCTGCTCTTCCAGGCTCTCACAATGCACCTCATCCAGTTCCGCAGGATAACCGGTCAGCGTCTTCGCCAGCTCTCCATCATCGCCATCCAGTTTCAGACGAATATATCTGCTGTACTCTCCGGCCAGACGCTGAACTTCCTGTACATAGTCTTTCTGTTCTACTCTCACAGAATATTCCCTGAAAAAAGAGCCATCATTTTCCTGTACGCACCGTTCCTCTGCTTCCAGAGTCCTCGCCACTGCGTTCATTTCAAACTTCCGGATCTCCACCTTCCGATACCCGGCTTTTTTCATATCATAAAAACAGATCAGAAACTGCTCCGGTTCCGGGCATTCCTCTGCCAGGCGAAACCGAAATCCATCTTCACCCAGCTCTGTGATCCGGATTTCTTTGCTGTCCATAAAACCGGACAGTAATCCAAATGGTATCATAGAGATCCTCATCAGGAAAGCTTCCTCCCTTCAGACAAAAAAGGAGATGCCATATGCTCCCATACAGCACCTCTCACTGTTCCTTCTTATTTCACTTCTACTAATTCAATTCTGAAATTCAGCTCTTTACCTGCCATCTCATGATTAGCATCGAAAGTAATGGTTTTTTCATCTTTTGCGTTAACTTTAACCGGGAACGGCTGACCATACTGATTGGAGAGGTATACCTGCTGTCCTACAGTAAGATCCTCAGCACCCGGAAGCTGTTCGATCTCAAGTGTAAAAATCGCATCCGGATTCGGCATACCGTAAGCTTCCTCAGGCATCAGATGAACATCTACCACCTGGCCAACCTCCATGTTTGCAACTGCCGCATCAAAGCCTTTGATCATCTGTCCTGCTCCGCAGATGAATTCCAGTGGCTCGCCACGGTCATAGGAAGAATCGAACTGTGTTCCGTCATTAAAGGTTCCTCTGTAATGTGTACGGCAGGTTTTTCCGACATTAGGACCTGTGATAGATGGCTGGGAACCGCATCCGCCGCCACAGCCTCCGCAGGAATGTCCGTCTTCATGACCGCCGCAGGAATGTCCATCCTCATGGCTTCCGCAGGAATGTCCATCTTCATGATGGTGATGATCACAGTTCACACCTGTGGATACCAGCTCGCCCTTCAGATAAGCATCCACAGCCGCATCTACGTCACCCTGTGCTCCGGAACATAACTCAACACCAGCCTCAGCAAGTGCTGCCTGAGCGCCGCCGCCGATTCCGCCACAGATCAGAACGCTGATTCCCTGATCTGCAAGAAGTCCGGCAAGTGCACCATGTCCGGTGCCATTGGAGCTGATCACTTCACTGGAAACAACCTTGTTATCCTCCACCTCATATACCTTGAAAAACTCTGTTTTTCCAAAGTGCTGAAAAATGTTTCCATTATCGTATGTTGCTGCAATTTTCATTTGTAAAACCCTCCATTAGTCAGATATGTATTATATTAGTATATCGTGCAGGCAGGATAAAAGCAAGGTTTAACTTCGCTCACAAAAAACACCTCGCGGGACATTGCCAGTGAACAGTAACCTCTTGCTGTCATTCAATGAATCCAGTATAATAGAAGCATCTGTAAAAATAAACGATTTTTTAAATAAGAAGGTTTGAATTAAAATGAAATCATACGAAGAATTACTTTCAGATATTGAAGAAGACATGGAGCTCATGGGTTCCTCACACATTGTTTATTCCATGGAAGAGGACGACATTGTTACCGATTATGATTATCTTCCATCCGATTCCTGTACGATCTCCATTACCTTAAAGGAACTTCAGGAAAAGCTTCAGCTGCAGATGCTCTATACAAAAGTTTCCGCTCATACAGCCGGAGCAGATAAAAATGCCCCGAAATTAGCTGTTGTTTTTCCGGGCATCGGATACACTGCTGACAAGCCGCTTCTGTACTATACCAGCCGCCTTGCCAGCAAACACGGCTACAAAATCCACACTGTATCCTATGGCACCCTCCCGGAAAATGTCAAAGGAGATCCTGAAAAAATGAAACAGGCCTTTGACCTTGCCCTGGAACAAACAGAACGCTCCTTAGGCAGCATCGACTGGAATTCCTATGGCAGCATTCTGTTTATTTCCAAAAGCATTGGTACAGTCATCTCCTCTGCCTATGCTTCCAGACACGATCTGACTGTAAAAAGTATCCTGTTTACACCTCTTGCAGAGACCTTTTCCCTCCCACTTGCCGGAAGCATTGCCTTCCACGGCACCGCAGATCCCTGGGCCGAAACCGATTCCATCCAGAAACTGGCAGCGCAGAAAGATGTACCTCTCTTTCTCACCCAAAACGCCAACCATTCTCTGGAAACCGGTGATGTACTGACGGATATCTTTATTCTAAAAACTACAATGGAGCGGGTCCAGCGTTTTATTTAACGCCGGTCCGCTTATTTTTCTCCACCCACTAAAAACTGAGGTGTCAGCTTATTCAGCTCACGATCCATGGAAGTTCTGGAAATATCACTGATGTCCTTCAGGGCAAACACTTTGGAAAAGCCGATCTCCATCATGTGATCCAGATCCCATGCCGGGCGCTTTTTATCACTCATAAACAGCTTACTGCTGAGCTCTTTCCCTGTTTCCGCATCTTCATGAGCATGGATACCTCTTCCGTATTTTTCCCACATGGCAGCATCATGTGCCTCGTAAATCTTTTTCTTTTCTTCATCATAAAGATGCAGATCCCAGCAGGCGTCCGATACCAAAAGGCGTCCGCCTTTTTTCAGTACACGCAGCCACTCCTTGTAAGCCTTCTGTGGATCATCCAGCGTCCATGTGATATTTCTGCAGATAATCATATCAAATGTCTCATCCGGGAAATTCAGATTGTGGCAGTCCATAGTCATCAGATCTGCGGATAAACCTGCTGCCTTTACATTTTCCTTTGCTTCATGGATCATATTTTCAGTAATATCGATCCCGGTCACATGATGTCCTTCTTTTCCCAGCATAATTTCAAAAAATCCCGGCCCGCAGCCTACATCCAGTACTTCCAGATGTTCTTTTTCCGGCGCATACTCCAGAATCAGATTCTTCCAGTTTTCTGCTGTTTCACTTTTCAATTCTGCCTTGATCCCTTCGCTGTAAATGCCAGCTTCTCCTTCCCAGTACTCTTTGATCTTATCGTTTTGCATGTCACTTCTCCTTCTTTGTGGCTACTACAATAAATTTTTTTCCCTGATATCCGTATTTCCAGAAATCCATCGTCCATGGTCTGTTTAGCCAGCGGTTCTCTCTGATCTGGATCCTGGCAAAGCGTACCTTTTTTAATATCTGAAAGTCCGCTTCCGGACGCTTCTGCGATGTAAATGGCAGCTTTTCATAAATTCCACTGTTTTCCTTCACGTCAGATCCATATGTTTTTCTTTCTGTAACATAAATAAGAAAATCAGCAATTTTCATATGGATCTTATTTTTTAATGTGGATTCGATGGTACGATAGTCCCCATCAAAATAAATGATCCTTCCACCTGGTTTTAATACAGCCTTCCAGCGTCTGAAAGCTTTTTCCGGATCATATAATGTCCACACCGCATCTCTGGAAAGTATCACATCATAGCTTTGTTCCTGTTCCAATGGCAAAGTTACACCATCTTCCTCACAGATTTCCACCTGTTGATGATACTGTCGCATATTCCTTCTGGCTTTTTCTACCATTCCTGATGAACCATCTATCGCTTTTACATCATGTCCCAGACGCGCTGCTATGATGCTCATAAAACCCGGGCCGCAGCCCACTTCTAAAATACGAAGGGGCTCAGGTCCAAGAAGTCTTTTCAATTCTTTTGTCCAGTGAGATACCGTTCTTTTGTTACTCAATTGTTTTTGGATCATATCATCATAATCACCGGAATCTTCTGTCCATTTATTCTCGATTTTTTCAAACATTTTTTTTACTCCACTACATCCAGTGTTGCCCAGTTAATGCCTTCATAGGCAGTCGGTGCAAGTTCCACATTCGTCAGCCTGGTATTGTTATAGATATAATCACGGTTCGGATAATACAGCGGCACTGTTACTGCCTGATCATTGATACGTGTAAGGATCTTATCGTATAATTCCGTACGTTTTTCTTCATCCTGTGTTTTTAATACTTCTCCGAGATCTTTGTTCAGCTCCTCATCGTACCAGTTTACTGCCTTTGCTCCATCTTCCGCATAGAACATTGATTTCAGGAAACCATGAGGCATCCAGGAGTCTTCATAGCTACGGTAAATGCACAGATCGTAGTCTCTGGTGTTCCAGATTTCATCATAGTAAGCTGCAGATTCTTTTTCTACCAGTTCAACACCCACACCAACCTTCTCATATTCAGATTTCAGGTATTCACACAGTGACTTCCAGGAAGCATATTCTTCAGTCTGGAATACCAGTCTGAGGCTCAGTGGTTCTCCGTCTTTTTCTACAATACCATCTCCGTCTGTATCCTCATATCCTGCTTCCTTTAACAGTTCCTTTGCTTTATCCGGATCATATGGATAACCCTTGCTGTTTTCTTCTGTTACATAAGGAACTGTCGGAGACATAAGTCCGGTTGCCGGATTGCCGTAACCATCCAGCAGATCATTTACAATGCTTTCTTTATTTGTTGCATAATTCAGTGCCTGACGTACGTTTATATCCTGAAGCGCCGGTGTATCATAATTTTCGATCAGATAGTAAGAAAGTGTGGAAACCTGCTGTTCTGTCGATAAATTTTTATCTGCCTGGATAATACTGAAGCTTTCGGATGGAATATCCTGAAGATTCAGATCTGCCTCTCCACTCTGAAGTGCCATCACTCTGGCATCACCGTCTACCACCTGTTTCAGAACTACTTTATCAATATTTGGTTTCTCACCGTAATAATTAGGATTTGGTACCAGGACAACCTCCTGACCGCTTTCATAACTGTCGATCATCCACATTCCGGTACCCACTTCCTGACAAAATTCTCCGTCTTCATCCAGTGCACTTTCACAGGTGAAACGGAATGGTCTTGGATAGCTGAATTCGATCAGCAGTGTATAGCATGGTTCTGCGAACTTAAATTCTACAGTATAATCATCTACCTTTGTAACATTTTCCAGTTTGGCTGAAAAGTTACCGATCACATCCTGTTCCACCCATCTGTTATAATTCCACATCACATTGTCTGCATTAAACTCTGTGCCGTCCGAGAATTTCACATCTTTTCTTAAATGGAACGTATAGGTTGTGCCATCTTCGCTGATATCCCAAGATTCTGCCAATGCCGGTTTGATTTCTCCATTTTCTCCATAACGCACCAGTGGATCATAGATCATTTCATAAAGACGAAAGTCTGGACCACTTTTTATAGGGTCACAAAGTTCAGGAGTCAGATCAATGGATGTCATTGCCGTAACTACTTTTTCCTCTTTTGCCTGTACATTGACACCTGTCAGTAAAGTTGCCGCCACCATGCTCAATGCTATCAGTTTTGCTACACGTCTTTTCTTCATTTCTTCCTCTCCTTTGTTTGTTTTATATTTTACAGCATATGACATGCCGCAAAATGTCCTGTTTCAATTTCTGTCAATTCCGGTATATGCTCTCTGCATATATTTGTACATCTTCTGCACCGGTTCTGATATGGGCAGCCCTGTTCCGGAATGGTATCTGAAAATATTTTCTTTTCCTGCAATCCGATTCTTCGCATTTTCGGTTCTTTTACCGGAATAGAATCAAACAGATCTTTTGTATAAGGATGTACGGCAGTCTCCTTTAAGCTGTCCGTATGATCGATAAACTCGACCACGCGTCCCTGATACATAATAGCCACCTCTTTGCAGAGATATGGAACGTTGGACAGATCGTGAGTGATCAGTAAATAGGTCATCTCATATTTTTCCTGCAGCTCATTTAACAGATGCAGGATCTGCTTTCGTATGGAATAATCCAGACTGGATACCGGTTCATCACAGATCACAAGCTCCGGTCTTAATACCAATGCTCTCGCAATATTAGCTCTCTGACACTGACCTCCTGAAATCTGTCCAACATAACGGTTGCGGATATCCGGATCAAGCCCCGTCTGGATCAAAGCCTCCTTTACTCGCTCTTCATACTCACCCTCTTGCAGTTTTTCATGTAATTTCAAAATTTCCAAAATATTTTCTCCAATGGTATAACCGGGATCAAATACCCCGCTACTGCTTTGAAAGACCATCTGAAGATTCTTGCGATATGGACGAAACTGCTTTTCAGACAAATCCTGCATTTCCTGTCCCTGAAACCAGAATTTTCCATCTGTAGGTTTCTCCAGGCCGGCGATCAGCTTTCCGAATGTAGTTTTACCACTTCCACTTTCACCGATCAGAGCCATGGATGATCCTGCATGGATTTCCAGACTTACATCATCCACTGCCTTCACAATTTTTTTCTTGCCATAATATTTTTTTAAATGTTCTGTCTTTAGTAACGTACTCATACTTTTCCCCTATAAAACGGCATCCAGCAGTTTTTTTGTATATGGATGCTGTGGATGATAAAAGATATTTTCGACTGTTCCGTTTTCCACAATTTCTCCGTCTTTCATAATCGAAACATCATCTGCGATTTCTGCCACCACACCCAGATCATGCGTAATAAATAACACACCCAGATTTTCTTTCCTGGATAGCTGATAGATTTCTTCCAGGATCTGCTTCTGTACGGTTACATCCAAGGCTGTCGTCGGCTCATCTGCGATCAGATAATCCGGTTTCATGGACATGGCAATGGCGATCATAACACGTTGGCACATACCACCAGACAATTCGTAAGGTTTTTTCTTCATCAGTTCTTCCGGATCACGCAGATTCATCATCCGCAGACTTTCCAACGCTGCTTCCCTTGCCTGTTTTTTGCTCATTCTGCGATGTTTTCTCAGTCCTTCCAGAAGCAGTTGTTCAACTGTAAAAAGCGGATCAAGAGCAGCGGTCGGATCCTGAAAGATCATTCCGATCCTGTCTCCGTATAACTGTCGTTTTTCTTTTCCTGATAACTTCAGAAGACTCTTTTCGTTCAGTGTCACATCTCCGGATATCACCTTTCCGTTTCCTGCAAGCAGATTCATGATCGTCAGAGAGGTAACTGACTTGCCGCTTCCACTTTCTCCCACCAGAGCATGGATCCTTCCGCGTTTTACTTCCAGGCTGACATCTTTTACTGCATGAACCATTCCGTGAGAAGTCTGAAACTCCACATGTAGTCTTTTTACCTTTAGAACATCATTTTTGGGCTGTTCCATTCTGTATTCCCTCCCCCAGATAATTAAATGCCAGAACAATGATCATGATCAGTATGCCCGGATAAAACATCAGTCTTGGATAAGTCTGAATATAACTTCTACTGTCACTGAGCATGATCCCCCATTCCGGTGTCGGTGCCTGCACACCAAGACCGATAAAGGAAAAACCGGCAATTGACAGAATGATCGAACCGATTTCCATTGTTGCCAGTGCGATCACAGATGGCAGGATATTTCTCAATACATGCCTAAATATGATCCTTGCGTGGCCGCAGCCGCCGGCTTTTAGTGCGGTCATATAATTTTTATTTTTTTCCTGAAGTGTCAATGCTCGGGCAAGCCTTGCATATTCTGCCCAGGATACGACCGATAAGGACAGAATCAGATGAGCGCCGCTGGCTCCTACGGTTCCTGCAATGGCAAGTGCCACAATAAAGACCGGCATAGCCATAAATACATCAATGATCCTCATAATTATGGAATCGATTTTTCCACCTACATATCCGGCAAACAGCCCGATCGGCACACCAACACATATCGTAATCATAAGTACTGTGAAGCTGTAACTCAGTGAATAGCGGCTGCCCCAGAGAAGTCTTGATAAAATACATCGTCCCAGCTGATCAGTACCTAAAGGATATGCCGCCGACGGATTCTTTAATTTTATCGAAACATCCACAAGCAGTGGATCATGCGGCGCCAGTACAGGTGCAAAAATAGCTGCCAATGCAAAAATTATGACCACCATCAATCCTATTTTTGTTTTCGGTGACCGGAATACCTGTTTCCAGTACAGATTCTGGATCATGCTTTTTTCTGTTTTCTGCTTTCTTCTGCTTCCCATTCTATGATCTCTCCTTTACTTTAACTGGATTCGCCGGTCAATCGCAGAATAGGCGATATCCACAAGAAAATTTAATACTACAATGCCAACAGCCAGAATAAAAATAAAACATTGCAGCACCGGAGTGTCTTTTGAGATCACGGATTTCAATGCCAGATTTCCGATTCCCTGAATTGAAAAAATACTTTCTATCACAGCTGAGCCACAGAAAAAACCGATCACAATTGATACCAGACGTGTCAGCACAGGAATCAGGATATTTTTCAGACCATGACGCAAAATTACATTTACAGATGACAATCCCTTGGCTCTGCTGGCACGTATGTAATCCTGCTTCAGCACCTGTATCATATTGGTACGGATCAATCTCGTCATAATTCCAAAGAAACTGATATCCATGGCAAATGCCGCGAGAATCGGGATACCTCCGGCATCTCCTCCGATCACGGAAATCACTTTTAGCTTTACTCCAAATATATATAGCAGCATCAGACCGATCCAGAAAGACGGCATAGATACACTGAGGGACGACAAAATGCGAATGACTTTATCCAGAACTCTGTTTTCATAAATTGCCGACAAAATTCCAAGAGGGACTGATACGATCATCAACAATAAAAACGAAGTAACTGCCAGTTTAAATGTCTATGGAAAATATCTTTTTAATTCCTCAAAAGCCGGTTTTCTGGTAGAATATGATTTTCCAAAATCTCCATGAAGTGCCTGATCCAGCCATTTCCCGTATTGTACCAGCACTGGCTGATCCAGTCCTTCCTCATGCCGTACTTCTTCTATCTGCTCCGGTGACGGATGCTCGTATTTTTTCTCCGCCAGAACTCTGGCCGCATCACCTGCCGATATAAAACTCAGCATAAAAATAATGAATGTAACCGCCAGAA
>ENA-OPBD01001498-OPBD01001498.1-human-gut-metagenome-genome-assembly--contig:-NODE-1498-length-10718-cov-3.643440_pt1 | contig 10718 bp, 8 predicted proteins | sample MGYA00241062_ERZ501440 | MGnify/ENA primary metagenome ERZ501440 (study PRJEB25962, sample SAMEA2042628) | human gut metagenome | biome: human gut; feature: human-associated habitat; material: faeces...
CGTTGGTCGTTACAACGGAGGACAACGGCTTGCTCCTGTTTGACCTGATCGATTTCCCAGACATAGACGCAGAAGCGTCCAACATGGCCGAGGGAATTGCCAGCATCAAAGAGCAGGCACAGGAAGCCATGCTGACGCTCCCGGTCCCGCCGGTCCCTATACCTGTCGAGCATATTCAGTTAACTGCAAATCAGTTTATCGTACAGATCGACATATAACAAACGACCCCTGCTGCAGAATTTCTGCAGCAGGGCAACTTGTCAAAGAACCCTCTGCTTTCAGGAAACGAAAGCGGGGGTTCTTTTGTAATTTGGAGAAAAATAAGCGAAAACGAAAGTACAAATGGAGTTTTTCCAACTCCATACCGCCAGTTTTTTGAGATTCATGGCAGCAAATTTAAGCCTGACCCATCGTGTGACAGCGGCCAGGCCTCGGTGGTGTGTATAACGCATCGCGTGTCTTTCCTTCGCGTCCACAAAGACCCGTTCGATCGTTTCCTTGCGCTGTGCGTAAATTTCTTTCGCACGATCCGTTTTTCGTATCTGCTCCACTAGATCCAGATACTCCTGCCAGATGTGCGTCATATGGACTTTCTGCCCCTTTTCATTTGCACCGCATTTCGCTTTGCACGGTCAGCTTCTGCACTGCTCCGGCGTGCTTCGGTAGGTCCGCTTTCCATCCCGGTCCGTCGTAGTGTGCCGCAGGATCCCGCCCCGTGGGCAGGTATAGGTGTCATTCGCCGGATCGTAGGTATATTCCCAAGGCTTGTATCTGTCCTGCCGACCGGTGTATCTTGTATACGGAAGCACCGGGACGCTCCCGTCCTCTAGCGTTTTCTTTGCAATCCACGGGGTCTTGTAGCCCGCGTCCATTGTGACGAACTTTACTTCATTGAATTTCCTTGTGACTTCATCATACACAGCATCCCATGCCACGCTGTCGTGGACGTTTCCTGCCGTTACCTCCACACCGAGAACAAACCAGCTTTTGTCGCAGACTGTATGTGCCTCATACGCAAACTGCCGTTCATGCTCTCCTTTTACGAACATTCCGCAGTCCGGATCTGTTGTGGAGACCGTCTTTTCTGCCGTTTCTCCGCCGCCGGGATTCTGCGGATTGTTGTTGTCATCGTCCTCGATCGGCTTCTTCCCCAGCTTTTCGCGCTCTGCATTGACCTCCCGGCGAAGCTCACCGGAGTAGATCTTCGCTGCCTTTCTGACCTGCTCCTTCTGGAACTTCTTCTTATTGGCACTGGCCTTGATGTGCGTACCGTCGATGAAGACCATGCTCGGATCGACCATCCGGTTATTGAGCGCCTTGTTGAGAATATGTTCAAAAATTTCGCTGATCACTTCATCCGGGAAGCGCTTGCAGAAGGCGTAGCTCACCGTTGCGAAGTGCGGGATCTGCTCCAGCAGCCCATATCCAAGGAACCAGCGGTACGCGACGTTCACCTGTATTTCCCGGTACGTCTGCCGCAGCGACGCGATCCCGAACAGGTGCTGGATCAGCACCATCTTGATCAGTACCACCGGGTCGATCCCCGGACGGCCGTTGTCATGGCAGTAATATGGCGACAGCAACGCATACAGCCACTCGTAATCCATGACCCTTTCGATCTTCCGCAGCAGATGATCCTCCGGTACCAGCGCCTCCAGATCCACGATCACCGGCTCACGCCGTGCATCTTTCCTTCGTTCTTCCATTTCCGCACCTCGCTTTTTTCTCTATTATACCAGATTTCAAGACGCTTTTGCGGGGTTTTTTGACAGACTGACGCCGGACGCATGAAATTCATGCGTCCGGCGTTTTTCTGGTTCTTCAGCGCATCATCGTCTCCAGCAGCGAATAGGCAAACATCCATGCCATCTCCCGGCTGGGATGGTTGATGCCGTTGGCGAGCAGCGCCGTGGTATCCACGCCGTTTTGGCTGAGCAGCTTCCATTTGGCATAGCAGTCGCACACCGCAGCGCCCTGCCGTGTGCAGACCTCTCTGGCCGCGTCCAGATAGCGTTCGAGCCTGCCGTCCAGCTGGATCTTCAGCGTATCCTCCGCCACGGCGCGGATCTCCGGTACCGTCAGCTTCTCGCTCAGACGCGTGTTCATCATGTTCGGCGTCATGAAAATGATCTCCGAGCCTGCCTCCTTCAGTTTTGTAAAAATTCCGTCCAGCGCCGATGCGTATTCCTCCTGCGTCTCATCGCCGCGGCACGCATCATTCAGCCCAAAGCACACCACCGTCAGATCGGGATGATATGCCAGAACGTCGCGTTCCAGCCGCTGCAGTCCCGACGGCGCGTTGTCGCCGCTGATGCCGGCGTTGATAAACTGGACCGGCACGCCCGGATACAGCAGCGCAAACAGCTTCCGCACATCGGCGGCATAGCCGCTCTCCGGCTCAAACACGGTCTGCACCGCGCCCTCGCTCGTCAGATATACCTCAAAGCAGCCCTGCGTTACGCTGTCGCCGAGAAACGCGATGGCGACCGGCGGCGCAAAGAGATCTGCCTGCTTGGCCCGGATTTTTTTCAGGATGTTCATCTGTGTTCGTCTCCTTCTGATCCTGCCGTCCGTCCTTTGCCCCCAGGGGATCCGGACGGACGGCTTTCTCTATTTCAGATGCCGCTTTCGGTACTCCTTCGGCGTAAAGCCGGTCACCTTTTTGAACGTTTTGAAGAAATACTTCTCGTCCTGATAGCCCACGTGCTCGGCTATCTCATACGTTTTAAACTTGCCGCGCTCCAAAAGCACCTTTGCCGTTTCCACGCGCATGGACGTCAGATACGAGACAAACGGCTTTCCGAAAATGCGCTTAAACAGGTCGCTCGTATAGCTGGGGTTAAAATGCAGAAAGTCCGCCAGCTGCTCCAGCGAGATATCCTCGCGATAATGCTCACGCAAGTACTTGTCGATCACCTCGCGCAGATTTTCCTCGGGACTTGCGCTCGTGCTTTTCTTCTGCAGCTCCAAAATGCCCGTGCCGCACAGCAGAAGCTGTTCCAGCACCTGCTCCGCCGTCAGAAGGCGCGTCAGCGCGTCATGCGCCGCGGCGGCCTGCGGGCAGCCGTCCCACGGCAGCTTCAGCGCCGCCATCTGTCGGTTCATCTGCTCCCACGCCGCGCGCTTGAGGCAGCGCGGGTTCCCCTCCGGATACGCCTTCAGAAGGTCCTGCCAATAGTCGCGCAGGAGCGCGGTCAGGTAGTCCTTCTTTCCGAGCAGGATCGCCGTTGTGATCCGTTCGGCGTAGGCGCGGTTAAACTGCTCCGCCTCCTTTTGCTCCGGCCGGTCGTCAAAGGCCGCGCCCTCGCGGAGCGCGCCGTCATAGAAATAGCTCTGTATCGCGTCGTCCGCACGCCGGAGCGCCTGGCACAGGCGCTGCATGCCCTGCACGCCGTCCGCCTTTGCCGAAAGCTCCTGCGCGTAAAGAAGATAGCCTCCCGCGCCCCAGATCTCGTCCGCCGCGCGCCGGACGGAGCCGGCGGCGCTTTTTTCTTCCAATATCGTCAGCCGGCCATCCGCGTCCAGCTGCTGCGCATACGGCGCGCGTTCCGTCAGCCGGACGCGCCACTGCGTCTCGCAGATCTCCCGCTCGCCCGGGACGGCCAGCATGAACAGCGTACACTCCGCTGCGCCGGATAAAAACTGCTGTTCGTCCTCGCCGCCGCTTCCGGTGCGCTGCGCATCCTGCCGCACCCCCGGCGCAATGCTTTCCAGGCAGCGCCGAAGCAGGCGGCTGCGGCTCTGCGTCTTGTCGCGCAGCGAACGCATCTGCCGCCGCTGCATCACATCAGAGATCGCGCGCTCCAGCTTTTCCTCGTCAATGGGCTTGAGCAGATATTCCTCCACGCCGTAGTGGATGGCTTTCTGCGCATAGGAAAAATTGTCAAAACCGCTGTAGATGATCACCGGCAGCTCCGGCTGCGTCTCGCGCAGCTTTGCAAGCAAATCGAGTCCGTCCTTGCGCGGCATACAGATATCCGTGATCAAAAGATCCGGCTTTTTCTTGCAGCAGAGCCGGTAGGCATCGTCGCCGTCCAGCGCCTCGCCCACGATCTCGATGGGAAAGCGGACGGATCGCAGCGCGCTTTTCAGCACGACCAGCACGAATTTTTCGTCGTCTGCAATGACAACTCTCATGAGTCCGCATCCTCCTGTTCCGCTTTTTTCATCCGCAGCCGCAGCGCGCTGTCAGCCCCCGGCTTCTGCATCACGGCCGGGAATTCGATCTCTGCCGTGGTTCCGACGCCGACCTCGCTGAAGATCCTGACGCCGTATTTGTCGCCGTAATTCAGCTTCAGACGGCTGTTGACGTTATAGATCCCGATGCTGACACGGCCGTTTCGCGGCTGGCCGGGCTGGAACGGCTCTTTGAGATCCGCGTTGATCTTTTCCAGCGCGTCCGCAGCGATGCCGCAGCCGTTGTCGACGATCCGGAGCCGTGCCGCGCCGTCCTGTACCTGCCCGCTGATGCAGATCTCGCAGTCCGCCCTCTTTTCCGTAAAGCCGTGCAGCACTGCGTTTTCCACGATCGGCTGAAGCGTAAACTTCGGCATGGACAGCGCGCGCATCTGCTCCGGGATCTCCATCGTCAACCGGATCTTGTCGTCAAAGCGATAGTCCATGATCCGGATGTAATTTGTCACGTGCTGAAGCTCCATCTGAAGCGACGTGCTGCCGTCCGCGCCGTACATATTGTAGCGCATGAACTCGGAGATATTCTTGACGATGTCGGCCACCTTTTCGTTATGCTCCGACAGCGCGATGCCGCGCATCGTCTCAAACGTGTTATAAAGAAAATGCGGGTTGATCTGCTGCTGCAGCACCTCAAGCTGCGCCTCTTTCTGCATCAGCTGCGCAGAATAGACCTTCTGGATCAGCTCTTCAATGCTGCTTGCCATGTCGTTGAAGGTCTGGCCGAGGTAGCGGAACTCGTCGTTTGACTCCGTCTCCACCTTTACGGCGTAGCGTCCCTCCTTCACCTGCTGCATGGCCGAGACCAGCTCGCCGAGCGGCCGGAACGTCCTGTGCGAGAACACGATCAGGAAGCACACCGCCGCAAGCAGCACGCACAGCACCAGCACTGTCATGATCGACTGGAGCTGCGCCATGTCACGCATCAGATACTTCATCTCGCACACATAGTCATATCGCCAGCCGGTCTTCGCTGAGACGCACGTAATGCGGATGATCTCCTCGCCGTCCGCCGTAAACACCCGCGTCTGCGCCGTTCCTGCGGGCGGGATCTCGTCCGCGCCCATATCACGGTAGGGATCGTCCGACTGGGTGGCGTAGATCCGGTTGCCCTGCTCGTCGCCGATGAAGATCGCGCCCTGCTGCAGATTGCTCTTGCCGTTGCCGCCATAGATCGTCTCAGCCAGAATGCTGTAGGGGATCTCAACAAGCGCCACGCCGTAGCTCTGCCGGTCATAGATGTTCACAATGCTGCGCGCAATGCCGATGGTCGTGTTTTCCTCGCCCCCGTGCCGGTCGAGAAAAATCACATACGCCCCCTGACGCGCCAGCGCGTCCTGGTACCAGCTCTCCTGCTCCAGCAGTTCCAGGCCGATGCCCGAGCGGTTTCGCAGGTAAAACTCGTTTCCGTAATTGTCAAAGACGTAAATACTGCGGATGTTGTCGTAAATACTCATGATCGTGACGAAGATGTTCTCCACGTCCTGCCGGTAATTGAGCTTTTCATCCGACGGCGCGCTGTGATATTCCTGCAGGATCTCAGAAAGCTGCGCGTTGACCGAAAGCTGGGCGTTGAGCTGGATCGACGTTTCCAGCTTGTTGTCGATGGCCGACGAAAGCTGCAGCAGATACTGCTCCATATACTCCGAGACCCGGTTCTGGATATTCTGCTTGGCCACGCGATAGGTGATCACGCTCACCGCCATCAGCGACAGCGCAATGAGCGGGATCACCACCAGCAGCAGCTTCTGCTCCAGCGGAAAACGGATTTCACTTTGCTTTCTTTTCAACATGGATCATTCCCTCCGGCGTAGGGACGCTGCCATAGCCGTCCATACGCCGCGCGGCGTCCGCCGTCCGGGCAAAGCCCGGCTTGACCGGCCGCACGCCAAGGCCATAGGCATAGTAGAAGTAGACCGGCATCGCCGACCAGCCGTGGCAGAGGCTGCCTGCCTGGTCGAACGCATCCGCGCCGTCCTCCGTCTCCCAGAACGACGTTGCCCCCGCATAGAGCATTCTGCCCCAGATACGCGCAATATCCGCAAACACCCAGTCGAAATAGTCTTCCTGTCGTGTCAGAAGCGCCTCGTATTTGAACCGGATCATGCTGAGCGTACACGGGACCCAGTCGTTTTTGCCCGCAGCCAGCACCGGCAGGAGCCGCTCGCGCTCCGCCTGCCCGGCAGTGCCCGACAAGACGGCCAGCGCCTGCACAAGCTCGCTCTGCGCGCCGTCTTCCGCATGGAATGCGCCGTCCGTTTCATGCGCAAACGTGCGGTAGCTGCCGCTCTCTGCATCCCAGAACATGGCATGGCACGCCCGGCGCGCCTCCGCGCAGCCGCTGTGCAGCATGGCTGCGTCCCCGCGTTCGCCAAGTTCTTCGGCAAGCTCGGCCGCCGCGTCCAGAAACAGCAGGAAGAACATCTGATACGGCGCGTCAATGCGCGGTGCGAGCAGCTCGCTGCGGTAGATCGGTTCGCCCGACAGCAGGTCGTTCCACTCGTAAAAGCTCCAGTATTTTGTCTCGACCGGCACCGGCAGCAGCCCGTCCCTGCATTCACGCAGGCGGCACTGCGCCGCCAGACGGATGCTTGGCCAGAGCGCACGCACGAGTTCCCGGTCGCCGCTGTAACGCAGATAGTCGCGCACGCCAAGCACCCACATGAACGTGAAATACGGAATGGTGACGACCTCTTTGCCGGGCGTATGCAGCTCCAGAAAGCCGTCTGCCTGCATGCCGCGCGCAAGCATCCGCAGCGACGCCGCCGCAAACGCATATTCGCCGAAGCAGTAATAGCCGCACACCGCCTGATTGAGCGAGTCCATGGCATAAAGCGCCTGTTCGCGCCACGGGCAGTCTTCATAGTGCTCATGCATGCAAAGCCGCAGCGTATGTACCGCCGTGCGATAGATCTGCATATGCAGCCGGTCGCTGCAATAAAATTCGCCGCGCTCCGTTACCGGATAGTCAAGCGGGCGCACGCCCGCGTAAAGGCACTGCGCCGTTCCGCCGTTCAGCGGATGCAGATGCACCTCCAGACATCGCATGCCGATGCGCTGAAAATCGTGGCGGAAGCAGTGCGTTCCCGCGCCGAAGGTCACGGCAGTCTGGAACATGCGGCTTCCGATGTGACTGCGTACACGCAGATCGTCCAGATGCTCGCCCCAGCCAAGCTCCACGCGGCAGCCCGCCGCGGACGAGACCTCGATCTCCAGCAGCCCGCTCGATTCCTCGCCGCAGTCCCAGATCTCATAGCGGTCTGCGCCGGCGTCGAGCTGCACGTTCTTTCCCCGTGCCGACAAAAACGCCGACTCAAACGGTTCCCGGTCGCCCGGCAGCAGATAGCCGTGCGCGCAGACCGCAGCACGTTTGCGCCCGGAGAGCACCTGACGCGCGATCGGGCGCGGCGCATAGCGCCGTCCGTCCGTCGTAAGTTCCGCCGCCGGCGCATAGCGCTGCGGCTCGGCCGTCTGGTCATAGTACCAGACCATGCCGGTCTGGTTTGTCGGGACCTTGCCCGCACGATAGGCCGTATCCGCGCGGCAGAGCGTCTGCGCGCCGCTGGCTACCGCACACGCGCCTTCGCCGCGCATGACGGCGAAGATCACGTATGCGCGCCCCGCCGTGTAGCAGTTGCTGGATACGCCCTGATACCACACCTCGATCTCAAGCGTGTTTTCGCCCCTGACCGCCGCGGCGGAAAGGTCGAACGTCTCATACCAGCTGGTGTCGTCCGTTCCGTCGTAGAACGCGAAGCCGATCCGTTCGCCGTTCAGGCACACCCGCGCGCGGCTGTCGCAGCTGAGCTGCAGGCTGAGCGCACCGTCTCCGTCCCACGTAAATTTCTGCAAAAACTGCACATACCGGTTCGGCTGGCTGCCGTCCGGCAGCCAGACCGGCTTTGCCTCGCAGCAGGGAAATCCATATTCTGTCTGCATTTTCCTGTTCTCCATCGGTCACTCTTCCTTTTTGTAAATCTCCGTCCATGTCTGATCCAGCCTGTCCAGCGCATCGTCAATGCTCCCGCCGGTCGAGATCTCCTCCACGGTCTTCAGGAATACCATCTGCATCCCGCTCGGCCAGTTCACATCCAGGAACGGATAGCTGTCGGTGATGCCCGAGATCAGCGTTTCCAGCACCGGATCACATCCGGCGTCAAACCCGGTTTTTACCGGCAAATTGCTGGTCTCCTGCAAAAACTGACGGTAAACATCGTCGTTTGTCAGGAAGAAATTCAAAAAGTCGATCGCCGTCTCCTTGTGTGCGCTCTGCTCACTCACGGCCAGCATGCCGCCGACCGACGACGGGATCCAGTTGACGCCGTCGCTCGACGCGGGGAGAATGAACAATCCGAAATTGCAGCCGGCATTCATGCTCCGGATCATCGACACACCCCAGGAGCCCATGACCATCATGGCCGCGCGGCCGTCCGCAAACGCGCGCAGCTGCTGGTCGTATGTCGTCTGCAGGAAGTTTTCCGTCACATAGCCGCTGTCGATCAGCGTTTTCAGCATTTCGAACGTCTTTTTCCACTCCGCGCCGTCAAAATGCCGCGTCCCGTCGGCCATTTCGCGGTCAAAGTCCGGGTTTTCCCGGTAGATCGTCGTGGCCGAGAGCGCATACGGGATCAGGCTCTGGATCCATGCGTCCTTATAGCAGACGGAGAGGGGCGTAATGCCCTCGTCCTTCAGCTTCCGGCATACGTCAAGAAACTCCTGCCAGGTGGTGGGCACCGGGAGGTCATACTGCGCAAAAATATCCGCATTGTAAAATGTACAGATATAGGTCAGATCGGTCGGCGCGGCATAGATGCTGCCCGCAAGGCTGCCGGTCTCCGCGTCTGACTCCCGCACATTTTCAAGACACGGCTGTCCGCTCAAGTCGGCAAGGTAGCCCGCCCGCGCCAATGGCAGCGCCTGCGCATAGCCCGGATGCACGCCGATGAGATCGGGGCAGTCCTGCACGGCGATGCGCGCGTCAAGCGTGGAGTTATAGTTTTCCGAGTTTAAAAACTCGCTTTTGATCTTCACGTTGGGATGCGCCTTTTCATACGCGGCGATCACGTGGCCATAGGCCTCCTCCGCCTCGCCCTGATAGTGGAAAAGGTGCAGGACGATCTGTTCCTGCTCCTGCGTCTGCTCCGTGCCGTACTCGGGCGCGGCGGCGCTGCACGCCGCCAGCATCAGAAGCGCGGCGATCACACCGAAAATGGCCAGCCGTTTTTTCATCGTTCATTTCCTTTCCAAATGCGCAAACGGACAGCTGCGGGGCACCGAAAGCTCTACGGCGTCCGCGGCTGTCCGCGCAAATAACGTATATATCCGGCAGAGCTGATCCTGCGCGGCCTTCCTGCGGTATTTTACCACATCGGCCGCCGTCGTGCAACGGCCTTCGCTCAGCCCTTGACCGCACCGCCGGTGATGCCGGCCACGATTTTTTCAGACAAAAGCAGATACAGGATCAGCGTTGGGACCAGAACGATGATGACCCCGGCAAACAGGCCGGCCCAGTCGCCGGTATACTTCATGGAGGTGATCATGTTCTGCAGGCCCATGGAGAGCGTGCGGATCTTGTCGTTGCCGTTGGCAAAGATCAGCGCCATGAAATATTCGTTCCAGATGTTCATGAAATTAAAGATCGTCACGGTGATGATGCCGGGCGAGGCCATCGGGATCATGACCTTCCACATGGCCTTCATCTCGGAGCAGCCGTCGATCATGGCCGCCTCTTCGATCTCGAGCGGAATGTTCTTTACAAAGCCGGCGAACATAAAGACCGCCAGGCCCGCGCCAAAGCCGAGATACACTATGGGGATTGTCCAAGGGGTATTCAGCTTCAGCGTATCCGCCGTCTTTGCCAGCGTGAACATCACCATCTGGAAGGGCACAACCATGGAGAATACGCAGAGGTAGTACACTATCCTGCTGAACAGACTTCCCACCCGTGCGATATACCATGCGGCCATAGAGGTGCATATAAGTATCAGCATCGAGGATACGATGGTAATAAACAGGCTGTACAGGGCGGATTTTACGAAGGGATAGTTGCCAAATGTCATGCCGGTCTTATAGTTGTCCAGCCCTACGAAGGACTTGGCGTTTGGCAGGGCAAAGGTTTCCATATTCACGTATGAATTGGACTTCAGTGAGTTTATGAGCACCAGCATTATGGGCAATACGTAGAATATCGCTATCACCGTAAATGTGAAGGTAAGTATGCGCTTGCTGCGCTGCTCCTGCGAGAGGGTCTCAATGTGCTTGGACATTACTGCTGCACCTCCTTTGAACGGGTGGACTTAAGCTGTATAAGGCCAATCGCCGCCACCAGTATGAAGAACAGTACCGCCTTGGCCTGGCCTACGCCGCGGGAATTGACGTTAGTGCTGTAGAAGGAATTGACTATGTTCAGCGCGAGCATCTCGGTGGTCTTTACCGTCAGCCCGCCCGCCTGCATTATGAAGGGACGCCCCGCTGTTAGCGCGAGGTTCTGGTCAAAGAGCTTAAAGGAGTTAGTCAGCGTCAGGAAG
>ENA-OPBD01001501-OPBD01001501.1-human-gut-metagenome-genome-assembly--contig:-NODE-1501-length-10703-cov-4.963467_pt1 | contig 10703 bp, 10 predicted proteins | sample MGYA00241062_ERZ501440 | MGnify/ENA primary metagenome ERZ501440 (study PRJEB25962, sample SAMEA2042628) | human gut metagenome | biome: human gut; feature: human-associated habitat; material: faeces...
AGTCGTATCCGCCAGTGCCGCTGGCGCGGTAGCTGCTCAGGCAGGCGGTGAAGATGTCGCCGTCCGCGACGGGGCGGCCGTTCACGGAAAGCTCTGTGACGCGGCTGCCGACCGGGCGGGAGCAGTCAAAGACATAGTGTACCCCGGCATAATAGTCGTAATTGTAATGCTCGACCTTCGGCTTCAAAAATGCATCGGAGATGTCGAGCATCCCGTCCGCGCGCCGGGTAAAATACTCCGCGCTGCGCTCCATCGCCCGGCGCAGAACCGCGCCGGTGATCTGCAGCACCGTCAGCGTATTCGTGTACGGATATGCGTTCAAAATATCCCTGCGCCGCACGGTCTGCGGCAGTCCGGCTGCGTCGTTGGCAAGGCTCGTGACGGAGATCTGCGCGCCGCTTGCCGCCAGCTGCACGGTATTGAACAGATCCGCAAGCAGGATTCCGTTTGCTGCCATGCGCAGCGGCGTATCCGGCGTCATCGGCGCGTCCAGATGTCCGACGACCTGATCGAGCCAATCCTGTGCGCCGCGCTCCATCTCTGAAAACTCCCGGAGCCATTCCGACTGGCACGGGCCGCCTGCGTGGATCGTCTGGCTGGAAAATCGCGTGCCGCTGTCCGACTTGGAACTGGCTGGCACATTTGAACAGGCCAAGCTCCTTTTTAGCCTGACTGCGGTAATCCGTGGGATAGATATAGCTGTGCAGATCGGAGGTAAAGAAGATCGTCAGTTTTCGTTCCTGCATAGCCTTACCCCCGAGCCAGCTTGACGCGGATCCTTGCAGAGATCCACTCGATGATGAGCACCAGCACGATCAGACCCAGCAAAATCGCGCCGACCTCGTTCCAGCGGTAGGAGCTCATGGCGAAGATCAGCGGCGCGCCGATGCCGCCCGCGCCGACAAGACCGAGGACGGTCGCATCGCGCAGGTTCATATCAAAGCGGTAGATGATCGTGGAGGTGAAGTCTGCGGTCAGCTGCGGCAGGATGCCATAGCGGATCTTCTGGAAGGTCGTGCAGCCCGCGGCGTCCAGTGATTCGAGAATCCGCTTGTCCAGATCCTCGATGCTCTCGATGAACATTTTGGACACCATGCCGATCAAGCAAAGCGACATCGTGAGAAGACCCGCGAACGGCCCGGGCCCGGTCACGCGAATGAACATCAGGCCGTATGGGATCGGTGTTCACGCATGCCGGAAATCTCAGAGAGGCGACATGGCTGGCAGGAAACCAGACAGGCGACGTAGTGCTCCAGATACGTTGTAAAAAACGGATCATTGCGGAACTGCCTATGCAGAAAGATACACAGTATCTGGAAGACGCAGTGTTTGAGTCGCAGAATATCGTATTTCCGCTGGACGGGCCGCTGCAGCTGCGGCTGAGCGCGAAAGACCGCTGCGAGTTTGGAGAGCTCTGGACACTTGAATTGGCCAGATAGCATAATGAAATAAAATAGCTATGTTCAAAAAACAAAAAATACAAAAAAGCCTATCTTTTCCCAAACTAGCTCTATCTGCGGTTCGGCGAGAATGTCCGTGCGCTCCGGCGTGAGAAGCATTTGTCGCAGGAAGAACTGTCTGAGATGGTTTTTACGACGCAAAAGTACATTTCGTGTATCGAAACGGGCCGCGCGCACCCAGGTCTGGAGGCATGCCTGCGGATTGCAGATGCACTTCACGTTTCCATCGACACGTTGCTGAAAGGCATTATCGAAACGGGAAGCGAGGTGCTGAAACCAAATTCGCCGGAACAGGATCTGCTGGACGATGTGATATGGGCGGTTCATCGCTATCTGGAAAATCGGTAAGCTGAGATTCAGGCATATGCAAAAACTGCGCCGCAGTAAACAAAGAATAGGATTTTTGCCGTGTACAAATCTGGCTAAAAATATTCCGATCTTCCGAAAAAATCAGTAGACTTTGTGCCACTTCTGTGGTAGTTGTTTGTGCTACCAAAGCGAAGGAGGCACAGACATGGCAAAGAAACGGGCAAACGGCGAAGGAAACATCCGAAAGCGGAAAGACGGACGCTGGGAGGGGCGATACACAGCCGGATATGACGAAAGGACCGGCAAACGGCTGATTAAGAACGTCCTTGGCAAGACACAGGCAGAAGTAAAAGAGAAGCTGGCAAAGGCGGTCGCGGAAGCGGAAAGCGTCGATGTACGGAGAGCAGACGAGTACACGCTTGGCACGTGGCTGCAAACGTGGTATGAGCTATACGCAAAGCCACACCTGCGATTCTCGACTGCCGAATACTACCGGCGCGGCATCGAATTGCATATCACGCCGCGCATCGGAGATATTCCGCTGAAAAAGCTGACCGGGCGCGATCTGCAATGGCTTTACAAAGACCTACAAGAGCATGGGCGGCTCCGCGAAGCGCAGAAGGGAAAGCAACCGGGGCTGAGCGACTCGACGATTCGCGGCATCCACACGATGCTGCACAACGCACTCGTCCGCGCGGTCAAAGAGCGCCTGATCGTCCGAAATCCAGCAGACGACTGTGTCCCGCCGAAAATCCCAAAGCACGAAATGAAAATCCTGCCGCCAGAGCAGATTAAGTCCTATTTGACAGCCGCCGACCAGCGTGGTGTCCTGCCCATGTTCTATCTCGAACTCATCAGCGGCTTACGCAAGGGCGAGCTGGTCGCGCTCCAATGGTCAGACTTGGACATTGAGAACAAAACCATCTCCGTCAGCAAACAGGCAGGGCGAAACAACGCAGGCAAACCCGATATCACACGCCCGAAAACGGAAAACTCCATCCGCAAAATCTCGATTCCGCAAGATGCCGTCGATCTGCTGGTCGCAGAACACCAAAAGCATCCCGGCAGCCCATGGATGTTCCCATCTCCGAAAACAGGCGAGATGTACCACCCGGACTCGGTGGTCAACATCCACAAGAAGATCCTAAAGGATGCAGGGCTGGAACACCTGAGATTTCATGACTTGCGACACACATTCGCAACGTTGGCATTGCAGAATGGCGTGGATGTGAAAACCGTATCGAGTATGCTCGGTCACTTTGACGCAGGGTTTACCCTTCGCACCTACACCCACGTCACGCGCCAGATGCAGGAAAGCGCCGCCGAAAAGATGGGCAATTTCATGGCACAGGTCATGTAAAAACAAAAGAGCGGCGGAGAGGATGAGATACATATCCTCTCCGCCGCTCTTTGGACATTTCGCCGTGTGGGTCACGGTGTGGGTCAGACATTTTTGGCACCTGAAAAACCGAACAAATAAAAGAGAAAACCGGCGAAAATCTTACGATTTTCACCGGTTTTTGGAGCTAGTGGCCGGACTTGAACCGGCGACCTGCTGATTACGAAAAAGCACGATTTGGCAAGAAATCAAATCGTGCTTTTTCTATCACATAGATTATTAACCCCAAACAGAGAGAGGAGCGGCGAATATGGCGGCGGTTATCGTATCAGATTATTTCTACGGCGACGAATCCGAGCAGTTCAGTTACTTCCGGATTCCAAGATTGTTGGTACGCAGCAAGAAATTCAAAACGCTCTCCACCGACGCGAAGCTGCTTTACGGCCTGATGCTCGACCGCATGGGGTTATCAGAGGAACACGGTTGGTACGATGAGGACGGGCGCGTGTTCATCTATTACACGGTCGAAGAAATTGCCGATGATCTTTGCTGCGGACGTGACAAGGCGATGAAGCTGCTGGCTGAGCTGGACAAGGCCAAGGGTGCCGGTCTGATTGAGCGCGTTCGCCAAGGTCAGGGCAAGCCGACGAAAATATACGTCAAGCGGTTTACGACCCGCGAAGTTCCGCCCAAGAAAGAAGAAATTCCTGCGCCCATTTCAGAAGTCGAAATTCTCGACCTCCAGAAGTCGGAAATCCCGACTTCTAAAGGTCGGAAACCTCGACTTCAAGAAGTCGGTTTTTCCGACCCAAGTTATCTTGATAATAATTATCCTGAATCTAGTTATCCTGATCCATCTATCTCTCCCGCAAAACCGCCGGGGAATGGAGCGCGATTGATCGAGCGATGGAGTTTGAAAGAGAGCGTTAGAAATCAAATCGAATATGACGCGCTCTGTACGCAGTACGCCGCTGAGGACGTGGACGCGCTGGTGGAGCTGATTTCTGAAATCCAGAGCAGCACCGCCGACGCTGTCCGGCTGGGTAAAGAGCAAATCCCCATCGAAGTCATAAAGGAACGATTCCGGCAGCTCACCCAGATGCACGTTGCCTACATTCTGGACAGCCTGCGAACGACCACGACACAAATCAATAATATCAAAGCCTATCTTCTGACCGCGTTATACAACGCGCCGACGACGATGGGCTTTTTCTATTCCGCCCAGGTGCGGCATGATCTTCGCAGAAAATAAGTCTTACGGTAGAAATGAATCTCACGGTGAGACGTATTTTTTGATATAAAAATCATTTGGAGGTAACACATGACAGAAGAAAAAGCCCGCGACCCCACAAGACAGGAAATGAAGCCTGTCAAGATTCCCCTTGCCAAAATCCATGACCTGCCAGGCAGCGTCTTCGCACCGCCGAGCCAGAAAAGTCTCGAAGCGTTGACAAGCAGCATCGTTCTCAAAGGCGTGCAAGAGCCGGTTATCCTGCGCCAGCGCGAGGACGGAGAGTTTCAGATCGTCTCCGGCAATCGCCGCCGCAAAGCAAGCGAATTTGCAAAGAAAACGGAAATCCCCGCGTTCGTCTACGATATGACGGAAAAAGAAGCGAAAGATTTTCGTTTTCGGCACAAAGGCGAAGGCACACCGCCCGGAAGACTGCTGTCTGAGAGCGAGATCGGCAAAAAGCGCGACGTACCCGAAAAGGCACTGGATAAAGCGGCAGACGCTAAAAAGCCGGATGCACCGCTGAAATCTCCCGAGAAGCCAACCGGGGTAAAACCTGCGCCAGCACCGGAGCCGAAGAAACCGGAGGAAAAGCCGAAAGTGGCTCCACCTGCGGAAAAGGCAGATGCAGACGGTAAAAAAACGGACGCACCGCCGAAGCAACCTGAGAAGCCAGCTGGGGTTAAAATCGCGCCAGCACCGGAACCAAAGAAACCGGAAGAAAAGCCGAAAGCGGCTCCGTCTCCGGATAAGGCAGATGCAACCGACAAGAAATCGGACACGCTGCCGAAGCAGCCTGAGAAGCCAGCCGAGGTAAAAACCGCACCGGCACTGGAACCGAAGAAGCCGGAGGAAAAACCAAAAACGGCTGCGCCTACGGAAAAATCTGACACAGACGGCAAACCGCCGACCAAACAGCCGACGCCAATGAAAAATGCCGCAGAGGTCAAACCGGCCCCGGCGTTCATGCCCGGTCCTGCTGCGCTGGGTCCTTCCGGCACGAAAATCACAAAGATTTTTGACGAGCGACTGATGCCCCCGGACGAACAGGCAATGAAGGACTTGCCCATTCCGAAGGATGGCGAATCCTACTTCATTACGCTCCACCCGGCGTATCTGGAAAAATCCGAGTTCAACACTGTTTCTGTCGATGTGACCAGTGACGATTACAAGGAGCTGAAAAAGTCTATCGAGCTGAACGGCGTGAAAGACCCGGTACTTACCAGAATCAACCCCAAAGGCGGTTTGGAAATCCTCTCCGGCCAGCGACGGCACATGATCGCGCGGGAGCTGAATTATCCGGTTCCGGCTATCATCCAGAAAATCGACGACAACGACGCCATGATCCTCGTCGCGGACAGCAACCTGCATCGCCCGCACATCTCTACCTACGATTTGTCGCGTACATTGCGGAACAAAATGACTGCCATGAAGCGCAAGGCAGGCAGAAAAAAGCGCGGCGCGCCCGGCGCTGATGAGCTGAACAGCGACGAAATGCTGGCAAAGGAAATGGGTATCAGCACGAGCAAGCTGAATCGCATCATCCGTCTTTCCGAAGCGTCCAAAGCGGTCTGCGATGCGGTAGATGATAATTCGCTGGAATTATCCATTGCGTCGGCGCTGTCCTTTCTCAAGCCTGAACACCAGAACGCCGTCATCGATTTAATGGGAATTAACCTCAAGCCAACGGTCAAACGGGTACAGCGCCTGCGCGATGCGGAAAAGGGCGGCAAGCTGGACGACAAGACGATGCGCGATATTCTGGAGGATAAAGACCTCCAGCCGGTCAAACCGCCTGAACCGCCGAAGCCAGCTCCGGCACAGCCAGATCCTCCGTTCCCGGTCGCGTCCATGGTAACGCCCAGCACGTCGCCAGTACCAACACCACCGGACGTGAAGCCGGTCATGCCGGAGCCGCCGAAACAGGAAAACACTTTGCAACCGCCTATAATGCAGACAACGGAAAAGCCGGAAGTTGCGCCAGCGCAGGCAGACAACGTTATTCCACTCCATACGGAGAGCAAGCAGCCGAGCGAATCCAAAGCGGCGGACGAAGAACCGATTGAGTTCAATTCGCAGCGCGACAATATGTACGCGACCAAGGTTACGTTGGGCGGCGACCGACTGCGAAAATACTTTCCGGACGTTTCTATGAAGCCAATCGAAATCGTGGAAAGTATCTATTCTGCGCTGGAGGATCGCCGTCAGCGTGAAATTCACGCACAGCAGAAAAAAGACATTCTGCGTCCGGGCAAGCCTGCCCCCACACGCTGATATGCACCACAGAGCATTACTGCACCGTTTGGTGGTGCCGCCCTGACAATTTTAATCTAGGAGGATTCACACATGAATTACCACCCCAAGCACAAGTCCAACTCGCGCACCGCCGTCTGGATCGGCGCAGGCGTCCTCGCCGCCGTTGCCATCGGCGCAATCATTTTCATCATCGTCACGCTCCGTTCTCCTATGACAAAGGAAGAAGCGCGTGCCAAGGCCGGGATTGTCTACGATTCCAGCGCCGTTGAAGGTGGCTGGGATCAGATGACGCCGGAGGAAATCGAAGCGGCGTTGAACAACAAGGTCTCGGAGGGCATGATCAATATTTCGATGAACACTGCGCCTTACTTTGAAAACGGCACAGTGGAGGGAAATTTGATGCTGGTCAACGAAAGCATCAATAACTATCCGCAAAAGGTTCAGATCGTCCGCAATGATACGGGCGAACAGATTTATGAATCCGGCGCTATCGCCGTTGGCAGCAAAATCGAACGTGCGCGGCTGGATGTTGACCTGCCCGCTGGTACATACGAATGTACCGCATATTTTCACAACCTGGACCCGGAATCTGGTGCAATCATTGGCACAGCCGGGGCAATCATCACAATCACCATTAAAAACTGAAATTCTATTATAAAAAAGGAGTAAACACCATGAAAAACACTAAGAAGATCATTTCCCTCATCCTTGCGATCTGCATGCTCGCCTCCCTCGCCATTTCCGCATCTGCCGCCAACACCGTTGACGCTTCGGGCGGCACGGGCACGTCCTCTGTCACGCTGTCCAGCACGGCCGATGGCAGCCTTGACGGCGATCCGGCGGCCACCAAAATGAGCGTCAGCGTCCCGACCGTGTTGCCCGTCGCCGTTGGCACTGACGGTACCGTTTCCACTGCGACCGATGCCAAGATCGTCAACAACTCTTTCGGTGCAGTCAAGGTCGATTCCGTAAGCATCGAGGCCGCGCAGGGCTGGTCGCTGGCCGCGTTCGGTGACAAGGCATCTTTGGCACATGAGAAGGTCAACAGCAACAAGTTCGGTTTCCAGCTTGCCATCGGCGGCGGTGCTGCAGCAGCAACAGACGGCAAGAACGCCAGCAAGCAGACCCTTCTGGATGCTGCTGTTGAGGGCTGCTACATGAGCGGCGTGGGTGACCAGACTGCCAACTCCATCGGTATTGCCTATGATGCCATTGTAACTCCGGTTTCTGAGGCTGTTACCAACGTTTCCATCGCAAGCGTACTTTTCATCATCGCATGGGATACCGTTGAGTATCGATAAGCACGATCCATTCATTCAACGGGGAAGGCGCAGCCTTCCCCGTGTCTTATAAGGAGGACTTCAAATGAAACACAAAAGAATCCTCGCAATGATTCTCGCCGTAGCGTCGTGTTTGTCGCTGGCAGTTTCCGTATCCGCGGTAAACACCACGACGCGGAAAGCTACGGATTTTAAGGACTACGATGCAAAATCGTGGTATGCCGAAGCGGTCAGCGTGGCCGTGGATAACGGTTTGCTTTACGGCAAGTCCAGCACCATTATTGACCCGAATGGCGATATGACCCGCGCGGAAATGGCGGCAATCATCAACCGCTCGTTCGGCTGCTATGTCAAAGCTGACATTTCCAAGTACACGGACGTATCCAAATCCAAATGGTATTACGACGATGTGGCAATGGCTGTCCAGATGGGTACTTACAACGGGCACAGTAACTCGGCAATGGCCCCAGATGCGCCGATCAGCAGACAAGAAGCGATGACTGTCGTGGCAAGAGCATTGGAATTGGACTATGACGCATACGCAAAAACGGATCTGTCCGCGTTCTCTGACCGTGACAAAATCTCTACATGGGCGCTGCCCTATGTGCGCGCGATGGTTGGTGCCGATTATATTCACGGCAGAGGGAAAATTCTTGCGCCGCTGGACAATATCACCCGCGCAGAATTTGCACAGATTTTCCATAACATTATCGGCACGTACATCACCACAAAAGGCAACTACGACAAGGACATCAAGGGCAGCGTATTGATTCGCACTGCTGACATTGAATTGAAAGACATGACCGTGGGCGGCGACCTTATCATCGGCTGCGGCGCAGCGGATGGAAAAATCACGCTCGATAATGTTACCATCAAGGGCAGATTGCTTGTCTGGGGTGGAGGCACAAAAGCGGTCTACTGCAACAACGGCACGAATATGCCTGCTGTTGTCGTAGCCCGTGTAGACGATGCGGTCAAAGTCATTTATGACCGCGATAGTACATTGGCCGTAATCGACACCATCAAGGTCAGGATCACAGAAAGAGCCAAGCAGCACAAAGAAACCGAGGTTGTCTTTTACGATGTCAGCGGCCTCCGCGAAGCCCAGAAAGACCTCAACGCTATCGTCGCGGACAATCAGCTTTCTGTTATTGCTCCGGCTCATCTGTATGCTATTGTCGGGGAACAGTCGGTAAAAGCGGAGTTCACGAACAACAGTAAGAACGATACCTACAAGGTGGAAATCCGCCGCAACAAGGACGATACACTCATTGCTGACGCTTTCGAGCTTGCCGCAGGCAAGAGCACCTCGACGCTCACGCTGTTTGAAGCACCGGAGTTTGGCAATGTGGACTGCACAGTCACGATCACGGCATTCCGCGACGGCAAGCAGATCGGCAGTATGCAGACAGAGCTGATGCTCCATACTGCCTACCTCTGGCCCAAGGAGGTGCAGTAACGTGATGAAAACCTATCAGAAAGCGGCGGCACTGCTTCTGGCGCTGGCGCTCATTTTTGCATTTCCCGTCACAGCTTCGGCAGCAGAAACGACGGAAGCCCGCGTACCTGTGACGCTCACGGTCGTAAACACCGTCGCGCCGATTTCGTGTACGGTTCCGGCTGCGCTGCCGGTTTCTCTTGTTGACGGCTACGTTGTCACAGCAAATAACGCTTCCATCGTAAACAACGGAAAAATCGGTAGCATCCGAGTGACCAAGGTGGACGTTCAACCCGGTACGTTCGAGATCGGCAACTATGAAGATTTCTCTGCGAGTAAAAACAGCATTGCACTGAACATCAACGGCTGCGCGACCAAAGGCGCAGGCGCTTTGACGCTGGCAGAAAACGCCTTTCCTGCAATCCCTGCGGAAAAGTCGCTTGCCATCCGCTACCGCGCAAAGGTGTCTGCAAGCGAGGCTGTCACCAACGTTGCCGCGGCAACTGTCGTGTTTACGATTGCCGCCGTTATGGAGGGTTAAGCTATGAAATTCAGAAAAATTACAGCGCTTTTGCTTGTTCTCTGTATGATGCTCTCCCTGAGCATTTCGGCATTTGCGGCGGATGATGTTGTCGCCAGCGGCACGATTCAGAACAGCGGTATCCGCTGGGAGCTGAACGGCAACGGATGGCTGACCATTTCCGGCAGCGGTGAAACGCCTGTCTTTACCAGCGCGGATGACCAGCCGTGGGCGGAATATCGGGAACAAATCACAGAAATCTGGTACGACGATATGGAAGCGTTGACGATTCCAGACCTCGCGTACTGGTTTGAGGGATGCTCGAATCTGACTACCGCCGAATTGCCACTGGCCCCGGTCATTGGCCGTCATGCGTTCTATGGCTGCTCAAAGCTGTCCACCCTCACTATTTATTATGGTGAGACAATTCTTGAAACCATTGGTGAAGATGCTTTCTGGAGAGAAGCAGATTCCGGCGATACCCTTTACATTGGTTATCTGATCGGCTACCCCAAATCGTCCGTGCCGTTCTATACCTATAATTGGTCGGCATCCAACCGCAGCGAACGCTATTTCTATGACCTTTATAGCGGCGTGATGAGCGCGTCTAACGTTTCCGTTCAGTCCACCGGTACGATCATCGGCAACTGCCCGTCGTGCGGAAAGTACGCCTTCCAAGGCACATACGTCGAAGTTGCACATTCCTCGCAAGGCCATGCAACATACAACGAGTGCAATTCCTGCCATTATGTACAATATATAGGAACGTATGTGACAAAGAGCCACGGATCCGGTGCTTATGGGTCTGGCACCTGTCCGGACTGCGGCAGCCATACATGGGTGCTGCAAAGTCAGCAGGCGTCTACCTGT
>ENA-OPBD01001503-OPBD01001503.1-human-gut-metagenome-genome-assembly--contig:-NODE-1503-length-10692-cov-2.497415_pt1 | contig 10692 bp, 10 predicted proteins | sample MGYA00241062_ERZ501440 | MGnify/ENA primary metagenome ERZ501440 (study PRJEB25962, sample SAMEA2042628) | human gut metagenome | biome: human gut; feature: human-associated habitat; material: faeces...
TAATACTGATAAACCTTTGATTACTTCAATAATTTCCTGAGTTGTCATTATGTTTTTCCTCCATATAATATAATTTGTTATTTTGTAATGCATCCACACATCATTCTCGTATCATGCGGATACCCTTTGTCCATGATATAGACAGTTGAATATCTGACAGCATATGATCCCGGCAGTGCCGATATATACATCAGATGTTCTATCAGGCTTAATATTAAGCCTCCTTCTGCTCTGCGATCTGCTTGATAACACGAGCGAAGTTTGCGATAGGTGACTGGATACTTCCAAGGAACTTGGAAATAAGCGCGTCTCTTGAAGGGATATTTGCAATAACCTGGATTCCTTCTGCATCGTAGAATGTACCTTCTACAACGCCGCCCTTAAGCTCAAGAGCTGGGGCATTCTTTGCGAAGTCTGCAAGAACTCTTGCAGCCGCTGTAGCGTCATCCTTGCAGATTGCAAGACCAGTTGGTCCCTCTAAACAACCCTTAAGGCCTTCGAACTCTGTTCCCTCGATAGCGAAGTTAACCATTGTGTTCTTGTATACCTTGTATACAACACCAGCTTCTCTTAAATTCTTACGGAGCTGTGTATCCTGCTCAACTGTAAGACCACGATAGTCTACAACTACTGCAGTAGCAGCGCCTTCAAGATTTGCCTTGATCTCTTCTACTATTGGCTTCTTTAACTCTACCTTTGCCATAATGCGCCTCCTTATTTTACTAATGACTGCACATTCCAAGATATAAAAAAACTCTCAAAGCCCTAAGACCTGAGAGTAGATTGTTAATTCAATAACGATATCTTTCCTCGGTAGGTGATATAACATCTTACGCCCTAGGGCACCTACTGTCTTCGGCAGTTCATCGTTGCTTAATGTAACACACTGCAAATGCAATGTCAACAATTTTTTTATTTTTTACCCGGCCTGACTCAAATCCGTTTATTGCCAGGCTCACGCTCGCGCGCCGATCGTCTCATCCACAGCATTTGCTATTGCGTCTGCTATGGCTTCAAAATTGTAATCATACAGGTAATTGTCGTAATCGTTGTTGATAAAGCCTGTTTCTATGAGCACTGCGGGCATTTCAGTCCGGCGCAGCACGGCCAGCCCCGGCCTCTCCTCAACATTTATATTTCGAAAGCCCAGCTTTTCAAGCTCGCTGTTGATCTCCTGTGCAAGATTGTATTTCACTCCGCTTTTATCGTAGACAAGGGTCTGCACTCCGCTGTACTTGTTGGCCTCCGGTGCAGAGTTGCGGTGAAGCGATATAAAATAATCTGCTCCGCTCTCATTTCCCTTCTGTGCTTTGCGGACCGGAGAATCGTATACATCCTCCGTTCTGGTGTATACCACATCATATCCCCTGCGGGTGAGTTCATCCCCAAGTGCCAGCGCCAAGTTCAGGTTATCGTTTTTCTCAAGCCTGCCCTCATACGATGCACCGTTGTCATATCCGCCGTGCCCAGCATCTATCATAATTTTTGTTGCCATATAAAACATCCAGCCCCGGTTGTTTATTCCATTTATAATATGTAACAACCGGGGCTGTGATAACACGTTTATTCAAGGTTTATTATTTGAACCAGAGATCCAGATCCACGTCTCCGGATATACCGTCAACGGTTCCGGACTCGGTGTACTGCCATCCTGTATATTTGTATGGGAAATTAGGAACATTTGCATGGTGTGCAAGCCACAGCTCGTAATCCCCGAGTCTGTCCATGTCAAGGCACTGTGCGAACATATTCCTGCTGGCATATATCATCGGCGTGTAGCCTGCCGCCTTTATCGTCTCACAGAAGCCGACTATGCCATCCGTTCTCTCATCATTCGATGCGTTGTCGCCTCTCGCCTCACTGTCGCCGATAAGCTCCGAGTCGATAACTATAGGATACTTGACGTTCATCTTGCCTATCTGTTTGAGGACAAAATTCGCTTCCTCTACACCCTCGTCATATGTTATCGCCTGGGTGAAGAAGTAAAGCCCTGTCGGTATTTTGTATTTGATGACGGCCGCCTTGCTGTCCTCAAAGCTTGAATCCAGCATCAGTCCGCCCTGCGTGTAGCCTCTGTAACCCACTCTGAGCATAACAAAATCTATGTCTTTGTTCTTCGCCAGAGTCTCCCAGTCTATGTCTGACTGGAATGTTGACAGATCCACACCCACCAGTGTGTCCTTTATATTGTCATCGCTGTAATGCATATATCCATCGTCGCCCGTGTAGAACTTCTCAACATCGAGATTGTTTCTCTCCACCTTGTCGCTGATCTTGTACAGCAGCGCATCAGGGCCGAGTTCTCCGACATTGATGTACGCTGTCGGTATATAGTTCCAGTAATTGTCATATATAAGACTGGTTATCTCCGTATCCTCGAGCGTATATCCCGATTCATAGGAAAGCCCCGGAGATGCCTTGGAGTTGGTAAATCCTCCCGCTCTTCCTATAAATATTCCTATAACAATTCCAGCAATAAGACATACCGATCCAACCAGTATGCACCAGTTTCTGGTAAATTTCTTTATCTGTTGTGTGTCCATATCTCTACCTGTCTCTTCCTTCTTAGCTTAGTCCGCATACACTGATTACATATTATCAAGGAAATGTTCCGTGCCAAGCCGCAAATGTATGACCTTGTCATACTTCTTCTTTATGGCATGTCTGAACCTTCTCGCCTCACTGTGTGAGAACATTCTCTCAAGATCCGCTTCTCTGAGTATCGGTTCATCACAGAGTATCTTGTACTTGATGTTCCAGTCATACATAAGACTTGTGCAATTATCTATGCTCACCCGCAGCATCGTTCCTTTGTTTTTACCCACGGACACGCTTCTGTTCCATCTGTGTTTTGCAACCGAATTCTTGGCATCAAATACAACCTCAGCCCCCGGATACTTCTTCCATATCGCATCCAGGAACAACTTCAGCTTGTCCTTGTCAAAATATCTCATCATATCGTATACAACAAACAGGATCGCCACATCCTGAGGCTTCTGCACTTCATCAAGCCATTCGTAATCAAATATTGAACTTCCTATGTTGACCTCTCTGTCCCGGATCTCCATGTATTTTCTTCTTATATCTATGCGCTCCGGGAGATCAACATTGTACCACTTTATACGGCCGTTATCCACACGGGAAAACATGGTATCCAGTTCGCATCCGACATTGACGATAATTCCGTCCGCATATCTGTTTATGAAGTTTCGAACCCTCTCGTCCACAGCGACCAGCCTCTCCATCATGACTGTCCTGTCGTAAAATGTGTATCTGGCATTACTCTTCTTATGCTCGATGCCTAATTTGTCCGTGAGCTTTATGGCCTCGTTGTCCTCATATAACTTTGGATAACGCTCCGCCATCATCGCCCTGCACCAGATGTCATTCTCTATGTCAGCAGGTACAAAATCCGAATCTCCCTTGATGCAGCCGGCGATCTTCTTCATGATGGTCTTGCACTCCGGTATGAGGGGATGCTCGAGATAATCGTGTGTCACCGCATAATACTGATAGTAATGCACCTTCATATTCGTCCTGCTCGCGTTATCATACAGCCTTCTGGCATAGCAGTTAAGCATGTCGTCATTTGTCGTGAATATATCCATCTCATCGCATATATCCGTTATGTCGTAATACACGGGACTTGTCATATCCGTCCTGCCTGCCGCATCCTTCACCCAGTAAGCAGAGAGAAAATGCTTTATCCCCGGCGTGTAGTAATATCTGTACATAAAACGGCTCTTGTCACTCATCTTCTGTTCAAGCTCCGTGTCCTCAAATTCCGTGTCAAGAACCGGGGAGCACAGTATGAGCTTGTCCGGTCTTCTCCTGCCCTTCTTCCACAACTGTATGGCAAGCGATAACGCCAGACAGCCTCCGGATGAATGTCCGAGAAGCACCAGACGCTGGACATCCTCCGAGTCACACAGCTTGTCATACGCACCCGTAAGCATATCCAGTGCCTCTGTCACCGAATGCTCCGGCGCAAGCGGGTATATCGGAACCACCGCCCCATAGCCGGTTCTCTCCACCGTGTCGAACACAAACTTCCATTCATTGTGTGTTATCCTCGACACAAATCCTCCGCCGTGTATATACATGAAGAACTCCGTCGCCCTGCCGTCTTTAGGCATCACATAAAAGCACAATCCGTCCTTCTCAAACACCGATCTGACCTTAAACTTATCTTCATTATAAGAAGGCGGATTATAATCCTCTTTTTTGTGAAGCTTAACCGCTGTTTTATATATGTCAGAGGCTTTCATATGCCTGTCATCAAGCATGACGTGCCCCATCTTTTCTATTGCAATAGTTAAGTAATTCTGACTCTCCATTGTCCACCTTTCCAAATGTCCGGTCTACAACTCTCTTTCAGTTATTTTTGCACATGTCAATAATATAATCAAGAAATGATTTTATTTACTGTTGCAATATTGTCAATTTATGATATTATAATTGCGGTAAACAGGATGCATACAGCATAGAAAGGCAAATCTTATGAATATTACGATGTTAAAGAGTAAGATACACCGCGCAGTTGTAACTCAGGCTGAGCTCAATTACGTAGGCAGTATAACTGTAGATTCTGAGCTTTTAAAGGCCGCCGGAATCCTTGAGTATGAATTAGTACAGATTGTTGACATAGAAAATGGTAATCGTTTCGAGACATACACCATAGCAGGAGAGCCGGGATCAGGAGTTATGTGCCTCAACGGTGCTGCTGCCCGTCAGGTCCAGGTCGGAGATCACATCATTCTCATGTGCTACGCATCAATGACACCTGAGGAGGCAAAGGAGCACACGCCTAAGGTCGTATTTGTAAATGATGACAACTCCATCTCACGTATTACCGATTACGAGAAGCACGGAGAGCTTTTCAGCTAGATCATATATAGAATAAAAAGAACTATTCGTTTTAACTAAAGACGAATAGTTCTTTTTTATATTCGGATATGACCGGTCTTATCTGTCGGCATCCTCAAGGATAAGTCTGCACATCTCCGGCACATTTACCTCATCCATAATTATATCTGCTTTTATGTCTCTGTCAGCATCATCCACCGGGGATATATTGGAGTGTACATAACAGGTGTGGAGTCCGACCTGCTTCGCCGCCAGCACATCACATACCGCGTCATTTCCCACCATTATGGATCTGTTCGGATTGATATGATTTCTGTCCAGGAGCTGCTGATAGAACGCTGCATCCGGCTTCATTGCACCGAAATCCGAAGAGAGCGATATATCTGTAAAATATCCCTCTATGCCAAGTGACTGAACCTCAGGGAAGGTGAAAACTCTCTGTGCATTTGACAGGATGTATAATTTCTTTCCGGCCTGCTTGAGCTGTTCGAGCATATCCGTCACGCCGTCATACAGTCTTATATATCCTGTAGACGCCTTGCGGAACTCCTGAGCCGCAGCCACTGTCAGCTCTGCACAATCGGACGGTGTCTGATCTTTTTTCAACGTGAGCTGCTCAAATACCTCAAGTATCTGTATCTCAGGGAATTTGAACCTCTTCTTTGCCATGGCCTGTTCTGCGCGTCTGATCTGTCTCTTGTACCTTGATCTGAGTCCTGCCGGATTGTATTTCACTCCGTGCTGCGCATAGAACTCACACATATGTTTCCACACAGCGATGTCCTCCTCATCAGTGTGAATGTCTATCAATGTTCCATATAAGTCAAATATAATATTGTCGTACACGTCATACCTCCGGGTAATTCTTTATTTTTTAGCGATAGCAGGCTCTCGCACCGCCAATGTATTTTGCACGGGTTCTCGCCATAACCACATGTGCACTTCCAACCATGCTGTGCTCAGATCTGACCGGAACGGCCACCGGCGCAAGATGCATGCCTATGAGAGTATCTCCTATATCAATGCCTGCCTGTGCCTGTATAGCCTCGATAGCCACTGGCTCCTTCATATCTGCGTATGCCGCTGTGGCAAATGAACCACCCGCCTTGAGCTGTGGCACAACATTGACTATCGGTATCCTGTTCGCCTTTGCATATTCCTTCTCAACTATTATTGCCCTGTTCAGATGTTCACAGCACTGCGCCGCCATGTAGACACCTGTGTCTTTGAGTTCATCGAGTATTGCTCCCGCTATACATTTGCCGATCTCCTCACTGGAGAATGAGCCTATCCTCATATTTGCAACTTCGCTGGATGAGCAGCCGACCACCAGTGCATCGCCGGGTTCAAGTCCCGCAACTGCAAGAAGATCCTTCACTGCGCCGCGGACCTCATCTTTGATCTCCTTCAAATGGTCAAAGGCTTCTGTTGAAACGCCCTGTCCCGCAGGTCTGAGTCCTTCCTCAATGCTCGTAGGTTCAGCTTTCTCCGGCTCAGAAATATCCTGAACCTCCTCATATTCATCCTTATCTATGGACACCGGCACACCGGTCTTGCCGAGCACAGTCACGCCGCCGTACCATGTGCTGTCCACCTTGAGCACATCGCCCACTTCATATTCCATTGAGTATTCATCTTTCTTTTTTATTATCTTCACCATCTTTGCCATGTCACAGATCTCCTTTCCTGTACATTTACATGCGCTTTATTATCTTATATAGAAGAGAGCCATACATAACTCTCATAACCTCTTCGTATTCGTCCCGTGTCACGTACTCTCCGTAGGTCATCATCTCATATGTAACACCGGCTTCTCTGACCTGGTAATCCAGGCAGGACAGGCCATTGCGCTCGTAGAACGCCTTTCTCCGGCACCTCTGGTCGTAATTCGGCGCATTCTCATCAAGGGGCTCGATATTCAGAAACAGCTTCTGATCCGGATACTCTGCTCTCACCTTTTTTAATATTGCAGAGCCGTATCCACCATCTCTTGCCGATTCATCTATCGCAAGGAACATGAGCGTTTTCACCCTGTCATCACCTATCACATATGTCAGTCCGACAAATCTGCCCGAGTCCACAACCGCACGAAACCTCGCCTTTCCCTGTCTGCATCTTCTGGTGAGCATCCACATAGGAGGTCTTTCTTCCCTTGGGAACGCAGTCACGAACAGGTGCTTTACCTGTTTTCTATAATCATCAATATCAACAAATTTTAATTCCATATTATAACCTTCTAAGCTCAGTCGTCCTATCTGTCAACATATTTTATCTGAACATCGCCCGATGTGGTATCGACAATGCACTTGTTTTCATTTGCCATATGGGGCTCAGGTATGTCCACCTCTCCGCTCTTGCTGTTCACAAGGAAACGTTTCTCCGACAAGAATGATATATCCACGTTACCACTCTCCGTCGCAAACCAGAGCATATGTCCATCGCACGCATCTACATTTATATCTCCCGAAGATGTCATGAACTGTCCAACCTTTGCCGCCTTTATATTATACCCCTCAAGCAAACCCTTGCCCGCGGATATTATGACATTGTCGCCGTGGACGTTCATTATCGAAAAGTCGCCGCTGCTGCCATTCACCTTCACACTGTCCGCATCCACAGAAGCCATGGTGACCTCACCGGAATCTGTGACGACATTTACATTTTCTGCGGTTATATTGGACAGATACGCTCCGCCATTCACCTCAGTTACTTCAAATGTCCCACAGGATATCTGCACACTGGACACCAGAGTTCCCGTCTTCGAGGTCATGGATATATCTCCATACTCTCCCTCCGGTATACTCACCACGACATAAGGATCGTCTCCAAAGCCCATGTCTGAGCCAAATGTCCTGTTGTCGGCACAGGTCATGACCAGCGCATCATCCCGCACCGTCACGGAATGTATGACGTCGGGCGAATCGAAATATGTGACGTGACATTTGTCATCGTCGGATTCCACCAGTTTCACATCCATGTCGTCTGCCACCTGTATGTTAATGTCCCGGAACTTCTCAGTTATGGTCATCTCTTTTTCTGTGTAAGAGTTTTTCGCTTTTGCCTTTTTTTCTTCTTTCATCGTCATACGCGCCTGTCTTCCAAGCCCGGCGGATATGATCACCGCAGTCAGCATGACTCCGACCACCAGAACAACTATGGCCCGCATGATCCATTTTGCAACTTTCAAATGCATTTACCTCAATACAAATATGTTTTACATCCAACCCATTATATATACAAAACGGATGTATTGCAAATCCTGCAATACATCCGCGTGTTGTAACTCTATAATTCTATATATCCAGTGCCATGTGGTTCATTATTTCTTAACCACAGTATTTTTTGCAGCACTCCATGTTGAATAATATGTCACCTTGCCGGTATCCTGTGCCCAAGCGGTCACTTCCGGCATATTCACCGAGGTCAGCATCATAGCCGCCGACAGTGCAAATGCCATAAATCATTTCATCCTTCTCATAAGCCGCTCCTTTTATTCACATAATTTTTTTGACAACATTCTGGAAAAATTATACCGCCGATGGAACCAGGCCCCTCCACTATCTCTGCCTAAAATAGAAAAAATCCACAGGTCGGCTGACATTTGCCAGATATCCTGTGGATCCTTAGACTTCATTATCACTATACAATTATTTCCCCAGCGTGTTCGCCCTGTTGTCGATATTCTTCTGGAAGTTGATGACCTTATGGTCGTATGGCTCATCCATCAGCTTGGACTGGATCATGAAATCCGCTGTGGCTTTGTTGTTCGCCATCGGTATGTCGTACACCTGAGCGATACGGAGCAGAGCCTTCACATCCGGATCGTGTGGAGCTGCGGTCAGAGGATCCGAGAAGAAAACCACGAAATCTATCCTTCCCTCAACAATCTTCGCACCTATCTGCTGGTCTCCTCCAAGCGGACCGCTGTTGTAGCCCTTCACCTGAAGATTTGTCCTGTCTGTTATCATGCGGGCTGTGGTTCCCGTTCCGCACAGCTCATGCCGGCTCAATATGTTCCTGTTGTCCTCGCACCATTTGATGAGTTCTTCCTTCTTCGCATCATGGGCGATAAGAGCTATCCTTTTCTGCTTTGGTATGGTCATTGTGATGTAATCTGCACTCATGTCTGTACCTCCTGTTCCTGCTATTTGCGAGCATTACTCCCATACCCTTACTCTACCCAATCCATCCATCATTTTCAATATAAAACACTATAATACAGAAAAAATTTACTACATTATTACATTTGCAATTTTGCCGAACTTTCCTCTGTTTTTTCTCCCATCTGTGTGGTATTCTCTTATAGGACGCTTTATAAATTTAAGTATTCTTACTTATTACATTATTTCATAAAGAGATACACAGACAAAACCATATGTCTGTTCAATTATAGTTTAAGGAGATTCACAAGATGAGAAAAATTGGCTTTGACAATGACAAATATCTGTCCATGCAGTCTGAGCATATCAGAGAGAGGATCGGACAGTTCGGAGACAAGCTGTATCTGGAATTTGGTGGAAAGTTATTCGACGACTATCACGCATCCAGAGTCCTTCCAGGATTCGCTCCGGACAGTAAACTTCAGATGCTTCTCCAGCTTGCAGACCAGGCTGAGATGATCATATCTATAAATGCTGCCGACATAGAGCGCAACAAGATCAGACACGACCTCGGCATCACTTACGATCAGGATGTCATCAGACTTATAGGCGTATACAAAGAAAAGGGACTGTATGTGAGCAGTGTGGTAATCACCAGATACGCTGGACAGTCTTCTGCGGATGTTTTCCAGAAGAAGCTTGAAGCAATAGGGATCAAGGTTTACCACCACTATTCAATCGACGGATATCCAAACAACGTAGAAAAGATCGTCAGCGATGAGGGATACGGCAAGAACGAGTATGTTGAGACTACCAGACCTCTCGTCATCGTCACAGCACCTGGCCCTGGAAGCGGCAAGATGGCTACATGCCTCTCTCAGCTCTACCATGAGAATAAGCGCGGTGTGAAGGCTGGCTATGCAAAGTTTGAGACATTCCCTATCTGGAATATTCCTCTCAAGCACCCTGTAAACCTGGCATACGAGGCTGCAACCGCCGACCTCAACGATGTGAATATGATCGATCCGTTCCATCTGGAAGCATACGGTGAGACCACAGTCAACTACAACCGTGATATAGAGATCTACCCTGTCCTTGCGGCTATGTTCGAGGGAATCTACGGACACTGCCCATACAAGTCACCTACAGACATGGGTGTCAACATGGCAGGAAACTGCATCGTTGACGACGAGGCTTGTCAGGAGGCTTCAAAGCAGGAGATCATCAGAAGATATTATCAGTCCGTGAACAGATTTGTCAGAGACGAGGCTACAAAGGATGAGGTCTACAAGCAAGAACTCATCATGAAGCAGGCAAAGATCACCGTGGATGACCGCGCCGTTGTCCCTGTTGCTAACAAGCTTGCCGAGGAGACCGGTTCTGCTGCCGCTGCACTTGAGCTGCCAGACGGAACCATCGTCACAGGTTCTACCTCAGACCTTCTCGGACCTTCATCAGCAGTCCTCCTGAATGCCATCAAGATACTTGGCGGCATCGACAAGAAGACACACCTGATCTCAAGAACATTTATCGAGCCTATACAGAAGCTCAAGACTCAGTACCTTGGCAGCAAGAATCCAAGACTCCACACAGACGAGGTTCTCATCGCCCTGTCCATGTGTGCAGTATCAGATCCAAATGCCAAGCTTGCTCTGCAGCAGCTTCCAAAGCTTGCCGGATGCCAGCTTCACACATCTGCCATACTGTCGGCGGGTGATATGAACAC
>ENA-OPBD01001509-OPBD01001509.1-human-gut-metagenome-genome-assembly--contig:-NODE-1509-length-10623-cov-2.396575_pt1 | contig 10623 bp, 9 predicted proteins | sample MGYA00241062_ERZ501440 | MGnify/ENA primary metagenome ERZ501440 (study PRJEB25962, sample SAMEA2042628) | human gut metagenome | biome: human gut; feature: human-associated habitat; material: faeces...
CTATTGCCAAGGCAGAAGAATTAAAGAATGAGATTGAAGGAAGCATGATTGCCGGACAGTTTGTTAATCCTGCTAACCCGGATGCACACAGAAGAACAACTGGTCCTGAGATATGGAATGATACAGATGGAAAAGTTGATGCATTTGTTGCAGGTGTTGGTACAGGCGGAACAATTACAGGTGTTGGTGAATATCTTAAGTCTAAGAATGACAAGATTGAGATAATTGCAGTTGAGCCTGCAACTTCACCGGTACTTTCACAGGGCAAGCCGGGACCACATAAGATTCAGGGAATTGGAGCAGGCTTTGTTCCAGAAATTCTTAACACTAAGATATATGACAGCGTAGTTCCAGTTGATAATGATGACGCATTCGAGTATGCCAGATTGATATCACACACAGAGGGAATTCTGGTTGGAATATCAGCTGGTGCGGCACTTTACGCAGCAATCGAGTGGGCTAAGAAACCAGAGAACGAAGGTAAGACAATCGTTGCACTGCTTCCGGACAGCGGCGACAGATATTACTCAACATCACTTTTTGAGAACTAATAGCAGAATAAATGTGTCAAATGTGGACATTCTATAAGGGCAGGGCGTAAGTCCTGCCCTTTTCGTGCTTTGAAGGGATTTAGCGGCAATATGGGATATCGAAAGGTGCTTTAAAGTGCGGGTGAAAATGTGCTGGTGAAAGGAGTAAGCATGACTGATTTTACAACTAACATAGACATGAATGTCCGCATGATGAATGAAAAGTTAAGAGTGGACAGGAATTTTGATATTCTGCAAAGAGATGTATTAATAGGTGGGAAGAGAACACATTTTTACTTTATAGATGGATTCGTACAGGAAGAAACAATTGAAAAACTGGTGCAGTTTTTTTATTCATTGAAAGAATCGGACATAAAGGATATAGATACATTCTTAGAAGTAGGAATGCCGTATACAGAAATTGAAAAAAACGGACATTATGACGAAGTAGAGAAGGCATTTCTTTCAGGACAGACAGTCATGATAATAGATGGCTTTGACGAATGTATACTTATTGACTGCCGTACTTATCCGATGCGTTCAGTTACAGAGCCTTACAAAGACAAGGTTCTGCGTGGCTCAAGAGACGGATTTGTCGAGACGCTTGTGTGCAATGCAGCACTTTTAAGAAGAAGAATAAGGGATAGCCGCTTTTCAATGGAAATGTATACTGTAGGGGAGCGCTCCAGGACAGATGTTGCCGTGTGCTATATTGATGATAAGGTTGATAAGAAGCTGCTTGAAAGAATTGAGAATCTGATAAGCAGCATAGAGGTTGAGGCGCTCACTATGAATATAGAGAGCCTTGCAGAATGTATGTTTAAGGGGAAGTGGATTAACCCATTTCCAAAGTATAAATATTCCGAAAGACCCGATACCGCTGCAGCAGCACTTTTTGATGGAAATATAGTTATTATGGTAGATACATCACCTGCAGTAATGATAATTCCAACAAATGTATTTGATATAATAGAAGAAGCAGATGATTTTAATTTTTCGCCAATGATAGGAACTTATATAAGACTGTCGAGGTTCTTCTTTACATTGCTGACTGTTTTTCTTACACCTGTGTGGCTTTTGCTTGAAAGCAATCCACAGTGGGTGCCTGAATGGTTGAAATTCATAACGATAAGTGAGGATATAACGGTTCCGGTTATATTGCAGCTTTTTATTCTTGAACTTGCAGTTGACGGGCTTAAGCTGGCGGCGGTCAATACGCCAGGAATGCTGTCGACACCTTTGAGTATTCTTGCCGGTATTGTTGTGGGAGAATACGCTGTGGAGTCCGGGTGGTTTAATTCAGAATCGCTTCTTTATATGGCAGTTGTAACGGTTGGAACTTACTCACAGGCAAGTTTTGAGATGGGATATGCATTAAAATTCATAAGAATAGTCAATCTGATTCTGGTGCAGTTCTTTGGAAGAATCGGACTTCTGGCAGGAGTCATATTTGCAATAGTTCTTGTATGCTTTAACAGGACAATATCAGGAAAAAGCTATATCTATCCTGTGATACCTTTTAACAGCCAGATGTTTAAAAGAAAAATTCTGCGGGTAAGACTGCCACACAAAATAAAAAATAACTAGCAATATATGGCGTATTAAGTGCTAAAATATGGCTTAATGCGCCATATATTGCTAATTAATTATTGATATGATATAATACAAAAAACATTTGAATAAGATATATAAGATTTATGGATTTGGAGATGTTTAATTATGATTAGTGATTATGAGGAAGTTGTTATCAGGTTTAAGGCATATAGGATAAGTTATCCATTAACACAGAAAGAACTTTCGGATAAATCAGGCGTTTCATTAAGAAGTATTACTCGGTTTGAAAGTGGAGAAGATATAAGTCTTGTTAATTTTATGAAATTAATGAATGCGATGGAGCTTATGAATAATTTCGTGAATGTGATACCAGATATGAACAACCGGCCATCATCTTATTTGAAAAATGTTAAAACAAGGCAGAGAGCATCTGCAAAAAGAAAAGCAGATACTGGATTTAAATGGGGGGAAGATGAATGATAAATACAGCGGAGGTAATGCTTTGGGGCACAAGAATTGGAATAATTCATATGAATGAAGCAAATGGGGTTGTTGCATTTGAATATGATAAAGATTTTTTAAAGAGTAATATTGAGATATCACCTATACATATGCCATTATCAGAAAGAGTGTATGAATTTCCGGAACTTGCAAGGACAGCATTTCATGGAGCACCTGGATTGGTAGCGGATTCACTTCCAGATAAATTTGGTAATAAAATTATAGACAGATGGCTGGCTGAGCAGGGAAAATCAATTAGTGAATTTAATGTTATAGACAGACTGTGCTATACAGGAAAAAGAGGTATGGGTGCATTAGAATATATACCAGCAACAAGTCCGTTTGACAGTACAATAGAGGATGTTAATATATCTAAAATGGTAGAGTTTGCATCTGATGTATTATCTGACAGAAAAGATAAGCTGATTAATCTGAAAGATAATGCTGGATATAGCCAGCTTGTGCTATTGGGAACATCTGCAGGTGGTGCAAGAGCAAAGGCGCTGATTGCATGGAATGAAGATACGGGAGAAATAAAAAGTGGACAGATTAATGCTGGTGATGGATTTGAATACTGGCTTATGAAGTTTGATGGAGTATCTAAAAATGGGGATCATAATCTGGAAGATTCAGTAGAATATACAAGAATAGAATACGGATATTATCTTATGGCAAAAGCAGCGGGGGTAATTATGAATGAATGCCGTCTGCTTGAAGATGCCGGATATGCACATTTTATAACTAAACGTTTCGATAGGAACAATAATAAAAAAATTCATATGCAGACATTAGGAGCAATTTCACATATAGATTACAATATTCCGGGATTATGCAGTTATGAACAGGCAGCATATTATATGAATAGACTAGGTATACCATATTCAGATGTGGAACAATTTTATAGAAGAATGGTTTTTAATGTTATTCTGATTAATCAGGATGATCATGTAAAAAATGTTTCTTTTCTGATGGATAAGAATGGTGTCTGGAGATTGTCACCAGCATATGATGTCACATTTGCATATGACAGCAGCAATATGTGGTTGAAAGCACATCAGATGCTTATAAATGGAAAAAGTTCAGATATAAGTTATGGTGATTTGATAAAATGTGGAATAAACATGGGAGTAAGCAAGAGAAAATGTGATGCAATAATATCGTATATAGAAGATGTTGCAAAAAGATTTTCAGATTATATGGAAATGGCAGGTGTCAGGGAGAAAACCTGTCAGATTATGAATGACATTATAATTAGCAATAATATTAGAAAAACAGGAGATTAATCATGGAAAAAGCAAACGAGAAAAAAGATTTTTTACAGAAAACATGGGTGGTGTGCGCCCTTGCACTTGTGTGTACATTCCTTTGGGGAAGCGCATCGCCTTGTATCAAATTAGGATATGCGCTGTTTAAGATACCGTCAAGTGAAACATGGACACAGGTATTATTTGCAGGAACAAGATTTGTTTTTGCAGGAGTGCTTACAATCTTAATTGGAAGTATTCTTAACAGAAAAATGCTGCTTCCAACGGAATCAAGTGTACCAAACATTGTAAAGCTTGCAATGTTCCAGACAATTCTGCAGTACATATTCTTCTATATCGGACTTGCACACAATAGCGGAGTAAAGGCGTCAATAATTAACGGTTCTAACACATTTTTCGTAATACTTGTATCGACAATTATATTCAGACAGGAAAAACTGAATCTGAAAAAAATAATTGGCTGTGTGATTGGTTTTGCAGGTGTTATAGTAGTCAGCATGAATGGACAGAAAATCGACATGAACTTAAGCATTATGGGTGACGGAAGCCTTTTCTTATGTGCGTTGTCATATGCATTTTCATCATGTCTTATGAAGAACTATTCAAAGAAAGACAATCCGGTAATGTTGAGCGGTTATCAGTTCATATTCGGTGGAATAGTAATGATTATATTAGGACTTGTGATGGGCGGTAGAATTACACACGTGTCAGTATCAGCAATACTAATGTTATTCTATCTCGCATGCATATCAGCCGTAGCCTACTCAATATGGGGAATACTGTTAAAGCATAACCCGGTATCCAAAGTGGCAATCTTCGGATTCACCAACCCTGTATTCGGTGTACTTCTTTCAGCCTGGTGGCTTGGAGAAGGAAGCAGAGAGCTTGGAATAAATGCATTAATAGCGTTAGTATTAGTATGCATAGGAATCTGCATAGTTAATGTAAAAGGAAAGAAAGCAGAGTAAATTCCTATCTGGATTAATGTAAATGTTGTAATAATCATCAGCTAAATGGTACAATATTATCAGTTGCAGAGTAAATATAGCGGATTTTATAGAGAAGGAAAAATGTTATGAATGAAGATATTTTTATGAAAAGATTAAAAGAGCGTTTACTTATAGAATTTAAAAAGCAGGATAGAAGCGGTGTGTATGGATATACGCAGAGAAGTATGGCATATAATTCAAACAGAATTGAGGGAAGTACTCTTACAGAAAAGCAGACAGCATCTATGTTCGAAACAGGTACATTATATACTGATGATACAGAAGTAATATTCCGGACTAAAGATATAGAGGAAATGAACGGACATTTAAAATGTTCAATTATATAATGAAAAATATAGAAGCACCATTGGATGAAGATCTGATTAAAGGTATGCATAGAAATCTCAAAGAAGGCGTGTTTGAAGATTTTGCAAATGGTTATGCTATAGGAGACTGGAAGAAGAGAGAAAACAGAGTAAGTGATATTAAGGTGGCTTTGCCGCAGGAAGTGCCAGAGAAGATTCATAACCTCATAGAAGAATACAATAATTCCAATGAAGTCAGTATAGATAAAATAGCAAAATTCCATGCCCAATTTGAACTTATACATCCATTTCAGGATGGCAATGGAAGGGTTGGAAGAATGATAATACTGAAACAATGTTTAGACAATAACATAATTCCAATAATCATAAGGGATGATAATAAAGCAGAGTATTACAGAAGTCTTAACAAAGCACAGCATGAAAATGATTACAGCAGTCTTGTAAAATATTTTCAGAAAGAACAGAAATATTATGTAGATAACACAGAAAAAATGTTATTTGCATACGAAGAACTAGAGAAATAACAAGAAAATAAAAAGACCAGTTCGGGAAATATCTGAACTGGTCTTTTTCGCCACTACCTTAAAGCTTCTCTCACAGCTTCCGCAGCCTCATGCAGGGAAGCGGCCTTCTCATCATTAAGCTTATCAATAGGTGCTTTAGATATAAGCTTGCCAAGATGCCCAATCTGAGCCTTAACATTCTTTTTCTTATCCTTCTCCCAGACCTTTTTATTGGCGGCAAGTGCGTTGTTAGCCTCATTAAGAGTCTTTACAGCATCCTCCCTTATGTCAATGAAACTCTGGTATGCTTCGTCCTGCTTGCTGTAGATTTCGGCTTCCCAGCGGGCTTTTGCAATCTCTTCTTCGGTCATGTTAGAGCTAGAAGTAATAGTAATGCTTTGTTCTCTTCCGGTGCCTAAATCCTTGGCAGATACATTGACAATACCATTAACATCAATATCAAATGTTACTTCAATCTGTGGGACTCCTGCCATTGCACGCTTAATACCGTTAAGACGGAAGTTGCCAAGCAGCTTGTTGTCTCTTGTAAACTTTCGTTCACCCTGAAAAACCTTGATATCAACGGATGTCTGGAAATTGCCGGCAGTAGTAAATATCTGGCTGTGTCTTGTAGGAATAGTAGTGTTTCTTTCAATAAGCCTGCTTGCAATTCCGCCCATAGTCTCAATAGAAAGAGACATTGGAGTTACATCCATAAGTATGATTTCAGAAGCAGCAGAACCGGCCTGAAGCTGATTTCCAAGCTTGCCACCCTGAACGGCAGCACCAAGGGCTACACATTCATCAGGATTAAGATTTCTTGATGGCTCTTTTCCCATAAGCTGTCTTACTTTATCAGCAACAGCAGGGATTCTTGTAGAACCACCAACCAATAAAACCATATTAATGTCTGTCTTGGAAAGACCTGCATCATGCAGTGCATTCTCAACAGGGGTGATTGTTCTGTCTACAAGGTCAGCAGTAAGCTCATTAAATGTCTGTCTTGATAAAGTGATATCAATGTGGTGCGGTCCGTCCTTAGACATAGCTATAAAAGGAAGATTAATATTAGTTGTCACAGAAGAAGACAGCTCCTTCTTTGCTTTCTCAGCTTCTTCCCTTAAACGCTGCATTGCAGAGACGTCCTTTGAAAGATTGATACCGTCACTTATCTTAAACTGTTCGACAAGATAATTAACTATTCTTTCATCGAAATCATCACCACCTAAGTGATTGTCACCTGAAGTTGCAAGAACTTCAATGACATTATCACCGATATCGATAACAGACACATCAAAAGTTCCACCACCTAAATCATACACAAGAACCTTCTGTGCCATACCATTGTCAAGTCCGTACGCGAGAGCGGCAGAAGTAGGCTCGTTGATAATTCTTAATATGTTAAGCCCGGCAATCTTACCGGCGTCTTTAGTAGCCTGTCTCTGAGCGTCAGTAAAATAGGCAGGCACAGTTACAACAGCGTCTGTCACAGGCTGTCCCAAGAAATCTTCGGCGTCTTCCTTTAACTTCATAAGAATAAATGCAGAGATTTCCTGGGGAGTATAATACTTTCCGTCAATCTTCTTGCGATAGTCCGTACCCATGTGTCTCTTGATAGAGAATATAGTTCTGTCAGAGTTGACGGCAGCCTGTCTCTTGGCGGCATCACCAACAATCAGTTCCTTTGATTTCGTAAAGGCTACAACAGAAGGAGTTGTGCGGTAGCCTTCTTTGCTGGTGATGACAGTAGGCGTATCACCTTCAATAACAGCCACACAGCTGTTAGTTGTTCCTAAATCAATTCCTATAACAGTTCCCATAATAAACTCCATTCAATATATTGATATATTTATTTTACCATATAAAATACATTTGACTATTAAGAAAAAAATAAAAATAAGAAAAAATTAATAAATTGGGGTTTTGCTTGATGATATATATTTTAATATGTTAAAATAAATCCTATTGAAAAGATGAGGAGAATATATTATGGCAGGTTCAGTGTTTGGAAATATATTTAAGATATCAACATGGGGAGAGTCGCATGGAGAAGGACTTGGAGTTGTAATTGACGGATGTCCTGCAGGTCTGCCTCTTTGTGAGGAAGATATTCAGGAACAGTTAGACAGAAGAAAACCGGGACAGTCAAAGTTTACTACACCAAGAAAGGAAGATGATGAGGTACATATTCTTTCAGGTGTATTTGAAGGTAAGACTACTGGAACTCCAATATCACTTGCAGTATATAATAAGACACAGAGGTCTGCTGACTATTCAGAGATAGCTAATTATTACAGACCGGGACATGCTGATTATACATTTGATGAGAAATTCGGATTCAGGGATTACAGAGGCGGAGGAAGAAGTTCTGGAAGAGAAACTATCGGAAGAGTTGCAGCCGGTGCAATCGCTATGAAGATTCTTAAAGAGCTTGGAATTAATATTACAGCATATGCTAAAGAAATCGGTGGAATTGGCATTGATTATGATAAGTTTGATATAGCTGAAAGAGATAATAACGCATTTAACATGCCTGATAAGGAAGCTGCAGAGATGGTTAAGTCTTTTGCAGAGAGCAAGATGTCAGTTGGAGATTCAATCGGTGGTGTCATTGAATGCAGGGTTACAGGAATGATGACTGGAATTGGCAATCCTACATTTGAAAAGCTAGATGCTATTCTTGCCAAGGCAATAATGTCAATCGGGGCTGTCAAAGGCTTTGAGATTGGAGACGGGTTTGAAGCGGCTAAAGTTACAGGAAAGTATAATAATGATGAATTCGTAATGAAGGATGGCAGGGTTGGCAAGCTGACTAATCACAGCGGTGGAGTGCTTGGCGGAATAAGCGACGGTGATGAGATTGTGTTCAGGGCAGCGGTAAAACCGACACCTTCAATTAGTGCATTGCAGGAAACTGTTAATAAGCAGGGCGAGGATATCGAGGTTTCAATCAAAGGAAGACATGACCCGATGATAGTTCCAAGAGCAGTTGTTGTAGTTGAAGCTATGACAGCACTTACACTTGTTGACCTGATATTTGACAATATGACGGCTAGAATGGACAGAGTTAAAGAGTTTTACAGAAAATAAAAGGAGCAGATATGTATAAAATTTTAAAGACGGATGGCAGGGCAAAAAGAGCAGAGTTCACAACAGTACATGGAACTGTGCAGACACCTGTATTTATGAATGTCGGAACAGTTGCGGCCATTAAAGGTGCAGTTGCGACAACTGATTTACAGCAGATAGGAACGCAGATAGAATTATCTAACACTTACCATCTTCATGTAAGACCGGGAGATAAGATTATTAAGCAGCTTGGAGGACTTCATAAGTTCATGAACTGGGATAAACCTATTCTTACAGATTCAGGTGGATTTCAGGTGTTTTCACTTGCAGGACTCCGTAAGATTAAAGAAGAAGGCGTTACTTTCCAGTCACACATTGACGGTCATAAGATATTCATGGGACCAGAGGAAAGTATGCAGATACAGTCTAATCTTGGCTCAACAATTGCAATGGCATTTGACGAATGTGCGCCGGCAAAGGCTGACAGAAAGTATATCCAGAATTCTGTTGACAGAACATACCGCTGGTTAGAGCGTTGCAAGAAAGAGATGGCAAGACTGAACTCACTTCCTGATACGGTTAATCCTGATCAGATGCTTTTTGGTATAGATCAGGGAGGCGTATTTAATGATATAAGAATTGACCACGCCAAGAGAATATCAGAGTTAGATCTTGATGGTTATGCAGTAGGCGGGCTTGCTGTTGGTGAAACACATGAGGAAATGTATCGTATCCTTGATGCAGTTGTACCATATCTTCCACAGGACAAACCAACCTACCTCATGGGAGTCGGAACACCGCAGAACATCCTCGAAGCGGTACACCTCGGCGTGGATTTCTTCGACTGCGTTATGCCTTCACGCAACGCGCGCCACGGAAACGTGTTCACATGGCATGGCAAACTCAATATCATGAACGAGAAATATGCGCGTGACCTCCGTCCGATCGAGGAGGGATGCGGCTGCCCCGCCTGCCGCGGGGGGCACTCTAAAGCGTATATACGTCATCTTCTCAAAGCCAAGGAATCGCTCGGAATGAGACTTGCCGTTTCGCATAACCTGTATTTTTATAACGATCTCATGCAGAAGATCCGCGACGCAATGGACGGGGATTACTTTGAAAGCTTCTATCAGAAGTATCATAATCTTCTTGCGGAGAGATCCCCTCTCTGAAGTCGGATTCAAAAAGCCTCGGAGCCGTAAGGCTCCGAGGCTTTTGTATGTTCATGCACCTCTGCGGGCTGATATAGGATCGGCGCTTTTGCCTGATCTCATCGTTGCCGCCTCCCCATGCAGACCGTGTGCCGACGTGCTGCGTTATCGCGTGTGTGCCGACGGCAGGCGTGAATTACAGCTTTTGACCGCACTCCGAGCAGAATGCACTGCCGGGCGCAATGTCCGCGCCGCAGCTCGGGCACTTGCTTTCAAGCTTGGCGCCGCATTGATTGCAGAATTTTGATCCTGCGGCAATCTGTGCTTTGCACTCGGGGCATACTATCATTCCCTCGCCGACCTTCGGTCCCGCACCGTTCACGACAATGGAATGACCGCCCGACATGATGCAGTTTTCTATTACCTGAAAAATTTCCGCCGGAAGCTTCTTCTGCTTGAAAGCCCCCATCCCGGCGGTTATCGCAAGCGGCCATGCGACAAACAGACCGATCGCACCTGCGCCGATCTTGTCGGACCACTGTCCCTCTCCTACAGTCACGTTCAGCCCGTTTTCCATCACTGCCATCTGAACGGTGACCGCAAGGCGCATTCCCGTGAGCGTTTTCCATCCGTCCTTCGGCTGGCTCGCCTGCATGACATATCCGTCAGTAGTTTGCGAGCTTTGAACATCCATTCCTTTTTCGGTTTTGAAGAAGCTTTCAAGCCGCGTGACGA
>ENA-OPBD01001512-OPBD01001512.1-human-gut-metagenome-genome-assembly--contig:-NODE-1512-length-10609-cov-2.981524_pt1 | contig 10609 bp, 9 predicted proteins | sample MGYA00241062_ERZ501440 | MGnify/ENA primary metagenome ERZ501440 (study PRJEB25962, sample SAMEA2042628) | human gut metagenome | biome: human gut; feature: human-associated habitat; material: faeces...
GGTAGCGGGACAGTGCGGTGCGCTGGCTGACATCATCGGTCATCACGCTGGACAGAGTACCGAAGGGCACGTTGACGCAGGTGTACAGCGCCTCGTACAGAACGTAGGTGACGAACATGTAGGCCAGACGCAGGCCGTAGTTGATATTGCCTACATTGACAAAGCCAAGTATGCACAGCACTGCCATGGGGAAGGAGAAGGCGCGGATCCACGGGATGAACTTGCCGCCCTTGGTGGCCTTGCGGGAGTCCACCAAGGCACCGATGATGGGGTCATTCACGGCGTCCCAGATCTTGGTGATCAGCAGCAGGATACCCACGTGGAAGGGGTTGACCTGCAGGATCAGGGTGTAGAAGATCGACAGATACATGGCGCGGTACTGCTCGGTGAAGCAGCAGCCCAGATCGCCCAGCGTATAGCCGATCTTGTCCTTCATGGAGAAGGGTCGGATGGTCTTTTTCTGGTCCATTGTATTTTATCCTCCTTAAAAACAGTGAAACCACGAGACTTTTCGCACAAGTCTCTTTTCTACGTTTACATTATACGTTGATTTTTCATCAATACATATCCAAAAAATGATTGAAAACTATCGCAAATTGATGTATTATGCAATTATAACAGTTGTATTTTTCTGTTGTGTACAACAATTTGTTACATATGACAGTTTTATGGAGGACTTTTTGGTGAATTATACAGCCAAGTGTTATCTTTTTGAGCAGAGCGCCGTCCGGGAATTTTATTCCGGCGCGTATTATGATTTGTTTCTGGTCATGCGGGGCAGCGGTGTGTTCCGGTGCAGCGAGGTGGTGCTGCCCGCACAGCAGCAGAATCTCATCATCTTCAAGCCCGATCAGGGCGGCAGACTGGAATACGCCGGTGCTTACGGCCCGCTGGAACTTATTCGGGTGCAGCTGTCCCCCCAGACGCTGGCGCAGCTTTCGGACGCAGATACCGACCTTGAAAAAAGCTTCAACGTGGTGCCCTCCCGGCAGGTGGCTGTGCGCCCGGACAGCCAGATCTATATGCTGCTGAAAAACCTTGCCCGGAAGCTGCTGATGCTCCCGCAGGAGCGCACCCAGTTCGGTGCAGCGGTGTTCGAGCACGGTATTTTGCAAATGTTTGTGGTGCTGGCGCTGCGTGCCTGCATCCATGCGGAGTTCCACACCGCATCGGTCAGCCGCCACTACCTGATGCTGGACGAGGTGTTTTTGTTTATTCAGGCGCACCTTACCGAGGAACTGACGCTGGAGCGGCTGGAAAAGGAGTTTTTCGTCTCCCGGGAACATATTGCCCGGGAATTCAAACGCCAGACCGGGCAGACGGTGCACCGCTATATCGTAAAGGCGCGGTTAGACCGCTGCTGCACCCTCATCGAGCAGGGGCTGCCCATCACCGAGGTGTACAAGACCAGCGGCTTTGGCGGTTACAACCACTTTTTCCGCGCCTTTAAAAAAGAGTACGGGATCTCGCCGAAGGATTTTAAAGAACTGCATACCGTTACCAGCGATTAACACGGTCGTTCCAAATGCACTGTTCACTTTGTACTTTTCAGGAGGATTTTTAATATGTTTCAGATGTGGGGAAAATTAGTGGAAAACAATCATATTCTTCAGGATCTTACCGTCTGCATCGACGATGAGGATACCAGAACGCACAAGGTCTTCCGTGCGCTCGATGAAATCTGCGATGCCTGGAATCTGGCGAAGCCGATCTGGCTCGATACGAATATTTCGGAGTTTAAACGGAGATCGAAAACGCGGTTCACACAGGATAATTTTATTGAATCGCTGGAGTTTGATTATCTGGAAATTCAGATTACAGAGGAATAATGTTCTCTCGTTTTTGCAGCGAATAAAGCAAATACAAAAGCCGGGCATCCGGCGGAACTTGGGAGCGGCTGTTCTTACAGTCCCCTCTGCGGTTCCGTCGGATGTCCGGCTCTTTTTATGTATTTTGTCCCTGGATTTGTATCCCTTTTATACCACGCGGTTTTCCATGCCGCCTTCCAGGTACGAAGCAATATTTTTCTGCACCAGTCCGATCAGGCGCGTGCGGGCTTCCTTCGATGCCCAGGCGATGTGCGGCGTGATGTACAGGCGGTCGGCGTCCGCCATTTTCAGCAACGGACTGTCACTGCGGATCGGCTCGCTGGAAAGTACATCGAGCGCTGCCCCGGCGATCAGGCCCTCTCGCAGGGCACAGCAGAGGTCACGCTCATTCACGATCGAGCCGCGGCCGACGTTGATCAGAATTGCGTTCCGCTTCATGTTGGCAAACGTTTCGATATTCATCAGGTTCTCGGTCGCCTCATTTAACGGGGCGTGGATGGAAACCACATCAGAATCCTTCAGCAGACGATAGAGATCGACCCGCTCGTAGTCCGGATCGTCGTGTGCACCGGAGGTGGAGTAATAGATCACACGGCAGCCGAATGCCTGTGCAATCGAAGCCACTTTTCTACCGATCGCGCCAAGGCCGATGATGCCCCACGTCTTGCCCTCCAGCTCGGTGAACGGTCTGTCCATGCAGGTGAAAAGACTGCTGGCGGCGTAGCTGCCGTTTTTTACGTAATCATCGTAATAACGGAGTTTTTCTGCCAGATAGAAGTACATCGCAAAGGTGTGCTGGGCCACGCTGACGGTGGAATAGCCGGCGACGTTCGTCACGGCGATGTTGTGGCGCTTCACATAATCGAGATCGATGTTGTTGATGCCGGTTGCGGTGACGCAGATCAGTTTCAGGTTCTCCGCGCCGGACAGGGTGCGGCTGCACATGCGCACCTTGTTGCAGATGACAATATCCGCCTCCCGCACACGCTCCGGGCATTCCTCCTCCGTTGTTTTTTCATATACTGTCACTTCTCCAAAACGGGAAAAGCCGGACAGATCCATATCCTTTCCCAGTGACTCTGCCTCAAGAATTACAAGTCTCATGTTGGTTCCTCCTTTTGCAGATGATGATTCTGCTTTATCCGGGAAAGCAGTGCCGCCTGTCTGTTTTGAAAGACGGCACTGCCTGAAATATTTTTATCTTAGATACCTGCGGACTGCCGATTCGGAAATATGGTCATGTCGATATGCCATGCTCCCCGGCCTGATCCCCTGGTATTTACACGTATTCGCTGATAATTTCCCTCATCAGCTTCTCTTCCTCGGGCGTCAGCATTCCGGCAAACCTGCTCTCGGCCGCGGCGGTCTGGCGGATGCCCTCCCTGACTTTCGAAATCCTCGCTTCTTTTTCCGGGTCTGCGAACAGTTCATTCCGCTCTTTGGCGGACTCGCTTCCCGCAGTCTGCGGTTTTGCTTTCGCCGCTCCGGTTCCTGCCTGTGCCATGGTTTCCGCCTGCACCGGCTGCCGTTCGGTCTGCTGTACGGTTTCCAGCACCGCACTCTGTTTCATCGCTGCAAACTCATTTTCCAGATAGTCTGTCCAGCCGTTCAGCAGAATTTCCTCTTTTCCGCCGAAATCCAGACAGAGCCGGAAAAAGACAAGGCCTCCGGCGAGCGCGATGCCCGTTCCGAGGTAGCGCATCAGCTCCGCCTCTCCATAACGGTATCGGTAGATCGCCCACAGCGAAAGAATCGACAGCGCCAGAACCGTGAGGATCATATTCTGGCTTCCGCGCAGAAGCGTCGGGACTGCCATTCCCGCTGACCTGCCCTGTGCAATCTGGCTGCGCATAAACGCCCCGGCATTCGAAAAGGGATGCGCTTTTCTCTGACACGTTTCCAGCACCGACCTGGTCCATTTCGACTTTGGTTCCTTCAGCCTTCCGAGATCGCGGATGGCCCGGGTGTAGAAACGGTTATTCCAGAACAGGCACCACACACCGGCGATTCCTGCTGCTATCATTGCGTATAAGAACACATTTTGTTTCACACAAAACTCCAGCATTCTTATTCCCCCTGATGATTTTTGAATTTGCCTGTCATGATCATATGCCGGTGCTTCCGTTGCGGTGCATCGGCGGATGCCGCGGCAGAATTTGCGCGCACAGGATTCTTCCGCTGGCATATCGGCAGTGGAGACGTGTTACAGTTCCCAGGTACCTGTGAACTGTAACATTCGCAGCCCTCATTGAAAATTTTGCTTCGCAAAAGGAGGGCTGTTCACACCTGAATCACTTTCTTACGCAGCAAAACAGCAAGTGTTTTACTGCTGAGCAATCCGTAGTGAGAATCTTCTTGTTCCGATGTGCCACAGTATAGCACCGCCGGAAAAATTTGGAAACAAAAAACGTTCGTCAAATTCTATGTGATTCTGTGCTTTTTCGCGTGAATTTTTATTTTTCGTTCTTTCAGGGGACTGCTTTCGTGCCGGTTCGCGTGGTTTCGCTGGTTTTCGCCTACCCGTTTGTCGATTTTTTCTTCTTGCTTTTTTTAGATTACAGGCGTTTTACCATTTCCTGCAGCAGGTTGACACAGTGGCGGGCTGCCTCGCTCTCAAAGGTCGGGTAGTCCATCGTTGCGCTGTCGTCTGCTTTGTCGGAGATGGCGCGGAGTACGACGTATGGAATCTTGTTCAGATAAGCGCCCTGCGCAATCGCAGCGCCCTCCATCTCGGCGCAGGAACCGTTGAATTCCTCGATCAGATGGTTTTTCACTTCTTTGCTGGAAATAAACTGGTCACCGCTGACCACGCGTCCGCGGAATACCTGGATTTCCGGATTGACTTCCTTGCAGACTTCCTCTGCCACCTCTGCGAGGTGCTCGTCTGCCGGGAAGCTCAAAACGCCCATCTGCGGAATCTCGCCGAGCGGGTATCCGAAGATGCGCACATCCATGTCGTGCTGAACAGCATCGGTCGAGATGACGATATCGCCGATGTTGATTTCATTCCGCAGGGAGCCTGCGATTCCGGTGTTGATGACACAGTCCACGCCGTAATCATCCACAAGAATCTGCGTGCAGATACCGGCGTTTACTTTACCGATTCCGCTGCGCACAACAACCACTTCTTTTCCGTTCAGGTAACCGTGGTTGAACTCCATGGATGCCTTCGTGCGGATTGTAACGTCCGTCATCATTTCCTTTAAGCTTGCAACTTCAACTTCCATTGCACCGATAATTCCGATTAACTTCATGTTTATGATATCCTCCAATAACTTTACATGTACTCTCCGATTCTTTCTGTTCTTGCTTTTATGAAATCATTTTTGTCAGCGGTCAGCCGCTAAAGTAAGAACGGAAAACTCCGGGAGTCCATTTCCTTTTCCTTCTGGTTTCTTTGTAATTCCTGTTACAGTATACAATAAATTTTGGATCTGTGGTATCTTTTTTCTTTGCTGTTTTCGTAATCTATGGTATAATAGCAGGAACCGAAGAATTATCGTGGCTGAAGTTCACGATAATGTTCTAATTTTTTATTCACAAAGGAGGATCTTATCGATGGAATATACAACAAAAGGTACCTGTTCCAGAAAAATTCTGTTTGAGGTAGAAGACGGTAAAGTACACAACGTACAGTTCGTAGGCGGATGCAACGGAAACACACAGGGTGTTGCAAGACTCGTTGAGGGCATGGACGTAAACGAAGCCATCTCCCGCATGAAAGGCATCGACTGCAACGGACGCGGAACATCATGTCCAGACCAGCTTGCAAAAGCACTGGAACAGGCTATCCAGAAATAACTTTTTTTACGCTTGCTCTTTTTTATTATAATAACTCCCCGGGGAATGCTCACCCCGGGGAGTTTGTAATTTATCCACTTCTGTTTTTTCTTTTCTGATGCAGCACAGCTTCCCTGCCGCCTGCTTTCTTCCGGTTTTTCTTCTATATTAATAGCACAGTCTTTCTTCCAGCCACCGGACTGCTTTATCTGTCCCATTTGTCGCAGAGACTGTTGATCTGATCGGCAAATTTCGAAAGGTCTTTGTTAGCACCGCCTTTGTTTCTTGTAATGACGGTGAGCAGCCGCTGACCAGCCGCAACGAGACGATCGAAGACGGCATTTCCGCTGCTTCTCGTGCGCAGTGTTCCTGCGTTTGCCGTTGTTTCCTTCTGGATCGGAATGCCAACGGTTTTTTCGATGAATTCATTTTCTTTCAGGTCAAATACCGTGCCGGAGAACGGAGCCATCGCCGGGTAGCGGAATTCGTCCCACAGTTTTTCTGCAAAAATTTCCGTCACTTTATCTTCGCCGTGCGTTACGAAAACGCGGTCCGGTTTTGCCTGTAGACTGCCCGCCCATTTGAGCAGTCCTTCCTGATCTGCGTGGCCGCTCATGCCCGGGAACTGGATGATGTGCGCGTTCACATGAACCTCTTCCTGGAACAGTTTCACTTCCTTCGCGCCTCCGATCAGCGCCCGTCCCAGTGTACCGACGGCCTGATAGCCGACGAAGAGAACCGTACTCTCCTGCCGCCAGAGGTTGTGCTTCAGATGATGCTTGATTCGTCCTGCATCGCACATGCCGCTCGCGGATATGATGACCTTCGGGGTTTCGTTGAAGTTGATGGCTTTCGACTCATCGGATGTAATCGAGAGCTTTAAGCCCGGAAACAGAATCGGATTAATGCCCTGCGCAAGGAGCGCAGCTGCATCGGAATCGTAGCACTCTTTCTGATGATCGCGGAAAATATTGGTTGCCTCAACGGCAAGCGGACTGTCCACGTAAACCGGGAATTCGCCGTGGCCGTGAACCAGATGTTCTGCCTTAATTTCACGAATAAAGTACAGCATCTCCTGCGTTCTGCCGACAGCGAACGACGGGATCACGAGGTTGCCGCCGCGGTCGAGCGTTTCCTGAATGATTTTTGCCAGTTCCGGCACGTAATCCGGTTTCGGTCCGTGGCTGCGATCGCCGTAGGTGGATTCCATAATCACGTAATCGGCGCTCTCCGGGTACTCCGGGTCGTTGATCAGCGGCTGATGGATATTTCCGATATCGCCGGAGAAGAGCAGTTTTTTCGTCACACCGTCCTCTGTCAGCCACAGCTCAATGGATGCGGAGCCGAGCAGATGACCGGCATCGAGAAAACGGATCTGAATGCCGTCCGATAGTGTCACACGCTGATGATACGGAATGCCTTCCAGCAGACGGATCACGCCGAGGGCGTCCTCCATTGTGTATGGTGTGACGTAATCTTCTTTTCCCGCCCGGCGGTTCTTGCGGTTCCGCCACTCGGCCTCGGCAAGCTGAATGTGTGCGCTGTCACGGAGCATGATGTCCGAAAGCGCTACCGTCGCCGGAGTCATATAGATTGGGCCGCGGAAGCCATGCGCATACAGCAGCGGCAGATTTCCGGTGTGATCGATGTGCGCGTGCGTGATCAATACAAAATCCAGCTGGGATGCCGGAACCGGAATCGGCTTGTTTTCATAAATATTCGGTCCCTGCTCCATACCGCAGTCCACTAAAAACTTCTTCCCGGCAGCCTCCAGATAATAACAACTGCCCGTCACTTCATGTGTTGCTCCAAGAAATGTAAGACGCATAAGATGCCTCCTGTTCTCCCGTTTTGTTCGGGGACAAAATGTTGTCACTGCGGGTCAAAACACGCGTTATACGTTTGGCCCGTTATCGCAGCCAGCAGTCGTCAAGTTCTCATGCCAGCATAGTCTTTGACGCGTTGTCCGCGAAAATAATCTGAAATTCCTTTTGTATTTTATGCTTATTCTCTCTTTTTTGATTATTATAGCATAATATCTGGCGGATTCCAACGGAATTTTAAAGCAGATTGCACAACAATCTTGATATTTTTGTTCAATTATGGGCATCGGCTTGTAGAAGCGTACAGAAAAGAGGCACCGGTATTCCTGCAGTAATACCGATGCCTCACTTATCGGGGCCAGCCGATGTTCCGTATGATCACTCACACGCTGAACATAGTAACACATGATGACTCAGATCTGTGTTGTGGTTGGAAAAAGGAATTTCGACGCGTTGAAAATCCTGAAAGATCTGCGTTTTCGTCTTAATATATTCATTGTTATAAGGTTTCTATAGGGGACTGGCCCCGAGGGGGGATGGAGGTGTAAACTACTTTAGTGTTTAAACTTGCATCTGTCTGTTTACTCTATCTTTCCCATATTTATACATGAATTATTTTTATTCATTTCTTAATTTCTCAATAATTGAAAGCATGTGAATTTAATTAACCAATATAGATTCCGTCTGTTACACTACCGCCATTTTCTGTCACTCCATTTTTAGTGCAAGAATGGTATCCTCTTAATCGATAATAATAACCTTTCTCCACCTTAACTTCTTTACCCATATAGAGAGAATTAGTATTATAATCTACATTTGTCCACTTTTGATAACTATAAAAATTACCATCACCACTTGAGCGTTCCAGATAGATATTAAGTTTTACAGTATTGCATGTAACATTACACAAGGTCGCTCCTCCTACCCCAACATATCCATTACCATTATTAGTAATTCTTACATATCCCTCATGTAAATACGTACTTCTCGCCACACTCTGGTAAATTCCAACGGATTCCATCTCATCCGTCAATACAGATCCATCTATCGTATTGCCTAAGTAATCTAACGTATCCGCCTGTACATTTACCACATTTACAGCCAACGTAAAAACGAGCATTGCACAAAAGAGTAGTTTTTTTAAATTCATAACCTTTTTCATACTTCCTCTTTTCTCCCGCCTTCATCTACATATTATATACGTGTAGTACCTAACATAATTACACATTGTACTGCATTTCATTCAAAATTTTTATCAACTCTTCTTTTTCTATCTGCCCACTTAATTGATAATATGCGTCCTTATATTTCCAAGTTGCATAATAATTTTCTTCATTATTTTCTGAGATTGTTCCCATTTCAACTTCTATTACGCTATCCATTGTTTCCACTTGAACTTTCTCTTTATCTTTCCAACTTCCCTGCGATAAATCCTTTTCATTTGCAGCTAAACGCAAATACACAAAATTCTCATCATAAACATATTCTATTGAAGCCATTTGTATTTCCTTTATTATCATCACTTTATTATATTTCATTTGCTTTGGAATATAATAAAACTCCGGCACCGCGATATGCAAGGTTTCTTCTATTTTCTGAGCCGCTTCATCTATATTTCCAACTGAATACTCTCTATCTTCACCATTATTCATTTTCGCCACATCACCAGTATTTCGAACTCCACTAATCGTCTCCACCAACCGAATCCGATTCGCCTCGCTCGTCATACTCGCCCCAAAGACGCACGCTCCCACAACCAACACAACACCAGCCGCCTTTGCCGTCTGTACCCAGTGTTTTGTTGTTTTCGCTCTCTTCGCAATCTTCTTCTGTCTCTCCGCCTGCTTCTCGCGTTCCACCTTTTTCTCCACGATCTGGCGGCGGATCTCCAGTGTTTTTTCTGTCGGATTTCCTTCCGCGTCCGCGAGTCCTTCCTTCTGAAGGCGCTGCTGGAAGCGCTCGTACATTGCGTTCAGTTCTTCCTCTGAAAGCGCAGGCGCAGCCTCCTGTTCTGTTGCTGTGTTTCCTTCCTCTGCCTTTACAACTGCCGATTCCCCTTCCACCGTTTTCGAATCCGCAGCCATTTTTTCTTCCATCGTCTGCTCCAGTTTCTTTTTCAGCTGTTCTTCTTTTTCTATCTTTTTCATCTTCTTCCGTTCCTCGGCATTTTCCATGTTGTAACCGCTCTTGACTTTTTTTCTTCTTGAGGGGATAATAAAAGCCAAATGATATTATCAAATTCCAGGGAGGAATTCTCATGAAGCATATTGTTCTGACAGGCGGAGGTACCGCCGGCCATGTTACCCCGAATATTGCCCTGATTCCAAAATTAAAGGAAGCAGGTTATAAAATCTCTTATATCGGTTCCTACGACGGTATGGAGCGCAAGCTGATCGAAGATCTCGGCATTCCGTATTACGGAATTTCATCCGGAAAGCTGCGCCGCTACTTCGATCCGAAAAACTTTTCCGATCCATTCCGCGTCGTAAAAGGCTACTTTGAAGCAAAAAAACTGCTCAAAAAGCTGAAACCAAACGTTGTCTTCTCCAAAGGCGGCTTCGTTTCGGTACCGGTTGTCCTTGCCGCCAAAGCATGTAAAGTCCCGGCGCTCATCCATGAATCAGATATGACGCCTGGCCTGGCAAATAAACTGTGTATTCCGTCCGCTGCAAAGGTCTGCTGTAATTTCCCGGAAACCGTCAAATGTCTCCCGGAAAACAAAGCCGTTCTGACCGGAACGCCAATCCGCCAGGAACTGCTGTCCGGCGATGCGCGGGAAGGCCTGAAGTTCTGCGGATTCAATGCCGCAAAACCGGTTATTCTCGTCATCGGAGGAAGCCTCGGTTCCGTCGCTGTCAATCATGCGGTCCGCTCTATTTTACCAGAACTTCTGAAAGATTTCCAGGTGATTCATCTCTGCGGTAAAGATAAACTGGATGCATCCTTAAATGGTACCGAAGGTTACGTTCAGTTCGAGTACATCAAAGATGAGCTCCCGGATCTCTTCGCCGCAGCAGATCTGATCATCTCCCGCGCCGGCGCAAATGCGATCTGCGAAATCAGTGCTCTGGCAAAACCAAACATTCTGATTCCGCTTTCTGCCAATGCCAGCCGCGGAGACCAGATTTTAAATGCGCGTTCCTTTGAGCGTCAGGGTTACAGTAAAGTTCTGGAAGA
>ENA-OPBD01001520-OPBD01001520.1-human-gut-metagenome-genome-assembly--contig:-NODE-1520-length-10571-cov-2.578547_pt1 | contig 10571 bp, 5 predicted proteins | sample MGYA00241062_ERZ501440 | MGnify/ENA primary metagenome ERZ501440 (study PRJEB25962, sample SAMEA2042628) | human gut metagenome | biome: human gut; feature: human-associated habitat; material: faeces...
GCAGTCCGTCTACGGCTTCCAGATGGCCGCCGGTAAGGACACCGTGGGTGCCTTCGCCGACATCAACATCCGCAATATCAATAGAAAGAATCTGGAATGCTGTTCCAATATCAAGACCCTTCTGCAATATAGCCTTAGAGATAGAATCAGGATTCTCAAGCACGCTCTTGTGCGAATCTGCTGAACCAACTGTTGTTACAATACCCTCACCAACTCTGGCAATTACAGTAGCCTCGCCTGCACCACCAACCAACTGGTTAATATTAGTTCTAACAGTAACTCTTGCCTTAACTAACAGTTCAATACCATCCTTGGCAACTGCTGAAATATTAGGTGTCTCAATAACCTTAGGATTAACACTCATTCTGACAGCCTCTAAAACATCACGGCCTGCAAGGTCGATAGCTGCAGCCATCTCAAATGGTATGTTCATACCAGCTCTGCTTGATGCAATAAGTGCATTAACAACAGCATCTACATGGCCACCTGCCATATAATGTGACTCGAGCTGATTAGTATTGAGCTGTAATCCGGCTTTTCTTGCCTGAATAAGTGGAAGCACAATTTTTGCTGGTGGAACCTTTCTCAGTCTCATACCGATAAGAGTTCCTATACCGACATGGCTTCCTGATGCTAATGCTGTAATCCATAATCTCATTGGTACAAATGCGAATAACAATATAAGCAGTACCACAATAATGATTGGAATAATTGGAATGTAAGGCATAATTAATCCCCCTTTATATATTTTGATTTTCAAAAACATTATTACATATAATGAGAAAAAATACCACATTTATATAGAATCATTTTAAAAAATCTGCTATAGTAATTAGTAATCGATAATTTTTTGTCAATCATTACAAAGGAGGTTTCATTATGTTATCTAATGATGCTACTATTCAGAATATCAAGCATGAAATCCTGTATGAAGTTGCCAAGCTCGCATATGCAGGAAGGTTTGAAGAAGAAAAGGACGAACTGGCATACAAGATGTTTCCCGGTCCTAAAGCAAGATTCCGCTGTTGTGTATATAAAGAAAGAGAAATCGCAAGACAGCGAATCCGCCTTGCAGAAGGCAAATGTCCAACAGAAAGTGACCATCCGGGTGCCAATAACATAATCCAGGTAATTGAAGCCGCATGTGCCGACTGTCCACTTTCTCACTATATCGTAACTGATAATTGTAGAAAATGTATGATGAAAGCCTGCCAGCAGGCATGTAAGTTCGGTGCTGTAAGCATGACAAGAGACAGAGCCTACATAGACCCTGACAAATGCAAGGAATGCGGCATGTGTGCCAAAGCCTGTCCATACAATGCAATCGCAGACCTCATAAGGCCATGTAAGAAAATCTGTCCAGCCAATGCTATTACAATGGATGAAAATGGCATCTGTGAAATAGATGAAAACAAATGTATCCAGTGCGGACAGTGTATCCACGCCTGTCCATTCGGTGCTATCGGTTCTAAAACTGATATAGTTGATGTAATAAAGGCAATCGTAGACGGAAAGAAAGTCGTTGCCATGGTAGCACCTGCTGTTGAAGGACAGTTTGGAGACACAATAACAATGAGCAGCATCCGCACAGCATGCAAGAAGCTGGGCTTTAATGATATGTATGAGGTAGGTCTTGGCGGAGACCTTACTGCACAGGCCGAGGCAGAAGAATGGCTTGAAGCAGCTAAAGAAGGAAAGAAGCTTACAACCTCATGCTGTCCTGCATTTGTTAATCTGATTAAGAAACAGTATCCTGAGCTTGCAGAACATATATCAACAACAATATCACCTATGTTTGCACTTTCAAGACTTCTTAAATCAGAAGACCCTGATACAATAACCGTATTCATCGGACCATGTATTGCCAAGAAGAATGAAAAGCAGGAATATAAGGGTCAGGGAAATGCTGATTTCGTACTTACAATCGGTGAATTCAGAGCAATGATGCGAGCTAAAGAGATAGTTCTTGAGCCTGAGGAAAACAGCGACCAGCAGGCAAGCATATATGGTAAAAGATTCGGTAACGGAGGCGGTGTTTCCGCTGCTGTTGCACAGTGTATGCGTGAAGCAGGTGCTGACCCTGATAAATTCAATATAGAAAAATGTTCAGGTGCTGCCGAATGTAAGAAAGCACTTACACTTCTTAAAGTAGGAAAACTCCCTGCAGATTTCATTGAGGGAATGGTATGTGAAGGCGGCTGTGTTGGTGGACCAAGCCGTCACAGAAGCGGAAAGAATCCTGTTCTTGCTGCCAAAGACCGTGACAAGCTGCTCGCCGAAGCAGACGACCGTAATGTTTCAGACAACTTAAGTAAATATGACTTAACAGCATTTTCAATGCACAAATAAAATTAACGCAAAAATAGCGCTGGCAATATTCACATTGTCAACGCTATTTTTTTAGTACTGCTTTTAAAGCAAGCACAACAAGTTTTTCAAATATCACACTCAATACAACAATTATAACCGTCCACGCCAGCAAATCATCCGTATCAAGATATATTTTCGACATATAAAGCATTTGTCCAACAGAACCTTTGGGCATTCCGATAATCTCTGCTGCCACTCCCGCTTTCCAAGCCATACCAGCAGTAACTCTTCCTGCTGATATAAGATAAGGTGAAAGCTGTGGCATCATAATATAACGTATTCTGCGAATCCAAGGAATATGAAATACATCTGCCATTTCCCTAATGCCTTTATCAGTACTTCTAAGTCCGGTAAGCGTATTCTGATATATAACAGGTACAACTATTAAAAATGCAATGAACACCGACAGGTTCTTTGCCGTAAACCATATAAGACATATAACCACAAAAGACGCAACTGGTACTGCCTTAATTGTAACCATCCACGGCCACAGAATATATTCAACAGGCCTACATATATATGCAAGCACTGCACATATAATTCCGCACAATAATCCTGAGAGAAATCCAACGACAATATGATACATTGTAAACCACACAGTTCCTGCAAAATCCGGCTCATGCCATATAGTAAATAATCTGCCAAGCACCTGTATCGGTGTCACTAATATTATTGATGAATCAATCTTTAGCGCAGCTATTTCCCATAAAATAAGTGCCAGCATAACTGCCAGCACTTTATATATTACATTTAATATCTTCTTATTAATATTCATAATAGAAATCATCTTTCGGCATACTGCCACCTACCGACTTAGGATTCTGGTCATATAACACCTGTAAGAACCCTTCAAGTGCACTTCTCATGTTATTATTAATATAACATACAATATGGCACTTAGGAAGAGCCTTCTTAGCTATTGCTTCTGATGCAACAATTCCATACTCAGCAATAAGCTGTGCTGTCTCATCAATATTGCTTGAAGTATATGCAACACTTTCGTTATATTCATCAATGAACTTCTTAAGCTGTTCTGGATATTTTTCAGCAAATTCTTTTCTTACAACAATTACACCTGTAACAATCTTAGAATTATTATTAATCTTCTCCCATGCTTCATTAAGATCCATAACAACTCTTAAACCACTAATCTGGGCACTTGCTGCTGTAACAAAAGGCTGTGGAAGAACAGCAATTGCACCATCTTCTGACTTTAACTTAGAAAGTGCTTCTGTTGTATCTGAACACCACACAATATTAACATCTTTGTCGGCATCAAGTCCGTTACCTGAAAGAATATATCTTATGGTATATTCCGGCACTGCACCCATTCCTGTAGCATATATAGTCTTACCCTTAAGGTCGCTGATACTGTTGACAGTGTTACCTCTCTCTACAAGATTAAGAACTCCAAGTGTATTAACAGCAACAACCTGAACCTTACCTTCCGTCTTATTATATATATTAGCTGCAAGATTAGATGGAACAGCCGCTATATCAATCTCTCCCGTTGCAAGTGGTGTTACAAATGCAGATGCATCTGTAGCAAAATCTTCAAATGCATATGTGTTCTTAGTATTGCCATTCTCTGAATCTTTACGCAGCTTAACCATTCCCATTGCTGTAGGTCCTGCCATAGCTCCGATTCTTATTGTTGTTGTCTCTTCTGTCTGACTCTCGCCTTCGTTATTGACTGATTTTCCTGCACATGCCGCAAATGAAAACACCATAATAACCGAAAGTATAACTGCTAGTAATTTCTTCAACTTATTATTCTCCTGCTATATTTAATTAGTATTCCATGAACTCCTGTATATCCCTTAATACATCCTCAATCTCGCCTTCTCCGTCATTAATTGTAAGCTGTAATGGTTTACTGATATCCAGACTGAACAAACCAACTAATGATTTGCCATCAACACAGCTATATCCTGATTCAACATCAAACCCACATGAATACTTACTAATTGTACTTACAAACCTTTGAACCTTCTCCACAGAATCCAAAAGAATCATCACTGTCAGCATATTATCTCCTCCGCTTCCTCATATTGTAATTCCCATATCAGAGACTAATATACACCATAAAACTTATAAAAACAACCATTAACTAAGACTAAAATATGGCACGGATGCCACAGAAAACGCATATCTCAGCCGTTTTCATATCATCCATGCCATATTTGATAATCATAAATTAGAGATTAGTATATCCCATAAGGTAGTAATCAACTGCTCTTGCACAGTCTCTTCCCTGTCTTATAGCTTTCACAACGAGTGACTGTCCTGTATGCATATCTCCTGCTGTAAATACACCCGGTACACTTGTTTCAAATCCGTCTGCTGCTGTCTTTACATTAGTTCTTTCTGTAAGTTCAACTCCAAATGCGTCTGTGACATATTTCTGTGAACCCAAGAAACCTGCTGCTATCAGTACAAGCTCACATGGAAGCTCTGCTTCTGTTCCCTCCACAGGGACCATCATTCTTCTTCCTGTCTTTTCATCCGTCTTAGACTCAAGCTTTACTGTAACAACACTTGTAAGATTACCCTTCTTATCCTTCTTGAATTCCTTAACTGTAGTTGTATATATTCTTGGATCATGTCCGAATACTGCAATTGCTTCTTCCTGACCGTAATCTGTCTTGCAGACTAAAGGCCACTGTGGCCAAGGATTGTTCTCCGCACGCTCATCTGGTGCTTTTGGCATCATCTCAAGCTGTGTTACCGACTTACAGCCGTGTCTTATACATGTTCCGACACAGTCATTACCTGTATCACCACCACCGATAACGATAACATTTTTATCCTTTGCAGAAATGTATCTGCCATCCTTAAGTCCTGAATCAAGAAGACTCTTTGTAGTTGCTGTAAGGAAATCTACTGCAAAGTATATTCCATTGGCATCTCTTCCAGGAGCATTGATATCTCTTGGATTAGCAGCACCACACGCAAGTACTACAGCATCATAATCTGCCATAAGCTTCTTAGCCTTAATGTTCTCACCAACATTTGCATTAGTTACGAACTCAATGCCTTCTTCCTTCATAATATCAAGCTTTCTGTCAATTATATGCTTTTCAAGCTTCATATTAGGAATGCCATATCTTAAAAGTCCACCGATACGGTCAGCTCTTTCATATACAGTAACACTGTGTCCTCTCTGATTTAACTGGTCTGCTACAGCAAGTCCGGCAGGGCCTGAACCTACTACAGCAATTCTCTTCTTAGTTCTTACCTTAGGAGGATTTGCTTTCGCATAACCTTTGGCATATGCATGTTCAATGATTGCCATTTCATTTTCTTTGGTACATACTGCCTTGCCATTAAGTCCGCATGTACATGCTTTCTCACAGAGTGCAGGACACACACGGCTTGTAAATTCAGGGAAGTTACTTGTCTTATGTAACCTGTGATATGCCTGTTCCCAGTTTCCTGTGTAAAGAAGATCATTCCATTCCGGAATAAGATTATTAAGAGGACATCCGCTAGTCATTCCCTTTATTGTCATACCAGACTGGCAGAATGGCACGCCACAGTCCATGCAGCGTGAACTCTGCTTTCTCTGCTCATCTTCTGACAGAGGTGTATGAAATTCATTAAAATTCTTTATTCTTTCCTTAGGTGAAACCGCTGTGGCTTCAACTCTTTCATAGTCTAAAAATCCTGTTGGCTTTCCCATGGTTAGCTCCTTTCATGTATGTTATAAACTTGCACTGTCCTTTTTCTACATCTTGCGCACCCTACTTGGTAGCCGCATAGAATGCTTCTATCTGAGCCTGTTCGCTGCTAAGTCCTTTTTCTTCCATCTGTACTATCATGTTAAGCATCTTCTTATAATCATGTGGCATGATTTTCTTGAACTTTGGAAGATATTCTCCGAAGTTATCAAGTATTTCCTTGCCCTTCTTAGAATTAGTATAAGCAACATGTTCTGTTATAAGCTGCTTTAACTCAAGGACATCATATTTGTTAGAAACTGCTTCCATCGAAACGAGCTGCTTATTAACTTGTAAAGACTTGTGTCTTCATCAAGAACATAAGCAATTCCACCGCTCATACCAGCAGCAAAGTTCTTGCCAGTCTTGCCTAATACTACTACTGTACCACCTGTCATATATTCACAGCCGTGGTCACCAGTTCCCTCAACAACTGCTGTCGCACCTGAATTTCTTACACAGAATCTTTCTCCGGCAACACCATTGATGAACGCCTTACCACTTGTAGCACCATATAATGCAACATTACCGATGATGATATTCTCGTCTTCCTTATAAGTACTTCCTGTTGGTGGATATACAATAAGCTTTCCACCTGAAAGTCCCTTACCAAAGTAATCGTTACTATCACCGACAAGCTCAAGTGTAAGTCCCTTAGGAATAAATGCACCAAAGCTCTGTCCGCCTGCGCCATTACATTTTACTGTATATGTATCATCATCAAGCTTATCATCAAATCTTCTTGTAATCTCAGCGCCAAGAAGTGTTCCTAATGTACGATCTGTATTGGCAACATCAATTTCAAGACTTCTCTTGCTTCCTGTCTCCATGGCAGATTCGAACTTCTTAAGTAAAATCTTTTCATCAACTGTCTTCTCAAGTTCGAAATCAAATACATTTTTCTTATCATAATGTATCTTTGTCTGCTTAACATATGGATTATCAAGAATCTGTGATAAATCAATCTCTGCTGAACGTCCGCTCTTGGCAACATTCTTCTGCTCAAGCAAATCTGTTCTTCCTACCAGCTCATCAAGTGTCTTAATTCCTAAGTCAGCCATTATCTCACGGAGTTCCTGTGCAATGAATCTCATGAAATTAACAACATATTCAGGCTTACCTGTAAATCTCTTACGAAGCTCAGGATTCTGTGTTGCAACACCAACAGGGCATGTATCAAGGTTACATACTCTCATCATTACGCAGCCCATAGTTACAAGTGGAGCTGTTGCAAATCCGAATTCCTCTGCGCCAAGCATTGCTGCAATAGCAACATCCCTGCCGCTCATCAGCTTACCATCAGTCTCAATAACAACCTTATTACGCAGTCCGTTCATTGTAAGAGTCTGATGTGCCTCTGCAAGACCTAATTCCCATGGAAGTCCTGCATTATGTATAGAACTTCTTGGAGCTGCACCAGTACCTCCGTCATAACCAGAAATAAGAATTACCTGTGCGCCCGCCTTGGCAACACCTGATGCAACTGTACCAACACCAGCTTCTGAAACAAGCTTGACTGATATTCTTGCATTCTTGTTAGCATTCTTAAGGTCGTATATAAGCTGTGCCAGATCCTCAATTGAATATATATCATGATGTGGTGGTGGTGAAATAAGTGCAACACCCGGAGTTGAAAGACGAGTCTTTGCAATCCAAGGATACACCTTCTTTCCTGGAAGATGTCCACCTTCACCCGGCTTAGCGCCCTGTGCCATCTTAATCTGAATCTCCTGTGCGCTTACAAGGTATCTTGAAGTAACGCCAAATCTTCCTGATGCAACCTGCTTGATTGCAGAGCATCTGTTAAGACCATCCGGACCAACCTTTAATCTGTCAATGTCCTCTCCACCTTCACCTGAGTTAGACTTACCATGAAGCATGTTCATGGCAATAGCCATAGTTTCATGTGCCTCTCTTGATATTGAACCATATGACATAGCACCAGTCTTGAATCTTCTTACGATAGAATCAACACTTTCAACCTCATCAATGCTGATTCCCTTCTTAGGGAACTTAATGTTCATAAGACCTCTTAAGTTCTTAACGCCCTCTTCCTTATTAACAAGAGCTGTATATTCCTTAAATGTCTTATAATCTCCTGTTCTTGTAGCAAGCTGTAACAAATGTATTGTCTGTGGGTTATACAGATGTTCTTCCTTGCCGCTTCTCATCTTATGAGCGCCTGAGCTGTCAAGAGTAGTATCTGTAGAAAGTCCAAGTGGATCAAATGCCTTAGAGTGAAGTGTCTCAACATCTTCCTGAATATCCTTTAGTGACACACCTTCAATTCTTGAAACTGTACCCTTAAAGTATTTATCTATAACATCTGAATTAATTCCAATTGCCTCAAATATCTTAGCACCCTGATATGACTGGATTGTTGAAATACCCATCTTGGCAGCAATCTTAACAATACCTGTGATAATTGCCTTATTGTAATCATCAACTGCTGCATAATAATCCTTGTCAAGCATATTAAGGTCGATAAGCTCCTGAATACTCTCCTGTGCAAGATATGGGTTAATTGCAGAAGCACCATATCCAAGAAGAGTTGCAAAATGATGGACATCTCTTGGCTCACCACTCTCTAAGATTACAGCCATGCTTGTTCTCTTCTTAGTCTGTACAAGATACTGCTGTAATGCAGCAACCGCAAGTAATGAAGGAATAGCAACATGGTTCTCATCAACACCTCTGTCTGAAAGAATAATAATATTAGCACCTTCTCTGTGTGCTCTGTCAACCTCAACAAATAAATGGTCGATAGCTCTTTCAAGTGAAGTGTTCTTATAATATATAATAGGAATAGTCTCTACCTTAAATCCTTCAACATTCATATTCTTAATCTTAAGAAGGTCTGTGTTAGTAAGGATTGGATCATTAATTCTTAACTGTTTGCAGTTCTCAGCCTTTTCCTCAAGAATATTACCCTCTGTTCCAAGATAAACAGTTGTTGATGTAACAACCTTCTCTCTTATTGAATCAATTGGTGGGTTAGTAACCTGTGCAAATAACTGTTTGAAATAATTAAATAGTGGCTGATGCTTGTTAGAAAGTACTGCAAGTGGTGTATCAATACCCATTGCTCCTGTCTGCTCTGTTCCATTAAGCGCCATAGGAAGTATTGAAGTCTTGAAGTCCTCGTATGTATAACCAAATGCTTTCTGGAGTCTTGCTCTTTCTTCCTTAGTATGAACAGGAACCTTCTTGTTAGGAATCTTTAAATCCTTAAGCTGGATAAGATTACTGTCAAGCCACTCACCATAAGGATTCTTAGTTGCATACTCTTCCTTAAGCTTATCATCCTCTATAAGTTCACCCTTAACGGTATCTATAAGAAGCATTTTACCAGGTCTTAATCTGTCCTTTAACTTGATTCTGCTCTCTGGGATTGGAAGTGCACCAACCTCTGAAGAAAGAATGAGATAACCATCGTTAGTGATATAATATCTTGAAGGACGAAGACCATTACGGTCAAGCACTGCTCCAAAGTAGTCTCCATCTGTAAATGCGATAGAAGCCGGACCATCCCAAGGCTCCATCATTGTTGCATAATACTGGTAGAAATCCTTCTTCTCCTGTGCCATTGCACCATTGTTAATCCAAGGCTCAGGAATTGTAATCATAACAGCAAGTGGAAGCGGCATTCCGTTCATAACAAAGAACTCAAGTGTGTTATCTAACATTGCTGAATCTGAACCGTTAGTATTAACAACCGGAGTAATCTTTGACATCTCATCTTCAAGATATGGAGATGTCATTGTCTCTTCTCTTGCTAACATTCTGTCGGCATTACCCTTGATAGTATTAATCTCACCATTATGTACCATGAATCTGTTAGGATGAGCTCTCTCCCAGCTTGGGTTAGTGTTAGTTGAGAATCTTGAATGAACAAGTGCAATAGCTGACTCATAATCAGGATTTTCAAGGTCGCCAAAGAACTGACGAAGCTGTCCTACAAGGAACATACCTTTGTATACAATCGTTCTGCTTGATAATGAACATACGTAAGTTGTATCTTCTGCTGTCTGCTCAAATACTCGTCTTGCAACATAAAGTCTTCTGTCGAACTCAATTCCTTTAGCTGCATTGGCAGGTCTTTTTACAAATCCCTGCATGATATATGGCATACAGTCAACTGCCTTTTTACCAAGGACATTAGGAAATGTTGGAACATCTCTCCAACCTAAGAACTCAAGTCCTTCCTTCTCAACAATGATTTCGAACATCTTCTTGGCTCTGTTTCTTGCCAGTTCATCCTGTGGGAAGAAAAACATTCCAACGCCATAATCGCGCTCATCTCCAAGCTCAATTCCTAATGGCTTTACGGCTTTCTTAAAGAATTTGTGTGATATCTGAAGAAGGATACCAACACCATCACCAGTCTTTCCTTCTGCATCTTTACCTGCACGATGCTCTAATGTCTCAACAATCTTCAATGCATTATCTACTGTCTGATGATTCTTAACTCCCTTAATATTT
>ENA-OPBD01001523-OPBD01001523.1-human-gut-metagenome-genome-assembly--contig:-NODE-1523-length-10560-cov-5.307568_pt1 | contig 10560 bp, 8 predicted proteins | sample MGYA00241062_ERZ501440 | MGnify/ENA primary metagenome ERZ501440 (study PRJEB25962, sample SAMEA2042628) | human gut metagenome | biome: human gut; feature: human-associated habitat; material: faeces...
TCGTCAAATTTTTCCTCCTCTATTGCTTCATTAGCAAAGGATTTAACAACCCTGATTCCAGAAAGATTGTCCTCAATCTGAGCATTAATGTCAGCCAGCTTTGCTCTGTTGTTTTTAAATGCCTTTTTCATTTTTTTATTTAATATAAAGGCATAAACAGCCATTATTGGAATAGTACAAAGTGCAATAAGGGCAAGCTTAACATTAATAAAGGATAATATAATAAAGGAGCCAATAATTTTAATTATTGATATAACTATATCCTCCGGACCATGATGAAACAGCTCTGTAATGTCAAATAAATCACTTGTAATTCTTGACATAAGCTGTCCAACTTTTTCGTTGTCATAGAATGAAAAGGACAGTTTTTGATAATGTGAGAAAATTTCCTTTCTCATATTAAATTCCATTTTTGCACCCATCATATGTCCATAATAGGTAATAAAAAAATTGCTAAAGCCTGCAAGCAAAATCAAAATGACCATTATAACAGCAAGCTTTGTAATTGTATCTAAGGCTTCGGTCTTTGGCTCATATACAACCACTCCGGTAATATATCTAACAATAATAGGCAATGCCAGTGTTACAACTGCTGATAAAAAAGCAAAAAACATATCTGCTAAAAAAACACCTATATATGGCTTATAATATGAAAAAAACTTTTTCCATTTGTTGTTTAACAATTCTTGATTCATATTTTTTCTCTTTTCTATTTTATTTTCACACTAGCATACCTGTAAACCCATAGTTTGTCAACAAATGCAGGTATAAAATTACTACAAATACACTTTAAGCCTTCACATACTGTATATGTTTTATTTCTTTTTTTCTCTGAAAATAGTTCTAAAAATCAATCTGACAAGTGGTCCGCAGTAAAACATCTGATAAATAATTGCCATAGGAAAATTCATAGCCCAGGTCTGAATAAATGTTTTTCCAGTTACACCTCCCATATTAAGTGCTACATTGTATACTATCATTCCGTATACCATAATCGTAGCCATTATTGCAGTAAATACTACATCCTGTAATTTGTTTTTTGGCATAAAAAAACCTCCGTATGATAACAATATTTTTATGTGTTGTTCGTTATCATCCGAAGATTGTGCGTTTCCAATTAAATACCATTTTTAGCAGGTGTTATCCTAATATATTTCCTTCTTTTTATCAAGTACATTTTAATGAAAATATTAATAGCATATTATTTAAAAATATTAGTACACATCATACTAATAGCAAAAATTACACAATAAAGGACACAGCTGCCATTAGGCCTCTGTGTCCCTTGGATTACTTTGTTTTAAAGTCCTGCAAGTATTACAAGCTTATAATTCAAAGCTTATGAAAAAATATCCTTCAATGTTTTTTTCTTCTTACCATCCTTTTTATCCTCGTTAGTTCCCTCTGACCTGTTTTGGTTTTCTAAAAGAGTATTACCCATTGCTCTATCAAAGTTAAGTAATGCCTCCTTTTGCTCCTCGGTAAGCTTTTCTGGAACATCCACAACTAAAGTAACATACTGGTCACCTCTTAGCTGCTTGTTGTTGATTGAAGGAACACCCTTTCCTCTTAATCTAATCTTTGTATCAGTCTGAGTTCCCGGTTTTATGTTAAACAAAACATCGCCATCGATGGTTTTAATTCTTATATCGCCACCGATTGCTGCCTGAGCAAAGGAAATAGATGCTGTCGAGAATAAATCATATCTTCTTCGCTGGAATAAAGGATGTCTTCTAACTGAAATATCTACTAGCAAATCACCTCTAGGTCCACCATTTTTACCTGGCTCACCTTTTCCAGCAATTTTAACGGACTGTCCTTCATCAATACCTGCCGGAATAGAAACTAATATCTTCTTTCTGTTAGAAATGTATCCAGTACCTCTACAATCAAGACATTTTTCCTTAATAGTTTTACCTGTACCATTACATTCTGGACAAGTCTGTACCTGCTGGGTCATACCAAATATAGACTGCTGTGTGTAAACAATCTTTCCCTGACCCTTACAGCTTGAACAGGTAACCGGTGAAGTACCTGCCTTAGCACCAGTACCACCACAGGTCTTACATTCATCCTTTATAGATACCTCTATTTCTTTTTCACAGCCAAAAACAGCTTCTTCAAAATCAATAGTTACACCAACTCTTATGTTTGCACCTCTCATTGGACCATTGCTGTTTCTTCTTCGGCTGCCGCCTCCGAAAAATCCATCAAAAATGTCACCAAAGATGTCGCCCATATCATTGAAATTGAAATCGAAGCCGCCGCCGGATGGACCTCCGGCGCCGCCTTCAAATGCTGCATGGCCAAATTGATCATATTGTTTTCTTTTTTCAGGATCACTTAACACTGCATATGCTTCTGAGGCTTCCTTAAACTTTGCTTCAGCTTCCTTATCTCCCGGATTTGAGTCTGGATGATATTTTTTAGCAAGCTGTCTGTAAGCCTTTTTTATAGCCGCATCATCAGCAGTTTTCTCAACGCCAAGTACCTGATAATAATCTCTTTTTTCTGCCATCTGGAATTACTCCAATCTTATACTTCTTTGTATTCTCCGTCAACAACGCCATCATCATTTGCTGAAGTGTTTGTGCTTTGTGTGTCTGCTGCACCACCCATATTTGAAGCCTGGCCTGCTGCCTGAGCCTGTTCATACATCTTTGTAAATAAGTTCTGAGCACCAGTCATTAATTTTTCTTTTGCAGCCTTAATTTCTTCAACATCTGCTTCTGTCTGAGTATCACTTGTTGTCTTTGCAAGAATATCCTTAAGTGCCTTCAAATCAGCTTCTACATTTGCCTTATCGTTAGCATCTAACTTGTCACCAACTTCATTAATAGCCTTTTCTGTCTGGAATACTAATGAATCAGCTTCATTTCTAGCTTCAATGCCTTCCTTACGCTTCTTATCAGCAGCTTCAAATTCAGCAGCCTCTTTAACAGCCTTATCAATTTCATCATCTGACATATTTGAACCAGAAGTAATTGTAATATGCTGTTCTGCACCTGTTCCTAAATCCTTAGCTGATACATTAACGATACCGTTTGCATCAATATCGAATGTAACTTCAATCTTAGGTATTCCTCTTGGAGCTGGAGCAATTCCGTCAAGTCTGAACTCTCCAAGTAATTTATTGTCCTTAGCGAACTGTCTTTCGCCTTGAACTACCTTAATATCAACTGCTGTCTGATTATCTGCAGCTGTTGAGAATACTTCACTCTTCTTTGCAGGAATTGTTGTATTTCTTTCAATAAGTCTTGTAGCAACACCACCCATTGTTTCAATAGAAAGTGAAAGTGGAGTAACATCAAGAAGAAGAATATCTCCTGCACCTGCATCACCGGCTAATTTACCACCCTGGATAGAAGCACCAATAGCAACACATTCATCTGGGTTTAATGTCTTTGAAGGCTCATGACCTGTCAACTGTTTAACCTTATCCTGAACTGCTGGTATACGAGTTGAACCACCAACTAATAATACCTTGCTAAGATCTGCTGCAACAAGACCAGCATCCTTTAATGCGTTCTGAACAGGTACTGCTGTTCTTTCTACAAGGTCATGTGTCAATTCATCAAATTTAGCTCTTGTTAAATCCATTTCAAAGTGCTTTGGGCCATCCTGATTTGCTGTAATGAATGGAAGGTTAATATTTGTTGTTGTAGCTGATGATAATTCCTTTTTAGCCTTTTCAGCAGCTTCTTTAATTCTTTGTAAAGCCATCTTATCTGTTGATAAGTCAATGCCTTCTTTTTTCTTGAATTCTTCGATTAAGTAATCTGTTACTCTCTGGTCAAAATCATCACCACCAAGCTTATTATCACCTGATGTAGATAATACTTCGATAACGCCATCACCGATTTCGATAATTGATACATCAAATGTACCACCACCTAAATCGTATACCATAATCTTCTGCTCTTTTTCATTATCAAGACCATAAGCTAACGCTGCTGCTGTTGGCTCGTTAATAATTCTCTTAACATCAAGACCGGCGATTTTACCAGCATCCTTTGTTGCCTGTCTTTGTGCATCATTGAAATATGCAGGAACTGTAATAACTGCTTCCTTAACGCTTTCACCTAAGTAGCCTTCTGCATCTGCTTTTAATTTCTGTAAAATCATAGCTGAAATTTCCTGTGGTGAATATTTCTTGTCATCAATGGTTACACGGTAATCTGTACCCATATGTCTTTTAATAGAAGAAATAGTGTGGTCAGCATTTGTTACTGCCTGACGCTTAGCTGGCTCACCAACTAATCTTTCGCCATCCTTCTTAAAAGCAACTACTGAAGGAGTTGTTCTTATACCCTCTGTATTTGCTATAACTGTTGGTTTACCACCTTCCATAACTGCTACACATGAATTTGTTGTTCCTAAATCAATACCAATAATCTTGCTCATTTCTTTGTCCTCCTAAATTTAATATCTGAATTTTGACTATAAGCTAATTTGCTACCTTTACCATACTGTGTCTTACAACACTGTCATGGTACATATAACCCTTCTGGAACTCTTCAACAATAATGTTTTCGTCCACATTTTCATCCTCTATGTGCATCACTGCATTGTGGAAATCAGGGTTAAACTCTGTATTTAATGCTTCGATTGGTTTTACACCAGCGTCGCTAAGAGTGGTCATAAGCTGTTTGTAAACCTTATCCATACCTTCAACAAAAGGCTCACTCTTTTGTTCTTCTGTTACTGTTGCAAGACCTCTTTCAAAGCTGTCTACGATTGGAAGAATTTTTTCTACGATACTTTTTGCACCAACCTCAAACATGGCTGCTTTTTCTTTTTCTGTTCTTTTACGGAAATTGTCAAACTCTGCAAAAGTACGCATATATTTATCGTTTAATTCTTCAATCTTTAAGTCCTTTTTATCTTTTTTTTCGGCTTCCTTATTTTCGTTTTCTAAAGCCTCCTCGCCAGTTTCACCTTGTGCTTCACTTTCTGCAAAGGCTTCTTCACCAGTCTGTGCATTTTCTGTAGTTTCTGTAGTTTCTGTATCTACTGCTTCATTCTCTATATTTTTTTCATCTTTATTCTTCTTCGACACTATCTTCACCTCTTACCTGATTTTCTTTTGGAGCATGATATACACTTTGAAGCTTATCTTTAACTGAGCTGATAGCTTCTAAGGCCTTTTCATAATCCATTCTCTTTGGACCAATAATTCCTATTGTTCCCTTAAGTCCGTCATCCAACTCATAAGTAGCTGTGATAACACTACAATCCTTCATCGTATTCACTGGTGTTTCATCACCAATGTATACCTGAATGCCTTCGTTGTGAACGGGTACTAATGAAGTAAGCATTTGCTTTTCTTCAAAGGTACTAATGAGCTTACTGGCATTTTGACTGTCGCTAAGCTCTGGATATTTAAAAATATTTGTTGCGCCGCTGGTGTATATTGGCATTTCTTCATCAGTACCAATAACCTCTGCAACGGTATCCAATATATTTCTAACTAATTCAGTATGCTCACCTGCCTGATTTGTCATTTTTGATATAATACCTAAGTTAATATCTTCTATGGATAAACCATTTAAGGAGCTGTTAAGTAATATATTTAGTTTAAGCAAATTCTCGCTTTCTAAATACTGATTTACTTCTATAATTTTATTTTTAATGATATTGCCTTCCAACACCATTACGCACAACAGTTTTCCTTCATCAACCTGTGATAATTGAATGAATTTGATTTTGTGCTTTTGTATCTGCGGACCAGTAATCATCGTGGCGTAGTTTGTATTTGTAGCAAGTGTTTTTGCCATATTTTGCAATAAAGTTTCTACCCGGTCTACCTTTTCAATGAGAAATTCCTTCATCTCATCTACTTGTTCTTCTTTTTCCTTAAGCCTGTTTTCCTTTTCCTTCATCATATCGTCTACATATAATCTATAGCCCCTATCTGAAGGAATACGACCAGCCGAGGTATGTGGCTGGATAATATATCCAAGCTCTTCCAGATCTGCCATTTCATTTCTAATGGTTGCTGAACTAAGATTCAAATCTGTGTATTTTGAAATAGTTCTTGAACCAACTGGCTCGCCTGTTTCCAAATAAGTTTTAATGATAGCCTTTAAAATCTTCATTTTTCTATCATCTAAATCCAAACTCTCACTTCCTTTTGTAGATACATTTTCTATAGTAAATCCAGCTTGAGATTTTTTATTGTTAGCACTCATATCTTTGGAGTGCTAACATCTAGGTATAAGATAACACCTAAGTACAACAATGTCAAGTATCTTTATAAAAAATATTTGCGATTTTTTATATAACCCTGTATACTATCTAAAGAATAGTGAAACTATGTCAAATAAACTACTTTTATATAGGAGATAACATATGTCAATCGACCAAAATAAAATAAGAAATTTTTGTATTATCGCCCATATTGACCACGGTAAATCAACACTTGCTGATAGAATAATAGAAAAAACCGGATTACTTACCTCAAGAGAAATGCAGGCTCAGGTTCTTGATAATATGGACCTTGAACGAGAAAGAGGCATAACAATAAAATCACAGGCTGTCCGCACTGTATATCAAGCAAAGGACGGAGAAGAATATATTTTTAATCTTATCGACACTCCAGGTCATGTTGACTTTAATTATGAAGTTTCAAGAAGCTTAGCTGCCTGCGATGGTGCCATATTAGTTGTTGATGCAGCTCAGGGTATTGAGGCTCAAACCTTAGCTAATGTATATCTTGCATTGGACCATGACCTTGATGTTATACCTGTTATCAACAAAATTGACCTTCCTAGTGCAGACCCAGACAGAGTTGTCAACGAAATTGAGGATGTAATTGGACTCGAAGCACATGATGCTCCCCGCATCTCTGCAAAAACCGGATTAAATATAGAAGATGTTTTAGAGGCTATTGTTCATAAAGTACCAGCTCCAAAGGGAGATAAAACTGCTCCTTTATCTGCACTTATTTTTGATAGCTTATATGACTCCTACAAAGGTGTTATTGTTTTTTGCCGTGTAATGGACGGAACAATGAAGGCTGGCACTACAATTAAAATGATGGCAACTGGTGCTACTGCTACTATTGTGGAGGTGGGTTATTTTGGTGCCGGTCAGTTTATACCTTGTGATGAGCTTAGTGCCGGTATGGTTGGTTATATTACTGCCAGCATTAAAAATGTTAAGGATACAGCTGTAGGTGATACTATTACAGAGCTTAACAGACCTTGCAAAAAGCCTCTTGCCGGCTACAAAAAGGTTAATTCTATGGTATATTGTGGTCTTTACCCTGCTGACGGTGCAAAATATCCTGACCTTAGAGATGCTTTAGAAAAGCTTCAGTTAAATGATGCTTCTCTCACCTATGAGCCTGAAACCTCTATTGCCCTAGGCTTTGGTTTTAGATGTGGCTTTTTAGGCCTGCTGCATCTTGAAATTATTCAGGAGAGGCTTGAACGAGAATATAATTTAGATTTAGTTACTACTGCTCCCGGCGTTATTTATAAGGTACACAAATCAGATGGTACTGTTTTTGATTTAACTAACCCATCTAATCTTCCTGACCCATCTGAAATTGAATATATGGAGGAGCCTGTAGTTACAGCCGAAATTATGGTTACTACAGAATTCATTGGCTCCATTATGGAGCTGTGTCAGGAAAGGCGTGGTGTATATTTAGGAATGGATTATATTGAAGGTCAGCGTGCTCTTATTAAATATGAGCTGCCACTTAACGAGATTATTTATGACTTTTTTGATGCCTTAAAATCCCGCTCAAGAGGTTACGCTTCCTTTGACTATGAGCTAAAAGGCTATGAGCGTTCTGAATTAGTAAAGCTGGATATTCTTATCAACAAGGAGGAGGTTGATGCTTTATCCTTTATTGTTCATGCTGATACAGCATATGAGCGTGGCAGAAAAATGTGTGAAAAGCTTAAGGACGAAATCCCAAGACATTTATTTGAAATACCTATTCAGGCAGCTGTTGGAAGCAAGATTATTGCCAGAGAAACTGTTAAAGCTATGCGTAAGGATGTATTGGCAAAATGCTATGGTGGTGATATTACCAGAAAGAAAAAGCTTCTTGAAAAACAAAAGGAAGGCAAAAAGAGAATGCGTCAGGTTGGTAATGTAGAAATACCTCAAAAGGCATTTATGGCAGTTCTAAAATTAGATCAGGAATAAAGGTTATAATGTATGAATACAGCAGACTCACTAGGATTATATATTCATATTCCATTTTGTGTAAGCAAATGTAAATATTGTGATTTTCTCTCTTTTAATATGAGTGATGACACCAAAGCCCAGTATGTTTTGGCACTTATTTCCGAAATTAACTCTTTAGGAAAAAAATATGGTAAGGCAGGTCTTAACAGACCTGTTCCTACTATATTTATAGGTGGCGGCACTCCTTCCATTTTAAATTCCAAACATATTTGTAAAATATTAACTGCAATTTATGATAATTTTTCCATAAATGAAAATGCAGAAATAACCATTGAATGTAATCCCGGCACTTTAAGCCCTTCAAAGCTTAGTGACTACAAAAATATTGGGATAAACCGACTAAGTATAGGACTTCAAACTGCAAACGCCAAAGAGCTTGCTGCCATTGGAAGAATTCACAGCTTTTCTCAATTTTTAGAAAGCTATAATTACGCAGTCAGACTAGGCTTCAACAACATTAATATTGACCTGATGTCTGCACTTCCCTATCAGACACTTTCTTCTTATGAAGATACTCTAAAAAAAGTCATTGCCTTAAAGCCACAGCATATTTCAGCTTATAGTCTAATTTTAGAGGAGGGTACTCCCCTATTCGATTTTATTAATAACGGTAATGAGAGCTTAGTACCTGATGAGGATACAGAACGGGAAATGTATTATCTTACTGACAATATACTAAAAGACGCCGGCTACCAACGCTATGAAATATCAAATTATTCTAAGACTGGCTATGAATGCAGGCACAACCTTTCTTATTGGAATAGAATTGACTACTTAGGTCTTGGGTTAGGTGCTTCCTCACTGGTTGATAACACTAGATATAAAAATGCTGACAGCCTTTCCTTTTATATGGAAAATTCCCATAATCCTACAGCTATAAAATGTGATATAACTCCTCTGTCCAAAAAGGATATTATGGAGGAGTTTATGTTTTTAGGTTTAAGAAAAATTAATGGAATATCAATTAATGCTTTTAATCAACAGTTTGGAATGGATATATTCGATGTCTATGGTGATGTGATTACCAAATATAGAAATATGAATTTGTTATCTGTAGAAAATGATATAATTGCCCTTACAAAACAGGGGCTTGATGTAAGCAACAGTATTTTTAGTGATTTCTTAATAGATGAAGATATTTAGAAAGGAGTTTTTTTATGAAGCTTATTAATATAACAGATGTTAAAACATTTATGTACTGCATTTTAATTAAGGATATGTTTGACAATTTTTTGCTGGAGGATGCCTCTATAACCACCTACAATACCTTTAATATTGACGGACATATTGTCAAGTCATATTTTACTGATGAGGAATATTCAAATATACCAGAAGAGCTTTCCTATTGGCGTAGTATGAAGCCTATTTGCTATGACTTAATAAAAGGTAAAATAACTCCTGTTAAGTTTAAGTTTATACTAAAGGCTGACAGCAAGCTTACTGCCTCATTATTAGAGGAAAATAGTCTATCATTTTCACTAAAGGATATTGGTGGGCTTTACATAAATATCCGTTACGAAAATAATACACTTGATTGTATATCAGCTACCAATTTGAATTTATTTACCTTAGATAAATCTTTGGAAAATGTCTGGGACGAATATGTAAAAAAATTTCTTGCTCCGTTATCTTAATTATCGAATAATGTCTTTAAAAAAAAGTCATAAGTATAATATTCTTATACCTATGACTTTTTAAATTTTTCTTCCTCCAAGGCTGCCTACTGTACCACAAACTGTTCTGTAAATAGCTCTGACTGTACTGCTGCAATATTATTTTCTGTTGAGTAAATATTATTGCTATCACTTAATGCTGATAATTCCTGTGCCAAAAGATTTGCCTGTAAATCTGTATATGTATCAACGCCATACACTCCATTTGACTGGGTATTATCTGCTCCACATAAGGTGCTTAATACAGCTTCCGGAAGCTCCTCATATATAAGCTTTGGTTCAGATGAACTAACTGTGGCAGTTCTGCCATCATCAAATACTAATTGGTAGTTTCTGTAATCTGAACCGCGTCTAAACTGTAACAGTTCTACACTATCACCACTATCTCTATTTGTCAGTATTACACTTCCATTGCTTCCATAGGTTACCATTAAGTCCTCTGGCTTTACTCCATCTGTAAATCTTATTGTATTACTTCCGTAGGCATCATATATCTGGTCGTGTCCTGTCCCTATTCCTACTATGTAGGTATCATCTCCACTTCCTCCACTCATATAGTCATCTCCCTCTCCTCCTACTAGAAGGTCATTTCCATTTCCTCCATATAGTTTATCATTTCCTGCTTCCCCATACATTTCGTCATCTCCGTATGAGCCATTTATTACATCATTTCCTGCTCCTG
>ENA-OPBD01001525-OPBD01001525.1-human-gut-metagenome-genome-assembly--contig:-NODE-1525-length-10547-cov-2.682997_pt1 | contig 10547 bp, 8 predicted proteins | sample MGYA00241062_ERZ501440 | MGnify/ENA primary metagenome ERZ501440 (study PRJEB25962, sample SAMEA2042628) | human gut metagenome | biome: human gut; feature: human-associated habitat; material: faeces...
TAGTAGGAACTTGAATCCACCAGCGTCCATCCGCTGAGCGGGTAAGTCGTGGAACTGGTCGTTTCCTTGTCCCTGTAGCGATACTGGGTCTTCTGCTCCACGTCATAGTCGCCGGCAGGCGGCGCAGACGTTGACCAATCGGACCACGGTCCCGGGTCTTTTTTGACGGGCGTCGGGTCCGGTGTCGGATCTGGTGTAGGTGTCGGCGTGGGATTGCTGGGTTTGGGATCAGCTTTCTTGGGCGCACCCTTGCCGACAGTCAGAACGATGGTCGTTCCCGCCTTCTGTGAACTTCCGGCTTCCGGCAGCTGGCTGATAACCAGTCCTTTCTGGCTGTCGCTGCTTTCGATCAGGTTGATGGTTACCTTCAGGCCTTGTCCCTTGATCGCGCTCTCTGCCGTTCCTTGGTCCATTCCCACAACAGACGCCACCGTTATCAGATCTTTCTTGCTGCATACCACGATCTTCACGGTGGTGCCGCGCGTCACGTCCGTGTTGGCGCTGACGCTCTGAGAGATGACGTTTCCTTCCTTTACACCGGCGTCGAAATCATACTCGATCTCGACTGCAAGTCCCATTTCCGCCAGGACCGCTCTTGCTCTGCTTTCGTCCAGACCCACCACGCCCGGCATGGCGAAAGGCTTTCCTCCCTTGCTTACGGTGATCTTCACAGCTGTGCCGGGCTCCAGCGCCTCGCCCTTGGCCCGGCCCTGGGCAAACACAAGTCCAGCCGCGATCAGATCACTGCTCTCCTGAGATACATTGGCCTGCACCCCCATATTAGCCAGAATCTGGGATGCGTCCTGCTCTGTCCTATAGTTCAGATTCGGCATTTGGAAGCTATGCCACGGAAGAAGTACCTCAACGCCTACCACTCCGTCAGCTCCTGCCTTCCCACCTGCCTGCACGGCCTGAGATTTTATAGTCGGCGTGCTGCAGTCATGGGTGAACTCCTTATGGGTCACCGTCAGGGTGAGTCCCGCTGCCGCGGCAGCATTCAACGCCTCGTCATAGCCCATTCCCGTCAATTGCGGCACAGTGCCAGCTGCGCCCCCATTTTCTCTGGAGACCGTCAGTACTACCGTGTCTCCGGTTCCTATTTCGGCATAGGGCTCAATACTTTGCGACACTATGCAGCCCGGGCTGAGACCGTTCCTTCCACCGTCCTGCGTCGTCACCATCGCGCCCATGCATTCCAGTGCCCTTTTGGCGTACTCCTCGGTCATTCCGGTCAGGTCTGGCATCTGATAGATCTCTTTGCCGGTGCTGACTGTCAGCGACAGCATTGTGTTTTTCATCACCACACTGCCTGCGGATATATCCTGAGCAAGTACCACATTTTCAGCAAGTCCCGGGGTGTAGACCGTTCCTGCTGGGGTCACCTGCAGCCCAGCCTCATCCAGCCAGGTTTGGGCATCATCCATACTGGCGTTGATCATATCCGGCACGCGCGTCATTCCCTCCGGGAGCTTATATATGCCAACAGCCCCCTTGAAGCCGATGACTCCTGCCGCCAGCAGGACGATCAGCGTAATAACAGCCACGGCAGAAGTAGGAACGCCGATTTTGGCCCAAAGCGGCCACCGCATGAAGTCGATCCGCCGAATGCTGCTTACGCGGCGCTTTACCGGCTCCTGGGATGTCAGCTCACGCAAAAAGATTTCCGCAGTCTCCGAGCGGTCCTCTACCCGGACGCTCATTGCATTCATCAAGGCATTCTCAAAGCTCTCCGAGAGATCCCCATTATAGCAGGATGGATCCTTCAGCGGGTCCTTGCCGCCGCTTTGTATTTGGGTGCGGCGCTCAAAGGCATCCTCCGGTCTGACCCCTGTGACCAATTGGTATAAGACCGCGCCCACCGCGTAAACATCCGTGAACGGTCCCTGCTCACCATTACTCTGGTACTGCTCCGCCGGCGAATAACCCGGCTTGATAAGAACAGTTAGGCTCTTGCTATGAGAGGTGGAGGCATACCGGGACGCACCAAAGTCAATCAGCTTCACATGAGTCTTGCCGTCCTGACCCTTTGCCAGGAAAATATTATCCGGCGCAATATCCCGGTGGATGATGCCGTGGCGATGGACATCCTCCAGTGTCTGCAAAATCGGAACAACTATATCCACAGCCTGCTCCTCAGGTATTTTTTTCTCTCGTTTCATGAAGGCTGTCAGGGTCTCACCCTCCAAGTACTCCATGACGATATATGCCGTGTGGTTGGCCTCAAAGCTGTCATAGATATGTACGATCCCATCAAGACTACTCAGCGTTGCCAGCTTTTTGGCTTCATCCAGGAATTTGTTCATTCCGGCAGCAAACTGCTGCATCTTCTTTTCACTGCTGTTGACCATCACCTCGGGCTGATGAAGCGCCCGTGTGGCGAATTCACTGGGCAGGTACTCTTTGATGGCTACTTTACGCTTCAGCTTGCGGTCATATCCGATATACGTCACGCCAAAGCCGCCGAAACCCAGGGCGTTTCCTACCAGGTACCGGTCCGCAAGCACGGTGCCTGCATCAATATGCAGCAGTTCCTTCCTTTCGCTGTTTTCCTCATATCCGCAATAGGGGCATATATCAAACCTCTGGTCATAAAACTCCATGCAGCGCATGCATTGTTTTTTAGAACCCATTCTTATCCTCCCTCACTGGAACGTGTATCTGCCGCAGTCCGCTACTACCTGCGCAAACTGCTTTCTGACGTCGTCATATCCATCCAGCGCCGCAGCGTTCATCGGCAAACCGGGGTTTCCGCCCTGTAAATAGTAGATATCCTGCGCATTGTTGCTTATCAGATAGGCCAAAAACGTTTCAGCCGCGGCCTTTTCCGCCCCTTCTGAGGCAGTCATGCTCCAGCAGTTGGCATACTGACAGGGTATACTCCCCACATTGAGCGTGAGCATAGAAAACTTCCCGGGCAGCACATCCCGGATCTGGAAATAAATAGATGTGTCGCCAAAGCAAATCGCGGTTTGCCCTTCCATGAACTCCTTTTCAGAGCTCATTTTCCCATCATAACTAGAAAACTCAGGAAATACCTCTGAATAAACTGCCTTGAGTCCGTTCTGCACCGACATGGGCTTATACTTCATTTCTCCGCCGCACAACGCCAGCAGTTCGTTCATTCCCGCTATACTTTTCAAATCTGCGGAATCCGTCACAACCTCCGTATTGATGTAGACCACCGGAACATTGAATGCCATTGGCATTTGCGTCCCTGTCTGAATGTATTTCTCAAAGGCGGCCTGGAACTGACAATCATTCGTGCCCGGCATATCTGCGAGTTCCTTCAGGCTTTGTGCCGCTTTCATACACTCATCGTCCGACTGTACCGATTCAAACACCGTTGGCATCCTGCCTGCATCATATGCCTTGTCCAGTTCCTGTCGATAGCTGTTCTCATCAATTCCACGCATCTCGATTTTGACGTTTGCAAACTGATCCCCGTCATAAAGCGCGTCATAAATGGACTGCAGTGCATTTGTTTTCTCTGCGGCAAGGCCTTCATCGCTGCTCAGTGAATACCAAACGGAAATGGTTGCCGGGTCCAGTACGATCTCCTTTTTGTTTTTCGTCAGGTTTCCCGCAAAAATACCCACAAGGAGCAGTACTACCGCAATCCCGGCCGCAATGCCTGCAGTGCGCCTTGCTTTTTTCTTCTTCCGTACGGCTTCAACCGGAAGGACTTTCCGCTTCTGCATCAGCGCCTCTTTCATTTGGGCGGCATTCTGAAAGCGTTCATGAATATTGATTGCCATGGCCGTCATGATTGTGTTGCTGAGATACTCTGGGATATTTTGGTTGATTTCCTTAGGATAACATACGCGATCTGTGTGCGCATCAAAGTCTGCCTTGCGGTCTGTGGATTCCGCAGGTACCTTACCCGTCACCACCACATACAGCGTAGCACCAAGTGCATATATGTCCGTCCAAGCCTGCTGCAAATCGTTGTTGGGATCGATTTTTTCATACTGCTCAGGAGGCGCATAGCCTGGCTTCAGCACGATCAATCGGGAGTCTGTATCCTCTTTGGACAGTCTGGCCGATCCAAAATCAATGATCTTCACGCCGCCCTCTTTGCTCACAAAGATATTATCTGGGCTGATGTCCCGATGAACGACTCCAGCATGGTGAATCTCATCCAGTGCCTCACAGAGCCGCACACCAATACGAACCGCCTCATCTTCCGTCAGCGGCCTTTTCTGACGGATCAGATAGTCCTCTAACGTTTCATAGTCAAGAAACTCCATAACCATGTAGGATGTTCCGTTTTCTTCAAAAAAGTCATCCACGCGGACAATGCTGGACGATTGAAATTTGGCAACAATGCGCGCTTCCTCCAGCAGCCGTTCCTTCCCGTATTCAAACTCCTCCTGCCGTTTGGGCGCGGACACAAATACCTCTGTATCGCCGGGAATGCGATTTACCACACCCTGCTGGAAATATTCCTTAATTGCCTTGCAAACATTGTATTTTGCATCCCACGCTTTATAAGTAATGCCGAACCCGCCTGCGCCGACCACGCCGCCGATTATGTACCGGTCATGCAGCATACACCCGATGGGAAGATAGCGTGGGTCGTCCTGCTGTTCACCCTGCATATACCCACAATGGGGACAAACTCCCGCGGCAATTCTTTCGTCATATTCTCCAAAACACTTTTCGCACCTTTTCATACTTCTCTCCTGCGTCCGCGCTTACTTTGCCGCCTGATAAGAAAGCCAGTTGAAATGCTCTCCGCAAAGCGGCACAAACACAAACATATTCCGCTCGCTGTCGCCAAGCTCTATCTGCTCATACCCCATCAGGGCTCTCCGCTCATACAGCGCTTCACCGCTCACATAGCAAAGGCTATCACTGTCGCCGGGAATAATGGAAAATGCGCTGTTTTTGGTGTCAAACACGATAGACGCAACGCAGGATCTCGATACGCTGTCGTCGTTCAGTAGGCGAACGTCAAACTCCTGTGAGCGCCCGATTTTATTCTTACCGCTGTGGAGTCTAAAGCTCTGCCCATAGTATGGCCCCTTTACGCAGACGACCCATCCAACGGTAGGATCTGCCTTGCCGTCACCGACTGATGTGAATTTTCCAACCGTTTTCCCGCTTTCTTTCAGCTGTTTCAACAGCCTCTCCGCAAACTCAGTTTGCTGTGGATTCTGTTCGTCTTTTTTTCCTGTTTTCTCAGACTTGGCCGATGCCGCCGGTGACTCTTTTTCATCGTCCCAATGCTCCGTCCCGGTCTGGGTTTTATTGTATGGCACAGTATACCTTTTTTGCCGGCCGATCTCGCTGCCTTTCCCCGGCTCTTGGTTCTCCTTCGAGTTGGAAGCGTTTCCCTGCTGGGTATTGTTTACCCCCTTCTCTGCTTTTTCTGCCGGCTCCTGCGTTGCCTTGCAGTGTGGGCATTCACTATAAACCTGACCATTGTAATACAGGCCGCAGGATGAACACTTTACCGCTTTCGTCATTTGCTTTCTCCCCCGTTCAAATGTATGAGAATATATGTATAATTGTCCTGTTCCGGCTCTGCCGCGGCCTGTATCGCATATTCCAGTTGTCCTGCCGCACTCTCCATGTTCTCTCCTGTGCAAACGGACGCCAGAATGCGCTGATCCGGCACAGACCTGTATAAGCCGTCCGAGCAAATCAGCAGCGTATCGCCCGGGAGCAGTGGAAAGGGTGTCCTGCTGACATCCTTCCACTGCAATCCTCCCATTCCTGCGTAGCTGATCAACGCTTCTCCGTCCTGCGCCTCTATGCGGTAGCGTTCCTGGTCGATTTCTCCGCTTTGAAGCATTTGATCCAGTTGAAAAAAGTAATTGTGATCCGTTGTGATCTGCACCATCTGACCTGCCCGGATGATGTAAAGCCGACTGTCTCCAACAGATACCCAAGACATGCCGTTGTCGACAATATGCACCGCAACAAGGGTTGTCCCTGCGCCGAGTCGACTTCCATCCGGGGACTTTAGAGCGTAAACCAGGTCATCCGCCAATTCGACAGCTTCCTCCATCCAATTGTTGCCTGTCCGGTCGGCCCGTTCATACTCCGTCAGGAATTTTTCAACAGCGATCCGGCTGGCCTTTTCTCCGTCCGCCATACCGCCCATGCCATCGCAAACAACGGCAAGCACCTCATTATCGCAAGCCGCTACGTAACCGGCATCCTGCTGCATATCCCGTCTGCCGATGCCTGTCCTGAATGCTATGTCATACCGGTTGCTTTTTCTCAGGTCAACAAATGAAAAACAATCCTTCATCGCCATTTACCCCAAACGCACGTTTCTTTTGCATACACCGCGATTGCTGTGTAGTTATCCATCTCACTGCCTTTTCCGTTTTCTTGGATTTTTTGCGTCATTTGCATTAGCCACGCTCCCGGGGAAGTGGACTCCTTCTGAAGCTGCGCCATATCCGCATCCTCAACAAGCTCCCAAAAACCATCCGTACAAAGCAAAAACGCGTTGTCTCCACGAAGTCGCATTGCCGGGCTGACATCGTATCTTGGATTCTCTCCCCGAATACCCATGACTCGCATCAGCCGGTTTCTATCCGGATGATGGCGAATGTCCTTTTCTTTAATTTCACCTGAAATGGCCAACATCTGTGGCACGCTGTGGTCTGTTGTACGTGTTTTCATCATTCCCTGCTTAAAACTGTACAACCTCGAATCCCCTACATGAGCCCATATCGCCTTTCCTTTGTGAACAACCAGTACAACTACGGTTGTTTTCATCCGGGAAGGAGCCTGTAGCCGTTCCTGCTCCCGTAGGATCGCATCCTGGGCAGCGGAAAAAGCCTTCTGGAAAAAGCTGTCTGAATAGCCCTCGTCCACAAACGTTGTGCATATCACGTCAACGGCAGCCTGCGCGGCTACCTCCCCATTTCCGTGTCCGCCCAGGCCGTCTGCTACAGTGAAACAGTACGAATCTCCATACATGGCCACTCCGTATCTGTCCTCATTAATTTCCCTTGTACCCTTGTTCGTAAAAACTTCGTACTGAACCAACTATCTTCACTCCATTTCATGGTCTAATTAACCGCAATTTATTGTATCAAATTATAATTTTTTATTCAATTAGCTCACTCCGCATTTACATGCAGATTATGTCGTTTAAACGGTAAATTATGTCGGATACTTGCACGTTTCTGCAGTTTCTGATATTATAATGTGCGCCAGGTACTGTATCGAATAGCACAGCAGAAAGGAAGTATATCATGCCGATCGCAGCCTATACATTCGCGTTTCTTTGCATGAATGTTGCGCAGGAAACCATGTGGTTTACTGCATTTCGTCAGATTTTTCCCTCCAAACTTTCGTTATTGCATTATTACACACTGGTTGTGGCACTGAATATAGGAATTTCGCTTCTGGCCTTTTATCCTTTGGCGCCTTATACTGAAATAAGAATCGCTCTTTTTAATTCTCTCTATGCGCTCTTTTTAATTCTTCTTCACCGCGGAAAGCCATTGCCGAAGCTCTTGGGTGTTCTGTCCATATTCATCACCATAGCGCTTACGGAAATGACAATGTTTTTGCTGGCACCGGAGTTCTCCTTGCGCACACAGCACCGGGATCTCTGCCACCCGAAGTTGATTTTGTTTTATGCAGCATTTCTTGTTACGCAGGCATTTTATCTACTTTTGCTGGTGCGGGGTTTTCATTTTTTCGGGAAAAAGAATAAAACCAGTTTTTCCGACCGGGATGGTCTGTATTATGTCCTTGTCCCCATCAACCAGTTCGTCCTGCTCAGTATCTGGTTCTATCACTATATTTTTACCGCACCCGAGGATTCATTTACACCTGGAAAGTTTATTGGTGTCGCCGTTATCATCATTTTCTCCGTCCTTACGGATGTCCTTTTGTTTCATCTTATCGACCGCACAGCAGAAAATGCGCGGCTCCGCGCTCGCAACGAGCTGATAGAGGAGCAAATTGCCGTCAAGGCTGAGTGCTCTCGCCTCAATGCACAGACTTACAGCGACATGCGCCGGATGCGACACGACATCACCAACCACATTTGTACCATCCACGCTATGCTGCGAAACGGCGAAAAAGACGCTGCTCAGCGATATGTTGCCGGGTTGGAAAAAACGGATACCGTCCGCAGTCTGCTCAGTGACTGCCAGAACACAGCCGTGGACGCATTTTTACAGGAAAGGGCAGAGGAATTCGCCGCGGAGCATATTTCTCTTTCGATGGATATTCATTTGTCTCCGTCCTGTTTTGTTTCCGATGTGGACCTGATTACCGCACTGGGTAATTTGCTTGATAATGCGGCGGACGCTTGCAAAGAATCCGCCGATCCGTATATACAGCTGAAAATCCGCCTCGCCGATGGCTTTTTGCACATCGAAACTGAGAATCCGTATAGTACTGCTGGCAGAAAAAAAGAACGCCGCATCTCCTATATGGATCGCGGTACAGGCACCGGCATTCTGAACGCTCTGGCGGAAAAGTACGACGGCAACTTTACCTCGCGCGCAAATGGCAGTATCTATAACAATATCCTGGTTCTAAAGGAGCCCACCCCTCATGGTTAATATATTCCTGTGTGACGACAACCCCGTGCAGCTGCGCCATGTCCGCGATTTCATCGAAGACTATACAAAAGACACACAGCCTTGTATTTTTGACTTCAGTGCGCCTGATGATCTTCTGGTCAGTCTGAATGAGCACGGTGCCGATATAGCTGTTTTAGACATCCGCCTTGGCCGGAGTAATGGTATCGATTTGGCAAAAGCCATTCATGTCAGGTGCCCCGGCTGCCAAGTTGTTTTTCTTACTGCCTATCCCGAGTACACATCCGAGGTCTATTTCACCGATCATACATGGTTCATTCTGAAAAAGGATATGGAAAAATATCTGATACCAGCTCTGGATAAGTGCCTTACCGCACTGGAAAAGGGCATCTGCGAGGAGCCCGCTGTCTGGTTGAAAAAGCGGCACAAAGCGGAACGTATACCCGTCGCCGAGATCCTGTATCTGGAGCGAACCGGCCATCAGACACGAGTTGTTAGGCTCCATGATACGGTGGTTTGCCGCCAATCTCCTCAGGAAATCCTATCCGCCCTGGACCATCATGCCTTTATCCGCTGTCATCAGAGCTTCTGGGTAAATTGCTCAAAAATCTTCTCCATTACTGGCGATGCCTTCCATTTGATTGATGGCAGTGAAATTCTCATCAGCCGAACTCGGAAAAAGGAAGCTACTCGGCTTTTTGAGGAGTCAATTTCCAGCAAGCGGTACATACTCAAGTAAATAGCGGAGTTTATCTGCCGCCTCAGCCATTTTCATGTCAATCAGCGATCCATTTACAGGTAATAAGAATTCCAAAGCATAAATAAAGTCCCTTAAGGGATAACCCAAGAAAAGAATGCGGTCGGCAAACCTTTCGGGTCCCTTAAGGGGCTTTATCTGTAGTTGGCCCATAGGGCAAGTTTTCATTATATGCGGTTAGATTTTAACAGTTGCATTACAACGGAAATGCATAAAATAGCGCAGAGTGCGCTACTCTGCGCTACACATATTAAACGGATATTACATGCGTATTTTAGCATACCGCAATCACAAAAGCAATGTCTTGGAAAAAAAGAATATAATTTAAAAATTTGTAGATTGCGGAAATATTATACGTGTTTATTCGCTTGACAAGATAGCTTTGCGCAGTCAAAGCGGTAGTCGTGAATTTGGCAACTGTTTTTGCTAAAATGGAGTATCCCGCAAGGGAAAATCCAATATCGGAGGTCAGTAAAATGGAAAAAGGCGAAAACATTTTTAAGCGCAAAGACGGACGATGGGAGGCCTGGTATGTAAGGGAACGAGAACTGTCCGGAAAGATCAAATACGGCTTTTGCTACGGCAAAACATACCGGGAGGCTAAGGAAAAGGTAACAAGGTAGGCGGATCTTGCGGATGGGAAATTGCCCACAACATACAACACAAGGCAACGTTTCAGCGGCTGCATGATGCCGACTCCGATGGCAGAATCCGTACTAAAATCTTAATTGGCGCGCCTAAAAGCGGCACGTCCATCCGGCATAAGCTGATACGCCCGTATACCCCGCGGCACAACGGCAAGGGGGAGCGCAGCCACCGCGAGGACCAGAAACGATTCTATTCCTGCCACGCATTCTATTCTCTGGACGATTTCGCAAAGCAGCTTGCGGTCCACAACCGCCGCTCCAACAGCTTACCTATGAGGCCCCTCCACTGGCTCTCTCCAGCGGAGTTCTCTGCCCAATATGTTTGACAAACCTACATACTATGCGTGCCCTCTCCAGTGAGACTCATTGTTTTGCTATATACCGCTTTACACCGATACCGATGACGATTTTAAACTCGTTCCGACTCCCACTCCCGTCCCCGCGGCGGCGGGCTGCGGGAATGCAGAAGAAAGCACCTTTCCGTCTTCTGCATTTCCACTCAAAAGGAAGTCTGTGTCATGCACCCGCACAGGCTTCCGTTTGCATTTTCAGAGCAGTCATTGCAAGCTGCCTTTTGCAGTTTGTATATGCACCTGCGAGGAAAATGAGGGATTGCAAAGG
>ENA-OPBD01001528-OPBD01001528.1-human-gut-metagenome-genome-assembly--contig:-NODE-1528-length-10540-cov-2.883071_pt1 | contig 10540 bp, 8 predicted proteins | sample MGYA00241062_ERZ501440 | MGnify/ENA primary metagenome ERZ501440 (study PRJEB25962, sample SAMEA2042628) | human gut metagenome | biome: human gut; feature: human-associated habitat; material: faeces...
TGAAATGGAGCTGACTCTGCCGTGGACGGAGGAAGGAAAACGCGGCTTCCGCCATCTGCAGATCGGAACGGATCAGGTGACGCTGGAACTGATGCGGGAAGGAAAGTACGATCAGATCTTAAAGCGGATGGAAAACGTTTTGGATGTATCAAAAGAGCACAGATTCTGCGGGAAAGACGGCATCTGGGTAGGCGCAGAGTAAATGTCATCGGAAGTGCCGAAGCTGTCGGGGATGATGGTACACAGATTCTGTGTGGGAAAAGCGAAAAGGACAAGAGCAATGGCAAAAGAAATGGAAACTCCAAAGGACGAAGGGCTGCAGGGGAATGAAACGATAGAGGAAGCAATTCTGGGACTGCAAAAGGAGCCGACGCCGGAACTGCTGGCACACGTGCTGACGGTGATCCGCCGCAGAATGAAAGAGGGCGGACAGGCGATTCTTTCCGTGGAACCGCCATCCGGCGACGATCAGATCCGGATCGGAACGGTAAAGAGCGCAGACGGAAAAGTCTGGTGGGCCGCGTTTACGAGCTTTGATGAGGAATTAAAGGGGAGCAGCAGCGTGAAATCTACGTTTCTCGTGAGTCTGGAACAGCTGATCCACATGGCATCCGAAACAAAGGAGATCAGCGGTGTGATTTTCAATCCGTGGAACCGCACGATCATGCTGGATCATACGCTGCTTTCAATTATCATCGGGGAAGAGAACGCAGGACATTGATATCATATTTCACTTGGCCAGATTACGATGCTGCTCACAATCAACTTCGATTACGGATTGCGTGGGTGATGATGCTGAGAGAAAAAAAGAAAATAGCATAAAATAGCGGAAGGTGGATCTAAGGCACAAAGCACAGGAGGGAAAGATATGGGGTATCGAAAGGTGTATCGTACGGTAGATGAACAGACTACAAAAAAGATGGTAAAGATGCTGCAGCGTCATGGAATCATGGCTTATGGAAAAAGCGAAGGAGCCGGAGAAATTCTGCAGATTACAACTGGAATACCGTATCAGGGACGCGTTGTTTATGTGAAGGAAGAACAGGCAGAGGAGGCAAAAAAACGGATTGCCGACTGGGAGAAAAAAGGGGAATTTCCTGAGCCGCTCCGAACACAGTCCCATACGCCAAAAGCAAGAATTGCAGCTCTGATCTGGGTTATTATTATTGTTATGGGGATTTTATTCAACATAGGGTTCAGTATGTTCCGGTGAACAAAAGGGAGGTTTTACAAAATGGAAGGTTTTCAGGTAACAGAAATCGGAGAAAAAATTTACTGTATTCTTGACGCGGGAAATTCGTCGTTCTACGTGGTGGAGGGAGAAGAAAAAGCGGCTGTGATTGATACCGGCATCACAGTCAGCGCGAAGATTCTGCCGGTGATCCGGGAGCTGACGGACAAGCCGCTGCTTTTAGTCATCACGCATGCGCACCCGGATCACATGTATCACATCGATGAGTTCGACGAAGTTTACATGTGCCACGAGGAAAAGAAAATGGACCCGGAGACGCTCGTGATGCTGACGGCGGGAAAACTAAAACCGTGGGAAGAGATTCATGATATCCGTACGGATTCGGTCATTTCGCTTGGCGGCACAGAACTTACCATCTGTCAGGCTCCGGGCCATACGCCGGGCAGCGTCGTTGTGCTGGAGACGAAACAGAATTACCTGTTCACCGGAGATGCGATCGGAAGCGGCTGCGGTGTCTGGATGCAGGTGCCGGGCGGAACGAGCCTGGAAGAGTATTACGACGGGCTGGTCGGACTGATGGCATGGCTTGTGAAGAGGGGCGGCCGCATGAAATTCTTCGGCGGTCATCACACGCAGGTGTTTGAATCGACGGCGCATCCGGTTTACAATCCGCTCAGCCTCGGCGTTCTCGCAGATCTCATCGACCTTGTGGATCAGGTGATCCACGGCGAAAACCTGGGACGGCCAAGCAATGCGAAGCCGTTTTCGAAAGAACAGGTCCGCTACGCGTCGTACGGCCGCGCAGAAATGCAGTACTGTGCATCGCGGATTCACCGAAAATAAGCGTGTGAAATCTTAAAACTTCCATAAGAAGAAAGGTTTTTGCCCGCGGCGGCTTGACAAAATAAAAAAACGCGATTATGATAAATGCAGTTTCTATTCCAACAGAAAAAGAAAAGGTTATGAGGAAGAGGAGTACATGGCAGGCCCCAAAAGAGAGGACGGTTCACCGGCTGAAAGGCTGTCCGGGAAGGTGGTCATGGAAGGTAGTTTCTGAACCGGAGAGCTGAAAAGCACAGAAGATGTGATGATTAGGTTCTCACGCATGAGTCACGTTACAGACTCCGAAACGAGATACAAATTAAGGTGGTACCGCGGAATTTTCGCCCTTTGCATGCATGTTATGTGTATGTGAAGGGCGTTTTTGATTTAAGACAAGCCTCTGCGGGAATAAATACCACAATACACCAAACATAAAAGGAGGATCTCATGAGCAAAGAACTCGCAAAGACCTACGATCCGAAACAGATCGAAGAGAAACTCTATGAGAGATGGTGTGAGAACAAGTATTTTCATGCTGAAGTAGACAGAAGTAAGAAACCATTTACAATCGTAATGCCGCCACCGAATATCACCGGTAAGCTGCATATGGGACATGCTCTTGATAATACACTTCAGGATATTCTTATCCGTTATCACAGAATGGCAGGCTACGATACATTGTGGCTTCCCGGCACCGACCATGCTTCTATCGCAACAGAGGCTAAGATTGTTGAGGCTATGCGTAAAGAGGGTATTACTAAGGATGACCTCGGACGTGAAAAATTTCTTGAACGTGCATGGGATTGGAAAAAACAATACGGCGGCAGAATTATTGAACAATTGAAAAAAATGGGCTCGTCCTGCGATTGGGACAGAGAACGCTTCACTCTTGACGAGGGTTGCAGTAAGGCTGTAAGAGAAGTATTTGTAGGCCTTTATGAAAAGAACCTTATTTATCGTGGTAACCGTATGGTAAATTGGTGCCCTCATTGTAATACATCTATTTCAGATGCCGAGGTTGAATATGAGGAAAAGGACTCTAATTTCTGGCATCTTCTTTATGAAGTTAAGGAAACAGGCGAAAAGCTTGAACTCGCAACTACACGTCCTGAAACTATGCTCGGCGATACCGCAGTTGCAATTAACGGGGACGACCCAAGATATAAGCATCTCCACGGCTGTCACGTTATTCTTCCGCTTTTAAATAGGGAAATTCCTATTGTATGTGACGAGCATGCAGATATGACTAAGGGTACAGGTGTTGTTAAAATTACTCCTGCTCATGACCCTAACGACTTTGAGGTAGGTCTTCGTCATAACCTTCCTATTATCCGTACATTCACTTATGACGGTCATATGACAGGCAAGGCTGATAAAGAGGCTGCCGATGAAATTATTAAAAGCGGTAAGGCTACTCAAAACGAGCCTGAGGTACTCGATTGCGGCAAATATGCAGGTATGACTACTCTTGAAGCAAGAAAGGCTATTCTTGCAGACCTTGAAGCAGGCGGATACATTAAAGAAATTGAGCCGCTTAAACACGATGTAGGTACTTGCTACAGATGCCACACTAATATTGAACCTATGGTTTCAAAGCAGTGGTTTGTTAAAATGGACCCTCTTGCAGGTCCGGCTATTGACGCTGTTGAAAACGGAGATATTAAATTCGTTCCTGAAAGATTTAAGAAAAATTATATGAGCTGGATGCGTGGCTCTCGTGATTGGTGCATTTCACGTCAACTTTGGTGGGGTCACAGAATTCCTGCTTGGTACTGTGATGATTGCGGCGCTACAACCGTTTCCAAAGAGGACCCTTGCAAGTGCTCGCATTGCGGCAGTGAAAATATTCATCAAGACTCCGACACATTGGATACTTGGTTTTCATCTGCTCTTTGGCCGTTCTCAACTCTCGGTTGGCCTGATAAGACAGAAGATTTAGAACATTATTATCCTACCAATACCCTTGTTACAGGCTATGATATTATCGGCTTTTGGGTTTCCCGTATGATTTTTTCAGGCCTTGCTTATACCGATAAAGCACCGTTTGATACCGTTCTTATTCACGGTCTTGTACGTGATGCTCAGGGCAGAAAGATGTCTAAATCTCTCGGCAACGGTATTGACCCGCTTGAGGTTATTGATGAATACGGCGCAGATGCATTGAGATTTACTCTTGCAACAGGTAATTCACCTGGTAATGATATGCGTTTTTCAGACGAAAAGGTTAAGGCGTCACGTAACTTTGCAAATAAACTTTGGAACGCTGCTCGTTTTGTATTGATGTATCTTACAGATGATTTCAAATATAGCGGACTTCCAAGTGACCTTGCAGTTGAGGACGAATGGATTGTATCTAAAGTTAATACCCTTGCTAAAGATGTTACCGATAACCTTGAAAAATATGAACTTGGAATTGCTATTCAAAAGCTTTATGATTTCATTTGGGACGTTTTCTGCGATTGGTATATTGAAATTGCAAAAATCAGACTTCAGGGTGATGACGAAAAGGCAAAGGATACTGCTAAAAGTGTTCTTGTTTATGTACTTACCGATATTCTTAAGCTTCTTCATCCGTTTATGCCGTTTATTACCGAAGAAATATATCAGGCTATCCCTCACGACTGCGAATCGATTATGATTTCAAAGTGGGTAGAATATGACGAAAGCCTTTGCTTTGCCGAAAATGAGGCTAAGATGGAAATTCTTATGAGTGCTATCCGTGCTATTCGTAACCGTAGAGCAGAGATGAATATTCATCCAAGCAAAAAAGCTAAGGTTTATGTTGAAACTGAGAAAACAGAACTTTTCTCTGCCGGTGCTGACTTTATTAAACGTCTTGCTTCTTCAAATGATGTTGAGGTTGAATCAAGCTTTGATAATCTCGGCAATACCGTAACAATCGTTACCGATAACGCCAAGATTTATATTCCAATGGGCGATCTTGTCGATTTTGAGGCAGAGCGTAAGCGTCTTGAAAAAGAACTTGCTCAGGCACAGGATAAGCTTGACTTTATCAATAAAAAGCTTTCTAATCCGGGATTTGTTAATAAAGCGCCTGAAAAGGTAGTTAATCAAAACAAAGAGGACGCCGCAAAGCTTGAGGATAAGATTGCAAATATTAAAAATTCTATTGATTCTTTGGGGAAATAAATGAATTACGATAACGCTTTGAATTTAATACTTCAAAAGCAAAGCCTCGGTATTAAACCGGGGCTTACTCGTATTTATGAGCTTTTGAATAAAATGGATAATCCTCAGGATAAGATAAATATTATTCATATTGCAGGTACTAACGGAAAGGGCACTACTGCCGCCGCACTTTCAAATGCACTTATCAAATCAGGCAAAAAGGTCGGTCTTTTTACTTCTCCTTGGACTGAAGATTACCGTGAGCAAATAAAAATTAACGGCAATATGATTACCGAGGAAGAATTTGCATTCTATGTAGAAAAATATATCGATTGCGATGCTACCGAATTTGAACTTGTAACTGCTATTATGTATAAATATTTTGCAGACGAAAATGTGGATTTTGCCGTTGTAGAATGTGGAATGGGCGGTAAGGGCGACGCTACAAACGTTGAAAAAAAGAATATTTCGATTATAACATCGGTTGCAATTGACCATACAGCCTTTCTCGGCAACACTCTTGATGAAATTGCGGCTGAAAAATCCGGAATTATTAAGCCTGATTCAGTTTGTATTCTTTATCCCAACCCTAAATGTGAGCGCATTTTTGAAAAAGTGTGCAGTGATAATAATACAAAACTTATTAAAATCAATGATTTTGGCGATGTTTTGAAAAATGATATTGCTTGTGCTCAGGTGGCTTTAAATGAAATTGGCTTAGATATCAAGGCTAAAAATCCAAACCTTCCGGCAAGGCAAAGCAAAGTCGGCAATATCCTTGTTGACGGCGGTCATAATGAGGATGCGGCTCGTGCTCTTGCACCTAAAATTAATAATGAAGTTGCCGTTGTTGCAATGATGAAAGATAAAAATGTTGATGCTTATTTATCATTAATTGCACCTAAGTGTAAAGCGATTTATGCAACGCAGGTTGATAACGCTCGCTCAATGAGTGCAAGTGAACTTGCTTTGGTTGCAAAAAAATATTGTGATAATGTTTTTACGGTCGATAATGCCGAAAAAGCAATCACGCTTGCTAAGCAAAATAATCTCTCGCTTGTATGCGGCTCGTTTTATCTTTATCGGCAAATTAGAAAAGAATTAAATTAAATACAAATTTTGATAAATTATTCAATACCAATCTGTTAGTATTATCGCAGATTGGTATTTTTTTATTGGAGTGACAAATATGAACGTTACGATTGAAAGCAGCGGTAGTGTTGTTATTGCTTATCTTATCGGCGAAATAGACCACCATACAGCAGGCGAGGTTAGGGAAAAAATAGATGATACCCTTATGTTTGTAAAGCCGAAGACTTTAATTCTCGATTTTAAAAATGTCAGCTTTATGGATTCCTCCGGAATAGGTCTTGTTATGGGCAGATACAGATTGCTTCAAAGCATTAATCCCGCTTGCCAAATCGAAATTAAAAACGTAACCCTGCAAACTAAAAAAATTATGGAACTTGCAGGTCTTTCATCAATTGCAAAAATTAAGGAGAATGAAAATGAATACAAAAAAGCTAATTAATGAATTTAAACTTACAATCGACAGTAAAAGTGTAAATGAAGCCTTCGCACGTGTTGCCGTTTCCGCATTTGTAACCCCTCTTGACCCAACACTTGAGGAAATCGCAGATTTAAAAACGGCAGTCAGTGAGGCAGTGACAAACTGCATAGTCCATGCTTATAAGGATACATACGGCAAAATATTTATATCGGGAAAACTTTTTGACGACAATACAGTAAAAATTGTAATAAGGGACAAGGGTTGCGGAATCGTAGATGTTTCTCAGGCAATGACTCCGCTTTTTACAACAGGTGAGGGTGACCGTGCAGGTCTCGGCTTTACTGTTATGGAAAGCTTTTGCGATAAAATAAACGTTAAGTCTAAGCTGACCTTTGGTACAACCGTAACCCTTTCTAAAAAAATTGAGGGCAAATCAAAATGGTAACAGACCGTGATAAAATGATTGAGAATAATATCGGCTTGGTTCATTCTATTGCCAATCGCTTTAAGGGCAGAGGGGTGGACTATGACGATTTATTCCAAAGCGGTTGCGTAGGCTTGATTAAAGCGGTTGATAATTTTGACGAAAGCCGTGGCTTTGCTTTTTCAACTTATGCCGTTCCCGTAATAATGGGCGAAATCAAACGTATTTTTCGTGACGGCGGCGCAGTGAAAGTCAGCCGAAGCTTAAAGGAAAAGGCTATTAAGGCTCAGTCGCTTCGTGAAAAATTTATTAATGATAAAATGCGAGAGCCGACTGTCTCAGAATTGTCTAGTCTTCTTGATTGTCCGCCTGAGGAAATACCTGAAATTTTGGGCGTGATTGCTCCTATGGTATCACTCAGCACTTCAAGCGATGACGGTGAATATACTATAGATGTACCCGTTGATGAGAGTGATGAGATTTTTAATCGTTTAACCGTTCACCGACTTTTTAAATTTCTTGACGATACGGAAAAGGCAATAGTTGATATGCGCTATTATAAGGGCTTTACTCAAGCCAAAACTGCTGCCGCACTCGGCATTTCTCAGGTGCAGGTTTCTCGCAAAGAAAAATCCCTCCTCCAAAAGCTTCGTAAATATGTAGAGTAAAATAAGACACTATGCTTTTTTAACATAGTGCCTTTATTTTTTATGTGAATTTAACGGCGTGAACGACTTGTGTAAAAATCACTCTACACTTCGGTAACATATTGAACTTTTAATATGCGTATGATAAAATTTTATATTGTAAAAATTTTATTAAAGAGGTACAGAGAAATGAAAAAGATTTTTAGCTTAATTCTATCCTTAGCAATGTTATTAACCATTACCTCAGGATTGAATTTAACAGCGTATGCAGATTCTTCACAATACGGAAATATTTATTATGAAGAAAAGGAAGACGGAACTATTGAAATAACAGGTTGTACCAGTTCTGCAACTTCAATTAATATACCGTCCACTATTGTTGGTAAAACAGTTACGAGTATTCGCAATTGTGCATTTTATGGCTGCAAAAGCCTAACAAGTGTAACAATACCAAACAGCATAACAAGTATTGGACGTGAAGCATTTTATGATTGCACAAGCTTAACAAGTATTTCAATACCTCATAGTGTAACAAGTATTGATAATTATGCTTTTTATGGCACAAGCTTAATAAATCTTTCAATACCTGCTAGTGTTGCAAGTATTGGCGAGGGTGCATTTAATGGTTGCAAAAGCTTGGCAAATGTGACAATTGGAAATAATGATTCGGCAGAAAAAAGGTCAACTGAAATTGGAAATTCTGCATTTTCTGAATGCACAAGTTTATCAAGTGTAACAATAGGAAATAATGTAACGAGTATCGGTGCTGCGGCGTTTAGTGATTGTTCAAGCTTAACAAGCGTAACAATACCTAATAGTGTAACAAGTATTGAATATGGAACATTTAGTTATTGTGAAAACTTAACAAGTGTAACAATACCAAACAGCGTAACAAGTATTGGCGATGAAGTATTTTACAGGTGTTCAAGTTTAAAAAACATAACAATACCTGATAGTGTAACAAGTATCGGTGATCACGCATTTTTTGAATGTAAACTTGTAACTTTAACAATGGGCAATGGTGTTAATTACATAGACAGCTGTGCATTTCTTAATTGTGAGCAATTATATGAAGTTAATTACAACGGAACGGTTGCTCAATGGAAAGCAATTAGTGTAGATTCTAATAATTCAAACTTGACGAAAGCTATTATAAAATGTACAGATGGAATTTTAGGAAACGGGAACGAAGTTATAATAGATAATGTTGTATATAATATTTATAATGATTATACAGCTCAAATAAATAAATATCCCGGAAATCCTGAAATATTAACAATTCCTGAAAGCGTTTCTTATGAAGGATATTCATTTAAAATAAACAGCATTGGTGATTATGCATTTCTCGAATGTACAAACTTAAAAAGTTTAACAATGCCAAGTGGCGTGACAAAGATTGGGCAATATGCATTCTATTGTTGCACATACTTGAAAGATGTATATTATCTTTCTACTATAAGTGATTGGAATAAAATTGAAATAACAAATACAAACGATGTCTTAAAAAAAGCAACTATTCATTGTATTGATGGTACAATAAATGAAAAAGTAACTACCCCTCAGCCACAACCAAGACCTCAGCCAAGTCCAACACCAACCCCAACTCAGCCTCAGCCTACTACAACCACCCCTACAACTGCGCCTAAACCTGTTTTAAAGCCAAAATCAACTAAAATTAAAAAGGTAAAAGCGGCTAAAAAGGCAGTATCTGTTGAATGGAAAAAGGTAAGCGGTGTAAAGGGTTATCAAGTTCAGGTTGCGACAGATAAAAAATTCAAGAAGAATAAGAAAACCGCAACCGTTAAAAAACAGAAAACGACGAAAGTTACTATTAAAAAACTTAAGGCTAAGAAAAAATATTATGTCCGTATCCGCACATATAAAACAGTGAACGGTAAGAAAGTTTATTCCTCTTGGTCAAAGGTTAAGACGGTTAAAACAAAGTAAAAAATACCCCCGACGCTTGATTGTGTCGGGGGTATTACTGTATATGATATTATAACTGCGCCAAATCATACGGCGTTTTTTGATAAACAAAATAATTAAGCCAATTGCTGAATATTATATTCGCCGAACTTTTCCAACTCATAATCGGAACGGACTTGTCATCATCATTAGGAAAATAATTATAAGGCACGTCAATATCAAGACCTTTTTCCTTATCCCTAAAATATTCTTTGGCAAGTGTGTCTCTGTCATATTCGCTGTGACCTGTTACAAAAAATTGCCTGCAATCCATATCGGATATAATATGAACGCCCGATATTTCGCTGTATGAAATAACCTGAAGCTGTTTAACAAGCGCAATATCCTGAAGCCTCGTCTCTGTATGCCTTGAATGAGGAACATAGTAAACATCATCAAGTCCTCTCATAAGCGGATGGGTAATGTCAAGCGACTTGTGAGGGAATACGCCAAACATTTTCTTTTTTAGCGGATATTTCTTAATACCGTAATGATAGTAAAGTCCGGCTTGAGCACCCCAGCAAATATGAAAGGTGGAGTAAACATTTTTTTTGCTCCATTCCATAATCATACAAAGCTCGTCCCAATAGTCAACTTGTTCAAATTCAAGATGCTCAACGGGTGCTCCCGTAATAATCATTCCGTCATACTTGTTGTCTTTTATATCATCAAATGTATTATAGAATTTTGCCATGTGTATTCTTGAAACATTTTTTGCCTTATGGCTTTTAACTTGAAGAAAATCAATATCAAGCTGCAAAGGAGAATTACTTAGCAATCTCAAAAGCTGTGTTTCCGTTTCAAGTTTTGTCGGCATTAGGTTAAGTATAATGATTTTCAAAGGTCTGATA
>ENA-OPBD01001532-OPBD01001532.1-human-gut-metagenome-genome-assembly--contig:-NODE-1532-length-10523-cov-14.076232_pt1 | contig 10523 bp, 8 predicted proteins | sample MGYA00241062_ERZ501440 | MGnify/ENA primary metagenome ERZ501440 (study PRJEB25962, sample SAMEA2042628) | human gut metagenome | biome: human gut; feature: human-associated habitat; material: faeces...
TCCCGAAAAGTAAGCCGCCGCGATTACCGATCGCTTTGCGGGCGACACAAGCAAGTCTTTTCTCGCCCCGGTGATGCGGTCGTTTACCATAAGCGTATTGCTGCAAAACGCGACCGTCACGCAACACACCGCAAGAAGCGACGATACGAGTTCCCCCGCGACCATTCCGCTTATCAGTTTTTCGGGGACGGAAACGCCGTCCGGCAACGCCGCAACAAACGTGTTCCTGTAAACCTTTGCCAGAAACGTGACGTACAAGACAAGAAGTATCACGGGCGTGATAAGCGACGTGAAAAACATTCCCTTGTCCTTAAAAAACACTTTTATATTTCGTTTCGTCAACGCAAGAAAAGTTTTCATAACGCGCCTCCTTCGGGCTTTTTGCCCGTGACGGACAAAAACACGTCGTCCATTTTGCCCTTTGTTATTTCAAAATCGGTGAACAGCGCGGAGTTTTTAATAATTAAATCCCGTGCTTCTGCCGTGTCTTTCACGGACACCCTGAACGCGTCCCTGATTTTTTCGTACGGAAGCCCCAAAGCCTTGACTTTTTCTTCTTCGGCGTTATAAATCGTAACGAAGTCGCCCGTAAATTCGTTTTTGAGCGAAAGCGGCGTTCCTTCCGCCGCGATTTTCCCTTTGTCGAGTATCACGACGTTGTCGGCGTCCGCCGCCTCTTCCATATAATGCGTCGTGAGAAACACCGTCATATTCCGACTTTTACGAAGGTTTGTAACGACGTTCCAAAGGAGTTTGCGCGCTTCGGGGTCGAGCCCCGTCGTCGGTTCGTCCAGAATTAAGATTTTCGGATTGTGAATAAGTGCGCGCGCCACGTCGACTCTTCTTTTCTGTCCGCCCGAAAGTTTTTCAAACGTTCTCGGCAGCAACTCCTTGAAATCCAGCATTTCGGCAAGCGCGGCGATCCTTTCTTTTGCCTCTTTCCCCGTGATACCGTATAAACTCGCGCGGGACGTAAGGTTGTCTTTGACCGAAAGTTTCGCGTCAAGCGCGGACGTCTGATATACGACGCCGATTTCTTTCGTGATGTTTTTCATATCGTTATCGGCGTTCATACCGTCGATTATCACCTCGCCGCCGTCTTTTGAAAGGGTGCCGCACATTATGGATATCGTCGTTGATTTCCCCGCACCGTTCACGCCGAGAAACGCAAACAACTCCCCTTCCTTCACGACAAGCGACAAGTCGTCGACGGCGTGCACGTCCTGAAACGATTTGTCAAGGTTTTTGATTTCGATAATATTTTTCATTCTTTTTTATACAACTTGCCCTGCGTTTTTATGGTATGTCTTGTAAAAGGGAAAACCTTTTGCGGACTTCCCCAAATTATCTTTTAACGGCGGAATTTACTTTTGATCGCGGTCGAAAGCCTCGATTGCGGCAAGCGCAATATCAAGCCCCAGCGCAAACGTTTCGGGTATCATCTGGTCGGGCGTGTCGCGACGATTGTGATAATACGGCGCGTATTTCGGGTTTTGTCCGGCAACCGCCGCCGCCTTGAATCCGCCCCTTGAAAACGCCGCCGCGTCGGACGCGCCGAAAGGCACTACGCCGTGAGGCAACGGGTGATTTACGTCGGGATCTTTGCAAGCTTCGTCCAGAAGCGCAACGACTTCGGGGCTGTTTTTCACCATGCCTGTCATGTCGCGGTGATAAATCGTCATATAGTCGTAGTCGCGCATCGTGTCGAAAGCGATAACGTACGTTTCGACGTCCTTGTTTTCGCCTTTATGGCGTTTCGTGAATGCGGTTGCGCCGCGAAGCCCGGCTTCTTCACTGCCCGTAAGCAATGCGCAGACTTCGGTGTTTTCATACCTGATTCCGCTTTCTTTCAGGCATTTGAGCGCGGACACTGCGACGAATACGCCCGTAAGGTTGTCGTTTGCGCCGGGGGATAATACCTTAAAGTTGCAAACGAAGAAAAGTCCTATGTACGCAACGACGGTGCATGCGGCGAAAATCACACTCCAAAGCGGGGTAACGCCTTTTGCTATATTGATTGAAAAAATGACGATCGACGCGAGCGCGCACAGCAAATCGACTGCAAGTACGCCGACCATGACTTCCTGTCTTATCTTCATAAGCGTCCATTCGTACGCGCTGTCGGTGTGTCCGTTGATGATGATACGGCGTTTTACGTCGCCCGTCGGTTTATATTTCGCATATACGTTGCACGACGTCGTTTCCGGCAAAAATTTGTCGATGAACGGCACGTAGAACAAGAATTCCAGCACGACGATGACAATGGACAAAACCGCAAGCACCAGCGAAATTATCCTTACCGCAAGCGTGAGCGCGGGATTGCCGACAAGCGTCAGCAACTGCAAAAGCGCGCCGATAATCAAAAATACGCCGATGATTTTCGTGAATCCGACAAGCGCGTGTCGCGACACTTTGAAATCTTCGATTGCGCTTTCGTCCGCCCAGCCGTTGGTGTCGATCTGGTTTTTGATCCATTCTTGGGCTTCCCGTTCTTTCGGCATGCCCGATTCGCGCGGGCCGATGTTGGTGCAGATGTCCGTGATTGCGTTCATGCTGTAATCGACGGCGTTTTTCCGTATCTCTTTCGATACTTTCATGACAATTCTCCTTTTTTTAGGACAGTTTTGTCCGTTATCCCTTTTTATTCGTTAATAAGCGACAGCACGTCGCTTGCAACCTGATTTAATCCCGTGTTTTCTTTCAGGATGTTCAGCCCTTTGAGTGCGCGAATGGCCGCGTCGATATCGTCGGGGAAAATGCTGTCCGAAAACACTTTTATGTCCTTGATTACGCCGCCCGACAACGTGAAACTCACGTCGGCGTATCCCCAGGAAAACCTTTTGTACTTATGACTTTGAAGTTTCACGTCCTTTCCGTACAGCCATAAATCGTCGGAATTTTTTTTGTAAAATTCGTCGGTTTTCTTTTCGTCCACGGCGGAATTTTCCAAAATCCGCCCGTATTTTTCGGTCAAAACGTCTTTTATCGCCTGCTTTACGGCATCGACGTCGATACTTTCGTCAAGGTCGTTAAGATTTACAACGCGCGACTTCACGCTCGCAACGCCCTTGCCTTCCAGCTTGTCGGGGTTCACGTTCAGAAAGTCGCTCATTTTCGACGTGTCGGCGGATATTAAAATCGTGCCGTGATGCAACGCCGCCGTCTGTGTTTTGAGATATGCGTTGCCCGAAAACTTTCGCACGTCGATGACGATGTCGTTTCGTCCGTTGACTTCCGCAAAAAGCCCGAGTTTTTTCATCGCGCGGATAATAATATCGTTGTTTTCGTTCACGTCGTAATCCAAAAGACTTGTTATGAACGAGAAATTAAGATTACCTTTGTCGTGAAAAACCGCGCCGCCGCCCGTCGGACGCCGCGCAAGGAAACCGCCTGCGTCGTGGAGTTTTTTAATATTCACGTCAAGGTATGCGTTCTGATGTCTTCCGATGACGACCGTGTTGTCGTTGCGCCAAAGATAAACGATAAGTTCGCCGTCTTTCGCCGCGTCCATAAGCGCGCTTTCAACCGCAAGATTGTAATGCGGATTAAACCCGCTTGTTTCAATATATCTTACTTTATCGTACGTTTTTGCCATATAAACAAGTTATTTTGCGATATTATTTAATTTCAAACAAACCTTCGCGCACGACTTCGCAAATGGTCGGATGCGGGAAAACGAGTTTTTTCGCGCGGTCGATATCCACTTTCATATCAATAAGGTTCGACACCGCCACGATATACTCGGACGCATAATTTCCGACGACGCTCGCGCCGATAAGCACGTTGTTGTCTTTGTCGTAAACAAGTTTCAGAATACCGGTGTAATCGGTGTTTTCCGCGATATATCTGCCCGAATACATTAAGGACAGCTGCACCTCGTCGGCGTTTATTCCCTTTTCGAGTGCGGCGTTAAGCGTGTATCCCGCCGAGGCGACTTCGGGAGTCGTGTATATAACCGACGGTATGGAGTCGTAATTCATTTCGTCGGGAACGTTAAGCATATTGTTTACGGCGACTTCGCCTTCTCTGTACGCCGTGTGTGCAAGCATCGACTTTCCGTTGACGTCGCCCGCGGCATAGACGTTTTCGACGTTGGTTTTAAGACGGCTGTCGGTAACGATTGCGCCGCGCTCGGTTTCAACGCCGATGTTTTCAAGCCCGAATCCCGTTACGTTTGCGCGACGACCGACCGACAACAAAATTTTGTCGGCAATTATTTCTTCTTCGCCGTTTTCGGTCTCGACGACCGCGCTGTTTTCGGTAATCTCTTTGACCTTTGAAGAAAGACGGAATTTTACGCCTTTCTTTTCAAGCGCTTTTTGCAAAACCGCGCTTACTTTTTCGTCGGTTGCGCCCGCGATCTTCCCAAGCATTTCAATAACGACGACGTCGCTTCCGACCGACGAATAATAATCCGCCATTTCAAGTCCGATTACGCCGCCGCCCATAATAAGCAGGGTTTTCGGGATTTCGACAAGGTTCAACGCCTCGCGGTTGGTTATCGCAAGCCCGCTTTCAATGGCTTTGTCAACGCCCCGGATTTTCGGGATAAACGCACTGCTTCCCGTTGCGATAAGTAAAAATTTTGAGTTGTATTCGACGTTTTCGGATTGTACGACGACGCCGTTTTCGTCGCGACTAAGTATTTTCGCTTCCGACTTTACGACGGTAACTCCCGCGCCCTTCAATTTTGCGCGTACTCCCGTTACAAGACGTTTCACGACCTTGTTTTTTCGGTCTATGACGGCTTCTTGCGATACTTCGCCGTCGCCCGAAAACTTCACGCCGTAATTTTCGCCGTGCTTAAAATAATTCAGGACTTTCGCGCTGTTCAATAAAGTTTTGCTGGGAACGCAGCCTTCGTTCAGGCAAACTCCGCCGAGTTCGTTTTTCTCAAACAATACGACGGACAATCCTTTTGACGCGGCATATGCCGCGGCATTGTATCCGGCAGGACCTCCGCCGAGTACCGTCAAATCAAAATTTTCCATAATCCCTCATAATTTTCGTAATATATCCATTGTACGGGATAAGCGACGAAAAGTCAATTTATTGACTTTACGAAAAAATTTCCTTTGCTGTCATATTGACTGTCATTTTGACTTTTATTGAAAATTTTGCGCTTGACAACCGCCTTTTTTGGATATATCCTTATATTTATGAAAACAGCAGCGATAATACTGAACACTCCCGACGAAATCGGGGAAATTTCAGAGTCCGACGTTATTTGCGCCGACAACGGATTAAGCCGTATTCACGTTACCCCCGTTGCGGTCGTGGGCGACCTGGACAGCCTTGAAAACCGCAAGGACGGTTTGAACTACGTCGTCTTCCCAAAGGAAAAGGACGAAACCGACGGGCAGCTTGCCCTTCTTTACGCAAAACAAGCGGGTTACGACGCCGTTACGATTTACGGCGCAACAGGCGGTGACATAGGTCAGATTCTCGGCAATATCGGGCTTTTGAAATATGCAAAGGACATAAAAATCGACGCCCGTATTTCGGGCGTCGGATTCGATATTAAACTTCTTGAAGGAAAGGTTTCCGACACGGCTTTTGAAGGCCAGAAAATTTCGCTGTTTCCGTTTTTCGGGGACGCATTGGTCACAAACAGCCGCGGGCTTTATTATCCGCTTGAAAACCTTCTTCTTTCCGCAGGCACAAACCGCGGGCTTTCCAACGTTGCGACGGCAAACGAAATCTCGTTCACCGTCGAAAGAGGAATTTTGATTATGATAAAATACTATTAAGCGGCTTTGCCGTCCGCGTTTTCGGCGGACGCGTCGCTACTGCGGGCTTTCCAACGTTGCGACGGCAAACGAAATCTCGTTCACCGTCGAAAGCGGAATTTTGATTATGATAAAATACTATTAAGCGACGCTATTAGTATCGTCGGCGTTTGCAACGCTTTCTTCATCGGCGGTTTCTTCCGTCGATTTTTCGTTTACAAGGCGTACGAAACTCTTACTGCTGAACAGCAACAGCGCAACGACGATAACGATTGCGACGTCTGCGAACGTGAACGTGTTGTACAAGAATCCCCACGCTGCCGCAGAATATCCCGAGGGAGCGTAAGACGCGAATGCGAAAATGCCCGAGAACACGTGCGAGAAATATCTCAGCGTTCCCGCAAGGATTGCGCCGACCGTAAATGCGACAGCGGGCTTTTTAATGATGTTGAGTTCCTTGAAAATTCCCGCAAGTCCCGTCATTGCAAAAGCGATCGGGTAATCCAGGAAGAACTGCGCGGGGTGGATAATCCACGGATCCTGTATTGCCTGCAACACGCCGTAAATCGCACCCACGATAATACCTTTCCTTATGCCGAACATATACGAAAACAGCATAAGCGGAAGCATCGACGCAAGGGTTACCGAGCCGCCCTGCGGCATCTCGAAAAACTTTACGTAAGAAAGCGCGAAAGAAAGCGCGACGGAAATTGCGGCATAAGCCATCTCACGCGTGGTGAACGGACCGTTGCGTTTCGAGAAAACGGTTGCGGCGACGACAAGGATAAGAACAAGCACGATTGCACTGATATAAAGCCCTGCCTGTGACACATCTTTGTAACCTCCGCCGACCTTTTTGAAGTGCACCGCCAAAAACGCAATGCTCACAATCACGGGGATTAAAATCAAAAACAGCGCGATAAACTTAAACTTACGCATAAACTCGGGTTTTACCGTGTTTATTACGTAGCCAGCCGCGACCAGCGCGAACGCCACGATAACAATGCTCATTATCGGCCAGAAAACTTCTTTTACAAAGGTGCCGCCCTGAACGTCGTTGCTGATTTTTAAGGTAAGCATAGTAACTACGAAAGTCGTCGCTACGCCGAAAACGAAATACTTCACACTTTTCATAAACGGTTGAAGTTTTTCGGGCTTCGCTTTCTTCAAAAAGATTGCGGCGATTACAACAAGCGCGACAAGCACGATTGCAAAGTAAAAAGCCAAAACGCTCAACTGCTTCACTGCGTTAAGCGAAGTAAACGGCTCTTTCAGAATTGATGTGAATTCCATATTCGCTCCTTTGCCGGGAGGAACTTTTCTCGTTAGAATAAAAAATCCCAAAGCGATTACTTTGAGAACGAGTGGATTGGCTTCCTTTCGTGAGTTCTAACTCAATCAAGTTCAGAGGGTGTAATCTCAGGCGCGACGCGCCACCCCTAGCAATTAAATGTGATATATAAATCTTACAATCAAATTAAAATACTGTCAAGGGTTTTGAAAACGATTTGCAAATATTCAAACATTATTGTATAATCGTTCAGAGGTGGATTATGAAAGTTGCAGTTATTACGGGCGCGTCCCAAGGAATCGGGAACGCCATTGCAAAAAAATTCTCGGAAAACGGATACCGCGTATTCAATTTGTCCAGAACGCCGGCAGAAGGCATCGAAAGCATAAAAACCGACGTGTCCGACCGTGAAAACGTGTTTGACTCGATCGGCGAAGTCGTAAAACGCGCGGGGCGTATCGACGTCCTTGTCAACAACGCGGGTTTCGGCATTTCGGGCGCGGTCGAAGATACCGACGAAAGCGCGGTGCGAAAGATTTTTGACGTCAATTACTTCGGCACGCTGTTCGCGACGCAGGCGGTTATCCCCGTTATGCGCGAAAACGGCGGCGGCACGATAATCAATATGTCCAGCGCGGGCGCGCCTTTGTCGCTGCCCTTTCAGTCGTTTTATTCCTGCACGAAATCGGCGGTGTCGTCGCTTTCCGAGGCACTCCGTATCGAACTTAAACCGTTCAATATAAAAGTTTCGACAATACTTCCCGGCGACGTCAAAACGGAATTTACCGCCCGCCGCGAAAAGAACAAAAGCAACAGCGTTTATTACGGCGAAAGAATCGACAAATCGGTTGAAAAGATGGAACGCGACGAACAAAACGGAATGTCGCCGTCGGTCATCGCGAAAATCGCCCTGAAAATCGCAAAATCGAAAAATCCGCCCGTGTACGTCGTGGGCGGCGCGTCGTATAAACTGCTTGTCTGGCTTTCAAAAATCTTGCCGAAACGTCTTGTCGTATGGGCAATCGGAAAACTTTACGGATAAAATATATAATAAACAAAAACTGCAACGCGCGTTGCAGTTTTTTCATTTTTCAAAATTTACTTTTCGCTTAGTCCTTCTTTTTCTTTTTGGCGTAGCTTTTCACCGCATACGCGACGTTTGTCATATGGTCGGCGACACGCTCCGCGTTGGACGAAAGACTCAGATAAATCGCGCCGACTTCGGGCGTACATTCGCCCTTGTTCATACGCTCGATATGATGTTCGCCCATTTCTTCTTTTTGTCTGTCGACGCTTTCTTCGTACTCGTTCACCTTGTCGATATAATCAAGGGTGTCTTCCTTATACGTCTTCATTACCTCGTCGTAAAGATTTGTAATCGTCGCTTTAAGCGTCTGGATTTCGGAAATTGCCTTCGGCGAGAACGTGAGTTTGTCCGCCTCCATCTTTTCGGCGTATTCCGAGATATTTTCGGCGTAGTCGCCGATACGCTCGATATCGCTTACGGTGTGATACGACGTACTGATTAAGAGTTTGTCGTCTTCCGAAAGGTCAACCTGCGAAAGTTTCACAAGATATTTCGTGATTTCACGGTTAAGGAAATTCAGACATTTTTCGTTTTTGGCGATTTCGTCGATGACGTCGGACACTTTGCCGATCATAACCGCGTCCATACATTTGTCGAAGTTTGATTTTGCGATTTCCGCCATATTTTCGATTTCGTTTTTAAGCTGCGCGACCGCAACCGGGGGCGTTCTCAACAAGCGTTCTTCCAAAAAATACAGGTGCGGCTCGTCGTTTTTGTCGTCCGTTTTCCTTTCGGGAACGATTTTTGAAACGAACTTCACAAGCAGGTTCATAAACGGCAACAGTATTACGGTGGTGGTTACGTTGAAGAAAGTGTGCAAAAGCGCGATTCTCATCGCAGGTCTTTTAATCGGCATAAACATCTTCGTAAACACGCCGGAAATGCTCACAAGCCCAAATATCGTCACGCCGATCACGTTAAACATAAGGTGGATTATAGCGGTGCGACGCGCGTTCGTACTTGTGCCGACCGACGCGATAAGCGACGTAATACACGTTCCGATATTGCTTCCCAAAATTATGTACAGCCCTTGATCAAACGACAAAAGCCCCGCAACCGACATCGTAACGACGATACCGCTGACCGCCGACGACGACTGGATAAGCGCGGTGAACAAAATACCGAACAATAACAGCAACGCAGGGTTTGAAACCTTTGTAAGGAACGCGCTGATTTTGTCCGATTTTGAGAAAACATCCATGGAGCTTGTCATGACCGAAAGCCCGACGAATATCATACCAAGCCCGGTGATAATGCCGCCGATTTTTTTGACCTTATCCTTTTTGGTCAGCATTATCATCAATGCGCCGACGCCCGCAAAAGCCGCAAAAATTACCGTAAGGTTGACATTTGCAAACCCGTCCGCGCCAAGCGCAACGATAAGCGCGGTCGACGTCGTTCCGATATTTGCACCGAAAACAATCGACGTGGCTTGCGTCAGAGTCATCAGCCCGCTGTTGACGAAACCTATCGCCATAACCGTGACCGCCGCGGAACTTTGTACGACCGCCGTCGTCACCGTTCCTATACCCACTCCGATAAGCTTCTTGTTCGATATTTTGGCAAACATTCGCTTGATTTCGTTACCGGCAACCATTTCAAGGCTGTCGCCCATCAACTTCATTCCGTAAAGGAAGACGCCGATACCGCCAAGCAGGGACAAAAACGCATAAAATATGTCAAGCCAATTCATTTCAATTTCGGTTGGACAAAATTTGCCCGATTCTCTCCATTATAATAAGTTACTTTCTATATTATATATAATATGTTGATTTATGTAAAATAGATTAGGTCGTTTTCAACCATAAAATTTTGCGATTCAAAAAAAATTTTTGCGGTTTTCATTCACGTTATGCGACAGTTTTATCAATCATGACAAAATGTTTCTATCGCACGGCTTTCATTAAAAAATATATTATAAACACCGCGATAAATTATTTTTTCGACTTTTTGTTTTGTTGCTCATTTCGTTTGACATATTTCGCCTTATTCAATATAATAATTGAGCATTGACAAAAACGCTGCTGTGGCTCAGGAGGTAGAGCACATCCTTGGTAAGGATGAGGTCACCAGTTCAAGTCTGGTCAGCAGCTCCACTAAAAAACACACCGCTTCGGGTGTGTTTTTTTATTGTGTGCAAAGTTTTTGCACACAATTGCACAATTTCTTTGAAATTGTGCGTGGAGCCTGTCGTCTGCGCTCGGCGATCGCGAATACTTCGTGCTCTCATCGCCTTCTCTTGCCAGCAGCAGCTCATTTAATATCGTTTATTCACGACGAAAACGTCGTGTTTTTTTAATGCATTTTTAACGCATTTGCGCGATTTATTCTTTAATCGCGCGTGGAGCCTGTCGTCTGCGCTCGGCGATCGCGAATACTTCGTGCTCTCATCGCCTTCTCTTGCCAGCAGCAGCTC
>ENA-OPBD01001534-OPBD01001534.1-human-gut-metagenome-genome-assembly--contig:-NODE-1534-length-10511-cov-2.995983_pt1 | contig 10511 bp, 5 predicted proteins | sample MGYA00241062_ERZ501440 | MGnify/ENA primary metagenome ERZ501440 (study PRJEB25962, sample SAMEA2042628) | human gut metagenome | biome: human gut; feature: human-associated habitat; material: faeces...
GCTGAGCGATCCTCTTCAGCAATTCGATTTTCTTTTATATTTCCGTCATGATGCACCTCGTTCATTGGTCTGTCATAACCATTTTGATATGCCAAATTCTTCTGCTTCAGATAATTTCGCAGAATTTCTGCATGCTTTCCCAGGATATTATTGCTTTGTTGGCAGTCAACCCAGCCGCCCCGGCACATCAGGCATCCATCATGCGCCGGACTTTGATTTGGACGAAAGTGTTCTTCCTCGGATCTCTTTCATTTTTTTGGAAACGGCAAAACGGCTGGAAAATATGTAATCGGTTGAATATTACACACATGCTACCGATAGGATTTCTACGCTGAGAGGATTGTTTGTCGTGTCCAACACTAAAGCATCCGCAAGCGCGGCAGCAGCTATCTCATCGTGGTCTCCATGGGCTATGACTACAACGGCAAACGCATCAAGTCCCAGCAGAAAACCGTCCACCCACCGGAGGAGCTGACGCCCAGGCAGGTCGAAAAGTGGCTCAACGAGCAGGCCGTCCTCTTTGAGCGTGACTGCCGTCACACGCCGCAGCCCGTCCAGCAGCTCACGCTGGCAAAATACATCGACCTGTGGCTGACGAACATCGCGCCCGGCAAGCTGGCGAAGTCCACCATCCGCCGCGACCGGCAGGACATCGAGCGTATTCTCCCGGCGCTGGGTCACTACAAGCTCACAGAACTGCGGCCGGAGCACTTCCGGAATTTCTACACAGAACTGCAAAAAGTCATTCGTCCCGACACAAAAAAGCCACTCTCCGAGTACACCATTGAGGGCGTGCACGCTACGCTGTGCAGCATCCTCTCTGATGCCGTGGAGGGTGGCTTTCTTTCGCATAATCCGGCTTGGCGCACCTATCGTTACGCCGGGCGCAAGTGCGAAAAGAAGATCGCGGACGAGGAAACGGCGCAGAGGATCATTGCCGCGCTGGAGGGCGAGAGCATCAAGTACGAAACCTACTTCAAGCTCATCATCGCCACGGGAATGCGGCGGGGTGAGTGCTGCGGACTGAAGTGGTACGACATTGATTGGGAGCAGCGTTCCATCCACATCTGCCGCAACGCGGTCAAGGTGACGGACGAGGAGATCTTCGTAAAAGAACCCAAGACCCGCGCAGGTGACCGCTATGTGTACTTCTCAGCCGAGATGGAAAGTCTCCTGTGGGAGTACCGGCAGGAATGTGCATACATCACCGAAACCTATGACCAGCGGCAGCTGACCGCTGATGACTTCCTGTTCCGCCGTCAAGGAGCGCAGCTCCCCATGACGCCCACCACCTTCACCTACCGCTTCAAGCTGATCCTCAAGAAGAACTGCTTGCCGCAGGAGCTGAACGTCCATTCCCTCCGGCACACCGCCGCCAGTCTGATGATCGCGGGCGGCACGGATGTGGCCACGGTAGCGGGCATCCTCGGCCACAGCCAGCCCTCCACCACGCTGGATATTTACACCCACGCCTTCGACAAGAACAAAAAGGCCGCCAGCGCGGGATTGCAGGAAATCCTGGGGATTTGAATCACACATCCGCACACATATATCGAAGCTCACAAAACTGCATGGTTGAGATTGTTACATCTTTATGCTATAATTGATAAAATACCACACATTACAACTCCCATTCGTGCTTTGATTAATGTGTAAGGTGGGTGGATATTATGCGCATGAGCGAAGCAGAGTTTCTGAACCGATTGAACAAGGCATTCCCGGAGAAGGTGATATTTGCTGAACAAGCTCGCCTTAGCGTATATTTGTCGTTGTTTGTGGAAATCCGCAGATACGCAAGAGGCACTGGCGTATCATCTGTTCAATGGCTTACTGATAGAGGCTTTATCTGGAAAGAAACAGGGTATGTCGAACCCGATATGCACAACGTAGATAAATGCGGACCGTCTCCCGATTATACAGCTTTTGAACTGGCCGACTATGTGTTTCGAGCCTATCCGTTAGCCGGAGAGTACCAGTTGACCGATGCGGAAGACGCACTGCTCTATCAATCCGCAAGCGAAACCGTCAAGAAAGTGTTGATAGATGGAGGACGCACTTCCGTAAGAGAGGACGCTGTACTCGTACTTGAAACAATAAACCTGTTGAAGGGTTGGTCCTCAGAATTAGCAGATGAGGAGACTTCCGGGTCTCTTTGGAATTATATTTTCCTTCAATACGGATTTAATCCGGAAAATTCTGAGGCCGCAGCCAATAGATTATATAATTATTTCAGAGGTGCAATCAAAGGTACACTGGCACACTACAAGCGTTTTTTCGCACCTGAGGGAACGCAGCGATATTACACCTCTCTGCTGCTCCATGCTCTGGCACCAAAGCAAAGCATAGAATCTCTCTACTCCATTCTATTTGATTTTTATGTGAAAAACTTAGATTTCCAATATGTAACGGAGGATATCAGCTACAAAGTATTTACGAAAGGCATGCGTGCGCGTTGGGATTCCCGCGTTGCCAAGAATGATGAACTGCAATTAAGGGCAGATGCCATATTTTCCGGTTTGCAGACATTGTTTAAGGAACGTCCCGGATATATGGCAGTTCTCTGTGACTCCATCGTAAAAAAGATGGACGCGATTCTCCGGAATGAAAACACCGACCTAATTGATCCCGACCGAAATTATTGGGATACTATCCTCGTCGAATGGTATCAAAGGAAAAGCAGCACCGAACGGGTACAGGCACAGGGGGAACAACGGCAGCGGAAAACAGAATATGTTGCAACAACGCCAGACCGCATCTATGCTCAATATACGATGGAGCATTCCTCCGTTGGCATAGCAATACCTAAAATCCGCTTGTCTAAGGTGGCGCAGCAACGTCCTGTAATTAAAATCCACCAAAGTGAAATTTGTATCTATAACGCCGAACTTTCGGTCACTGGGGATGAATTGTGCTTAACAACAAGAAGTCTCTTCATTCCGTTTGAAGAAATGTCGTATGATTTTTCAAACACACCGGCTATACGGGTAGAGATCCACTATGACGGAGAGCTTCTCTATAATTCGGCTGAAAAGCTATATCGCCAATATATCTTGTTGGATGCATCGGGGGCTGAAAGAACTCCCCACTGTGGAACAATTTACTTGTTTGCCAGCAACTTGCAGGAAGTAACCTTTCCCGATGATACAGACGGAATATATAGCTACCCATATCCGGGGCAACTGTATCGCATAAATTTGGACGAGGTGTCATCAGCTGCCATTGATGGCCGAGAGATCTTCGTATGCGCATCGACTGCGGCACAGTTCCGCCATCATACCTCCCTGCGTAAAGCGGTCTCTGCCCAAGTAATCCATCAGGGTGTATCCTTCGATATTTTTCCTGCCCCCTTCCAGCTTTTTATCGTTCTCCCCGAGGGAGAAAAAAGCATACGATACCAATTCTCCATCGACGGAGTGCGTCACAATGCAGATGCTTTCTGTGATGGCGGAAATGAATTGGAAATTCCATCAGAAAATGATGGCCTTTGCCACTGTGTCCGTATAATCGACCTTGCTACTGACTTGGTAAAATATGAATTCAATTACATAGTTCTTGCAGATTTCAATGTTACTTTAAACGCACCCATCTACTATGCAGACGAATCACAAGCAACTGCCAATATCTCCTTTGCCGCCAAGCAGTTTCATTATTCCCTGGTCTTAGAAGATACCTCTGACAGTATAATCGTCCCCGTTTCCGGAATGACTTGGCAGCTTGAACTGTACATCCCTTTGGTTCACTGCGCGTTGATGGGGCATAATGCATTCAAGATTCCGGGTATGATTTGGCACAAATCCATTCTGCACGACGAATTCGTAAAGCTGGAGTTGCCGGAGGGATGGAGTGGACAGCTCATGCTTGGTATAAGCCCTGTTCCAGAGGTGAGTCCTTCCTATTTCGAACTTGGCAATACGCTCCGTGCGATAGCGGCGCCGCAGGCAGAGTATGATCTGTGGATTTCTCTGGAGAATATAGCAGGAAATCATATAAACCGAAAAATTACCACCATCGCCTGTAAGCCCACCTTTGCTACTCCGCCAATCGAAGTAATTGACAGCACCCTGCACTGGCAACCGGAGGGCAACTATGTTGGCGATCCCGAAAGCACCTTTCAAGTCGAAGTCCAACGCCCCGGCGGAAGTATCGACACTTATGCGACATCAACAGAAAGCACCGCCCTTGCCAACACCAGTTCCTACGCCTTGGGAAACTATTCTTATCAAGTTTTCCTAAAAAAGAAAAGCCTGTTTTCCGGCGGAATGAATGAACTTATTTTCAAGGGTTCATATTGCGTTGGAAATCCACTCGAATGGCTTTATGACGGGAAAGAGCTTATTATAGGAGATGCGCTCTACTGGGATTTTGAGACAGAGACCCTGAAAGCGTTGCTTATGAAGTACGGATGCGGAATCCTGACAAATTTGGACTACCAAGGGACAACTGTCGCATCTGGTGAAACAATGCCCGCACCGTGCTATTCGGCAACGCTATCCTTTATTAGCAGTACAGGGCGACGCATCCCGTTTAACTCCAAGCCGTCAAATGACTTTGAATTGGTCAACCCTGTTAAGGTTTGGATTGTCAACGAACACTTGCTGATCCTACGGTGTACAACGGAGGATGCAGTATATGTTGATAAGGATTTTTCCACAATAGTCAACCGTAATCCGGCCACTTATATGAGCAAAGCTGAACAGCATCATCGATTAAAGACACCCGACTATTTCAAGTACAGCATTAGAGAGGGCTACCAATATGTTTGATCCCATCAAGGCTTCTAAGGAAATCAAAGATAGCTATATTGATTATATCACGACCACTTTTGATATGGCTGACACCGACTATGAGCGAGAATTTCGGAAAGAGTTGCAAACGGACGGTATGGTAGCCAGCGGGCCCTTTCTTGATATTGGCGGCTCCTATGAAACAGGGCATACATTGCGAGAATTGATCCAAGCGCAAAAAGCAAGTATCTTGTTTGAAAACCTGGAGCCTGTTGCAGAAAAAGAGCGTGAGCTAAAGCTGGACAGACCTCTTTATCAGCATCAGGAAACTGCCATGCTGAAAGCGGACAAAGGGGAAAATCTGGTCGTTACGACAGGAACAGGTTCTGGTAAAACGGAGAGTTTTTTGCTGCCCATCATCAATCATCTATTACGGGAGCAGGAAGCCGGAACTCTTTCCGCCGGTGTCCGCGCAATCATCATTTACCCGATGAACGCGCTGGCCAATGACCAGATGAAGCGTATGCGCGCTCTTTTCAAGAATTACCCTCAGATATGCTACGGTGTTTACAATGGCAATACCGAGCATACACAGTCTAAGGCGCTGGCAGAGTACCACCGCACCTACCACGATGAAGTTGGGGAGCCGATAGACCCTGCTCCCAATGAAATCATCTCCCGTGAGGTCATGCAGGAACGGCCTCCCCATATTCTTATAACCAACTATTCCATGCTGGAATACATGATGCTGCGGCCAAAGGATGACGCGGTATTTTCCGGTGCCAAGTTAAAATTTATTGTTTTAGACGAAGCACACATCTACAAAGGTGCAACAGGCATGGAGACCTCCCTGCTGATGCGCCGACTCCGGGCGAGGATCAGCGAACCCGATAGTGTTCAATACATTCTGACAAGTGCAACACTTGGTGGGCCTGATGCAGATGGTGATATCCTGAGCTTTGCTGAAAAGCTATGTGGTGTTGCATTCCAACGATCTGGAATTATTCGTTCCACAGAAAAGCGCCCTGCCATAGAAGATTTTTTGGACTTTGCACCAGCACTTTTTGAGGAACTGCAAAGAAGTCCTGATATTTCCTCCGTGTTAGCCCGCTATCACGCTGACTTCGCTCCGGTAGGGAGCGAGGGCGAAAAGCTCTATGCGCTTTTCTTGCATTCCCGGCTGTTTGCTTTGCTTCGGAAGGTCGCACACCAGCCAATTACGGTCGCACAGCTACGTCAGGCCCTGTCCGAAATATGCCCTATGACAAATGAACAGGTCATATCCTTCATTGCAGTCTGTGCTCGCGCCGAAAAAGATGGCGCAAATCTGATCAAACCCCGCTATCACTTTTTTGTGCGAGCCTTAGAGGGGGCATATATCACACTCGCTTCTCCGAAGCACCTGTTTTTACATCGGAAGCACTCGTTTACAAGCGAAAACAACAAAATCGATGCCGCGGTATTCGAGGCCGCTGTCTGCACAGATTGTGGAAGAATGGCTATTGTCGGCAGAGAAGAAGGCGGAGCTTTACACCCATCAGCGCGGAAGGGGCTGGACGACCCTTCCGACTTCTACTACCTTAAGGACAGCGCAGAAGATGTACTGATTGACGAGGAAGATTGTGCAGATGACGCCACAAACGATTTTGTCATTTGCTCGGTTTGCAGGGCTATCTCTACGGAAGCAGACACAAAATTTAAGCCACTATGTGAACACAGCGAATCCAACTATCGCAAGCTTCGCAAAATAGAACAACACGAAAACCATGTTGCCAGATGCCCTGCCTGCGGCTTTGGTTCGTTCCGCCGCTTCTATTTGGGAAGCGAAGCAGCCACCGCTGTATTGGGAACCGAGCTTTTCGAGCAACTTCCCAACGAGGAAGTCACCATAACATCAGCACTAAAGGAAAATCAAAATTCTGGTCGGCGCAGCATCTTCGCTGGCACAGCGCAACCACAGCAAATACGTAAAAAGCTGATGCGGCAGTTTCTTTGCTTCTCTGACAGCCGAAGTGAAGCGGCGTTTTTCGCCTCCTACATGGAGCGTTCCTATGATGAATTTTTGCGTAGACGAGGTATTTGGCACATTGCGGAGAAATATCGCAATAGCGGCATAGAAAAAGTAAGCGTATTTCAATTCGTCGATGAACTCAGCCGCTATTTTGAAAACAACAGATCTTTTGCCGAGTGGGATGCTGGCGAAAATCAAGATGTGGGTAAGTTATCTGCTGCGAGCCGCAGTAATGCGTGGGTGGCGATTCTGAATGAAATGTTCAATGCCCGCCGCGGCACCAGCCTTGTGTCAATGGGTGTACTTTCTTTTGCATACAGGCGAAACGCTCAGGTAGCTACGGCGTTTCAGGGCGACCCGTATAACCTCTCATCACAGGACGCCATTGCCCTGCTCGAACTTCTGACACAGGACGCAGTATTCTCCGGTGCCATCGATGCAGGAAAGGAGTATACGCTGACAGCCGCTGAACGCGAGTATATTTTCTTTACGCCCTCGGCGAAGAAGTTGGTATTGCTGCGTACAGGAGGCTCCGCAAAGCAAAGCTGGATCTCCGGGTGGCGTGGTCGAAAGCGTCCCAACGGGAATTATTATCCCAACAGTCGACTCGTGCGGCTGACGCGGGCATTGGGTATTTCCGATGATGAAGCGGACGCCATTTTGGAAGATTATTGGACTAATGTGTTCAAAGCGGAAACGGAGGAATTTGTACTCGATGCGAACGATTTTGATATTTGCATCGGCGGAACGGAGGGCGCGAAATTTTACCGTTGCAAGAAATGTGGTCGGGTCACACCGTATAACGTAAAAAAACAATGTGCTTCCGTAAAATGCGCAGGAATGTTGGAACCCTGTGATCCTCTAAAGGATTCTGCCATGAACCACTACGCCCGTCTTTATAGCAGCAGTCACTCTGAACCGTTATATATCAAGGAGCATACGGCGCAACTTGCAAAGGATCAGCAAACACGGTATCAAGAAGCCTTCGTACAAAAGAAGATCAATGCGCTCAGCTGCTCTACGACTTTCGAAATGGGTGTTGATGTGGGCAGTCTGGAAACCGTGTATATGCGTGATGTCCCGCCCAGCCCATCCAATTATGTGCAGAGGGCAGGCCGTGCCGGTCGAGCAAAGCATTCTGCGGCATTTGTTATGACCTATGCGAAATTATCCTCTCACGACTTTACATATTATCACTGAGTAACGCTTCTACCGATGCTGCAATTATCTCTTTGCTATTCTCATCTAAGACAACCAAGTTCAGTAATAGTACTATATTGGAAAGCGCAGAAAACGACGATTGCAATAATCCATAAGTCTTTGCAGTCACAATAGAATGACAAAGATTCTTAAAGCACTCTGCAAGGAATGTAACTTCCTGTACGCCCGTATTCAATTGTTTTACATTATATGACCTTACAAGCGCACTCAAATCTTTTGTCGAAATAAACTTTGCCATAATATCCAGATCAATGTATTCTACGGCATACTTTTCGTTTGCAAATTCCATATCTCCAAAAAGAGTAGTTTTTTGGGCCGCATCACTATTTGCGCATATTATGGCTTCGATATATGGTTTGAAAAAATCTTTTAAATCTCTAAAGCCTTGATACAGAATGTGGTTGTTATAGTAAAAAAAGTATTGTGTTATAGCAAGCCGTTTTATTTCATAAAGCCTTGCACACGATGTTCCACCAAAATGAATGGTATTTCTGTCCCCAACATCTTTCTTTAGCTTTTCTAAGGCTTCGTACATCGAAAGTCTCTTTTTAGTATTACCACTATAAATGTCAAGATATCCAGAGAACACCTCTCTTTCCTTGCTTGCAGCGATATTTTGAACAAATTGTTTGACTTTGGCAGAATCAAAGCCCCCAAAGTATGTCTGGATTGCCTCAAGTACAGCGGAATTATGCAGATAAGCAACTTTCTGGTCTATAGGGAACCCAGAGCAATCTATTTCTTCGTGGAATTTTAATATTTCACTAAAACCATCCACAATGCTTTTGTAAAAAAGCATTTCATTTGCTTCTAAATCTATATGCTCGCTGTTGAGCAATGCTTTGATCTCATCATATTTATTCAGAATATAGAGATTAAAAATTTCACTTTTCAGCAAAGCGTTATCAGACAGCTCTCCTATACGAAAGCGCATGACTTTATGCTCGTGAATGCACTGTATGGATACGATTCCAGCATTTAGAAAAAGTTGTCTTAAATCAGTTGCACCTTCGTCCCCAGACTCCATAAATGCTATTAATCTTGCATAATCGTTTTCAGAAAAAAGACGTAATTCCCGGTCCGTAACCTCATATCTTTTCACATAAAGCAGCTTTAGAATTTGCTCATAGCTGACAAAGCTGAAACGAGACATAAATTTTACGGCATTTTCTATTGTAGATAAATTCTCCTCTAATGCAGGATTGGCAATCACACGCAGAAAACTATATAGACGCTTTCCAATTTCATTGGATAGATCCGCTGGGATCTCCTGAATCAGCGGCATGGAGTTAATATTGATTACTTCGATATTATTGCTACTAAAATAAGAAAGCTGAGTATCATCAACAATCTCCTGATCCAGAATCAGGTAGCCAACTCTTCTGTCCACATCAAATGCTCCGTTTTGTGAACGCATATAGTTTAGCCAACTGAGAATAAGCTTGATGTTATAATCATTTAACGAATATCCCAAAAACAACACAATATGGTCCGTCAGCAACGATTTGATGAAGAGTTCAATTAATACGTGTTTTTGCGAATAGTCTAAGTAGTCTTGCTCTTTTAGAACAATGCTGGAAGCATCGGAAAGATCCCCGTGCATTTTAATGATGTACTTTCCTTTGTCCGCATTCAGCAAATCCTTATCGTAAACGATCACCTGATATTGCTCACAAAATATATTTTTCGAGGATTCAAGCAACTGGTCATAATTCGTGGTGATAATATGTGCCGGATTGATATCAAAAATCGCTGACGACAAAGGTGCATCTGCCGTCACAGCGGGAATGCTTTCGTTTAATATACGATAGTATAATTCTTGATCCTTGTTAAACACATGCTGCGGTACCTTTAGAAGTTCATCTGTCGAAAAATCATCTTTCAATAAGCAGGTGTTTTCACAGCTTTCTAATCTATGTCTGCAAGTATCACACCTCGAATAATCAATCGCCTTTGCCATATTTTGAATCAAGGCATTCCAACTGGGCATTCCGTCTACATTGCAAGACACTCCCGCACCTACAAAAATAACCAGTTTTCCTTGCTCGGCTTTTTCTCTGAACATGCTGATATAGTTGAGCAGTTCATCGTTGCCCATAAACACATTCACCTTCTTTATCTATGTGGTGTAGTAAGAAAAATGTTTGATATGTTTTATTATACTGCAAGCTATTGCTCTTGGCAACGCTTTGCTACAATAGCCTCAACACCGACAAAGGAGCTGAGGCTATGCCAATCACCTATTCAACTGAACTCAAAGTCAAAACCATCCGCCGTTATGAAAAGGGCGAGTCAATCAAAGCGCTAAGTCAAGAGTTGCACATCTCGCAAAGCACCCTGTACCAATGGCGCAAAGAATACTGCTCGATCAAAACGCCCAACCATACCTACACGCCTGCTGAATTCGATGCCATCTCCCGCCGCCTGCAAAAGCTGGAGCATCATATGGAGATCATTCGCCAGACCGAGTATCTGTCGAATATACCCTTGCAGAAAAAGCTTGCCACTCTTGAGAAACTCTATCGCAAGAAAGGGAATGTGTGCAAGGGAAACCT
>ENA-OPBD01001535-OPBD01001535.1-human-gut-metagenome-genome-assembly--contig:-NODE-1535-length-10509-cov-6.054238_pt1 | contig 10509 bp, 7 predicted proteins | sample MGYA00241062_ERZ501440 | MGnify/ENA primary metagenome ERZ501440 (study PRJEB25962, sample SAMEA2042628) | human gut metagenome | biome: human gut; feature: human-associated habitat; material: faeces...
TTGACGCTGCAAATCGGACGGCGGTGAAGATGATCGCCAAGACATGGCTCAAGAGTGCGAAGATCAGGGATGTGGGCGCATATTTTGCGGTTTCCGACGCTCCCCAAGAGATCGGTGCGTGGGATAGCCGCTTGCAGGTCACCAGCCGAGGCTATATGCTGGGCTATACCGATTTGAAAGACCCATCCGTCAGCGGCTTTTTCCGTTTTCTCGCCAGGGTCGGTGACGGAATGATGAAGATGCAGATTGTAAAGATCAACTTTTGAAAGAGGCGTTTTGAATGAAACACATCGCTCAAATCAAAATCGTAACACGAGTTGAAATGAGCAAAACTCCGAGCGAATACAGAAAATCATATTTATAACCGTTGACTTCATAAAAGCTCGGGTGTATAATCAAAAAAATGAAGCTGTCTCGGCTGATGAAGACTATAAATTTTGCTGTTTCTGAACACAACAGCAGAGTTTACAGTCTTATTTTTTTGTAGGTGATCATATGAAATTTAAAAAATATGCAGCAAAAACGCTTATGATCGTTATCGGATCAATAATATCCGCATACGGAATTACGCTTGCAATAGGCGCAGGTTTCGGCGGCGCAACACTTGCGATATTGTGGCAAGGGCTGACGAATGTAACAGGTATGTCAATCGGCACATCGTCGTTTGTTGTGGCTGTGGCAATGATAATTTTTGCCTTTTTCTATGACAGAAAGCAAATCAATGTCGGCACAATTCTTTACCAAATCATTTACAGTTTTTTCGTGGATGTATTCACAAAAATTCAGCATTATACAGATATTAAAGCGGTTAATTTTGTTATAATGCTGCTTGGCATTGCTATATTTTCGTTCGGAACGGGGCTTTACTCCGCCGCTGATTTCGGCAGGGGCTCTTATGAAGCAGTCACATTTTCGCTTGCCGAAAAAAACGGTTGGAAAATCAAAATCGTACGAATGGTTCTTGATATTATAGTGGTAATTATCGGCGTTTTGCTTGGCGGTAAATTCGGAATTTGCACAATTGCCACCGTTTTGCTCTCCGGTCCGATCATTCAGGCAACCGTAAGCACTGTTAAGAAATCAAAGATTTTAAAAAACATTTCTTAAAATTCTCATACAAGCCTAAAAGTGATAAGACATACAAAAAGGATGGAATTAAATTTGAACAAGTCCGCAAAAAATGGACAATAGAATAAACGGAGTTAAGATTATATCCGCTAACGAAAACATTAGCGAAGGCTCAAAAAGCATAATTCTTGAATATGTACTTGAAGGTATGGCTGAATATTATTCAGCAGACTTAAGACTTATCAGAGAAAGTTATTCGTGGATTAACATAAAATGCAAGTTTAACGGTGATCCGATTACATTCGGATTCAATTTTGAACCTGCTGCCATCCTCGGAACATTCGTGTTTCGAGGCTTTTTTTATGCCCGAATACTGCTTTTTACGGCGGTATTCGAGCAAAGTGTCTGCGTTCTTTGCAAAATTTCTTTTATATTTTTCAAGGTGTACTCGGTCGGAACTCCTATGCCGATGTCATTCGTTCCGATTAAAATCACAAGATTTTTCGGGCTTATGTTCAAGGCGTTACATTCGAGCCTTTCCAACAATCTGTCGCTGTCAACGGCAAACAATCCCGCACCGATTGCGCCGCAAAATTCAGGCTTATCGGATATGAAAATCTTTGTGTTCAACCGCTTTTGCAACACTTTTTTCAAAAACATGTTTTCGGGCAGATGAAATAGTCCCCCTTGGCTTGCAACTAAACCTAAAAATCGCATAATTTTTAAGGCTTTTGCCCTGTTTTGGGCAGAAGCCTTTTTGCATATTTGATAAGATTTTCTTCTTCGTGTAATATTAAATGTGTCGGCTGTAAAATTAACAAAAATTTAAATGGATTTTCATTGACACATACAACCCCTTTACAATATAATAATGGCAAATACACCGCTTATAAAGGAGTGACTTAATGACGAAAAAAATAACAGCAATATTCTTGGCGTTGTGCATGGCAATTTCCGTTTTGCCGATGGCCGTTCAGGCGGCATCAAAGCCGGATATTAAAGTCGGTGACTATGTTAAAATGGGCACGTATAACAATGCCTCGATTCTTTGGCGATGTGTAAGCATTGACAATAACGGACCGCTTATGCTTGCAGACAAAATTGTTGACACCCTTGCATATGATGCCAAAACAAATGACAACAGCAATTCAAAATCACACAGCAGAAGCTATAAGCGTGATGATTACGGTTCTAACTATTGGAAAGACAGCAATATGCGTTCTTGGTTAAATTCGACCGCAGCTGAAGGCAAAGTCGATTGGCTTTGCGGCAACCCTCCGAAAGACGGATATGTAAGCGGTGTGGGAGCGTACAACGAAAAAGCGGGTTTTCTCAACGCTTTTTCAAAATCTGAAATTGCGGCAATGAAAACCGTTACCCAGCGTTCTCTCGTTTCTCATCCCGAATACAACAAGGGCATAGTTGATGGAGACGCAAATTCGGATTTGTTATACTACACCGATATTTCGGAAGCGGTGGCAAACTACGACAGTTCATATTTTGAAACTACAACCGAAAAGGTTTTTCTTCTTGATGTAAAGCAGGCTAATGCCGTGTGGAAAAATCTCAAAGGTTATTATGTTGCGTATAATAATGACGGTATGGCTTGGCCTTATTGGCTTCGCACTCCTGTTACCGATTGCAATCACGATATGCGTTATATCAGTTCATCGGGTCAGGTCGGTCGTTATGCTCCGTGGTATTCCGATTTGGGCGTAAGACCTGCATTTTATCTCGATTCCGAATATTTTGTTACAACTTCCGGCAGCGGCTCACAAAGCAGTCCTTATATCGGCTCTGCTCCAAATAAGCAAGAGGATGATTATACAATTTCGGAACCTGCCGAGGACGCAAATCCCGATTGGAATGTCAGCACCGAGCAAAGCATTCAGCTCACCCTCGGCCCGTGGTATTCAAATGACGGAAAATATTCTAATCCTACCATCCCTGTTTATACCATCCAAAAAACACGCAGCGACACGGAAAATATGGTTGTTGTCGTTTGCGGCGAGGGATACACAAAAAGTCAGCAGGGCAAATTCATCAACGATGTAAAACGGCTTTGGCAGGATGCTATGAAATATGAGCCTTATCGCAGTTATGCCGACAGATTTAATGTTTACGCTCTTTGTACGGCTTCCGAATCAAGTTTTGACAATGGCGGAAGTACCTTCTTTGATGTTATAATCGACAAATATAATTCACCTGTTATTTCTAATAATCTCCACGGAAGTCAATGGAAAAATCATATTTTTGAGAGATGTATCGGTCCTGAATTTATCGAGAAAATTCACGATGCTCATATTAAAAAAACAACTGACCCGAATACAATTCCGTCCGATTCGGAATATAAGCCGTATTATTATGTTCACGATTATATTGCCCAGTTCGCTATGGTTGTAAATACAACAAATGATTTCGGCGGTGCTTATAATAACCGTGAATACGGTTTCCATTATTTCATTTCGCCATCAGACAGCTATCGTGCATCAAAAACTTTTGCACACGAGTTTGGACACGGTTTGCTCGGTCTCGGTGATGAATACAGTAACGGATATTTGCTTGACGATAAGGAACTTAAATCACTCAATCTTTCCTCGGTTGAAGACCCGGAAAAGATAAAATGGCGACAGCTTTTAGGTTTTAGAAACACATATACCTGCCGCAATGCTTACGGCTCAAAAATGCTTGTTTCAAGTTATGAGTGCATAATGAGAGACACAAACTATCAATTCTGCGAGGTTTGCCGTTTGCAGGGCTTCAAGCGAATGTCTCAGCTTGTTAAGGATGTAGACCTTTATGTTGCAACTCCCGAGGTTAAGGAATATACGGGCGCTTATTCAAAGCCGTCTGATTTTACCGACCTTGAAACAAGTTCATATTATAATTACACATATAATCGCAATGACCGACTTTTGAGCGGCAACAGCAAAAGCAGATTTAATACTAATATGAACGGTAAAAAAATCGAGCTTAGAACTGTTATTCAAAACATTTCAGATAAAAATGCACGACAATTAAAATTCAAAATGTGGATTAAGCACTCCGACGGAAGCGTTGCGACCGATTCATCGGGGAATCCGCTTCAAACAGTACAAACCTTTGACATTCCTGTTTGGAATGATAAGGCAAATTTCTGGCCGCTCGGTGCTTTGGATCACATCAAAAGCGACTTTAATTCAGGCTTAAAGAGTTGCTCGCTTATTTATCAAATTCCGTCTGATGCACAGCTTAAGAGCGGCGATACCGTGGCATTTCAGGTGCTCGATGAAAACGGAAATGTGCTTGCAGACGACAATACGGAAACACAGCGCTACACAACCGTTTCAATTCAGTATAAATTTGAGGACGGCTCTGAAATTCCAAACACTGCCGGCGGAACATTTACCGTGCCATACGGCACAAAGCTTGATTTAACACCGGCAAAAACACTTTATGATTATGAATTTATAAAGGTTGACGGCTTGAATAAGCCTATTGTTTCGGACGGAACGGTTGTTACATATTATTACAAAAATAAAAACGAAGAACACACTCACAATCTGACTTTGGTTGCTGCGAAAGCTGCCACCTGCACTACTGCGGGCAATTCCGCATACTACACCTGCGATGGCTGCGACAAGTGGTTTGAAGATGCAACAGGATCGGTAGAAATTACCGATAAAACAAGCGTAGAGATTGCACCTCTCAATCACGATTGGAACGCACCTGCTTACACTTGGAATGCAGACAACACCGTTTGCACAGCAACACGCACCTGTAAGCGTGATGCAGCTCATAAGAAAACTGCAACTGCTACTGTAACAAGCGCACAGACAAAGGCTCCGACCTGCACAGCAAAGGGCGAAACAACCTATACAGCAGCCTTTACTGAAGCTTGGGCAAATACACAGACCAAGACTGTTGACAATATCGCAGCTCTCGGTCACGATTGGAGTACCGCTTGGACCGGCGACAGCACAGGTCACTGGCATAAATGTACTCGCTGCGATGCTACAACAACCAAAGCGGCTCACGATTACGGTTCTGACAATGTTTGCGACACCTGCGGATATAACAAAACTGTACCGCACACTCACAATCTGACTTTGGTTGCTGCGAAAGCTGCCACCTGCACAGAGGGCGGTAAGGAAGCATACTACAAGTGCGAAGGTTGTGGCAAGTTCTATGAAGATGTACTCGGTACAAAGGAAATAACCGACCTTGCATCTTGGGGCAATATTGCTAAGATTGCCCACACCACAAAGCAAACCGTAACAAAGGCAACCCCAACAGCAAACGGCAAGATAGTAAATTACTGTTCGGTATGTAAGAAAACTCTTTCAACAACAGTAATTCCAAAGGCATCAAGCATAAAGCTTAAAGCAACATCATTAACATATAACGGAAAGGTTAGAACACCTAAGGTTATTGTTAAGGACAGAACAGGAAAGACACTTGTTAAGAATACTGACTATACTGTGTCTTATGCAAAAGGCAGAAAGTATGTTGGCAAGTACGCAGTAAAGATTACCTTTAAGGGTAAATACAGCGGAACAAAGACGCTTTATTTCACAATCAAGCCAAAGGCAACAAGTATTTCCTCACTTACAGCAGGTTCAAAGAAGTTTACAGTAAAGTGGAAGAAGCAGGCTACACAGACAACAGGCTATCAGGTACAGTACAGTGCCTCAAGTAAATTCAGCAAGGCTAAGACCGTAACAGTAGGCAAGAATACAACAGTATCAAAGAAAATTTCAAAGCTTTCGGGCAAGAAAAAGTATTATGTAAGAGTTCGCACCTATAAGACAGTTAAGATTAACGGCAAATCCATAAGGATTTATTCAGGCTGGTCAAAAGCTAAGACTGTTACAACAAAGAAATAACAGATAGCTAACCATTTACCATAGGTTTTTTCGTGTCTGCATTTTTATTAGTAATAAACAAAGAATATCCAATATAAAATAAAGGAAATAATAGCTATGATTGAAAAAATCCTGTTAATACTTAAGTATTAACAGGATTTTTTAATAGTGCAATGGGCAAAACTCAGAATGTTTAAACCACATTTTTCTTTATGCAGTGCGCCCCGACAGGAGCTTTTTTAGCAAAGTAAAGTAAATAATATGAGAGCAATAGAATTTTTCGCTATACAAGCCCTACATCCTCAACTACTTCATCATTATAAACATAAACTCTGTTAACACGAGCAGGTATTCTGCAAGGGAGTTCGTAATTGAAAGAGTATGCGCTGTCTGACAATTCTTCTATAGAAATGTGAGCGCCGTTTTGAGCGCCGACTATAACAACTTCATCGTTTATATTACAATCAATATCGCTGACATCCACCATAAATTGGTCCATACAAACTCTGCCGAGAATTTTTGCATATTTGCCGTTAATAATAACCTTGCCTTTGTTAGAAAGGCAGCGAGGGAAAGCATCGGCATAGCCGATAGGAATTGTTGCGACTTTAGTTGTTTTCTCGGTTATAAATGTACCGCCGTATGAAATTTCCCTTTTGGGTTCAAGCTCTTTAATATGAGAAATCTTTGTGTACCAGCTCATTATCGGCTCAATATCAAGAAGGCTTTTATCAACCTCCTCCGACGGATAAAGACCGTACGTAACAATACCCATTCTGCACATATCAAAATATTCGTCGAAATTCATAATACCGGCACTGTTGTTCAGATGCTTAATAGGTATTTCAATCTTTCTGTCACTTAGCATCTTGCAAAATCGTTTATACTTGTTTCGTTGCTCAACAGCTTTTGACAAATCAGCTTCATCACTGGTTGCAAAATGAGAGAACATACCTTCTGCAAAAATGTTAGGCAACTCGGTTATGCGCTTGCAAATATCAGCACTTTCCTCGTTGACTTGAAATCCTATTCTGCTCATTCCCGTATCAATACAAAAATGATAAGGCATATTTTTATTTTGCTTTACTGCTTCGTTTGAAAGTATAACTGCGTCATCATACGAAAAAATAGGTATTCGTATATCATATTTAACAGCCTTTTCAACATCAAACGGAAATACCCTTCCCAAAATCAATATCGGTGTTTTGATTCCCGCTTTTTTAAGTTCAATAGCTTCTTCAATGCATGCAACTCCGAAAAAGTCACACTTATCATCAAGAAATTTGCCTATCTCAACAGCGCCGTTACCGTATGCATTAGCTTTAATTACGCCGAGCAGCTTAACGCCGCTTGGAAGTTTATTGCGTACACTGTTATAATTATGTTCAAGCTTATTCAAATCAATCTTTAAATAAGTACGATGGTCCATTATTTTATCGCCTCGATTAAACTTACTGTTTCTATATTATTTTTTCTAAAAGCCTCGTTTAGCTTTTTGACAAATACAAGCGCTTTTTCGCTGTCGCCGTGAACACAAACAGAGTGAGCCTCAATATTAATTTCCTCGCCCGTGTAGGCAACGACTTTTCCTGTTTGCACCATTTTAATAACCCTTTCAACAGCCAAATTTTCGTCTGTTATCATCGAGTTTTCAAGTGACCTTGCTCTAAGCGAGCCATCCGCCTCGTATGCTCTGTCAGCAAAAACCTCGCTTGCATATCTAATTTTCTTTTCTTTCGCCGACTTAATCATTTGAGAGCCTGAAAGCGCCATTAAAATTAAATCTTTATCGTAATCAATAATTGCATCAACTATTGCGTCTGCCAATTCTTTATTTTTTGCCGCTTGATTATACATTGCACCGTGCGGTTTAATATGAACTATTTTGCCCGTGCTTCCAACAACGTTACCTAAAGCCTCTAATTGAGCCAATGTGTAATCATAAACCTGTTTAGGAGTTACGTCAAGATTTGTTCTGCCGAAATTTTCCTTGTCGGGATAACCGGGATGTGCACCGATATCAACATTATTATCAATACAAAGCTTTGCAGTAGCTTCCATCATATCGTGATTACCTGCGTGAAAACCGCAAGCAATATTAGCGCTGTTAATTAAAGGAATAATTTGTTCGTCATAGGCAGCGCCCTCACCTAAATCACAATTCAAATTGATTTTATACATATAATCACCTAATATTTTAAGTCGACATTTTTTATATCGGTTATAAACATATGACCCGGTGAATGTGTTATGGCAATTTCAGGCTTTGTTTGCATCACTGCGTTTTGCGGTGTAACGCCGCAAGCCCAAAACACCGGCACTTCCCCTTCGTTTATTGTTACGCTGTCGCCGTAATCAGGCTTCGTAACATCCTTTATGCCTATTGCTTCGGGATTGCCTATTTGTATCGGCGCACCGTGAACTCTTGGCATAGAGGCGGTAACATTAACCGCTTTTACAACTAAATCGTTTGGAATAGGTCGCATTGATACAACCATATTCCCGTGAAATTTACCTGACGGTTGAAGTTTGATATTCGTATTAAACATAGGCACATTTTTGTTTTCCTCAATATGCCTGACAGGAATGTCAGCTTCTAATAATTCACTTTCAAAGCTAAAAGAACAACCGATAAGAAAATACACAAAATCATCACGCCAATAATCGGTTATATCGGTAACTTCTTTTTCGAGAACGCCGTTTTTCCAAATTCTGTATTTTGGAAAATCCTTACATACATCGCCCTCACTCGCCATTGTTTTAAAACGCTTTGAGCCGATATCGCCGACCTCCAAAATCGGGCACGGCTTCGGATTTCGAACACAAAACAGTAAAAAGTCAAACGCATAATCCTTTGGCAAAATGCAAAGATTAGCCTGAGCATAGCCGTTGCACATACCTGATGTTTGGCAATTTATTTTGCCGTTTCTGATAAGTTTTTTTACTTCCTGCGGCAACATATTTGAATAATCCATAGGCACTCCTAAAATAATTTATCAATATACTTTTTTTGCTTAATTGCTATTTTTTCGGCAGTATTAACGTCAACAATCTCAAAGATGATTTTGTCCCCCGGTTTTGCCTGTGCAAGCTTTGGCAAATCGGCACTTATTACTGTTGCTATTTTTGCATATCCGCCTGTTGTTTGGTGGTCTGCCATAAGCACAATCGGCATACCCGAATTAGTAATTTGTATTGAGCCAAAGGTAATTGCATCTGAAATTATTTCTAATTTTTCCTTGCCACGCAAAGCAATTCCCCAAAGCCTTATACCCATTCTGTCAATGTCAGAGGTAACGGTGTACTGCTGCTTTGAAAACAGTGCTAAATCATTTTCGCAAAACATATCGTTCTGCGGACCTAATACTACCCTTGCTTTTATTATTTTATCATAAGTATTTTCCGAAAGCTCTCGCTTTTCGATATTTTTAATTTTGCCTGCTTTGCCGATTTTAAGAATATCGCCCGCTTTAAGCTTTCTTCCTTCAAAGCCGCCGACATTTATTTTAAGATTTGTTGAGGCACTGCCCATAAATAAAGGAACATCAAAGCCTCCCGCAACCGCAAGATAACATCTTAATCCTTGCTTAACGCCCTTAATGCTTAAAATATCGCCTTTTTTTGCAACGTACGCTTTATTTGTTTTAATAGGCTTGTTATTAAGCGAAATATCAAAAATTCCGCCTGAAATCGCAAAAATATGCTCATCCGTAAACTTAGCCGTTATTCCGAGCATTGTCATTTCAATAACAGGTGCGTTAACATCGTTTTTGCAAAGTTTGTTTGCAATTTTTGTTGAATAGGCATCCATTACACCGCTTTGAGTAAAGCCATCTTTCATTACTGAAAATCTGCCTAAGTCTTGAATGGTTGAAAGCATACCTGCAGAAATAATTTCTATCATAATTCAACCTCGCTGACTAAAGGAGTGTAAGTGCCGTTCGCAACCTGCTTTTCTATTTCAAGATACTCTGCCTTATCTATGCTGAAAAATTTGATATAATCGCCGGCTTTATACAATATAGGCGATTTTTTTGATTTGTCAAAAACTTTTACGGGCGTTTTGCCAATCAATTTCCAGCCACCCGGTGACGCAATAGGATAAATCCCTGTTTGCTCTCCGCCGATTCCTACAGCCCCTTCAAAAATTTCAAGCCTCGGTGTTTTTAATCTCGGAGTAAAAAGTCTTTCGTCCATACCGCCGAGATAGGCAAATCCGGGTAAAAATCCTAACATATAAATTAAGTAAGGCTTTGATGTGTGAAGCTTGATAACTTCTTCTCTTTCAAGAGCTGTATGGCTGCACACATTTTTCATATCCAAAGCAAACTCGTCGTCGTAGCACACAGGTATATTCCAAACCTTAGCCGTGCTTTTTACGTCGCACTCTCCGCCGTTTATAAGGGATTTGATTTTCTTTTTCAGCTTTTTTGAGCTGATGATTGTGCAGTCGTAAAAAACAGTTAACGAAGCAAACGTCGGTACAAGCTCAATAATTCCATTAATATGCTTTGCTTCTATTCTGTTGCAAAGACCGGTAACCCGGCGGTTAACCTCTTCGCTTATTTCATTTTTAAATTGCACGGTAACAGCGCTG
>ENA-OPBD01001542-OPBD01001542.1-human-gut-metagenome-genome-assembly--contig:-NODE-1542-length-10484-cov-1.740915_pt1 | contig 10484 bp, 6 predicted proteins | sample MGYA00241062_ERZ501440 | MGnify/ENA primary metagenome ERZ501440 (study PRJEB25962, sample SAMEA2042628) | human gut metagenome | biome: human gut; feature: human-associated habitat; material: faeces...
AAGAAGCTGCAGCTGCTGCATTAAAAGAATTCTTTGAGAACAATTTATAATTCGCTGGAACGACCAGAATCAGTTTACATTTGAATTCAGGGAGGAAAAGGAATGCAGTGTTTTCAGGGAAAATCTGTATATAAAGGGATTGCGATGGGACCAATCGTGGTTCTTAAGAAAAATGATTACCAGGTCAAAAGAACCAGGATTGAAGATCCAGAGGCAGAAGTAAAGCGTGTGGATACTGCCCTGGAGAAATCAAAGGAGCAGCTTCAGAAATTATATGACAAGGCAGTAAGAGAAGTTGGTGAAGCCAGCGCAGCTATTTTTGAAGTACATCAGATGATGCTTGAGGATGATGATTATCTGGAAGCAATCCAGAATACGATCCGCACAGAACAGGTCAACGCAGAATACGCCGTGGCAACTACAGGCGATAACTTTGCCGCAATGTTTGCATCTATGGATGATGACTATATGAAAGCACGTTCCGCAGATATCAAGGATATTTCCGAACGTCTTGTACGCAACCTGAGCGGACAGGAGGATGCAGATCTGAGTTCTATTGAACCGTCTGTCATTGTTGCAGATGACTTAAGTCCGAGCGAAACCGTACAGATGGACAAGGATAAGATCCTTGCATTTGTGACTGTCCATGGTTCAACCAACTCCCATACCGCGATCCTTGCCCGTATGATGAACATTCCGGCTCTGATCGGCGTACCGATGGAGCTTGAAGAACTTAAAACTGGTATGACAGCAGTTGTAGATGGATTTGCAGGAACAGTTACCTTTGATCCGGACGAAGACACAAAAGCAGAAACTGAGCAGAAAATGAAAGAAGAGGCAGAGAAGCTCAGACTTCTTCAGGAACTGAAAGGCAAAGAAAACGTGACCTTAGATGGCCATAAGATCAACATTTATGCAAATATCGGAAGCGTTGGAGATATTGGTTATGTTCTCGAAAATGATGCCGGTGGAATCGGCCTTTTCAGAAGTGAATTTCTTTATCTTGGAAGGAATGATTTCCCGACGGAGGAAGAACAGTTCCAGATCTACCGTACCGTGGCGGAGACCATGGCAGGTAAGCCTGTGATCATCCGTACCCTGGATATCGGTGCAGATAAAAAATGTGACTACTTCGAGATGGAACCGGAGGAGAATCCGGCAATGGGATGTCGGGCCATCCGTATCTGTCTGACCAGACCGGAGATTTTTAAGACCCAGTTGCGCGCACTGTTCCGAGCCAGTGCCTTCGGCAACATCTCCATCATGTATCCCATGATCATCAGTGTGGATGAAGTACACCGGATCAAGGAAATCGTGGCAGAAGTGAAGCAGGAACTGACAGAGCAGGGCGTGGCATGCGGAGAACCGAAGCAGGGTATTATGATCGAGACTCCGGCAGCGGTTATGATGAGTGAAGAACTGGCAAAAGAAGTGGATTTTTTCAGCATCGGCACTAACGATCTGACCCAGTACACCCTTGCCATCGACAGGCAGAATCCGAAGCTGGATGCATTCTACGATCCTCATCATCCCGCAGTGTTACGCATGATACAGATGGTGGTGGACAATGCGCATAAGGCAGGTATCTGGGCAGGCATCTGCGGAGAACTGGGTGCGGATCAGACACTGACCAGACGGTTCCTTGCCATGGGTGTGGATGAATTATCCATGTCTCCCGGAAGTATTCTTCCCGTGCGGAAGATCATTCTGGAGACAGATGTGACAAAAGAAAGAGAAAACAATAATCTATGCTGACAGAACAACGTTATGACATTATTTTGAAATTACTGGAAGAGAAAAACAGCATTACGGTGGCGGAAGTCAAGGAACTGTTAAATACTTCTGAGTCTACGGTACGCCGTGACATCACAGCACTGCACAATGCCGGGAAGCTGGTGAAAGTATTCGGAGGTGCAGTGGCATGTGACCGCACCGTTGTGACCCACGAACCTACCGTAGAGCAGAAGGCGGCAGTCAATGTGGAAGAAAAGCAGCTGGTGGCAGCAAAGGCAGCATCCCTGATCGGGCCGGAGGATTTCGTCTATCTCGATGCAGGAACCACCACGGCGTGTATGCTTACGTATCTGACGGAGAAGAGTGCAACCTTCGTGACTAATGCGGTAGCCCATGCCAAAGCTCTGGCGGCGGCAGGGTTCCGTGTCTATCTGGTAGGTGGAGAACTAAAAGGTTCCACCGAAGCTGTGGTAGGCAACCAGGCATTGGTGAATTTACAAAGCTATCATTTTACCAAGGGATTTTTTGGCACCAACGGCATCAGCAGACAGAACGGTCTGACTACACCGGATATGAATGAAGCTATGGTGAAAAAGACAGCCATGGGACAGTGCAGAGAATGTTTTATTCTGGCGGATCATTCCAAATTCGGTAATGTCAGTTCGGTGACTTTCGGTTCTTTTCAGGGCGGTACGATCCTTACGGACAGCTGCCCCCAGGAGTATAAGAACAGCAGCAATGTAATCATATGTGGATGATTTGGATAAAACTGTAAGATACGTTTTCCCATGGTTTCAGGTTAAAAATACAAATGCGACGCACACTATACCCTATACAGCAGTAACACAGAATGCAGTGGGGGAATGTGTATGAAGCTTTGGATCACAGAGACGGAAAAAGTAAAAAGGCAGGCAGGTGAAGATGCAGTCGTTATTTTGCGGCACTGGAAGCAAAAGGTGCGCAGATTGCGGATTTACCGGGCCTGCCTTTGCGTTATGCTTCTGTTGGCAGGCGCAGGGCTTATGGGATATGGCTATTATCTGGTGGACAGCAGTATTCCGTCCATTCTGCACGTGAGGGCGGGATCGGAAGAAGCGCTGGAACTGGATATTCCCGCAAAAGGTGAGATATTGAACGTCAGCAGGCAGGGACAGAGCAATATCCCGGAAGGTGCGGTGAGCGTGGACTTAAGCCGGCCGGTGACCATGAAGACAGGCAGCCCGGACACGCTTCAGATGCAGGTGAAGCTGTTCGGAATCCTGCCACTCAAACAGATAGGCATCCGGGTGATCGAAGATCAGGAGCTGATCCCGGTGGGAGTGCCTATCGGAATCTATGTGAAGACCGAAGGGGTACTGGTGGTAGGTACCGGTGAGTTTCGTTCCGCGGGCGGAGAGAAAGTATCACCGGCAAAAAATATTGTAAAAAGCGGTGACTATGTGCTGAAGTTAAACGGTGAGGAAATTACCGAAAAAGACGATCTGATCTCGCGGATTGAAAACGGTGACGGTGCAGAGCAGATCCTCACGATCCGCAGAGGAGAAGAATGCTTCGATGTGAAGATCTGTCCGGTGCGTGATCAAAGCGGAAAATATAAGATTGGAGTCTGGGTCCGTGACAATGCACAGGGCGTGGGTACTATGACTTATATTGACAGCCGGGGGAATTTCGGAGCCCTGGGGCATGGGATCAACGATGTGGATACCAGTACCCTGATGGAGATGAATGACGGAACACTGTATCAGACAGAGATCATTTCAATCCAGAAGGGGACTGCCGGGCATCCGGGGGAGATGACGGGAATGATCGTCTATAACGATGAGCGGATCCTTGGGGACATTACCAGCAACAGCGTCCGTGGAATTTTCGGTAAGTGTAATAACAAAGCCCTGGCACTGGGTACGGAAGAAGCACTGCCCATCGGATTAAAACAGGAGATTGAAAAAGGTCCGGCACAGATTTTGTGTACTGTGGACGGTACCACCAGATATTACAATATTGAGATCACGGATGTACACTTAGATCATGACAATGTAAACCGGGGGATCGAACTGAAAGTGACCGACCCGGAACTGATCGCTCTGACCGGAGGCATCGTCCAAGGCATGAGCGGCGCCCCTATTATTCAGAACGGGAAATTCATCGGAGCAGTCACCCATGTTCTTGTGCAGGACAGCACCAGGGGGTATGGGATCTTTATTGAAAATATGCTGGAGAGATAGAACCAACGCAGGGTTGCTGTCCGGCACACAACATGGTAAAATAATACAAGCAAAAAAAGGTGAAGAAGTTAAGGGCGGAAAGTGGGACAATGGATTGACTTTTACGGAATTTGTTCAGAACTATCACATACAGTTAAATGAGCAGCAGATGCAGGCAGTACAGGCCACAGAAGGGCCGGTACTTCTGCTTGCAGTTCCGGGAAGTGGTAAGACCACCGTACTGGTCAGCAGACTGGGCTATATGATCTACTGCCTAGGAATAACACCGGAGTCGATCCTGACGGTGACCTATACCGTGGCGGCAACGAATGATATGCGCAGGCGTTTTGCGGGGATGTTCGGAGAGACGGATGCAGAGCGGCTGGAGTTTCGCACCATTAATGGCATTTCCCAGAAGGTGTTGCAATATTTTGCCCGGCGTACCGGGAAAACACCGTTTCAGGTGGCAGATAAGGAAGCTGTGGCTGTCATCAAACAGTCTTTTTTGGAAGTGACGGGTAAATATGCCACGGAGAATGACATCAAAGAGACGCAGTTAGACATTACCTATGCGAAGAATATGCGTCTGACTCAGAAAGAGATTGGGGAAATGGATACAGATGTGGACAATTTCCCGGAGATATTTCGTACATATAATAATAAACTCCGACAGATGCATATGATTGATTATGACGACCAGATGATCTATGCCCTGCGGATCCTGGAGCAGTATCCGGAGGTGTTAGCGCATTTCAGGGAGCAATATCGGTACTTCTGTGTGGACGAAGCACAGGATACTTCCAGGATACAGCATGATATGATCGATTTATTGGCGGCGCAGAGCCGGAATCTGTTCATGGTAGGAGATGAAGATCAGAGTATCTATGGATTCCGGGCAGCATATCCGCAGGCGTTTATTTCTTTTGAGGACAGGCACCAGGGAGCGAGGCTTCTTCTCATGGAGACCAATTACCGCAGCAGACAGGAGATTGTCCGGGCGGCGGATGCCCTGATCCGGCGGAACAAAAACAGGCATCCGAAGAAGATGACCGCAGCCAGGGAAGCCGGCGGCTGTGTTACAGAGATCAAGGCGGTGTCCAGACAGGGACAGTACAATTATCTGCTGAAGGTGGCGCAGGACTGCGAGCAGGAGACGGCGGTATTGTACCGGAACAACGAAAGCGCACTTCCCCTGATAGACCTGTTGGAACGAAAGGGACTGTCTTACCGGGTGAAAAATTCGGATATGACCTTTTTTTCCCATCCGGTGGTCAACGATATCTGTGATTTCATTCAGTTATCCTTAGATCCCTGGGCTGGGGAGACATTTCTTCGGATTTATTATAAAATGGGTGCCGGTATCAGCAAAATGGCGGCAACGGAAGCGGTGAATGCCAACACCAGGAGGCTGACACTGTTAGACACGGTGGCGGAGATGGACGGAGTGTCCGTCTATACCAGAAAACAGTGCAAGGCACTGGCAACCCATCTGGACAATATGCGTTACGAGCCGGCGGGAAAGGCTATATACCGGATTCTGAATTATATGGGCTATCAGGAATTCATGGATAGCCACGGGTTGGACAGCGGTAAGGCGGAGATTTTAAAGGCACTGGGGGATCAGGAGAACAGCCTGTTTGATTTCCCGGCGAGACTTAAGACACTGCAGGAGATGATAAGAGAGGGCTGCGGGGATCCGAAGAGTAATTTTATCCTGTCCACGATCCATTCCAGCAAGGGACTGGAATATGACAGAGTGTATCTGGCGGATATGTTGGCGGGAGTGATCCCTTCCCAGATCCCACAAAGGGGCTGTGCACCGGATTCTCCGGAGGTAAATACCTATGAGGAAGAGAGAAGGCTTTATTATGTTGGAATGACGAGGGCGAAGGAACAGCTGTATGTGTTTACCTTTGGTTCGAATCTGACCTCCGCTTTTTCCAGAGAAGTGTTTGAGAAAACGACGTCGCTAAATGCTGTAAGAAGGACCGGTACAGCTGTCGGAACCAGAGGCTCGTTGCTAAAAACACCGGACAAAAAGGTGCAGAAGCTGTCTCCTAAAGAGGTGGAAGCCTGTATCTGTGCCTGCGGACCCGGACGAAAGATTCTGCATCAGAAATACGGAACCGGCAGGATCGTATCTGTATCCGGAGACGGCAGCATCGCCCAAATCCTGTTCGAGGGCGAAGACAGCACCAGAAAAATATCCCTTCCCATTGCGTTTGCGGGGAAGATACTTACGTTAAAATAATAATCATGATGCCAGGGTCAAAAGGTCTAAACCCACATGAGCTTGCTCATAAGTGGGTGAAAGACCTTAGGACCCGCCACGATATGCGAATAGAGGGTAGGATTGTGAGAGTGCGTAGCACGGAACAATCCGTAGGCATCAGAGTCGGGGGCTTTTGACCCCGACATCATAATCATACATATCAGAGAGGAAGAGTTATGTATACAATTGTAGTCGCAGACGACGAAGAAGAATTACGCAGAGCCATCATACGGAAAATCGACTGGGAAAGCATCGGCTTTCGGGTCGTGGGAGAAGCGGAAAACGGTATTGAAGCACTGGAACTGGTAGAACGGGAAGAACCGGATCTGTTACTGACGGATATCCGGATGCCCTTCGTATCCGGAATTGAACTCGCCAGACAGGTGAGAGAGGTGCGGCCGACGACGCAGATTGCTTTCTTGAGCGGCTTCGATGAATTTTCCTATGCCCAGCAGGCAATCCAGTACAATATCATCAGCTATATGCTAAAACCCATCACTATGACGGATCTGACGGAAGAATTGAAGAAGATCAAGCAAAAGATCGACGGGATCTTTGCGGAATTCGATGCGAGAAAATACGATGACCCCGGGTTACAGCAGTTTTTTATGCCGCTTCTTCTGGATGACTATGTGAATTTTGACAGCGTCGAACGGGAAGAACATCTGACGGAGCTGGCAATCCGAAACGGATTTTTGAAAGATCGTAATAATGACTTTCATTATGTAGTGCTTGCAATTAAGGTAGAAGATCAGGAAGGACAGAACCGGACCAGTCTCAAACTGGTACATTCGGTGGATATGATCCTGCAGAAATATATGAAGCATTACAGTTTTGCGATGGACGGCAGGATCATTGCGGTGCTGGCAGCAACCCCGGCTTCCTTCGAACGGTATCTGCATATTGCGGTAGGAGAGATGACACAAAGTACGGAACGTATTCTGGGGATGCATTGCCATATCGGCGTCAGCCGTGTCAGGGAGCATCTTGGAGAATGTCATGAGGCATACAGAGGTGCCATGAGTGCACTGGGGTATTGTAAGCCCGGAGAGAGCAATATTCATTATATTGCGGATGAAGAGCGGGACAACACCATGGATATGGAACTGTCAGCGGAGTGTGTGACACAGATGGAAAGTCTGATCCGGGGCGGCTCCAGAGAAGAACTGGAACAGTATCTGAAAGATGTTTTCGACAGACTGGAGACCGGACAGGATGCTGCCTTAAAATGCAAATTCCTGATCTTCCAAATGTCTTCGGCACTGATCCGTATCGCTTATACAGTAACGGATGACAGCGCACTGTTCCAACGGTTTGCCATGCTGGAAGGCCCGGTACGGGAATCCAGAGACCGCTTCACTGCGTTGTGTCTGGAAGTCTGGGAACTGGTCAATGCAGGCAAGAAAAAGAGCAGCCAGATTCTGTGTGAGAAGGCCATGCAGATCATTGACAAGGAGTATGGGGATCCGTCTCTGTCACTGGTGGGTGTCAGCAGCAGTATTCATGTGAGTCCTAATTACCTCAGCGCCCTGATCAAAAAGGAGACCGGAGCAAGTTTTGTGGATCTGTTGACAAAAAAGAGAATTGAGACGGCGAGAGAACTGGTACTTGGCAGCTCCATGAAGATGCGTGAGATCTCGGAGCGCTGTGGTTACAGCGACCAGCATTATTTCAGTTACTGTTTTAAGAAATATTGTGGAGTATCGCCCAATGCTATGCGACAGGAGAAAGAATAAGATATGAAGAAACGAAAGATATCCCTTTCTTTTATCATTACAATACTGGTGGTAGGTCTGGTCACATTGTTTTTGCTATGGTCGACTTTTTACTTTTTTTCTCTTTATGTTGAAAGCATGAAGCAGGCGGCACAGACAAGCAGTGAGCAGGCAGTGACCCAGGCATCCAACGCCATCTCCAATTACATCGGGGATATGCAGGAGATCATGAGCCTGATCGAACAGAGGCTGACAGGAAACGAAGGAAATACGGATCAGACGCTGGAGACGTTGTGCGATGTCCGGTCGGATCTGGTGGCAATCTATATCTATGATGAACAGGGGAGACTTGTGGATTCCCATACGGGAGAGCATACCTTAAAAGAACATTACCTGAAGGATCTGTCATATATTCCACTGGATTCCTATGAGCAGGGGGTGCTCTATCTGTCGGACCCCCATGTGGAATCTCTGTTACAGAATTATTATCCCTGGGTGGTATCGGTACTGCAGGAGATCCCGGGAGCAGACGGAGAGAAACTTCGGGTGGTCATCGATATCCGTTTTTCTAAAATATCGGATTATGTGGACAATGTAGGAATCGGCCAGCACGGGTACTGTTTTATTGCGGACAGTAAAGGAGAGATCATCTATCATCCCCAACAGCAGCTGTTGTACTCCGGGCTGAAGACGGAAGCCACGGACGGTCTGGATCTGAGCCACAACGGTTCTTTTGAGACAAAGGAGCTGATCTGCAGCGTCCGGACACTCGATAATTGTGACTGGAAGGTGGTGGGTGTCAGCTACATCAGTGAACTGGTGACAGCCAAAGAGATGGAGCTTGTGGGAAATATCTGTGTGATGTTAGCCATCATTCTGTTCGCTACCATGGTGCTAAGCTTCCTGGTCTCCAGACTGGTGACCAATCCGGCACAGCGTCTGATCCGGGCGATGGAAGAGTTCGAGAGAGATGCAGCGGGGTATGTCTACCAGCCAGTGGAAGGCACCTCGGAGATCGAGGCACTGTCCCAGTCCTATGAACATATGGTAAGAAAGATTCAAAAATTGATGAATCAGGTGCGTCAGGAAGAGATCTCCTTACGAAAAACGGAATTGAAGGCATTGCAGGCACAGATTAATCCTCATTTCTTATATAATACGCTGGATGCCATCGGGTGGCTCTGCGAGGAAGAACGATGCCAGGATGCCGTGGAGATGGTCAATGCTCTGGCAAAGCTGTTCCGCATCAGCATCAGTAAGGGACACGAACTGATCACCATTGAAAAAGAAGTGGAGCATGCCAGAAGTTATCTGAAGATCCAAAACTTCCGTTATAAGAATCAGTTTTCCTATGAGTTTTTGGTGGAGGAGGACTGCCTGCAATATTATTGTAATAAGATCACGTTACAGCCCATTATTGAAAATGCCATCTATCATGGGCTGGACCGTATGGTGGATGAAGGGCATATTCTGATCCGGATATACAGCGAGAACGATGATGTGATCTTTAGGGTAGAGGATAACGGTGTCGGCATGTCCGAGGAACAGTGCCGGTCGATTCTTCACAAGGAGCCGGGAGACAATTCCGGCATCGGTATCAAAAATGTCAACGACAGGATCAAGATCTATTTCGGAAAAGAATACGGTCTGACCATAGAAAGTGAACTGGATGAAGGCACCACTGTGATCATACGGATGCCGAAGGTGGAAGAGAAAGCAGCGGCAGGATGGGAGAAAGTATGAGAAAACGAAAAATTAAAAAAATACTGACCCTGCTTCTTATGGGCATTTTATTGCTCATGAGTATGGGCGGCTGCGGGAAAGACACAGAGACCGGGAAGACCCAGGTGGCTATGATCGTGAAGTCCACGGAGAGCGCTTTTTGGAAAAGCGTTTTTGCAGGTGCCCGGGCGGCAGCTACGGAATACAATCTGAATGTTACGTTTGATGGTCCGGCATCGGAAGAGGACTATGAGACCCAGAATGAGATGGTCCGTCAGGCTATGGAGGACGGGGTGGATGTGATCATTTTTTCTGCCGTGGATTACAATGCCAATGCGGAGATCATCGATCAGGCTGCCCAGAGAGGAATTAAGATTGTCGTCATAGACAGTGATGTTAACAGCAGCATGGTAAGCTGCCGTATCGGAACGAACAATTTGCAGGCGGGTGTGAAAGCAGCGGAAGCCGCGTTGGCTGTGGAGGAGGACGAATTGTATATCGGCATCGTGAATTACGATGTCAATTCCGCTAACGGACAGCAGCGGGAGCTGGGATTTCGTCAGACGGTGGAGCAGGACCCCAGAGTAAAGGAGATTACCACCATTAATGTGCTGTCTACCACGGAGGATGCCAGGGCTGGAGCAAAGGAGATGCTTCTGACGGATCAAAGGATCAACGTGGTGGTGACCTTTAATGAATGGACAAGCCTCGGCGTGGGCTGGGCAATCCGGGATCTGGACAGGGGAGACCGGACACAGGTAGTGGCATTTGATTCCAACGTGGTCTCCGTGGGAATGTTAGAGACTGGGGAAGTGGATGCACTGATCGTGCAGAATCCCT
>ENA-OPBD01001546-OPBD01001546.1-human-gut-metagenome-genome-assembly--contig:-NODE-1546-length-10464-cov-3.313959_pt1 | contig 10464 bp, 11 predicted proteins | sample MGYA00241062_ERZ501440 | MGnify/ENA primary metagenome ERZ501440 (study PRJEB25962, sample SAMEA2042628) | human gut metagenome | biome: human gut; feature: human-associated habitat; material: faeces...
ATATAGCAGGTGCCGGTTCTTTTGTAGAGATACCAATACCGGACGGCGAAAACCAACCGGATTTAAGAAACCCCGTTCAGATTCTGACAGTTGACCGTAATAGTTTAGATTATAACGTAAGTGAGGATGAGAGACTCCGAACGAATATAATTACTGCTATTGTCGGCACAAATGAGGAAATAACGACCCGTGAAGCATTGAACGAACAGCAAATAAGGGCTAATTTTGAAAGCCAAAGCACCATCTTAAACCGGATAAAGAAAGGTTTTGAGGCTGCGCAGCAGTTTGTTGATGAAACGGTATGCCGGTTACGTTATGGAAATATGTTTGTTTCTGCAAAGGTAAATTTAGGTACTGAGTTTTATCTGTATGATGTCACAGAACTAAGGGAACGTTATAAGGTGGCAAAGGAAAGCGGAGCGAGCGAAGGCGAGTTAGACGCCTTACAAAATCAGATAATCGAAACAGAGTATAGGAATGACCCCTTACAGTTACAAAGGATGCTTATTTTGTCGGAATTGGAGCCGTATAGGCATTTAACACGTGAGGAAGCGTTAACACTGTTTGAAAAACAACTTATTAGCGAAGATGATTTAATGGTAAAATTAAATTTTGCTAACTTTGTACGACGCTTTGAACGTGAGAATACAAACGTATTAGAGTTTGGAAGCTTAATACCGTTTAGTAAGAAAATAGATATAATAACTAAAAAGATGTATGACTATGCAAGTGAAAACAGAAACGGGACGAATTAAGGACGTTGGGATATTGGAGGTAACGCCTGAAAACTTTATTTGTCCGTCAAACGAAAGAAACATGTACCATTGTAGGATTGAAATCAAGAAATTCAATCCGGAGACCGGCGAAAGGCTATCAAAACCGCGTATCCAAGTTTTCGGAAAGAAATTCTTTGAGACGTTCGGACTACACAACCTCCGAAAACAGGGGTACACCGTTGATATTTTACACGACCCTAACCAATTTGTAAAAGCCAATAGGGAACGGATTGCCGCCGAAGAACGAGCCAAAGCAGAAGCCGAAAAAGAGGCCGAAAGGCAAGCGATTAGAGCGCAAATATTGGAAGAACTAAAGGCCGAAGGCAAATTAAAAGAGCCGGAAGAAGAGGAAAAAGACAATAACGCGGCAAAGACAGAGACTGCGCGGCGTGTTGGTCGGCCTAAAAACAGTGAGAAAACAGAAGTTTAATTTTTAAATTATAGTGATATGGCACAGATTGCACAGCAAGATAACTTGATTATCGAGATTACCGGAGCTTTAGCTGCGATGAACGAAACTACAAAACAAAAGCTTATTGATTGCATCAAGGTGGGAACAATTACCGATGTTATTGTAGTATCGACAGAAGCCGGAAACAAAGTTAATCACGGTAAAGTATTGGGCTATAGTGTAGACACCACTGCGGCAGAATCCCCGACGTATTCTGTTGCAATCATGGATGTTAATACCGGTAAGCCGACGAAGGTAGAGCTTAAGTAAATCAAAGGGAAAGATTATGTTAACAAGAGAGATTTTAGCGACAAACGCACAGTTATCGGGATTAACCGAAGAACAAATTAAAGCTATCATAACTTTGTCGGAAAATGACGAAAATAGTGTGATAGCAAAAAAAACCGGTGAAATATACGGGGCTTTAGATAATGACATTCTGACCGTATCCGGAATCGCAAAGAATGGAACGGAAAAGACATACGATTACGCAAAGCGTGTCATGTCAGCAATGAAAGCCGATGCCGAAGCCGCAACGGGTTATAAATCGCAAATTGACGCATTGACAAAAGAAAAGGCGCGACTTGAAAAAGCGATTGCAGACGGGGCAGCAGATGCCGAAACCGCAAAGGCTTTAAAACAAGCAAAAGCCGATTTAGCAAACATTACTACACAGTACAACGAATTGAATACAAAGTACACGGATATTCAAGAGGCGCACAAAAAGGAACTGTTTGCGATTAAAATCGATAGCGAGTTACAAACAGCCGCAGGCGGTATTAAGTTTAAAGCCGGACTTCCGGAAGCCGTTACACGCGTAATTTTGCAGCAAGCCACGGATTTCCACATTTTTATTTTGCAGTGTTGATAAAGCTGCGGTTATCCCACAGGTACTTGATGCCGGAGATGGCGGTCACAGCAGCCACCAGCCAGCACAGGGCGATAGAGACCACCACCACGATGGAAACGCTTTCCACCGTGCCGCGGTAGCTCAGGGCAGTGCCGAAGAAATAGAAGATGATGCTCAGCATCTGCAAAACGGTCTTTACCTTGCCCCACATATTGGCGGCGATGACCTTGCCGTCCTTGGCACCGGCGGCCACCATGCGCAGACCGGACACCGCAAACTCGCGCGCCAGAATGATGCACAGCACCACCGGGCTGCACACACCATCCCGCAACATATAGATGAAGGCCACGGTGGTCAACAGCTTGTCAGCCAGCGGGTCGGCAAACTTGCCGAAATCGGTGACCATGTGCCACTTGCGTGCCAGATGGCCGTCCAGAAAGTCGGTGAAGCTGGCAGCGGCAAACACGATGCCTGCCAGCAGGTAGAAGGCGGCGTTGAATGTACCGTCCACGATGCCGTCCAGACCAGTCAGAGACACAAAGATCATGAACACCGGCACCAGAATGATGCGGGTCAGGGTAAGCTTATTGGGCAGATTCATAGGTTTTATCCTCCAATTCGTTATTTTACGACCGTACCATACAGATCGTAAAGGTCGCTGTCCTCTACCAGCACATCATAGAACTGGCCGGGGTACAGCGGTTCCTCGCTGGAAACGCAGACGCAGCCATCCACCTCCGGCGCATCGCCGGTGGTGCGGCAGAGGTACAGACCGTTTTCCTCGTCGATGCCGTCACACAGAACGTGCACGGTCTGGCCCACTTTTTCGGCCTGCTTCTGCGCCATGATGCCGGTCTGGATCTGCATCACCAGCTCAGCGCGCTTGTCCTTGACCTCCTGCTCGATCTGGCCGTCCATCCGTGCCGCCACGGTGTTTTCCTCGGCAGAGTAGGCAAAGCAGCCCAGACGGTCGAACTGCACCTCCTTGACAAAGTTGCACAGATCCTCGAACTGCTCCTCGGTCTCGCCGGGGAAGCCTGCGATCAGGGTGGTGCGCAGGGTGATGCCGGGGATCTCGCGGCGCAGCTTGCCGATGACCTCCAGCAGCTCGGCGCGGTTGGAGCGGCGGTTCATGTTCTTGAGGATGGTATCGTTGCAGTGCTGGATGGGCAGGTCGAGGTAAGGCACCACCTTCTCGTTGCGCTTCATGGCGGCAATAAATTCATCGGTGATGCGCTCCGGGTAGGCGTACATGATGCGGATCCATTCCAGCCCCGGCACCTTGTTCAGCTTATCCAGAAGCTCACAGATGCTGCCGGGCTTGCCCCAGTCCTCGCCGTAGGCGGTGGGGTCCTGCGCCACAACAATAAGCTCCTTCACGCCCTCACCGGCCAGCCAGCGGGCTTCGGCTACGCAGTCGGCCATATCGCGGCTGTGCAGCGGGCCGCGGATGCCGGGGATGGCGCAGTAGTGGCAGCGGTTGTTGCAGCCTTCGGCAATTTTCAGGTAAGCATAGTGGCGCGGCGTGCTGATAACACGGGCACCGCCCAGCTCCATATCGCATTTGGGACCATAGCTTTCCACCTGGCCCGCGCCGTTGGCGGTCAGGCGCTCCACAATGGCGGGCAGAGCGGCGTTGGAGCCAATGCCCACAACGGCGTCCACTTCCGGCATTTCGCTCACAATCTGGGTTTTATAGCGCTCAGCCAGGCAGCCGGTCACGATCACCTTCAGGTTGGGGTTCTGCTGCTTATACTGGCAGGCCATCAAAATGTTTTCGATGGCTTCCTCTTTAGCGGACTGGATAAAGCCGCAGGTGTTGACAATAATAATGTCCGCCTGTTCGGGGTCCGCAACCGTCTGGTGGCCCGCCTTGATCAGCGCGTGGCAGAATACATCAGCATCGACCTGGTTTTTGGGGCATCCAAGGGAAATAATTGCAATATTCATGTATGGTTGTTCCTGTCTCTCTTTTCAGTATGTTATGTTGGGCTCTGCCGCTTGCTTGGGCAAAATTCAGGCAAAGCTATCCGTTCGGTGCATTGATACCACAATGCCGCAGGAGCATTTTTTGCCCCTGCGGTGTGTGCTTTTTTGTGTTACGCTTCGGTTTCTTCTGTCTCGGCATCTGCCAATGCCTGGCGGATCACGCTGTGGGAGAACCCGCGCCGTGCCAAAGCGGCAGCTACCTGCTGCCATTTGCCCTGTGCCAGCTTTGTGGCATAGTGGCGTTCCACCAGTGCGCGGGCATTGGCCAGCTCCGGGTTTTCCTCCTCGTCCTCCTCGCTTTGGGCAAACAGAGCTTCCACCGCTTCGGCGGCCGCGCCGCGGTCAATGCCTTTGGCGTGCAGATCATCCAGAATTGCACGGCGGCTCTTGCGCTTGCGCAGCAGCTCCGCCGCACGGCGGCGGGCAAAACCGGCGTCATCCAGCAGGTTCAGCTCCTGCATTTTTGCCACGGCGGCGGCAGCGCTGTGGGGGTCAAAGCTGCGGCAGAGCTTTTGATAAAGCTCCCCGGCTGCATGGTCCCGCAGGGCCAGCAGGTCCATGGCTTTATCCACAGCCTTGCGGGTGTCGCTTTTGGTCTGCAGGTCATGGATCTGCCATTCTTCCAGCTCATCCCCGGTATGCAGCCCCGCCATGGCAAAGGTGTCCTCGTCCAGCGAAAAGGCAAACTCTCCGTCAAAGAACAGCGCATAGCGGCCTCTTTTTGTTTCTTTTACCTGTGTCAGCTTCGGCATCGCTTATTCGTCAACCATGATGTCGAGGTCCATCTCGCTGCCGGTGGTCTTGGGTGCATCCGCCATGGGAGCGGCAGGGGCATCTTCAGCAGCAACGGGGGTAACAGCCGGCTTCTCCAGCGGCTTCACGGTTCCCTTTTTGCCGGCCGCCAGCAGACGGTCCGCATTTTCGCGCACCTGCTTTTCAATCTCAGCAGCCACATCAGGGTGTTCTTTCAGGTAGAGCTTGGCGTTATCGCGGCCCTGGCCCAGGCGGATATCGCCATAGTTGAACCATGCGCCGCTCTTTTGCACAATGCCCAGCTTAGCACCCAGATCGATCATTTCGCCCAGTTTGGAGATTCCCTCGCCGAACATGATGTCAAACTCGGCCTCACGGAACGGGGGTGCCACTTTGTTCTTGACAATCTTGGCGCGGGTACGGTTGCCGATAAAGGAACCGCTGGCGTCCTTCAGGCCCTCAATGCGGCGCACATCAATACGTACAGAGGAATAATATTTCAGGGCGCGGCCGCCGGTGGTCACTTCAGGGTTGCCGTACATCACACCGACTTTTTCGCGCAGCTGGTTAATAAAGATGCAGACGGTGTTTGTCTTGCCGATGATGCCGGTCAGCTTACGCAGAGCCTGGCTCATCAGGCGGGCCTGCAGGCCAACGTGGGAATCGCCCATTTCGCCTTCAATTTCGGCTTTGGGCACCATGGCAGCAACAGAGTCCACAACAATAGCGTCAATCGCGCCGGAGCGTACCAGAGCTTCGCAGATTTCCATGGCCTGCTCGCCGGTATCCGGCTGGCTGACCAGCAGGCTGTCAATGTCAACGCCAAGGGCGCGGGCATAGGTGGGATCCAGGGCGTGCTCAACGTCGATAAAGGCAACCTCGCCGCCCAGCTTCTGGGCTTCAGCCAGAACATGCAGGGCCAGGGTGGTTTTACCGGAAGATTCCGGCCCATATACCTCAATGATGCGTCCGCGTGGCAGGCCTCCGATGCCCAGCGCCAGGTCCAGCCCCAGGCTGCCGGTGGAAATGGCATCCACCTGCATGGCAACGTTGGTCCCAAGCTTCATCACGGCGCCTTTGCCAAACTGCTTTTCGATCTGGGCCAGTGCCGTCTCCAGCGCTGCCTTTTTATCCCCTGCCGGGCCGGTGGGGAGCTGCTTGGATGAACTTTCCTTTTTTGCTGCCATAAGTTTATATCTCCTTATCTGAGCGATCGTGCGTTGTATCCCATATGCACCACAGGCAACTGCGGTGCTGTTTTTATTTTGTACGGCAGGTGCGCCGCTATCCAAATGGTCGTCCTGCGTTTATCAGGTATTATTATAACCAATCGCGGCACGAATTACAACCATTTGTTGTCATCTTTTCAAAATTTTCTTCGCACTTTCCACATTTCAGCTGCAAAACGTTGAAAATCAGATTTATTTCACCTGTTGGGCGTACACCACACGGTCGTTGCCGCCGTAATCCTTCCTTGCCTGCACTTGCTGCCAGCCGTTTTGGCGGCATATCTCCATCACATCCGCCCGCTGGGCACAGCCAATCTCAAACACCAGCCACCCACCGGGGCAGACAATATCACGGTAGTGGGCGGCAATGGCGCGGTAAAAATCCAACCCATCCGTTCCGCCGTCCAGCGCCATAGCTGGCTCGTGGGCGGTCTCCGGCATCAGGGCCTGCATCTCTGCCCCGGTCAGGTACGGCGGGTTGGAGATGATCAGCTGCACGCTTTGGGGCATAAGCTCTCGCCAGTATTGCAGCACATCCGCTGCCTTTGCCTGCACACCGGTGCCATGTACGTTGGCTTGCAGGTATTGCAGCGCCTGCGGGCTTTTTTCCACGCAGCTCACGCTGGCACTTGGCACAAAATGGCGGATGCCAATGCCCAGGCAGCCAGTTCCGGCGCACAGGTCCAGCACCCGGGGCTCAGGTTTTCCCATCTGCTGCAACAGCTCAATGGCAGTTTCGCACACCACCTCACTGTCTGCGCGGGGGCAGAGCACACCGGGGCCGACTTTGAAGGTCAACCCCAGAAAGTCCCACTCCCCTGCCAGGTATTGCAGCGGCACCCGCTGCATGCGCTGAGCCGCCAGTTCCGCCAGGCACTCAGCCTGCGGCCGGGTAAGCGGGTCAAACAGCAAGCGCGGATCTTTTCCAGCGGCAATGCGCAGCAGTTCGCGGGCGTCGTAATCAGCATCGGGGCAGCCTGCGGCCTGCAGGGCATCCTGTACCATGCGCACAGCCTGGCGCGGCAGAATGCCCGCCAGCTGCTGTGGGGCAAGCGGCGTTACCATTGGCCGTCCTCCGGCTTTTTGGGCAGTACGGGGGTAACGGCGGCGATGGCCACTTCAATCATGTCATCTTCCGGCTCAAAGGTCGTCAGGTGCTGCAGCCAAAGCCCCGGCACCGAAACAGCCCGTGCCAGCAGCGAGTTGGAACGCCCTGCCCACTTCAAAATCTCATAACAGATGCCCACCAGCAGCGGCAGCATGGCCAGCTTGCACAGCACACGCAGCATGGTACCGCTCCACGGCAGCACCGCATACAGCACAATGCTGACCAGAATGACCAGAATCAAAAAACTGGTGCCGCAGCGGGGGTGGAACCGCGTATGTCTGCGGATGTTAGCAACCGTCAATTCCTCACCTGCCTCATAGCAGGCAATCGTTTTGTGCTCAGCCCCGTGGTACTGGAACATGCGGTGGATTTCCTTCATGCGGGTGCAGAGGAACATGTAACCCAAAAAGATTGCCAGCTTGAGCACTGCTTCCAGGATGACCCGCGGCCAGCGCCCCATGGGGATCATTTTTGCCACCAGCCCAGTCAGGAACGTAGGCAGAAAGGTAAACAGAAAAATTGCCAGCACTACACCTGCGCAGGCGGAAAGGGTCATCAGCGCACTTTGCACCTTGGGGCCGGCGTGTTCGTCCAGCCAGCGGTCCAGCTTGCTCTCGTTCTGCTTTTCTTCCTCTTTTTCCTCTTCCGTCATGGCAATATCGGCGGAGTGCATCAGGTATTTGTACCCGTTCATCAGGTTTTCCACCATATTGCACACTCCGCGCACCAGGGGAACTTTATTGTACCAGTGGGTGGTCACATCGGAATAGCTCAGATCAATCGTGCCGTCCGGGCGGCGTACCGCGCAGCAGATTTTTTCAGGGCCGCGCATCATAATGCCCTCCATCAGGGCCTGGCCGCCCACAGAGGTACGGAATTTTTCAGTTGGACGTTGTTCTTGCGGCATGGGTTCTCCTTTATTTTTGCGGTCAAAGCGGCTCGTGCAGATGTTCCTGCCCAGCGTGGTAGATGGGCAGGGTGATGGTAACGGTGGTACCCTGCCCCAACGTTGAGGTGATATCCGCCGTACCGCCCAGTGCTTTGGTGATCTCATCCACCACCGCCAGGCCGATGCCGGAACCACGCACGGCGTTTTTGGCTTTGAAGAATTTCATCTTTACGTTTTGCAGGTCATCCGGCGCAATGCCGCGGCCCTGGTCCCGGATGCTGGCCGTTACGGTGGTGGCGGTGCGGGTCAGAGTAAAGAAAATGGTTCCTTCCGGCGGCGAATATTTGATGGCGTTATCAAATACGTTGACAAACACCTGGCGCAGGCGGGCGGGGTCAGCCCAAACGGGATACGGCTCCGGCGGTTCGTCATACACAAGGTGCAGCCCCTCCTGCCGGATGCGGGCTTCCACAAACAGGGCAGCGTCGGTGGCTTCGGCCACAAAATCCAGCACCTCGCAGTTCAGCTTGATGCCGTTTTGCAGGCGGGAAAAATCCAGCAGTTCCTCCACCATATCGTACAGGCGGTCGGTCTCACTGCGGATAATGGTAATACCCTTGCGGTAGTTTTCGTCATCGGGGTCACGGATGTTGGCGATGGTTTCCACCCAGCCTTTGATGCTGGTCAGCGGAGTGCGCAGTTCGTGGCTGACAGAGGAGATGAACTCGTTTTTCATCCGTTCCGTTTTTGTCAGGTCCTCGGCCATCTGGTTGATGGCTTTGCACAGGCGGCCGATCTCATCGTCATACGGGGCATCCGGCAGGCGGGTGGTCAAATCGCCGTGGGCAATGCGATTGGCGGTGGCTTCCACCTGGCCCAGCGGCCGCACAATGGTGCGGATAAAAAACAGGCCGCTGAACACCGCAAACCCCAGCACCACCGCCGCCACGCCGAACGAAACCATCAGCGTGCTGTACCACTGGCGGTCCACCAGCGTCAGGCTGGTAACAAGGCGCATGGCCGTCACATTGCCCGCCGCATAAGGCACCAGGCTGGTAACAGCCATCACGTGTTCGCCGTCCGCTGTGCGGAAAGTGACCATGCCGCTGCCGGTGGAGCCGGTGACAGCCTGATAAAAATCCCTGCCCTCGCTCAGCAGATTCTTGTTCATGGTGCCGCTGGAGGTTGCCAGCACCACGCCGGAGGAATCCAATAGCATGAACTCGAACTTATCTTTTTCATCAAACTGTTCCACCGTGCGGCGCAGGGACTGGCTGCGGCTTTCAGACGTTGCCTGGCTGCTGCCGGCGGTGCCGGTTGCCTGCAAACGCCCCTCCACGGTGGAAAACCGCGCCTGCATGGCACGCTGCACCCCGCCGTACAAATTCTGGTGGCTGTAATACAAAAACAGCCCCAGCGCCGCAGCCAGGATGCAAATGGTAATCAGCAGGCTGCCGCGCAGCCAGCGGCGGGTAATGCTCTGCACAGGCGGCAGCCCCCTTTCCATAAAAATGCGGCAATTATGCGTTCCAGCGGTAGCCATAGCCCCAGACGGTCAAAATGTGCTGGGGGCTGCTGGGTTCATCTTCCACTTTCATGCGCAGGCGGCGGATGTTGACATCCACGATCTTGACATCGCCGAAATACCCTTTGCCCCAAACGCCTTCCAGGATCTTTTCGCGCACCAGGGCAGTGCCGGGGTTGCGGAAAAACAGCTCCATGATCTGAAATTCCACCTGGGTCAGGTCAATGGGCTTGCCGGATTTGTACAGCACGCGGCTTTTTTCATCCAGCACAAAGGGGCCGCTGACCAGCTGATCCGGCTCGGAGCCTGCCTGTTCATCGTCCGCAGCGGCGCTGCGGCGCACTCGGCGGGCCAGCGCTTCCACGCGGGCCATCAGCTCCGACACCGAGAACGGCTTGGTGATGTAATCATCCGCGCCGATGGAAAGGCCGCGGATCTTATCGCTCTCCTGCCCTTTGGCGGATGCCATAATAATACCGATGTACGGGTCGCCGTGGCGGATGGTTTCGCACAGCGAAAACCCATCCATGCCCGGCAGCATGATATCCAGCAGCGCTACATCGCAGGGGGGATTTTTCTGGATCAACTCCAGCGCACGTTCCGCGCTGGGGGCTTCCAATACTTCCCAGCCTGTCATTTTCAGGTTCAGTGCCACAAGTTCGCGGATGCTGGCTTCGTCTTCTACGACCAGAATACGTTTCATTGTTTTTCCTTTCCCGGTCGGGATTCTGTTTCCCGCCGCCTGATTGTTATGGCGCACCGCCCGCAGATAGACATGCGCGTTTTACCGTATATTTTTAGGGCAATACCGCATAATTCTAAGTGCCGATACGGCGAGTGAGGTGCGGCAGATGCCAAGCCAAAAGCGCAGATAATACTGGATGCTGCAAAGGT
>ENA-OPBD01001561-OPBD01001561.1-human-gut-metagenome-genome-assembly--contig:-NODE-1561-length-10364-cov-2.615385_pt1 | contig 10364 bp, 6 predicted proteins | sample MGYA00241062_ERZ501440 | MGnify/ENA primary metagenome ERZ501440 (study PRJEB25962, sample SAMEA2042628) | human gut metagenome | biome: human gut; feature: human-associated habitat; material: faeces...
CCTCCCGCCGCTACGGACTGCCGATGGCCGACATTGTGTCCGAGGCCAATATCGGGCTGATGCAGGCCGTCAAAAAGTTTGACCTCGACAAAAAGGTTCGGCTGGCTACCTATGCCATTTGGTGGATTAAGGCTGCGATTAACGATTATATTCTGCGTTCCTGGTCGCTGGTTAAAATTGGCACGGTCGCCGCGCAGAAAAAACTTTTTTATAACCTCAACCGTATTAAGGCGCGCTTGGGTATTTATGAAAACCGCGAGCTTGAGCCGACGGTTGTCAAAAGCATCGCGAGAGAGCTGGTCGTCGACGAAAAGGACGTTGTCGAAATGAACCGCCGCATGGGTGGCGACAAGTCCCTCAATGTGGCCGCCTGCGATGACAGCGACGAAGAAAAAGTCGATTTTGTCGTCGACAGTCGCCAGAATATTGAGGAAAACCTCGGCCGCCGTCAGGAAAACGCCCTTAAAGCCAGAGTTCTGCGCGAATGCCTGAACGAAATGGGTGAGCGCGAACAGTATATAATCAAAAGCCGTATGCTGACCGACAAGCCGGTTACGCTGGAGGAAATCGGTGTCAAATTCGGCATCAGCCGTGAGCGTGTCCGTCAGATTGAGAAAAAGGCTTTTGAGAAACTTTCGGCGCTGGTAAAGCTTGAATTGGCGCAAAAAATGTGTTAAGATAACCGGACAAAAAACGGAGAAGGACAATGGCGGCAGCCGAACAGGAAAAAGGTTTTGTTTTCAAAGGCAGATTTTCAAAGAGCATTGATTTGAACCTGCTTAAGGAAAATATGGAACGCCGGTTGGCTTTTGTCCGCAGCCTGAAACCGGATAACGAGAGCATTCTGAACGCTTGGAATATTGCCCGGCAGAACATTGTCCAGCATCAGAACTGACAGAGTTTGATTTTCAAAAAAAGCCCGCAGCCGCGGGCTTTTTCAGTATTTATAGGCAAAAAAAATAATATCTTCATAAGATGTTGACAATTATTGCTTCCTGTATTATCTTAGAATCAAGGTGTGGTTTGTGATGTGTTTCTCATTTCCGGGAGCGTCTGCTCTTTCGGAAATTCTTCTCGCATATCTGTCACCTTATAAAACGGGCTTTAGTTTTAATTACTTGCGAGGTGATATTATGTCAAAATGTAAAATTTTCCTAACATTAGTGGTCGGCCTGCTTTTCAGCCTGCCGGCAATGGCGTATTCGCCTCCGGGTAATACCAACACACAGCACACTACAAAAATAGAACTGAAGCCCGCCTCTGTTATAGACATGTCGCGCGCCTATAAGACGGCGGCGGTGTGTTTTCTGGGAGTTGGCGACTGCGACAACGAAATCTCCTACGGCAAAGGCGGCGACGGCGAAGACTATACCATTGACACCGCTGCGCAATGCAAAAACGAGGGGTTCATCTTAAACAACTGCAATTCCGTTCAGGTGCCGGAAGGTTATTGCCCTTATAACAAATCTTATATTACGCGCTGCAAATGCGCCTCGAACCTCGTAACCTGCCCCGCCGGACAGGTCGGCGTCGGCGAGAGCTGCGGCGGAAAATACGCTTCATGCAAATGCGACCCGGCTCTCAAGACTTGTTCTTCAAAGGAAGTCGGACAAGGCGCTTCCTGCGGCGGCAAGTATCAGTCCTGCGCCTGCAAGAGCGAATATGCCTACAATACCTCCAACTGTACGTCGCCGCGTTCGCCGAGCGGGGACAGCTGCGGCGGCAAATATACGCAGTGCACCTGCCCGACAGGCGTGTCTGCGGGAGCGTACGGCTGTGAGGAATATTATCCGGCGCCCTGCAACACGGTCTGCAAGAAGGCTTATGCGGACAACTGCCGGAACCGCACGGCGGTTTCAACGCCGTATGGCTGCGTTGCGTATTTTGCGGATTGCTCCAGCAAGTGCCAGACGGCTTATACCGACAACTGCCGAAACCGTACAGCAGTCTCAGCTAATTATGGTTGTCAGACTTATTGGTCAGACTGCTCAACCAAGTGCCAGACGGCTTATGCGGATAACTGCCGAAACCGCACTTCAGTTTCCTGCACATATGGCTGCGCTTCATATTTCAGCGACTGTTCGTCAAAGTGTCAAAGCTGCTATACTGACAACTGTCGAAACAGAACGGCGGTCAGCACTCCTTACGGCTGTAAATCGTATTTTGCCGATTGTCCAAGTAAATGTCAGACTGGATACACCGCTTGCGAAGTAAGAACGGCGGCAAGCTGTTCCTACGGATGCTCTTCTTATTGGTCCGATTGTCCCAGCAAGTGCCAAACCTGCAAAGGCAACCCTGATTGCGACGTATCGTCATTGTCCTGCTCGTACGGCTGCGCCAACACCAACAGCTGCGGCAAGTGCACCGCCTGCAAGACCAATCCGGACTGTGACGTGACTTCCAAAACCTGTTCGTACGGCTGCGCAACGACCAACTCCTGCGGCAAATGCACCGGCTGCAAAGGCAACCCGGACTGTGACAAGACTGCGGTATCCTGTCCGTACGGCTGTGCCAGCACCAACAGCTGCGGTGTTTGCGTCTCCTGTAAGTCGGATCCGGCCTGCAGCGTCACGTCGCTGAGCTGTACTTATGGCTGCAAAACGACCAACTCCTGCGGCAAATGTACGGCCTGCTATCCCGATAACTGCCGCAACAGAACGGCGGCCAGCTGTTCTTACGGCTGTCAGTCGTACTTCTCCGATTGTTCGTCAAAGTGCCAGACCTGCAAAAGCTGCAATTACTCATCAGAATGTTTGAATTATACGCTATCCAGCAGCAGTTCCTGTTCTAACGGCAGCTTGTCTTGCACGGCTTGTGGCATAACTAAGTACAGATGTAAACCCAGTTTGTCGATTGACGGAACATCATGTCCATTGAATGGATGGACGAACTGTAACGGAAGACGATGCTGCTGTCGAAGCGGCGAAAGCTGCAGCGGTCCGAGATATTGTCTTTGCCAAACGAGCGGCAATGATCTTATAGCTCCTTAATAACAGCAGTTTAATTCAAAAAAATCCCGGTGGAATTATCCGGGATTTTTTATATCTGGCAGGCAAGCGGCGGCAAAATCACTTTTTCCGGTTTTCACGTACAAAAGTTTCAATATCATCCAGGGCTGCTTTGGGCGAAACCTCCAGGTTAATAACCTTCTGATCAAGTGTGCGGCAATGTCTGGTTTTGACGTCATAAAAGCAGAAAGGCGTTGTAAAACCTTCGCTGTAGCTCATTGTATCGTCGATATGAATATTGATGCCGTTTTCGTCGCAATAAGCCGCCTTGGCACAATTCCAAAGCTTATCCGGCACCTTAAACTCGCCGTTCTCATAAAAAGTGACACAGCCGCGGGCATCGTAATAATCGACAATGGCAAAAATATCCGTATATTTTATGCCCCATTGCCACAAAAACTTTTCAATCGTAGCCTTCGGACCGCCACTGATAACATGAATTTCATATCCGCGGCGCAGCGCTTCGTTGGCAAAAACCTTGAAATATTCGGGATTATCGGTAATAACCCCATGGAAATCGAGACCGATTTTCAGCTTATCTGCGTTTGTCATTGCCGCCTCCGAACAAGTTGGAGAACAGGTCTTTCAGCGAGCTTGGGCTTAAAGCCGACAGCGGATTGATGCTGATTTTCGGATCGGATATGCTGCCGGTAATGGTATAATTGGCGGCAAAAACGGTTCCGTCCTTGCCGGCCAGCAAACTTCCGACCAACGGCAGTTTGCCGATGAAGGTATTGATGCTGTAAGCCGGCGCAATTACGCCTTTGACGTCAAGAACTTCGGTCGCGCGGTTATAGGCGCCGCTGCCGGTAATGCCCATAACATTGCCGAAAGCCTTGCCGTCATTGACAAAGAGCGTGCGGTTTTTGTATTCGAACGGCGCGTCAAAATGCGAAAAGGCCATACCTTCCCCGGTCAGCAGATTAACCATGCCGGTAAAAGAAGCCATCGTCAACAGCTTGGCTATAACCGGCGTGTTATAAATGCTGAAATCACGGATGGAAGCATGACCGATAAACTGTTTTTCCCTGGTTCGCCGCGCCTCGATTTTCAGGTTGCCGCCGCGCATATTTTCATATATACGCAAAACTTTCAGCGTACTGCCGGCATTGTTGGAATCAATAGACAGGAAAAACTCGCCGTTCGGTTTCGGAACGTAATCCGCTTTAAGGCGCACATTGCGGCTGGTACCGTAATTGCCGACCAGATGCGCTTCGGAAACACCGGTCCCGTTGCGCAGCATTGCCGAACCGGCAAAGTTGGTTATCGGAACTTCGGGGTTGGTCCACAGACTGTTAACAGCAATATAGATATCCGTGTCGGTAACTTTTTCCAAATAGTCTTCATCATCGTCTTTCGCCTGTTTCTGCGTTTTGCGCAATGCGGCCTTGCGGCGCATAACCTCTTCGTCGCGAACAAAAAGCTCCGTCAGGTCATAACTGTTTCCGGAAATGTTAATCTTGACCTTTTTCTTCGGCTTATAGGCAATTTCGATTTTGGCCTTAGCCGAAGTTTTCGGTCCCTTTATGCTTGAAATGTCAACGACTTTCACTTCGCCGTCTTTGTCCAGCGTAATGCTTCCGTTCAGTTTAAAATCCGACTTAGAGAGGCTGAAACTCGGAATCGCCGTCAGCCGGTCGCCGGCAAAATTCAGCTTTGCCTTAATTGCCGCCTGTTGTTTCAGCGGCTTGCGGAAACCGAGGAAGGAATAATCAATCGTCGCGTCGGCCAGCGCGGCAATAACATCAATGTCAAACCGGTCATTGTCATATTTGGTAATTTCGGCGTCAACATTTGCATAACCTTCAATATAAGGCGGATTCAGCACGCCAATGTCGATGCCCAGCTTTTTCTTGACGGCATCGTCAAACCGGAAAGAGATTTTGTATTTGCTCTTATAATCCTTGCTCAGGAAATTTTCGTCCCAGACCAAATGCAGCGGAATGCCGTCAAGCTGCGCGTCGCCGATAACCGACATGCCGTTGTTATCGACAACCAGATTCAGGGTTTCGGCCCTGACGTCTTTTCCTTTGACGATGCCGGGAATGGAAACGTCCGTCAGCACCGATTTGACATTTACCCTGACTTCTTCCGGCTCCAAGTCGTTTTTCAACTCAAACTTCAATCCCAGCGAGGTTTCGGCCTCACCGTGAATCGCATCGGCGTCCATGCCCATTTCCGAAGTATAGCCAAGCGGCGGATTGTCTATCAGCTTCAGGGCGTCGGCAATGCTTGAGGTCGTTTCCAGATTAATGTCGGCAAAATTGTCATATTTATCCAAATCATAGAGAAGAACACTGCCGCCGGTCAGTATAACGCCGTCGGAAACGCCCTTGTCAACGTCGATTTTAATGCTGTCGCTGTTAAAATAGGCAGTGCCGTACATATTTCTGATATCCGGCATGCCTTTCAGATAATTGAGGTTCGAGTCGACAATGGTTCCCCTGCCGTCCAGATTGGAAAAGCGCAGGCCTTTGGCTCCGGCGTCATAATCAAAATCAAAACGGAACGACGCGTCGCGGATTTCGCCGCCGTAAATGCTGTCTTTGACCCAAAGCCAGGCGTCTTCGGCAATGTAACGCGGCCAGTATTTGTTCAAATCGTCAAAAGCCAGCTTTTCGACATAGGCAGAAGCCGAAATTTTTAAATCTCTCAGAGAATTTTCGAAAAAGAACTTTTTCATGCCGGTTATCTGCAGGCCGAGTTTCATCTTCTGGCCGCCGAGGTCAAAATCGGCGTCTTTGATGTTGACCTTGTCAACACCGCCGTCAATGTTACCTTCCAGCAGGAAAGACGAAACGTTGTAGCGGAAATCTTCATTGTCGGAAAACATGATATTTCCCTGCCCGCCCTCAAACTGGAAATCGATATTTTCCACGGCCGTATCCAGACTTTTGACAATATCGTCCTTGTTTCTGAGCACATCCTCAAAATCAATCAGCGCATCGACTTTTCCGCTTACGGGAAGATTAACGCCGTAAAGGTTTTCGCTGAACTGTTTTTCAAGAAACGTATCGACGACGTCGGCCGGAACCAGATCCGAAAAATAAAAACGCAGTGCCAGTTTGGCTGCGCCGGGACGATATTCCGCGTCAATGCCGACGGTGGAAATGCGGTCCTTGAGCTTAAGCAACGCGTTAAAATCCGTTTCGATATTGGTAAAATTGCGTTCAAAAGTATAATTCAGATCCGAAAACACCCATTTGCGGCCAAGATCGACCTCATGAAACTCAAGTTCGGCATTTTTGACGGAAATATCGTTGATATAGCTTTCCGGATAAGCACGGTCTTCCGAATTGAAACGTTCGACAAAATCCTCAAAGGCGTCGAAATAATACTCAAGTTTCTTCCGGTTGACCTCGTCCCGGTTATCCTTCCCGATGCCGTAAGTGGTAAACAGGTAGACCGACGGGGCGCTGATTTCGACCGAGCTCGGCGCAATAACGCCGCGCAGCAGCGCGCGGATACTGAAAGAAACGGAAGTTTTGGGCGCATTAATGATGAAAGTACCGTCATTTTTTTTGTAGACGACATTGTTGGCAATAATCTTAATCGGCTGAATGGAGCGGACCAGTTCCAAATTAACGGCGTCGACCGTTACCTGATATTCGGAATCGTCATGATTGAGAGCTTTGATGATATAGGGTTTCAAAAAAGGCACGGCGACAGGCCCCCGGTAAAGCTGCCAGATAAACAAAAGCAGCAGCACCAGAAAGACGACGCCGGTATAATCCATAATCTTGCGGGCTTTATATAACTTATTTGATACCTTTTTCATTTTTCTCCAGCCAGGACATCATGTCTTCGTAGTTGCGGAAACGGTATAAATCGTTATGCGTCCCATAGGGATAGATAATCATTTTTTTCGGTTCTTGAGCATGTTCGTACAAATTTTTTGCCAAAGCTATCGGAATCAGGGCATCGGCATTACCGCCCATAACCAGAAACGGGCTTTTAATCCGGCCGACCAGAGCCAGATTGTCATAAAGATGACCGCGCATCAGAAAAGACAGAGGCAGCGGCACCTTAACCTTATCGGCAACCACGTTGGGCAGCGTGTCAAAAGGGACCTCGACGGCCACCGCGGCAAACGGCTGTTCCGCCTGCAGACGGACGGCAGCGTTCAACGCCATATGCGATCCCAGAGACATGCCGTAAATAATGATGTCACGGTTTTGATAGCCGAGTTTATGCAAATGTTCAACGGCGGCAACGGCGTCGTCTTCAAGGTTTTGCTGGTTAATCCGGCCGTCGAGACCTCCGAAACCGCGATATTCAGGCATAAAGGTTCCGTAGCCCTTTTGGGCAAAAGGCTGCATTTTATGATAAAAACTTTCGACATTATGGGCGTTTCCGTGCATGAAAACAACAATTTCGGAACGATTTGCCGCGGGTTTCGTATACCAGGCGAAAAGCGGCGTGCCGTCCGCCGACCGATATTCTTCGCGTTCGGCCAAATAACCGGACGAACGAGCCTCTTCAATGTCCGAAGGATGGGACGAAGGCGCATAGAACAGTAGCTGCGGCACAAAATATATCAGGCCGCACAAAAAGAGATAAAACGCGGCAACGGCACCAACGCCCCAAGTCAGCAGCCTTTTCACGCAGCACCAACCTTTCCGGCCAGAGCAGCCGACAAAAACAGGTCGATATCGCCGTCCAAAACGGCTTTGGTATCCGAAGTTTCGGCCTCGGTACGCAGATCTTTGACCATCTTATACGGCTGCAGGACATAGGAACGGATCTGATATCCCCAGCCATTGTCTCCCTGCGCGTCACGAATGCCCTGCGCTTCGTCTTCACGCTTTTTCAATTCAATCTCGTACAAACGGGCTTTCAGCATATTCCAGGCGCTTTCGCGGTTTTGGAACTGCGAACGCTGGCTCTGACACTGCACGACAATGCCGGTGGGAATATGGGTTATGCGAACGGCTGAATCGGTTTTGTTAATGTGCTGGCCGCCGGCGCCCGAAGCGCGATAAGTGTCGACGCGGCAGTCGGCCTCATTGACGGCTATTTCGATCTTATCGTCAATTACCGGATACACGCCGACGGAAGCAAAGCTGGTATGGCGGCGGCCGGCGCTGTCGAACGGCGAAATGCGCACCAGCCGGTGCACGCCGGTTTCGGATTTCAACCAACCGTAAGCGTTGTGCCCGCTGATCTTAACGGTTGCCGATTTGAGACCGGCTACATCGCCCTCGGTTTCTTCCACATATTCAACCTTGTACTTATGCGCTTCCGCCCAGCGGCTGTACATGCGGAGCAGCATCTCGGCCCAGTCCTGCGCTTCAGTACCGCCGCTGCCGGCATGAACTTCCAGATAGGCGTCGTTGGCGTCGACTTCGCCGGAAAGCAGCGCCTCAAGCTCGCCGCGGCGCGCCTGCTGCTTCAATTCCTCAAGCTGCTGCATAACCTCGGCAACAACCGTTTCGTCGCCCTCCTCTTCGGCCATTTCTGCCAAACCGGTCAGATCGTTAAGAGCGGCCTGCATTTCCTTAAAGTTTGTCAACGCCGTTTCAAGATTGTTTTTTTCAGACATCAGTTTCTGCGCTTTTTCGGCGTCGTCCCAAAGCTTCGGATCCTCGGACAGCGCGTTCAGCTCATCAAGCCGGAGAACTGCGTTGTCGTAGTCAAAGAGACCTCCTCAGCAATTCCAACGATTGCTTGACGGCGTCTGCTGATTCAATAATTTCGGCTCTCATTTTCAATTTCTCCTAATATTCGGCGCCAAGTTGAAAATTGCTGTTTTCGGAAGCGTTTTCAAACAACGCGCCGCCCTCGCCGCCTTCATTTTCGTTTTCGGCTTCGGTGTTGCTGCCGATAACGCGCTGGCGGCCCTTGTCAAAGTCAAAATCCGGCTTCAGGGCTTCGACGATTACCGATTTGTCGGTCGGAACCGCCGGTTTGCCGGTATCGTGATTGATACGGACAAGCCTGATGCCCTGCGGCATGCGGAACGGAATATCCGGCTGGCTGGCCAGCGCCTCTTTCATAAAGCCGTAGAATATCGGCAAAGCGGCGGCAGCGCCGGTTTCTCTGCGCCCCAGCGTGCGGGGTTCGTCAAACCCGACATAAACGCCGACGACCAAATCCGGCGAAAAGCCCATAAACCAGGCGTCCTTGTTCTGGTTCGACGTACCCGTCTTGCCGGCGAGATGACGGCCGATGGAACGCAAGCGGGCGCCGGTACCCCGCTGGGCAACACCCTCCAGAATACTGGTCATCTGATAAGCCGACAGCGGGTCGACAATCTGTTCGCGTGCATCGGGCAGATGCGGAATTTCCTGATTTTCGAATTTGTCGGCATTGCAGTTTTCACAGCTGCGCTTATCCTGTTTCAGAATCGTCTTGCCGTCACGGTTCTGAATGCGCTCGATAAAGTATGGTTCCACCTTTTTGCCGCCGTTGACAATAACCGCGTAAGCACTGGCCATGTCAATCAGGCGCGTATCGCCGGCACCGAGCGACATAGACAACAGTTTGGGCAGATTTTGATTAACGCCGATGCGTTTGGACATTTCGCAGATTTTATCCATGCCGACATCCTGCGCCAGACGAACCGTCATCAGATTGCGCGATTTTTCAATACCCTGACGCAGCGTCATCAGTCCGTAAAACTTTTTGGAATAGTTGACCGGCTTCCACTTCGGCAATCCAGCTCCCTGATCCAAAACAAACGGCGCGTCAAGAATCAAATCGGTCGGCGAATAGCCGTTTTCCAATGCGGTCAGATAAACAAACGGCTTGAAGGCCGAACCGGTCTGACGGCGCGCCTGCGTGGCACGGTTGAACTGCGACTTACGGAAAGAATAGCCGCCGACGACGGCCAGAACCTTGCCCGTGTGCGGATCTAGGGCTATCAGCGCGCCTTCGACATTGGGCACCTGACGCAGTTCGTAAGAATTTTCCGGCAGTTTTTTCGCTTCGGCCGTTTTCTGGGAAACCTTTTCGGCAAAAACGACGTCACCGACATGCAAAACATCGGAAACGGCTTTCGGAGCGCCGCCGACGTCCTGAGTCTTGGGCAGGTTCCTGCGCGCCCAGCCCAGCAACGACAGCGGAATTTCGCCTTTTTCCTTTGCGGAGGTTTCAATCAGCGCCTTGTCCGGCTTGACTTCGAGGACGACCGCCTTTTCCCAGTTTTCGTCAGCGCCGCCAGGCATTTCAACCTTAGACAGAGCTTCTTCCCAGCCCTTTTCCAGAGGAATGTTGGCAACTGCGCCGCGCCAGCCGTGGCGGCGGTCATAGTTCATGATTTCGTCATGAAAAACCCGGGTGGCAATATTCTGAAGTTTCGGGTCCAGCGTGGTACGAACAATCAGACCGCCTTCATAAAGCGCTTCTTCGCCAAAG
>ENA-OPBD01001563-OPBD01001563.1-human-gut-metagenome-genome-assembly--contig:-NODE-1563-length-10349-cov-5.516806_pt1 | contig 10349 bp, 7 predicted proteins | sample MGYA00241062_ERZ501440 | MGnify/ENA primary metagenome ERZ501440 (study PRJEB25962, sample SAMEA2042628) | human gut metagenome | biome: human gut; feature: human-associated habitat; material: faeces...
CTGCCGCACCTCGCTCGCCGTATCGGCACTTAGAATTATGCGGTATTGCCTTTATCTTATCCTGTATTAAAGTTTCTTCGGTTTCTTCTTTTCAAAGAAGGAACCTCGTCACTCCAATTATTCTTCGTCCTCGCCCTCAGTGTCCGGTGCGGCGTCCTCAGCAGCCTCTTCGGCGGCTTCGGCTGCGGCAATGGCTTCCAGTTCTTCAGGGGTCGGGTCAGTCTCGCCATCATCCTCCGGCTTGGCTGTTTCGGCGGTGGCATCGCGGTCCACGCGGGCCAGCACGGCTACCTTGTCCTCGCCAATCAGGCGCATCACGCGCACGCCGCTGCCATAGCGGGACTGCACGTTGATGTCATTGGCGTGCATGCGGATCAGAATACCGTCCTGGCTGATGAGGATCAGGTCATCGGTGTCATCCACAATCTTGATGCCTGCCACACCGCCGCGGGTGTAGTTGCGGATGCCCAGACCACCGCGCTTGGTAATGCGGTAGTCATCAATCAGGCTGCGGCGGCCTTTGCCGTCCTCGGTGACGGTCAGCACGGTTGCGCCGGGGCGGCAGACGCCCACTCCCACAACATAGTCACCATCACGCAGCTTGATGACGCGCACACCATGGCCTGTGCGGCCCATAGCGCGCGCTCCAGCCTCGCTGAAATGGATGGCGGCACCATCATGAGTGGCCACGATCAGCTCGTCCTCGCCGCCTGTCAGGTGGCACCAGACAAGGGCATCGTCCTCGTTCAGCGCAATGGCGTTCAGGCCGCCCTTGCGGATGTTGCGGAACTGGGAAAGCGGCGTGCGCTTTATCAGGCCCTGCCGCGTTACCATTGTGATGTAGCTGGCATCCTCGTCCATGTTGGCGGGCTGGCGCATCATGATGGTAACTTTCTCGCCCTCCTGCAGCTGCAGCAGGTTGGCAATGTGGCTGCCCTTGGCGGTGCGGCTGCCCTCGGCTACCTGGTAGCCTTTCAGGCGGTACACACGGCCCTTGTCCGTCATGAACAGCATGTAGTCATGCGTGGAGCCAACAAACAGTTCCTCGGTAAAGTCATTGTCTTTCTGGGTCATGCCGGCCACACCGCGGCCGCCGCGGTTCTGGGCACTGTAGGTGTCCACCGCCGTGCGCTTGATGTAACCTTCATGGGTCAGGGTAAAGACGCAGGTCTCTTCGGGGATCAGGTCCTCAATGTCCACTTCGCCGGAAACCGCCTCAATGGAGGTGCGGCGGTCGTCGCCGTACTTGTCGGCCAGAGCCGTCAGGTCGGTCTTGACGATCTCCATGGTGTGGGCGTCGTTGGACAGGATATCCTTGTAATTTTCAATGCTGGCGCGCAGCTGGCCCAACTCCTCGTCGATCTTGAGGATTTCCAGGCCTGCGAGACGTCCCAGCTGCAGTTTTACGATAGCATCGGCCTGCGGGTCGTCGAAGCCGAAACGCTCCATAATGGCCGCCTTTGCCTCTGCAAAGCCGCCCTTGCAGGCGCGGATGGTGGCGATGATCTCATCCACAATATCCACAGCCTTGCGCAGACCTTCCAGGATGTGCTCGCGGTCCTGAGCTTTTTTCAGCTCATACGCCGTGCGGCGGCGGATGACCTGGAACTGGAAGTCCAGATAGCGCTGCATCATGGTCTTCAGACTCATGATCTTGGGCACGCCGTCATCCAGCGCCAGCATGATTACACCCACGGTGTCCTGCAGCTGGGTGTAGCGGTAGAGCTGGTTCAGCACTACCTGCGGGTTGGCGTCCTTCTTGATCTCGACCAGGATCTTCATGCCGGTGCGGCTGGAGGACAGGTCGTTCAGGTCGCTGATGCCCTCAATGCGCTTATCTTTGACCAGGTCGCCGATGGATTCCAGCAGGCGGGTCTTGTTGACCATGTAGGGGATCTCGGTGATCACAATCTCATACCGGCCGTTCTTCTTCTCCACGATCTCGGCACGGCCACGCAGGGTGATCTTGCCGCGGCCTGTGGCATATGCCGCACGGATGCCGCTGCGTCCCATAATCACGCCGCCGGTGGGGAAATCGGGTCCCTTGATGTGCTCCATCAGGCCCGCCAGATCAATTTCCGGGTCATCAATCAGGGCAATCATGCCGCTGACGACTTCGCGCAGATTGTGCGGCGGGATGTTGGTGGCCATGCCGACCGCAATGCCCTGGCTGCCGTTGACCAGCAGGTTGGGGAACCGGCTGGGCAGCATGTGGGGTTCCTTCTTGGTTTCGTCAAAGTTCGGGTCCCAGTCAATGGTATCCTTATCAATATCCGTCAGCATTTCGCATGCAATTTTGGACATGCGGGCTTCGGTATAACGGTAAGCAGCCGGGGGGTCGCCGTCCACGGAACCAAAGTTGCCCTGGCCGTCAACCAGCGGATAACGCAGGCTGAAATCCTGTGCCAGACGCACCATCGCGTCATACACACTGGCGTCGCCGTGGGGGTGGTAAGCACCCAGCACAGCACCAACCGTATCCGCAGACTTGCGGTACGGGTGGCCGGGGTCGTTGCCGCGCTCGTGCATCGTGTACAGGATGCGGCGGTGTACGGGCTTCAGGCCATCGCGCACATCCGGCAAGGCACGGGATACGATAACGGACATAGAATAATCCAAAAATGCCGTTTCGATCTCCTGCTTGACATCGCGCACAATGACCTTCGTGCCCGAACCGGGCACCATGATAACATTTTCTTCCATTCAACTCACCTTTCGGATTGTTTCAAAGCCCTTTTGCAAAAGCTTCACCGAAAATCTTCACTCTATCATCAAAATATCAAAAACAAAATTCATCAGCGTCTGGCGGCAGCGGAAATTTTCACCGTAATCCGGGGTGGTAATAGATTGCCCACACGCATCGGGCGCACAATGTGCGCCCCTACAGGGGCCGCCATTCGCCCTGCCCCGTAGGGAACGGTCTTGACCGTTCCAAAACCTGCGGGCTTTTTGCTCCCTCTCCCCTGCCGCCTTTTCTTTAACCCAAATGATTAAAGTTTTTTGCCAGGCTTTTTTTTCAAAAAAGCCGCCAAAAAAGCCGCGAATCAAACATCCAGACGTGCATACTTGGCGTTGCGCTCAATGAACTCCTTGCGGGGTTCCACCTGCTCGCCCATCAGGATGCTGAACGCCTCGTCGGCGCGCTCGGCATCTTCGATCTTGATCTGCACGATCACGCGGTTATCAGGGTTCATGGTGGTTTCCCACAGCTGGTCGGGGTTCATCTCACCAAGGCCTTTGTAGCGGTTCACCTTGGCGCCCGGCATCTCAGCCGAAAGCTGCTTCATTTCGTCTTCGTTGTACGCATACTTGACGGTGCTGCCCTTTTGCAGCTTGAACAGCGGCGGCTGTGCCACATACACATACCCGTGTTCAATCAGCGGCCGCATGTAACGGAAGAAGAAGGTCAGCATCAGGGTGCAGATATGGGAGCCGTCAACGTCAGCATCAGCCATGATAAAGATTTTGTGGTACCGCACCTTGTTGATGTCAAATTCATCGCCAATTCCCGTGCCCAGTGCCGTCACAACCGGCATCAGCTTGTCGTTGCCGTAAATGCGGTCGGCGCGGGCTTTTTCCACGTTCAGCATCTTGCCCCACAGCGGCAGGATTGCCTGGATGTTGGAATCACGCCCCTGCTTGGCAGAGCCGCCAGCAGAGTCACCCTCGACGATGAAGATTTCGGTCTTGGCGGGGTCATTCTCGTGGCAGTCTGCCAGTTTGCCCGGCATACGGTTGCTTTCCAGCGCACTCTTGCGGCGCACCAGGTCGCGGGCCTTTTTGGCTGCGGCACGGGCACGGGCTGCCTGGGTCACCTTTTCAAACACAGCCTTGGCAACAGCAGGGTTTTCTTCCAAAAATTCGCTGAGCTTGTTGTACACAATGTTGGAAACCAGCGTCTTGATGTAGGTGTTGCCCAGCTTGGCTTTGGTCTGGCCCTCAAACTGCGCTTCCTGCAGCTTGACGGAAACAACGGCGATCATGCCTTCGCGCACATCGCTGCCCTGCCAGTTTTCATCCTTTTCCTTCAGGTAGCCCTTGGCACGGCCAAATTCGTTAAACACGCGGGTCAGCGCGGTTTTCAGGCCTTCCTCGTGGGTGCCGCCCTCCGGGGTGTGCACGTTGTTGGCAAAAGAAAGGATCAGCTCGTTGTAGCTGTCGCAGTACTGCAAAGCAACTTCGGCCACAGCGCCGTTGGCTTCGCCTTTCATATAGATGACCTGCGGGTGCAGCGGGGTCAGGTCGCGCTTTTCATGCAGATACTGTACAAAGCTGCGCACGCCGCCCTCATAGCACATGGATTCCTGCGGCGGTACACCGTCGTTTTTCTCAATGCTTTCGGGGCGCTCATCCGTCAGGGTAATGCGCACACCGGCGTTCAGGAAGCTTTCTTCCCGCAGGCGCTTGAGCAGGATCTCATAATCGTATTCGGTGGTTTCGGTGAACATTTCCGGGTCTGGCTTAAAAGTAACGGTGGTACCCGTAGATGCCGCCACACCGATCTTTTTCAGATCTCCATCCGGTTTTCCGCGCTTGAAACTCTGCTCGTACTCGGCGCCGTCACGGCGCACATGCACAACCAGCCATTCGCTCAGCGCGTTTACAACGCTGGCGCCGACGCCGTGCAGACCGCCAGCCACTTTGTAGCCGGAATCCTCGCCGCCAAACTTGCCGCCGGCATGCAACACGGTATACACAACCGTGACAGCCGGGATGCCCAGTTTGGGCTGGATATCCACCGGGATACCGCGGCCGTTATCACTGACTTCAATGATATTGCCCGGCTTGATGGTCACTTCAATATGGGTGCAATACCCGGCCAGAGCTTCATCGATGGAGTTATCCACGATTTCATAAACCAGGTGATGCAGACCGGAAGGGCCTGTGGAACCGATATACATGCCGGGGCGCTTGCGCACAGCTTCCAGCCCTTCCAGGACCTGGATCTGCGCGCCGCCGTACTCATGGTCGGTCGCCGTTTCGCGGTTGGTTTCGGTGATGATTTCTTCTGACATGAACTTTCCTCCCATTTCTTACGAGGTGCGGGGATTTCGGCAGCTTTTTTTCAAAAGCTTAAACCAGCATTTCTGCCGTTATCAGGGTAAAACCTGCCCTTTGGTATATCTGGGGTGCATTTTTGTATCTGTAAAAATTATAGACGCTTTTTTGTCCGCCTAACGTTTTTCTGCAGTTTTACTGCCCCATATCAAACTTTGCCGCGCGGTTGCGGATGGCGGCGGTGGATATCTGGGTAATATAAACCGTATCATCGGGGAAATCTGTCAGGACAAAGCTTTTTGGCATACTGCCGCTCACATCCACAACAGCCCCTTCCTGCTGGGCATGCCGCAGGAATTCATCGGTGATCTTTGCCTTCTGGCCCGCATCGGTTGCGGTATCCAGGTCAAACACCCCGATGACGTCCCGCGTATTTACGATAAAATCCTGACCTAAGTGAAGATACATGATAATTAGTAATGAGAAATTAGGAATTGGAGGCAGAACAAACTGCCGGGTTTGTCTTTTGGGGATCACGGTTCAGGAATGGGATGGCACTCTGCGCCGCCCTTTGGTCGTCTCAAAATTTAGAAATTTTATTTCCGCATCGCGTCAATTTTTGCAATGTTTTTATTTTGAACTTTGTATTCATCAGCGCCTATTTTAAGACTGCGTTTTACTTTTAGTTTTCTATTATTATAAAGATAATTAAAAGTTTTTTCCGGTTCCCTTTTTTTCAAAAAAGGGAACAAAATCCCCCGTAAAGCAAAACCTCAACCCTCCCGCACGGTTCCGTGGTCCACAAAGACCAGCTTGCCGTTGGTTCGGGCAAAGGCGGCGGAATCGCAGGTGGTCACAAATGTCTGCTTGTCCTCAATGCGGGTCAATAGATACGTCTGGCGTGCGTCATCCAATTCACTGAGCACATCATCCAGCAGCATCACCGGATGTTCGCCCAGCACCTCGCCCGCCACGCTGGCTTCCGCCAGCTTCATGCTCAGCACCGCACTGCGCTGCTGGCCCTGGCTGCCATAAATTTTTCCCGGCTGGCCGTCAATTAAAATTTCCAGGTCCTCGCGGTGGGGCCCCGTCAGGCAAAAGCCTGCCCGCAGCTCGGTGTTTTTCACCTCGCGCAGCTTGGCCGCCAGCGCTTCCGGGCTGCCCGGATCGCAGCAGGGGCAGTATTGGATCTCCAGCTTTTCTGCCCCGCTGGAAATATCACGGTAGTTCGCCGCTGCCGCCGGGGCCAGCTGGTCCAGATACCCCGCACGCCGCCGCATGACTTCGCAGCCATAGGTCACAAGCGCTTCGTTGTAGGTTTCCAGCAGAACATCCCCGCCGGGGGTGATGTCATACGCTTTCAGCAACGCATTTTTCTGCGCTACCACGCGTAAATACCGCCGTTCCGCCGCCAGGTAGCCGGGGTACAGCTGGCAGAGCGCGGCATCCAGGAAATGCCGCCGCCCTTCCGGCCCGCCTTTAACCAGGCTCAGATGGTTGGGGTCAAACGCCACCGCCGTAAAAGTTCCTGCGATCGAAGCAGCTCTTCCGCGGTCGGCTCCGTTCAGACGTACCGTCCGGCCGGGGCGTTGGGTTCCTTTGGCGCCAACGGTCAACCGTATTTCCTGGGGGCGGTCTCCCGCTTCAAATGCGGCCTCCAGCACGGCAAAGTCAGCGCCGCGCCGGATCAGCTCGGCGTCCTTTGCCCCACGGAAGCTTTTGCCCCCGGTCAGCAGCCAGACGGCTTCCAACAGGTTGGTTTTGCCCTGCCCGTTTGCCCCGCACAGAACCGTCAACTGCGGGGCGGGTTCCAAAACAGCGGCGGATAAATTGCGATAATCCGTCACCGCAAGGCGGTTCAGCCGCATCAGCAGCCCTCCGCGATCTGAACCTGGCGGCCTTCCAGCTCCACCACATCGCCCGGCACGCATTTTTTACCGCGCATGGTGCAGGCTTCCCCGTTCAGCTTCACTTCTCCGCCCTGGATCAGCTCCTTGGCTTCGCCGCCCGTTTCACACAGGCCGGCAAATTTCAGCAGAGCATCCAATTTGATAAATTCCGTGTGGATTCGTACTTTTTCCATCGTATCAGCCTTCATTCTTAAAGCGTACCGGCAGCACCAGGTAAATAAAGTCTTCGCCCTCCACCGGCAGGACCTTTACCGGGCTCAAGGGGCCGTTGATCTCCAGGCGCAGCTTTTCGCACTTGGAATAGCGCAGCGCATCCAGCAGGTAGCGGTTGTTGAACCCGATTTCCATGGAATCACCTTCCATGCTTTCCGGCGTAAACTCATCCACCACCTTGCCCAGCGGGGTCTGGCAGCGCACCGTTACTTTATCCGGTGCAAAATTGATGCGCAGCGGGTTCTTCAAACGATCGGTAATAATCAAAGAAGCACGTTCCAGCGTATCAATAAAGCTCTTGCAGTCGATCACGACCTTGGTGCGGCTCTCTTTGGGAATCACGCTCTCATAATTCAGGAACTCGCCCTCGATCAACCGGCTCATGATGGTGTAGCCGTTGGTAGTGAACACCACATAGCGGCGGTTTGCATCAATTTTGACCGGTTCGTCCGGCCCGCCGATGATTTTCAGCAGCTCCTGCAGCGTTTTTGCCGGAATGATAATGCGGATATCGCGGGTGCATTCCACATCCCGCTTAATGATGGCCAGGCGGTAACCGTCCAGAGCCACAACCGTCAGGCGGCCCGGCTCGATCACGAACAATTCACCGGTGTGTGCGGGCTTCTTATCTTCCACAGCGACCGCATAGATGGTCTTTTCGATCAGCTCGCGCATCATCGAAGTCGGAATGGTCATGGTATTTTCGGCTGCCGTGTTGGGCAGGCTGGGGTAATCGCTCGCGTTCATGGCGGGGATCTCAAACTCTGCCACGCCGCCAGAAATAATTGCCATACCTTCGTTATTCAGCTCTACCGATACGGTGCCGGACGGCATACGGCTGACCATGGAGCCAAACAGCTTTGCTTCCAAAACCGTCTCGCCGGGTACCTGAACATTGCACTCAATGTTGGTGGTGATGCCCATTTCCATATCGTAGCCGGTCAGCGTCAGCTGGAACCCTTCGGCTTTTAGGTAAATGCCCTCCAGCACGGGGATCGCCGCGCGGTTGGTGATGGCGCGGGAAACGCCGTCGATCGCAGCAGACAGCAGCGACTTGTCACATTCAAACTTCAATGTTGTCACCTCGTATATAATCACTAAACTTACAGAAAACTGTGAAGAGTTGTAGCCTGGCAGACAGTTCAGAAATCCGAAATATCCGTTTTGTATAATCCTTATTTGCTGATGGGCCTGACGGTGTAGAACACGTAAAATGTCAGGGTAGACTAGATACTTTGATAGTCATAGTAGTAGGCTACGTTGAATCTGTGGAAAAGCCTGAAACCTCCGATTCCGAAGCAATTTTTGAGGACCTGGCTTTCCGCAAAACCTCGTGGAAAGAAAAATCTCAAATGTGGAAAACCTGACCTTTCAACCTGCTATGTGGAAAATCCATGTTAATTGTTGAAAAATCAGTTGAAAATGTTGAAAGTGGAAAACTGCTGTCGGAACCCGGAATATCCGTTTTGAACATCCGGAAAAGGCATGGCATACTCTGCATATTCATGTATAAACATGCAGAACGCCGGGCGTTTCATTGTCAACCTGCAGCATGCATCAGGCACGGATGTTCTTCATGATGTCGTCCACGGTCTCCTTCAGGTGGCGGTCCTTGCCGATGTTCTTCTCCATCGTATTGATGGAGTACACAACGGTGGAATGGTCACGCTGGAATTCGGAACCGATGGCTTCCATGCTCATACCGGTGATCTCGCGGATGATATACATCGACATCTGGCGGGCGGCACTCACATTGGCGCTGCGCTTTTTCCCGCGGATGTCGGAGGGAATCACATTATAGGTGCGCGCCACTTCGTTGATGATCTTTTCAATCGTAACGGGGATGGGCTGGGTATCATTCAGTGTATCCTTGATGGCGGTCGTCGTCACGCCGATGCAGGGGGCAATACCCTCCAACATATAGTAGGCGTTCAGCTTTTTCACTGCGCCCTCCAGCTGGCGGATGTTCTGCTTCAGATGGTTGGCGATGTATTCCGCAACGTCATCAGGCAGATCCAGATTCAGCAATTCGGCCTTGCGCTTGACGATCGCCACACGGGTTTCGAAATCAGGCGGCTGGATATCCGCCGTCAGGCCCCACTCGAACCGGGTCCGCAGCCGGTCCTCCAGCTGAGTGATCTCCTTGGGTGGCCGGTCCGACGTCAGCACGATCTGCCGGCCGGACTCATACAGGGTGTTGAAGGTGTGAAAGAACTCCTCCTGGGTCTGTATCTTGCCGGCGATGAATTGGATATCGTCCATCAGCAGGATATCCGTCTGCCGGTACTTTTCCCGGAACTCCGCATTGCGGTTCTCCCGGATGGAGGCGATCAGCTCATTGGTGAAGTCGTCGCCCTTCACATAGACGATCCGTGCCTCCGGCCGCTTTTTACGCAGGGCGTTGGCGATAGCGTACAGCAGGTGCGTCTTGCCCAGTCCGCTGTCGCCGTAGATAAACAGCGGATTGTAGTTTTCTCCGGGCTTCTCCGTCACCGCCTTGGCGGCGGCAAAGGCCAGCTTGTTCTGGGGTCCCACCACATACGTCTCAAAGGTGAAGGCCTCCGACTCTGACAGGTCTCCCGGCCTGTCCGGCGCTACGCCGTGATAAGCCGCCAGCTGCTGATCGTCCAGAATTTTTACCTCCAGGTCCGTGGAGAACAGGTCCCGCAGCGCCGCCTTGATGTGTGGCAGGAACCGGGCCTCGATGGTGCTCTTTTTAAAGGTATTGCTGCAATGGAGCACGAAGGCTGAGTCCTCCATCGTTACCACCGTTACCTCGTCGAACCAGGTGTTGATGGTGGTTTCGGACAGCTCATGGCTCAGCCGTTTGAGCACGCTGTCCCACAGGTCTTTCATGGAATTCAAGCAAAAGCTCCCCTTTCGGCGGAGGCTGTCTGTTTTCCTCCGCAGTAAAATGGCGGGGGGTATACCGCCGCAAAATATCCCACTACATTATAGCAGAAAACACGCCGGAAGTCTACACCTATTCTAAATATAAACTGCCGGCTTTTTCCCTGTTTTTCCCGCAAAAACGGGCGCTTGTGGGTAAATTTTTGTTGACAGTGCCCCCCTGTATCTGTATAATATACTCCGCGTGGTTGCACGCAGATGTGCAACAGGCGTGGAAATGTTTACTGCGGCGGTGAATATCTCACCGCTGTCGAGTAAGCGCGGGGCCTTGTTGTCCCGCCGGATAATCTTAAAAATGGAGGTGTCATGCAATGTTCC
>ENA-OPBD01001568-OPBD01001568.1-human-gut-metagenome-genome-assembly--contig:-NODE-1568-length-10329-cov-11.827234_pt1 | contig 10329 bp, 10 predicted proteins | sample MGYA00241062_ERZ501440 | MGnify/ENA primary metagenome ERZ501440 (study PRJEB25962, sample SAMEA2042628) | human gut metagenome | biome: human gut; feature: human-associated habitat; material: faeces...
CAGCCGCCGGAGCGGTGCTTAAGCCGTAAGGCGGGAATTATGCGGTGTTGCCTTATCATCTTTTCCTTGCCCATAGCCTTTTTCTGCGTTACAATATAAATAAGATTCTGCCACTTTGAAAGGGGCTTATACCTATGGCTATGAAAGAAATTAAAATTACCGATTTCGAGGGGTTGCAGATCGGCAATGCTGAAAACACGGAAGCCGCCACCGGCTGCACGGTACTGCTGTTTGGCAAAGATGGCGCGCCCGCCGGGCTGGATGTGCGCGGCGGGGGACCAGCCTCCCGCGAAAGTGAGCTGCTGAAACCCATGGCAGCCGCACAGATCATCCATGCCATTCTGCTCAGCGGCGGAAGTGCTTTCGGTCTGGATGCTGCCGGGGGTGTACAGAAGTATCTGGAAGAACGCGGCATTGGTTTTGATGTCGGCGTTACCAAGGTGCCGCTTGTCTGCCAGTCCGACCTGTTTGATTTGACGGTCGGCCGCATGGATGTGCGCCCTGATGCCGCCATGGGTTACGCCGCCTGCCTGGGTGCTGAGCACAACAATTACCGCGATGGCAACTATGGTGCAGGAACAGGTGCTTCCGTTGGCAAAATGACCGGTATGGGCACCTGCATGAAATCCGGCATCGGTTCCTATGCCGTGCAGCTGGGCGATTTGAAAGTCGGTGCCATTGTTGCCGTTAACTCGCTGGGGGATATTTATAACTGGCGTGATGGGCACAAAGTCGCCGGTATGCTAACCCCTGACTGTAAGCATTTTGTGGACAGCGAGGATGCTGTTTTCGCAGACTATGAGGTAGTAGAAAACAAGTTTGTCGGCAACACCACCATCGGCGTTGTGCTCACCAATGCAGCGTTCCAGAAAACCCAGCTCTGCAAACTGGCTGGTATGGCGCACGATGGTTACGCCCGTTCCATCCGCCCGGTACACACCTCGGCAGACGGTGACAGCATTTATGCCGTATCCCTTGGCAAGCTTGCCGCGGACCAGGATGTTGTCGGCGCATTGGGAGCTCGCGTTATGAGCGAAGCGATCCTGCGTGCCGTACAAAGTGCTGATGCCGCTTATGGCCTGCCCTGCGCGAAAGATTTCCAATAAAGGTCCACATTCAGCCGCTATTCCGCCGGGATAGCGGTTTTTGCTTTGCCAGCCGCTTTTAACCTCGCGCAGCGATTGTTGATTTTGCGGGCATTATGGTGTAGAATAATTTATAATGGTGTTTTATGTTTATTTTAAAAGCTGATTTCAATTTACCATATCATCCTGTTTCATCGCCGCTGTTTTACTGGTATAGGAGGCCCCATTGGCAAATCTTCAAAAACAAATTGATGCGCTTACAGCATATTTCCAGGCGGATTGCGTCCGTCCTGGTGTGTTGCCCATTGCGCTTACGATAGAGCATTTCATTACCCGTTTGGACGGAACCCCCGTTGACTATGCCCAGCTGGCACAGGTCATTTACTCCATGCAGGGGCATGACGAGCCCCTGCGGGAGGATAACGTGTATCTCGGGTTCCGCTGCCCAAGTTATACCATTACCATCCAGGCCGGCTGCCAGGTTACCATTTCTTTGGCACCATATCCCACTGTGTTGCAGGCTATGGCAGTGTACGAGGGCTGCTTTACCCGCCTGTGCAACGCCCTTGCGGCCAATAACATGTATGCCCGCACCGTAGGGGTCCATCCATCCCGCCGGGCGGAGCTTCTGCCGTTGGTACCACAGAGCGGCTATATGATCCTGGACCGCTATTTCCGCAATACCGGCAATCAGGGTGGAGTCATGCTGCGGGCCACCGCTTCCACCCGCGTTACTATCCGCTACACCAGCGAAGCTGACTTTGTCCGTAAGTTCCGTGTGGCCTGCCTGATCACCCCGCTGCTGGCGTTGCTGACGGACAATGTCCCACTGTACCAGGGGGAATCCAACCATAACTACAGCATTCATACCCACATCTGGAACAATGTGGACCCCGACCGCTGCGGCATTTACCCCAACGTGATGGATTCCAATTTTGGCTTTGAAAGTTACGCCGCCCATATTTTACAGCAGCCGCTTGTCGTGGCACGGCATGGGGCGCGCATTGTCGGCGTTGGGCGCAAATCCGCCTTTGAAGTATATCCTTCCTTTTTGGGACATGGCGATATTGAGCAGATCCTTTCGATGTTCTATTACGATGTCTGCCTGAACCATAACGGCATTGAACTTCGCACTGCAGACAGCCTTGCGCCGCGTTATGCAGCATCTTATGCACAACTGATCAAGACTCTGTTCTCCAGCCATGCCGCGCAGGAGGGCATTCTGCGCCGGTATGCCGGGGCAAATTCCGCCCAGATCGAAGCCGCTAAGGTTGGTATCTGCTGCAACGGCTACCAGGCCCAGGTATATGGCCGCGCCGCCGCTGGCGAAGTCAGCTGGCTGCTGGCCCAGGCCAAAAGCCATGCCGCCGCCCCGGATGACCGCCGCCTTTTGGAGCCGTTGGCAGAGTTGGCCGCAAAAAAGCGCACCCCGCGCGAGATTTCCGGCTGCGTTTAAGCCGTACTTTTCCATCGGTTCCGCCATGTATCAAGCCATCGTTTTTGCGGTATACTAACGCAAAGCAGCAAAAGCGGGGTGTCAGCCATGCGGGAAACATCGTACCATGTAGTAATTACAGAAATGACCGTGCGTGCCCTTTGGGAAACGCAGAATGTTCTGGACTGCATCCCGGATGCTCTGTGGGACATCCGGTTTGGCGGGGCGCCCGTCTGGCAGCATATTTACCATATGCTGCATGAGCTGGATCAGTGGTTCATTAACCCCGATGACCCTGATTTTGTGGAACCGCCCGTGCACCACCCACATTTGCAGAATCTATCCATTTACCCCGCAGCCCACCTGGACCGCCGCCAGATTGATGACTACTTTTATACCATTAAGGCCAAGCTTTCATTGTATCTGACTTCCTTGCATGACGAGGATCTTTTGCAGCGGCCGGAAAACTGTACCTGGACCCGCTTCACCTTGATTTTGGCACAGTTCCGGCATTGGCACCTGCATTTGGGGATGCTGATGGGTTTTGTACAGGCGGACACCGGTTTGTGCCCCCGCACGTTACCACCGAGCACTGATATTCCAACCGGGCCGTATGATCCATATGAATAGCGCCGTTATTCTTTGGGCAGCACCGCATAATTCCCGCCTTACGGCTTAAGCACCGCTCCGGCAACTGCGGCACGGCATCTGCGTTGCCAAAATGCTCGATAATGTCGGGTTGCGGTACCCGCATCGTGCTTCGGGGGCAAAAGCCCCTCGCACTCTGCGACCGCTGCCCCTGCTTCGGTTCGCTGTTTCCGCCACTGGCGGCGCTCACCTTTGCAGCATCCAGTATTATCTGCGCTTTTGGCTTAGCATCTGCCGCACCTCGCTCGCCGTATCGGCACTTAGAATTATGCGGTATGGCCTTTGATTTTCTTTCATAACACATAACAGGTAAATCCTATGAAACGTTTCTGGGCTTTTATTGCCGCATGCCTTTTTCTGCTATTGACCGCATGCGGCGGCAGCACATCAACGACCGAACCTGTTTGGCAGGCTGAACTGCCAAATACTGGCATCACGGTACAGGTATCCGGCTGCACACTGGAAGAGAAAACTGCCTCTTACTGGGCCAATCCCGGCGCAGCAGGGGAACCGCAGTCTATCATGGAGTTATACGCTACCGACAGTGCTCCGCTGCTTGAAATTGCCGCACCAAAGGCGCAGGTCGATATCCAGTTCGTACAGCCGGTGGCAGGCGGCATGGCCGCTTATGATCTGGCGCTGCCGGTCGAGCAGGTCGATATGGTATTCCTGACCCAACCGGAAGATAACAGCACGCGTGTCCGCTTTGATACCATTTATAATTTTATCGTCACGGTTACCAACGGCGACCAGATTGACCAGTTCTTGATTATCTGTGCCCGGAACGGATATGGTTCGGTCGAATAATTTGCCATTCCATTCATAGAAAATCATACAAAAAAGCACATCCCAACAGGGTTTTGCTGCCGGCATTTGGCCAGTGACATATCCTGTCAGGATGTGCTTTTTGTTTCTTTATTCTTTTGGCCTTTTACGCTGTTTCGCTATCGGAGCCTTACTTTTCCTGGTAGCGCATATGGTCGGCATCCAGCTTTTGCAGAACTTCGCTCATAGCCTTGCATTCCAGTCGTGCTGCCACCGGGTCCATCATCAGGTAGTTGCCACATTCAACGGCGGAAGCGCCCGGAATATCACCATCATACTCTGCCATCCAGGCAAAGCTTTCCTGGGTCAGCGCCAGCGCTTCGGCGTCCGTCAGGCCGCGGGTCAACAGATAGAAACCGGTCAGGCAGCCCATCGGCCCAACATAAATCACATGCTCGCTCCATTTACTGTTGCGGGCATAGGTGGCAAACAGATGCTCAATCGTATGGGCGCAGGCAGGGGACAGATAACTGCCCTTGTTCGGCGTTTTCATGCGGATATCCCAGGTCAGCACATCTCCATCCTTGCGGGAAAGGTACATGCCCGGAACCAAGGTATTATGGTCAACACAAAAGCTTGCAATGCGTTCCATGTTTTTTCTCCTTATTCAGACATTGCCTGTACAACACCGCGGGCACAGTCCATCGAAATTTTCATGCCATCCTTCAGGGTACGGGTTGCGTGGGTTGCACCAATGATAACCGGCTTACCCAATGTCAGACCAACAATGGCGGAATGGCTATTTGCACCGGCTTCCTCGGCAATAATACCGGCAGCCTGGCGCATATACGGCAGTATATCGTTGGTGGTGAACGGGACCACCAAAATCTGACCTGCCTTGAACTTCTTGGCGGCTTCCTCGGCATTGCGGCAAACGCAAACTTCGCCCTTGGCATTCAGGCCCGGATTGATGCCGATGCCGGTCAGCAGGGTATCCCCAACCAAGTGTACCTTAATCATATTCGTGGTTCCGGAAACACCAACGGGAACACCGGCCGTAACCACAACACGGTCGCCGGAATGAATCAAGCCAGCATCCTCCGCCGCCTTGACGGACATGCTGATGAGCTCATCGGTCGAATGGGCATAATCCATCAGCAGGGGAGTCACGCCGCGGTAAACGTTCATCTGGCGGCATGTCGTTTCATCCAGTACGCAGGCAATAATGGGGGCATCCGGACGGAAACGGCTCAGCAGACGGGCAGTTTCACCGCTCTTGGATGCCGTAATGATGGCAGAAGCACTGATATCCGAAGCCGTGGTGCAGGCCGCATGGCTGACAGCGGCGCTGATGGTCAGGCGGGTAGAATCCATGCCGACATGGTGGCACAGGGATTCATAGTTGGTATCGCTCTCGGTGGTTTCGGCAATCATTGCCATGGCTTTCAGGGCCTCTACTGGATACTTGCCTGCGGCAGTTTCGCCGGACAGCATAACGGCACCGGTGCCGTCATAAATGGCGTTGGCAACGTCGGTAATTTCTGCACGGGTGGGGCGGGGGTTCACCATCATGGAATCCAGCATCTGGGTTGCCGTGATGCAGATTTTGCCCATCTGCATGGCATGGTCAATCAGGTGCTTCTGGATGGACGGGATTTCGGCATAGTCAATTTCAACGCCCATATCGCCGCGGGCAACCATAATGCCATCGGCAACGCTCAGGATCTCATCAATATTATCAATGCCTTCCTGGTTCTCAATTTTGGCAATGATGCGGATATTGGCATTATGCTCATCCAGCAGGTGGCGGATATCCATAATATCCTGTGCGCTGCGGGTAAAACTGGCGGAGATCAGGTCATACCCCTGTTCAATACCAAACAGGATATCATCGCGGTCACGCTGGCTCATATACGGCATGGACAGGTGCACACCGGGAACGTTGACACCCTTCTTAGTCTTGATCACACCATCATTTTCCACGGTGCAGACGATATCCGTATCGGTAATGCTTTCGATGCGTAGGGAAATCAGGCCATCATCCAGCATAATGCGGCCACCAACACTGACATCATGCGGCAGGTCCTTGTAAGTGATGGAGCTGATTTCCTTCGTGCCCTTAACATTGCGGGAGGTCAGGATGAATTTCTGCCCAGCGGTCAGCTGCTCCTTGCCGTTCTCGAATTCGCCCAGGCGGATCTCCGGGCCTTTGGTATCCAGCATTGCCGGAATGGAAACGTCAAGCTCTTTGCTCAGTGCGCGCAGCTGATCCAAACGGCCTTTGTGTTCCGCGTAATCGCCATGCGAAAAATTGAAGCGTGCAACATTCATCCCGTTTTCCAGCAGCTGGCGCAGAATGCCGGGCTGGTCGGTAGACGGCCCCAAAGTACATACAATTTTAGTTTTGCGCATAAATACCCCTCCTGAAAATATGCTATTGTACAGGATTTTTATCTGCCAGAGTTTTAAGTCCAGTATTCCAGCAGGTACTTTCCATACAACATCTTAACACAAACATTATAATACAAAGGTCAAGCCAGTACAAGCCGCGCATTCCTTTGCGCAAACATTTTTTGTGCAGATTTCACAACGTACGTCTTGCGGTTTTGTCATCCTGTATTTCTCTTCAATTTACACTGCAAAGCACAATAAAAGGTTTTGTTTTACTTTTGGGTGGGAATAGGGTATAATAAAATCAATACAAAAAATCAGCCATTTGAGTTTCTTATCCCTGCGAACGGCGTAAAGGATCATGCTTTTTTACACAAATCCGTGTTCTCGTTTTGTTTTCCCGCGGAACATGGTACAATACAAGGAGCTTGAACATTATGGCAAAACGTATTTTTTTAATCGTTCTTGACAGCTTTGGCATTGGTGCCGAGCCTGATGCCCCTGCTTTTGGCGATGCCGGTACCAACACTTTGGGCGCTATTGCCGGACACCCCAATTTCAAGTGGGACCAACTGGCCCGCCTTGGCATGTTTAATCTGGACGGTGTAACCTGTGGCACAAAGCTGGATGCCCCTGTCGGCTGCTATGCCCGCCTGCGGGAAGCCAGCGCCGGGAAAGATACCACCATCGGTCACTGGGAGATTGCCGGTCTGCTCAGCCCGGAGCCACTGCCAACTTTCCCGAATGGATTCCCGAAAGAAGTTCTGGATGAGTTTACCGCCCGCACCGGGTATCAGGTACTGTGCAACAAGCCTTACTCCGGCACCGAAGTCATCAAAGACTATGGTGAGGAGCATATGAAAACCGGCGCATTGATCGTATACACCTCCGCAGACAGCGTGTTCCAGATTGCCGCCAACGAGGCGATCGTCCCGGTAGAAAAGCTGTATGAAATCTGTGCCGAAGCCCGCCGCATGCTGGTTGGCAAATACGGCGTTGGCCGCGTGATTGCCCGTCCCTTTGTCGGGGATTGTGCCGCCAACTTCACCCGCACCCCGCGCCGCCATGATTTCAGCCTGGTGCCGCCCGCAGATACCATGCTGGATGTTTTGCAGCAGGCTGGTAAATCCACCATCGGCGTTGGCAAGATCCACGATATTTTCGCTGGCAAGGGTGTGAGCGAAACCATCCGCACCTCCGGCAATACGGAGGGCCTGAAAGTGACCATGGAATTGGCTGACCGTGATTTTGACGGCCTTGCTTTTGTGAATCTGGTTGATTTCGACATGCTGTACGGTCACCGCCGGGATGTGGCCGGTTATGCCGCAGCAGCAGCCGAATTCAATGATTGGCTGCCCACATTTATGGACAAGATGCGCCCCGATGACATTCTGATGGTAACGGCCGACCATGGATGTGATCCTTCTTACACCAAAACAACCGACCACACCCGCGAATATGTTCCGTTCCTGATTTACGGCAAGAACCTGCGCCACGGTGTTGACCTTGGCACCCGGTACTGCTTTGGCACCATTGCCAACACCGTATGCGATGCCCTGGATGTAAAAGCCTGCCTGGCCGGGTGCAGCGTATGGAATGAAATCAAGGCATGATGTCGAAACACGTTACCACCACAAAAGGATTGAGCCATTTCATGTTATTTCTGCTCCGCCTGCTGGCCTTGGCGCTGTTTATTTATTCCGTTTCTCTGGTTTTCACTTCCAACTTTAACATGGGCAACCTGTTGGTGTGGCTGCTTACCGCAGCAGTAGATGTCTATGCCATCTGGCAGCAGCCCATCCATCATTGGCTGCACGGTACTATACCCGGCAAAATTGTGTTCGTCTTTTTGCTTGTGTTTGGCATTTTGTATGCTGCGCTGCTCGGCTTTGTAGCGTTCAGCGGCTATGCCAACCCCGCCACCGGACAAGAAAAAGTTGTGATCGTCCTAGGTGCTGGTCTGCGCAAGGACCGCCCCAGCCTATTGCTGCGTTACCGGCTCGACAAAGCCTATGAATACGCCGTTGCCCATCCAGATGCCTTGGTCATCACCACAGGCGGACAAGGCAGGGATGAATGGGTGCCGGAAGGCCAGGCTATGCGGAATTATCTGATTGAAAAAGGACTGGATTCCCAGCGCGTTCTCGCGGAATGTAAATCCACTTCCACCGAGGAAAATTTTCTCTTTGCCAAAGAGATTCTTGTCCAGCAGGGCATCAGTGCTCAGGAGCCGGTCGTCTATGTAACCAACGCATTCCACTGCTACCGCGGCGGGGTATACGCGGCTATGGCTGGTTTTACCACAGCCCACGCACTGCCCGCCGGGATTCCTTTACGCAGTGTGCTCACCTGTTACCTGCGGGAAGCTGCTGCCGTTATCTATTACTGGCTTTTCAAATCCTCACGCACAGGGTTTATGCAACCGCTTGTGGGGTTGTTAAGCCTAAATAAAAAGTTCTTTTACAAATGATGTAAAGCAGTTTGCTGCTATTCCAGCGCTGCCGAAAAATACAATGTGCGGCTTTGCCGTACAAGACGGGAGAGTATCATGCAGATCCGTTATTACAAAGAATACAGCCGCTACCTGAACCGCGATATGGAATTCAAGGTATACGGCCACGCCGGGCGGCCCATTTTGATTTTTCCCTGCCAGAGCGGCCGCTTTTTTGACTGGGAAGACCACAACATGTGCAACCTTGCAGCGCCCTGGATTGATGCCGGAAAGCTGCAGATCATTACGGCAGACAGCATTGACCGCGAAAGCTGGGACAATGACGGCCCCGCGCGCCCCCGCATTGAAATGCAGGAGCGCTGGTATAATTATGTCTGCGAGGAATTGACCCCCCGTGCGCTGGAAATCAATCGGGAGCAGGGGCCGGACCACACGGGCAAAGTTCTTGTGGGTGGTGCCAGCATGGGTGCCGGGCATGCCGTCAACCTATTTTTGCGCCGTCCCGACCTGTATAACGGCACCATTGCCTTGAGCGGCCTATACCAGGCGGATATGTTCTTTAAGGGCTATATGGATGACCTTGTTTACCGCAACAGTCCCTGTGATTACATGCGCAATTTCCCGGATAACCACCCATACAAAGAACTGTATGCCAAAGCGGACAAGTTCATTATGTGCTGCGGCCAGGGCCAGTGGGAAGAAGAACTACTGCGTTCCACCTTGCAGCTGCGGGATATTCTGGAAAGCAAGGATATCCATCCCATTGTTGACATCTGGGGCCAGGATGTTTCCCACGACTGGTATTGGTGGGAAAAACAGTGGGTTTATTTCCTGGAAATGACTCTTGGTAAAGCCTGAAGCACATCGTTGTATCTCCGCATGCGAATCGTTTCAAGCAAAACTCAATATAAGTCATTTTCAACCTAAATAAAACAGCACCCCGGCGGATATCCCAACAAAAAGGGATAAAACCGCCGGGGTGCTGTTCTAATTTTATATGAGACTTTTGCCCTGTATACGCGCTTACAGCTCAAACGCCTTATTCAACGCATTCAGTGCCACATCTTCATCTTCCTGATGGATCAACAGAGAAATGTCAAGGTCACTGGTGGTGATCAGAACAACTTCTGCGTTCACTTTTGCCAGCGCGGCCAAAGCGCGTGCTGCAACGCCGCAACTGGTAACCATATCCTCACCAAACAGGTTGATCTTGGTATAGCCACCGGAAATCAGCGGGGGATTGGCCTTGGCAGCCGCCGGGATGGCCTGCATGACTGCGGCAAAATTGCTGTAGCTGGTGGTAAAACTGAAATCCACCGCCGTACCGCGCGGGGCACTCTGGCAGATCATATCCACCACAATACCTGCCTTGGCAAACACCTCCAAATGCTCTGCCAGGCTCTGTGCGCTGTATTGGGCAGCGGGGAAAGTGGTAAGCATAATATTCTGCTCGCTGCTGATTTTGCTGACACCGTACATAAAAATACCCCTTTCGTTTTGTTTTAGGCAATACCGCATAATTCTAAGTGCCGATACGGCGAGCGAGGTGCGGC
>ENA-OPBD01001572-OPBD01001572.1-human-gut-metagenome-genome-assembly--contig:-NODE-1572-length-10320-cov-1.867998_pt1 | contig 10320 bp, 8 predicted proteins | sample MGYA00241062_ERZ501440 | MGnify/ENA primary metagenome ERZ501440 (study PRJEB25962, sample SAMEA2042628) | human gut metagenome | biome: human gut; feature: human-associated habitat; material: faeces...
GAAATAAATGGCGGCTACAAAAATATAGCCTTCGCGGAAGAAATCGCGCCAATTGGCATCGCCGAGCGCAAGTTGCAGACTGCCCGTCAGATCAAACATGGAAACGACCGTCACAAGCGACGTGTCCATGAACATGGAAAGCAGGTTGTTGACGAAAGCCGGGCTCACCGCCACCAGAGCCTGCGGCAGGATCACGTATACGTAGCGCTGCACGGTCGTCAACCCCAGCGAGTCGGCCGCAAGGAACTGTCCGGCCGGCACCGTCTGCAGGCCGCCGCGCACCGTTTCGGCCATGTAGGCAGCCTGAAAGAGAATGATGCCGCCCGCAACGCGCCAGAACGGATCGATTCGCACGCCGCTCGGCAACAGTAGCGGGAAGACGAAACTTGCCACGAAGAGCACAGTGATGAGCGGCACGCCGCGAACGAGTTCGATATAGCCCGTCGAGAGCACCCGCACCAGAGTCAGATTGCTGCGGCGGCCGAGTGCCAGCAAAATGCCGATCGGCGTTGACACCCCGATGCCCAGCAGTGTCAGGATGACGGTAAGCGGCAAACCGCCCCAACTGTCGGTGGGTACGGCCGTCATGCCGGCAAAGCCACCGTACATCAGTCCGAAGAAGACCGCAAACCCGACAATCCAACCGGTCATCAAAATGCGAGCGCCTTTGCGGTTCCAGAGCGACGGCCAGGCCGAAAGAACCAGCATCAAGAGGATAGCGGTCGTGGCAACAGCTGGACGCCACTGCTCTTCGTAGGGAAAGCGTCCGAAGATGATCAAACGCCACTTCTCGGTCACAAAGCCCCAACACGCGCCGCTTGCCTGATAACAGGCATTGGGGTCGGCGCGAAATACCGCGTCAACAATCGCCCAGTCCACCAGTCGCCACAGAATCAGCGCCAGCACGAAACAGGCAACCACCGTAATGCCCGTGGCCTGGCTGGAATAGAAGAATCGTTCCCGGATTTGCTCGAAAACCGTTTTTTTCAATCCCGCAGGAGTCGTTTCCATTTTTTCAGTCTCCTTTAGCGGGGCGCACGCATGACGCGGCTATTGAGCGCGTTCATGAGCACGCTGATGATGAGGTTGAGGAACAGGTAGACAGCCATGATGATCACGATCACTTCAAGCGCCTGCCCCGTGATGTTGATCGATGAATTACCCACGGCCACGATGTCGGGGTAACCGATCACCACGGCCAGAGACGAGTTCTTCGTGAGGTTCATGAACTGACTGGTGAGCGGCGGAATCGCCAGACGCATCGACTGCGGAAACACGATGTAGCTCACCACCTGAGAGCGAGTCAGGCCGAGTGCCAGACCCGCATTCCACTGCCCCTGCTTGACGGCGAGCACACCGGCGCGAACGATTTCGGCAATTGCTGCCGACGTAAAGAACGTAAGTCCCAGCCACAAGGCAAGGAACTCGGGCGAGAGCGACGCACCGCCCTCGATCATGAAACCCGAAACAACCGGCTTGCTCCAGCCGCTGTAAAACCCGAAGATCACCCAAACAACGAGTGCAACCGTAATGCCGGCCACAAAACCCAAAAGCCCCGCCACCAGATCGGTCACGCGGCGGCGCTGTGTTTCACGCACCAAAAGTGCCGTCAGCACGCCCGCAATAAAGGCAGCCATGGCAGCCAGCCCCGTCTGAACCGGCACGGCAAACTGCAGCCCCGCTTTGGAGAGCAGCGCCCAGGAACCGGCGTGCAGCGGTTCGGTGCTCGCCGGCAGCAGCTCGGTGATCAACATGTACACCGCAAAAAGCTGGATGATGAGCGGAATATTGCGGTACACCTCAACGTGTGCAGTGCCCAAGAACCGCAGAATCGGGTGATTGGAAAGGCGCATGATGCCCACGACGGCGCCGAGCACCATCGAGGTAATAATCGCAAACACTGCCACGCGAATCGTGTTCAGAACGCCGTTTAGAAACGCAAGCCACACGGGTTGGCTGGAGTCAAACGGCAGCAATACCTCGCCAATTTCGAAATTGGCAGCGCCTTTTAAGAAGTCGAAACCGCTGCGAATGCTGCGTTCGGCCAAATTGCTTGAGACGTTTTGCACCAACAGCCACACAAAGGCCACGAGCACAGCCAGAACCACGAACTGAATGGTCCACTGTCGTCTTCGTTTGGCGCTCTCCCTTTGTTGATAGGCAGCATCTCCGCGCTGCTCTTCACTTTGCATTTTTCTTTCCGCTTAGGGTAATCAGATGGATAAGATCCGCATTTTAAATGCAAAAGCCGCGGCCGACCTGTTTTTCAGGTCGTACAACCGCGGCTCAAAGACTCCAAAACGAGCTAAAAGGCGCTCGCTTCGGATGCGCTTGCGTCCAAGCGCTTAAAAGCGTTCGCTTAGCGGATCGGGGGCACGTACATGACGCCGCCCTCGGTCCACAAGTTGTTGAGACCGCGGGGCAGGTTCAGTTTGGTGTTCGGACCGAAATTGGCCGTCCAGCTTTCGCCGTAATTGCCGACTTGCTTGATGATGCGATACGACCAGTCCTTATCCAAACCAAGGAGCTTGCCCGTATCGTCACCCGTACCGACAAGGCGCATCACCTGAGGCACCTTGCTCGTTGCGCGAATCTGATCAACGTTGGCCTTGGTGATGCCATTTTCTTCAGCCTCAACCATAGCGAAGAAAGACCAGCGGACGATTTGGAACCATTCATCGTCTCCGCGGCGCACGGACGGACCCAGCGGTTCCTTGGAAATGGTTTCCGGAAGGATTTCGAAGTCAGCCGGATTGCGGGCGCGCGTACGGGCACCAGCGAGGTCGCTCATGTCGGTCGTGTAGACCTGGCAGCGACCGGAAATGAAGGCGCTCTGCGTGGCTTCGGTCGTATCGAACATAACCGGCTTGTACTTCATGTTGTTGGCGGCAAAGTAGTCGGCCATAGCCTGAACGGAACTCGTGCCCGACTGCAGGCAAACCGTCGCGCCGTTAAGCTGCTTGGCACTCTTGACTCCGAGCTTCTTGGGAACCATAAAGCCCTGGCCGTCGTAGTAGTTGATGGCCGCAAAAACGGCACCCTGAGAGGCGTCGCGGGTCAGCGTCCAGGTGGTATTGCGAGACAAAATATCGATTTCACCCGACTGCAAAGCCGTAAAGCGCTGCGGCGAGGAAAGCGGAACGAACTTCACCTTCTGCGCGTCGCCGAGCACAGCTGCGGCCACGGCACGGCAGGTATCAACATCAAGACCGGTCCACTGGCCTTTGCTGTCGGCACTTGCAAAACCGGGGGCGGCGGTGTTGACACCACAGATCACCTGCCCGCGCGCTTTAACGGCGTCTAACACGGGACCGGCATTGGCGACCGAGCAAAGTGCAAGCAAAGCTCCCATTGCACAAACTGTCTTGATGTTCATTTTGTTATTCCCTTTGCGGCGTCCGTTGTGCGGTGCGCTCGCTTTTTCATTAAAACGGTCTGTTGAACGCCAGGTGCGACACGCACCCAACTTTAAAAAGTTTATCCTCCGCCGCTTTCGTTCTCCAAATGGACCGCGTACTGATTCCCCAATTCTTGGTTCAAATCAAGCCGTCTGAGCACTTTCTCCAGGTTAGGCCACAGTGCGAATAGCGCTCCGCGAGCTCTGATAAAATGCGCCGAGTGTGTTGATTATTTTGGATTTTTATGTCGCTCGGCGTTCAAATTTTTTGCCTTTTTCTTCTCGTCTGCATCGGTGGGTTCTTTTCCTTTTCGGAAATCAGTCTTGCGGCCGCACGCAAGCTCCGACTCCGAGCCATGGCTGAAGAGGGCGTTCGAGGAGCCGCACGAACGCTAAAGACAAAAGAAAACCCGGGACGCTACTTCTCAGTCATCCAGATCGGTAACAACATGGCCGCCATCATGGGCGGTATCGTCGGCGAATCGGCTTTTTCCCCCTATTTTTCGGCAGCATTTCGCTACATCCTGTCTCCGGAAACTGCGGCCCAGCTGGGTTTTGTCTGCTCTTTTCTGCTGATCACCTGCGCCGTGGTGCTGTTGTCGGACCTCTTGCCCAAGCGCCTGGCCATGAACAACCCCGAGCGCAACGCCATGCACATCTTCGGCACCATCATCAGCCCCTTTGTCTGGATTTTTGACAATCTGGCAAACGCAGTGTTGCGTTTTCTCAATATTCCGTTGGCACCAAAGGATAAGCTCACCTCTGACGACATTCTCGCGACGGTGAGCGCCGGCAGCGATCAGGGCATCATTGACGCCAATGAACAGGCGGTGATCGAAAACGTGTTCAATATGGAAAACCGGCCCGTTACTACCGCCATGACGGCGCGCGAATCCATCGTCTACTTCACCCTTGATGAAAGCGAAGCGGAAATTCGCAAACAGATCAGCCAAAACCCGCACAACTACTTTCTGGTCTGTGACGGCGACATTGATCACGTCATCGGCTTTATCGACAGCAAAAACGTGTTGCGGCGCCTGCTTGAAGGAAAACCGATTTCCATCACCGAGCAGGGACTTGTTCAGCAGGTGCAGTTTGTCCCTGACACGCTCACGCTGTCGGAAATTTTGGAAATGTTCCAGCGTTCGCGCGGAGACTTTGCCGTGGTACTCAATGAGTACGCGCTGGTCGTGGGCATCGTGACCTTGAAGGACGTAATGAGTACAGTGATGGGCGATCTGGTGCTCACCCCCGAAGAAAGCCAGATCATCGAACGTGATGATCACAGCTGGCTTGTCGACGGCGCCACGCCCACGGTAGACCTGGTCTACACGCTTGATCTGGATGAATTGCCCGATTCGCAAAACTATGAAACCGTCGCAGGCTTCATGATGTACATGTTGCGAAAAATCCCGAAGCGTACGGACCGCTTCGACTGGGGCGGCTATCGTTTCGAAGTGATTGACGTTGACGCCAACAAGATCGACCAAGTATTAGTTCAGCGCATTGCCGACACAGATGCTCGCTCGGCAAGCTAAGAAAAGCGGGATGTCCGCGCAACCGGAGATCCCGCTTTTTTAGTGGCGAAAGCTATCTCGATTACTTCAGCCAAGGCGCCTTTTCTTCACACATCACACCGTCGGTCATCGTGTAGTTCTCAAGACTGCCCGCCTTGGTTTGCATGCAGATAAACGTAATGCCTTCGTTTTCAGCTGCACGAATCGCACGCTTGCCAGCGGGACTCACACGGAACCAGTCACCGGCTTTGATGGCGTGCACTTCGCCGTCAATCCAGATTTCACCGCTGCCGGACAACACGCCGTAGAGCTCTTCGTTTTGCTTGTGAGCATGTACAAACGGGACGGCCGCGCCCGCCGGCAGGCTGTTAATCGACACTTCGCAACCGGTCAATCCCAACTGATCATGCAGTTCAGTACGAGGCGCCTGGGCTACAGAAACCAATTTGAAGTTTTCCGTCATCACTTTCTCCTTTTTCACACTTAAGCATTGGCAACCGGACCGCGGTAAACGCTGTCGGGTTGCGGATTGAAGATCTGAGCGCTCTTGGCAAGAAGCGCTTCCAATACAGCAAGTTCCTGCTCGCCAAGTCCTTCGCTGATCTTGCGGTGCATTTCAGCTGTGATTTCGGCAAAGGCGTCTTCGAGTGCCTCGCCTTTTTCAGTTAGCCGCAACCGCAACAAACGCGCATCAGCGGGATCAGGTTCACGGCGCAAATAGCCGGCTTTTTCCAATTTTCCTGCAAGCACTGAAATCGTCGACTTGGTGCGTCCGGTACGCTGTGCCAACTCAGTCACCGTCAAGGCTTCGCCCCCAAAAAGATGCACCAGCAGATTGCCGTGCGAAGGAATGAGATCCTCGATACCGCGCTTACGCATCTCCTCGGCAACAAACGTACTTGTTCCTGCCAGCAGCAAGCCAGCAAGAAAAGGCACCATGGTCTGGTTAGGTAATCTCATTGTGAATTCCCTTATTTGTTCGATATCGAACGGAATGCTATCACAACTTTCGTTCGATGGCGAACAATTAGCAAACATTTGATAAAAAAAGGTGCTGTCCGTCTTCCGGAAAACACCTCTTTGCCGCTGGGACTGCGCTATACCTTAGGAAGCCTTCTTGCGCGTCGCTGTTTTGCGTGTTTCGCTTTTGGCGCCCTCTTCACGCGGCGGGAATTCAAAGCCCAACTTCTTACCCTTGGGATCCCAAATCAAAAAAGCCTTGAACTTGCGCTTGGTTCGAGCCGATACAAAGTCCGTCATCAGGCCGCTCTTGCCCTGCGTAAGAATCAGACGAGCCTGTTCCGGTTCGATTTCCTGTTGCAGGATCGTACGGCTGATGCGGAAATCGCATTTCTTGTCACCCATCGCATGTTCGCAAATATAAGCGTTGGGGCCGATTAAAACGCGACCTCCGCACTTCGGACACGTTCCGATTTCTTCAAGCGCGGCCGGATCGAGCGGTTGCTCGGCTTCCTCAGGTTTGTCACCAAAGTCAAATTCGAGCTTACAGTCGGCCGTGAGTTTGAGCTCGGCCTCGAAAGGACGTCCCATTTTGCTGATGAAGCCCGACAGCGGCCCGACATGACGCGTGGCCATCAGCTCCTCGACTTCCTCGGGTTCGAACATGCGGCCCGCCGGATGTTTTGTGAGGCTGAAGTCGCACCCCGGAGTCGTGCAGGCGTAGCGGCGATAGTTTTCCACCACTTCGCCTCCGCACTTCGGGCAGGGTGTCTTGAAGTGCTGCGGATTCTCCAAGGGAACTGTATTGCCTTCGTAGTTCTTGGCCGATGCCACGATTGTGTTGGTCATGTCACGGATTTCGTGCATGAACGCTTCGCGCGGCAGATTGCCCTTGGCAATCTGCGCGAGCTTGTACTCCCATTCGCCGGTAAGAGCCGGATCCGACAGCGCCTTGATGTTGAGGCCGTCAATGAGCGACAACAGCTGCTGCGCCTTAGCAGTGGCACGCAAATCACGCCCGTCGCGCTGAATGTACTTTTGGTCGATCAGGTTTTCAATAATAGCCGCTCGCGTAGCCGGCGTACCGAGCCCCTTTTCGGCCATGGCTTCACGCAGTTCTTCGTCTTCGACGAGTTTGCCCGCACCTTCCATCGCCGACAGAAGCGTGGCTTCGTTGTAACGAACAGGCGGACGTGTCTGCTGCTTTTCGAGCTTGGCATCAACGACGTCTGCCGTATCAGCCCCGTTCAACGGCACGAGCGCCGCATCCTGAGCAGCCTCGCGACCGTAGACAGTCATCCAGCCGGGTTCAACGAGCACCTTGCCTTCGGTCTTGAAGTGATCTTCGCCCACCTTGGAGATGCGCGTCGTCACGTCAAACTGGGCGGCAGGATAGAACACGGCCATGAAGCGACGCACCACTAAGTCGTAGATCTTGAGTTCGGCTTCGGAGAGCCCCGTCTTCACAGGCTGCAGCGTCGGGATGATGGCAAAGTGATCGCTGATCTTGGCGTTGTCAAAGATTCGGCGATTGGGCTTAATCCAACCTTTCTTCAGAATTTCTTCCGCACAGGATTGATACGCCTGCGTGCCGGAAAGCAGTCGCAGCGTTTCCTGCACCGTTCCAAGGTAGTCCTCGGGCAGCGCTCGCGAATCGGTACGCGGATAGGTCAGTAGCTTGTGCTTTTCATAGAGCGCCTGTGCGATTGCCAGCGTCGTCTTGGCTGAATAGCCGAACTTGTTGTTGGCTTCGCGCTGTAGGCTCGTCAGATCAAAGAGCTGCGGAGAGAGCTGCGTCGTGCGCTTGGCCGTCTCGGTAACAGCGGCAACCTTGCCTTTGACACGTTCAAGAATGTCTTTGGCGACCTGCTCGTCGAAAAGTCGTTCGGCGCGCAAAGCATTGTCGCTCGGGTGCTTCTTGAACTTTGGATCAAACCAGCGACCTTCATAGTTGCCACCCGACACGGCAAACTGGGCCTTGACTTCCCAATAGTCGCGTGGGCGGAAGGCTCGGATTTCGTTTTCGCGGCGCACGACAATGGCAAGCGTCGGCGTCTGCACACGGCCAACAGTCGTCAGAAAGAACCCCCCGTCGGAACTGTTGAATGCCGTCATTGCGCGCGTGCCATTAATGCCGACCAGCCAATCGGCCTCGGAGCGGCTGCGAGCAGCGTCAGCAAGCGTCTGCATTTCTTCGTCGGTTCGCAAATGCGCAAAGGCCTCGCGGATGGCTGCCGGCGTCATGGACTGTAGCCACAGGCGCTTGATGGGCTTGTCGTTTTTCGTCGCCTGCATGATGTAGCGGAAAATCAATTCGCCTTCGCGTCCCGCGTCGCATGCGTTGATAATGAGACCAACGTCCTTGCGGTGAATCAGCTTCTTGAGGTTCTTGAGCTTTTCTCCGGCCTTGGCAATCGGCTTCAAATCAAAATAAGGCGGCAGAACCGGAAGGTGCGCAAACGTCCACTTGCCGCGCTTGACTTCGTAAGCGTCGGGACAAGCAAGCTCCAAAAGATGACCGAGGGCGTTTCCTACGATGTAGTCTTCGCCCTCGTAATAGTCTCCGGTTTTCTTCAATCCGCCGATAACTTTCGCGATGTCAACGGCAACTGACGGCTTCTCCGCGATAATCAGTGTCTTCATATCACCTTTAAATATTCCACGAAACGCGTCGCAAAAAAAATCGAAACACGCGTCTCTTTTTTCAGGATAGCCGCAAAATCCATTGCTTTGCAACCGTTCTCGAATCGTTTTTTGTTCCGGACGAAACGAAAACTTATCCTCAAACCGCCTTCAGAAACGCAGACATTTGAATTGACAGGATTTTTGTCAATCGTTCCCGCAAACGCCTTTTCACGCTTTCGCGCAAGCCTCAATGTCAGCCACCGACTCAGTCAGTCTCGCACCTTCCCGAAGCAACTTATGACTGCCTTTATAAAGCGGCGAATGGATGCTGCCCGGAATCGCATAAACGTCGCGGTTGTTTTCACCAAATATACGTGCCAGAGTAAGGGTCGGCCCCGGAAGTTCGGCTTGCACAACCAAAAGTTCCGGGCACAGATACGAACAGAGAACTCTCCGCTGCTCCAGCGTTTCCTCCGAAACGCCCACACTCGGCATCAGCGGCGTCAGGATCAGGCCGCCATCGGCCGCCCGGTGATACAGGTCACGCATGACGGGCGGATAAAGTCGATCGGGCCCCGTAGCACTCAGCACGAGAAGCCCCGATGGCGAATCGTCATCCATCGCCAGCGCCGAACGGGCAACCTGCGCATCGGTTTCGTTTTCCAAAAACGTCACCACCGTCCGTCCGGCCCTAATCAGAGCCTCAGCAAAAGAGGCTGCGTTTCGCATCCCCTCATCGTTCGGGTGCATCGCCCCTGCCAAGGCAATGCGTCTGCCGGCAAGAATCTCCCTTCTTCCTCTCAGTAAAAAGAAAGAAGGAGCGCCTTCGTAAGCAAGAACCTCCCTTGGGAAGTCCGGATCGGCCCAGCAAACAAAATCGGCCTGTGGCGTGGTCTGCAACCACCTTTGGATGTTCCGAGCCTGCTCTTCGCGCACCTCATCAAAAAGACGGCGCGAGGCTACCTCACCAATGATGTCCGCACAGGCTCTGCGACCGGCATCAAAGATGCGATTGACGTCTGTGTAGACCTCCATCAGTCGGCGCAGTCGCTCAGGTCCCATGTCGCCGGCAGCTATCATCAGCATCAGCCAGCGAAGGTCTGCAACGTTTTTCTCCTTGTCAAACACCTTGTTTTTCCCGAAAATTTTGCGTAAATTCAGCGCTTTTCCACATTTGGCGCATACAATAGCGCGCTTATCCGGCCAATTTTATCGGCCGCGTTTTTCGAGACAGTTTTTCCGGAGGTCTTCACAGTGGCACTTCTGCCCATCGTTCAGTATCCCGATCCTCGTCTGGCTGCCAAGGCCGAACCCGTCGTTGTTTTCGACGATGCGCTCAGACAGCTGGCGGCCGACATGGCTGAAACCATGTACGAAGCTCCCGGCGTGGGGCTTGCCGCCACGCAGGTGGGCAAACTCATTCGCATGGTCGTGATCGACATCTCGGAAGAAAAAAACGATCTGCACGTTTTGGTCAACCCTGAAATCACCTCCCGCTCCGAAGAGATCAAGGAATGCGAAGAAGGCTGCCTGTCTCTGCCCGGCCTCTATGAGAAAGTGAAGCGTCCTTCGTTTGTCACCGTCAAGGCGCAGGACCTCAAGGGCGAATTCTTCGAAATGCAGTGCGACGAGCTCATGAGCGTATGCGTACAGCACGAACTCGATCACCTCGACGGCATCGTCTTCATCGACCATCTGAGCCAGCTCAAGAAGTCCCGCGCCGCTGCCAAACTGGCCAAGCGCCGCAAGGAAAAGGCCCGCGAAGAAAAGGCCAAGCGCGAAAACCGCTGATTCGTCTTACCGCAGCGTCGTGCCGTAGCA
>ENA-OPBD01001578-OPBD01001578.1-human-gut-metagenome-genome-assembly--contig:-NODE-1578-length-10286-cov-2.286385_pt1 | contig 10286 bp, 9 predicted proteins | sample MGYA00241062_ERZ501440 | MGnify/ENA primary metagenome ERZ501440 (study PRJEB25962, sample SAMEA2042628) | human gut metagenome | biome: human gut; feature: human-associated habitat; material: faeces...
CACGAGTCGGATATCACCCCGGGACTTGCCAACAAAATCGCCATAAAGGGTGCCAAAAAGGTCTGCTGCAATTTCCCTGAGACCATGAAATATCTGCCCGCAGACAAGGCTGTGCTCACCGGATCACCTATCAGACGCGAGCTTTTTAGCGGCGTTGCGGAAAATGCCATAAAGCTTTGTAATTTTCCTGACCACAATAAGCCTGTCATCCTCATCATCGGAGGAAGCCTCGGCTCTAAAAAGGTTAATGAAGCTGTCCGTGAGATTCTTCCTGAACTACTAAAGGATTTCTATGTGATTCACCTCTGCGGAAAGGGCAATCTGGACAACAAGCTTGCCGGAATCACAGGCTATGCACAGTTTGAGTACGCCAATGCTGAGCTCACCGACATGTTTGCTCTGGCTGACATGGCTATTTCAAGAGCCGGAGCCAATTCCATCTGCGAGCTACTTGCTCTGCACAAGCCAAACATCCTGATTCCTCTTTCTGCTGCTGCCAGCCGCGGAGACCAGGTATTAAATGCAAAATCCTTCAAAAAGCAGGGCTTTTCATATGTCATCGAGGAGGAGGAGCTCACAAAGGATTCTCTGCTTAGCGCAGTAAAAGAGGTGTACGGCAACAGAGATAAATATAAGGATGCCATGGCAAAAAGCGGTCAGATGGATTCCATCGCTACTATCATTGATTTGATTAACTCTCAGGTGAAGAAATCGTCATAGGGGTCAGAGTCTGTTTAAAGCGTCATTGCATATCATAAAAAAGAAAAAGCCCGGATATGAACTACATTTGCATATCCGGGCTTTTGGTTTTTTAATAATGTGTAATTAATAATGTGTAACTATTAGAAGCTATTACATGCTCATCTCGTCGCAGATTTTCTTCATCTCATCATCAGTGAACTCCTTATGGTTCCACTCTATGACATTCTTGTTATCATCTGACTCATATCTTGGAATCAGGTGCATATGGAAATGGAATACCGTCTGGCCGGCCACCTCTCCATTGTTCTGTACCAGGTTGTAGCCTTCACAGCCAAGCACATCTTTCTCGTGTGTCATAATCTTCTTTGCAAGCTTTGCTGCCTTGGCAAGTGTCTCATCCTCAATCTCAAAAATATTTGCATAATGCTGCTTTGGAAGGATAAGTGCATGTCCCTTTGTAGCAGGACTTGCATCGAGTATTACCTTGAAATCATCATCCTCGTAGATTGAATTGGTCGGGATATCCCCATTTGCCAGTTTACAGAAAATACAGTTGTCATCTTTCATCTTTGTCACCTCATATATATAATTATTTTGTAACTGTTAAGAATCAAAAATCCCATTAAAACGGAAATATCTGATCAAGCATGCGCAGTGTCTTGAAATTGCCTTTTGCTGTCATTTCTCCGGTCATAAATGCTCTCTGGAAGGTCATGTGACCATCTATTATAGACTCCATGATACTCTTCGAAAATTTGGCGTATACATCCACTATATCCTCTTCGCCATAGTGTATATCCAGCTTATCCTCATCCACCTTTATATATAATGGATTTTTAATGCCCTCTATATTAAATGAATAGCAGGCTTTGAATTCACGAAGTGGAATAAAATGTGCTTCAAGCTCCTTTATATATGGCATGTCATCTGTAGATGCCTGCTGCCCGAGCATGTCCTTGAACATGGTTGCAAGCTCCTCGATATCCTCCTTCTGCTGCTTTACATATGTATCATCAGACACATACTTCGACAGCTGCTCGCTCTCCTGTGGGGTGAGATTGAGCTGCTGTGTCCTGAGTACACTTTGCTTCACTGCCTGATTGCTTGTAGGCAGGCTCTTAATCTTCTGGGATATCGTGCGATACAGATTCTCCGCGCGTTTTTCTATTATGAGATTATACTCCTTATTGAGCTGAAACGTAGTAATATCCTCTACATATCCGCATAACCCTGAGCACGGCAGACCGCCAAGTATCTCCCATGCATTGCATAGTGTGGTCTCTGCCTCGCGCTCTCCATATGTGGTAGACATAACAATAGGCTGCATATATGTATTGCTTATCTTTTCCTTATCACCGTATAGCCAGCATGCATCAAGGAACTGCTGCATGTATCCACCTATACCAAGCCACTCAACCGTCGTTGCGAGAATGATTCCATCTACATCCTTAAAGGTCTGTGGCAATGTAGCTATTTCATTCTTGTGCTCATAGATATTGTATCTCTCCACCTTTACGCGGAGCTCCTTTAGCACATTTTCTATCCTGCTTATCACATACAGTGTCGGGTCGTCCAGTAAACCTCTTCCACCATAATAAATATTTATCTTCATGTAGCTTCTCCTACCATTAATTTTTAGTTGATATTATATTTATTATATCTCTTTTTGCGATATAAAACAATTGAAATAACAAATCCGCCTGCAAGTCCGCCTCCATGAGCCCAATTGTCCACTCCCTGCGTTGAAACTCCGTAGTATATCATCAGTATAACCATAAATACAGTCTGCTTCCTGCTGATTCCTTCATAAAAGCCTCTGTTTGCTATAACTATCCACACAAGTGCTCCTACCAGACCAAATATCGCCCCGGAAGCACCTGCCGATACCGCATAATCATTATTATAAAGCATAACGATGTATGACAATACACTTCCACACATGCCTGACACAAGAAATGTGATCAGAAGCTTCACATGCCCCATGGCTTTCTCGACTATCTGACCGACAGCACCTAAAACCACCATATTGTTAAGTATATGCATCAATCCAAAATGCATAAACATCGAAGTGAACAGCCTCCAGTACTGGCCATCTTATATACTCAGGGTACATGGCTCCGTGGGCAGCCATATACTGTGCATCAAGTGTGCTGCCTGATATACTCATCAGCACAAAAACTATTATATTTACCACTATTATGCCAATTGTCATATATGGTTTTGTATCAAAGCTTTTTATATTCTGCAAATCTGTGGAGTCTCCTTAATTTTCCTATAAATACTTTTTTCTTATTATAAATTTTAAGGAGCTTATTTGCAACAATTATACAAAGCGGTACTTAACATCGGCAAATCTGATGATATCATTTGACTTGAGCTGCTTCTTCTGCTTGTACGCAAGCACCTCATTATTCACAAAGGTTCCATTTGTGGAGTTTAAATCCTCCAGATAAAATTCCTGGTTTTCCCTATTTATAACTGCATGAAAATGACTTATTGTATCCTTGCCTATTACTGCATCGGCCTCATCGCCCTGACCAATACGCGTACAATCTTTGTCTATTATTATATTACTGCGGTTTTCCATGCCCTCATACAAAAGCATGCCCTGTGGGTGCTCCCTGTAATCGCTCAGACATACAGTGGGGTGTATCTGACGCGGTACAGGCTCCGGTGCAGCCTCTGGGCTTGGGTGTATAAGCATGGTGTCATCTACCTTTTCACGATTTTCTTTTCGTTTTTCTTTTTTAAACCATTTTCTGTTTATGTCCGGTTTTTTAGGCTTTTCTATCACTGACGCCTGCTTCTTTCGCTCCGGCAGCCTGATATCCAGCTGCTCCAGCAGATACACCCGAAGCTTATCGTACAGTGTAGGCTTTATCTGCTCCTTAGGCTCCTCTACTCTGACCTGTGGCTGTGAAATCGGCGCAACCACCTCCTCCACCGGCTTTTCTGCCACCTTTTTCTGTCGCTCCTCGATTATGGCATTTCTAATATCAGCGATACTGTAATTGCCATTTATGGTTTTCTCGTATATGCCATATGCTATATGTATCGCTTCAGCATCACTGTGATCAAGCTTTGTGAGCATATACTCCATCAAATGCTGGAATGTATTGCAAATGGTTTTCATCTGTGCCGGGTATGCTGTAAAATATATTTCCTCATCCTGATTTACCCCTTTTATGTGTATTAGCTGAGGATCAAGCACCAGAGATTCTGTGCTAACAAGATGATTCTCCAAAAGCTCCATCTTGTTACAGATACTCACCACAAGCTTTTCAAGAAACTCAAGCTTTATGTCATTGTACTGGCAGCGCATTTCCAAAGACTGGACTCCGGATATATCATACCAGTACTGCCCTTCATTATTCACATAACACTTCTCCATAGGCAGAAAGCCCGGAATATTGTTTTTCAGCAATATCTTTTCATCTAACGGCCTCACCTCGTCACAACGCAGCTTCATAAAGCTGCCTGTCATCTTTCTTTCATATACTATTTCATTAGAATTCATTTACTACCTCTTTCAAAACCTGATAATTATAGAAATCATCCACCAGCCACATATCAGTAGCATACTCATAAGAGCTGTCTGCTTTCATTTCGTTATACAGCACAAGTCCCATCTTCATCACTATCGCAAGCATAACAATAAATATAGGTATAATAATCGCACCTTCAACTGTATAACTGCCTTTTAATCCATAAGATAAATCTACATTTAATTTATTCCCAGTCACATAAACACCTCCGTCAGTCCATATCCAAGCAGTAGGAATGGTGTAAATGCAATCTGCTTCTTTCTTCCAGCCCTGCCTGATGCAATTAAAATAACAGAGATTGTTCCCGCTATTGTCAGTCCCATCACCATAGTGCTGCACACTATGTCAGCAGTCACAAACAATCCCATAAGCGTCACAACAGCTGCATCTCCATAGCCTATCTGCTCTCCTGTAAGAAATGCAGCTGCCATAAGCACTATACCGGGAATCAGGGCAACAGCCACTGATATAATTGACTGCTTCGCATAAAAAGAGCTTGCAATACCTACAATCCCCATTACTACCAATACAACTACCGGTATCTTTTTGGTTGAAAAGTCAATTATACTGATTATTCCAAGTAAAATGATAAGCTGTATCATGTTCCTTCTCCTTTACATTTACTGCACAGATTTTTGCCATCTACCTCCGACTTATGCACCTTGTGTACTGTCCGCTTAAGCTTACTGCATCCAAGCTTTCCGTGATAGTTCATGCCATAATCTGTTATAAATACCGTTGAACCTTCTGTTTTTTTATCCGCGGCACAGTAACATGCGTGGTATTTCCTACCATCTTTATTTCTGCTTGCCCCCACCTGTGACCATTTGATGCTCTTTATGCTCAGATCCAGGTAATTGCATTGCTCGGACAGGTGATAAACACTGCCATAGTCAGTGTAAAATACATATGGGTCCGTTTTTTCGCCGGGATTTTTTCCTGTCCATTTCCTGCTGTTGCTATAATCCTCTATCCATATTCCGTCCACAGTAAAAAAGCTCACCGGAAGCTTTACCTTGTACTTTGCCTTAAGCGAGACATCATCACCATCCATACTTGAGCCAAGCAGTGACACTCCATACCTTCCACCACTCACGTATGTATCAATGTGCTTCGAGTCAGATATTTGGCTCCTGAATAGTACCTCTGCTGTCGCCACTGATACAACTGACGAATCGTTTGCACTGCTCGCTAATGCACTCATCCTGGATGAATAATACAGAGCAGCCTTTACCTGCGACTCCACCTGAACCACCCTGAAGAAAAAAAGTATAAATACAAAAAAAACTGCTACAAGCGGAAATATTACCGCAGCCTCAAGTGTATATGACGCCTTCAGGCAGGTGCATGAGGGCATCTTTTGAGAACTATCATCGCCTGGGAGTTTGGCCTTTCTATAAAGTTTTTTTATGTGGAACTTTACTTTATTAACAAAAGACACCTTCATACACCTGCCTTTCTTATTTCGTCATCGTCCATAATAGGAATACTTTGCCTTATTTTTAATGGTATACTCGTTATCCGCCCCATCTAAAAGATTCACAAAGCATAAAAATATGCCATGATATTTGTAGCTTACATCTGTACTAAGCTCACAGATTGCATTGTCCATTCTAAAGCTTTCATGCGCACCGGTCATACGCACTGTAGCCTCCTGCACATCCATCGAGCGATACGCTATATTTTTCATGCTCTTTGTAAAAAGCAGCATACCCAGATATGATTTGTAGCCTATTCCTTCATTTGAGCTTTTTGCCTTCACCTGCCCTGTGAGCATGCTTGTCATGCCATACAGACTCGATGTCCATGACGTATCACTTTTTATCAGTGGAATCTTATCCCCATCCAAAAGTGCCCTTAAATCCAGCACACTTTCACAGAATGCCCAGGCCGCCAGAATTCCCTTTTCCACCCCTTCAATTACCTCCGGTGTCAGAGTAATTCCACCGATAATTGCAGCAAGAGCCATCGCCTGTGCCTGCTTTGATGCGCTTCCTGCCAGATATGCCATATTGGCAGCCGCACGCAGAGCCAGTATTTCAGCTATAACGATCTTCAGATTATCCTTATCACTCGCTCTGCCTCCTATGATGTACTCCACCTCATAGTTAAGGGCATGATTTGGATTTGTATCAGTGTAACAACTCATATATGTCAGAATATACTGCTGCATAAGTACTTTCGCATACCAGTCATCACTACTTTCGGACCAGCCCCCTGTTCCTTTATGCAGACTTCGCCCGGACACTCTGGCTGATGTATCAATACTGTTTCCTGACACCGTGCTATCATCAACCACCTGCGATAATATGCCTGATGCCTTTACTTTCTGCACCTTGACCAGCGGATTTTCTATTGCATTACCGCCTTCTGTGCTTTCTGCCTTACTTTCTGACGTCTGCTTTGTTTTCGAAACCGATGAATGTGCACTGTAAGCTCTTGGCGGTGACGACCTCGCTATGCTTTTGCCTCCGCCTTCATGAGCTGCATTATCCTTTAAGGCTTTTAACGCACTATCTATTTTACTGTCATCATACTCACCCGCAGACTTGTTTTCATTCAATGAGCTATACTGACTGTAAAGATTTTTGACTGTTTCATAACCAATATTTTTCTTCATATATGAGACAACCGCATTTGTATACACATCACCACCATCATCCGTCATAAGCACATATTTCATGGATTCGAGCTCATCCATTGACAACCTTAGCATACTGGTGCCGTTTACAATAGTACCCCCGGCAAAAGCTCCTGAATCGCTTATCTTAAAATTGTCAGTCGTAAGCTTCTTCATATACGACTTGACATTTTCGATATCCACATTGCCCATTGCGTCACTTCCGGCGTCATACGCTAACAGATGGTATTCATCCCACAATGGTCTGCAATACTGTGCAAAAACTGACTCTGCTACAGCCTCTGAATTCATGCATGCTATATTGGTAAGTGTCAGATTCCTGCCGGCTTCCAGTACAGTAAACAGAAACTGTGACACCAGCATGAGAAGCATTGTGGCAAATATCGTTATACTGCCTCTCACACTTTACCAGCCTCTCTTGAGATTGTCTGAAAGATATTGTTTACAAGCGTCGTAAGCTGCTTCTTAAAAATCAGCACCAGACCGATTAACACGACAATTATCAGTATCATTTCCACTACTCCTGCGCCATCCTCATCTAATAAAAAATTCTTAAATCCTAACATAATTTTTCCTTTCTATATCTTAAAATCAATGATTGCGGGTGCTATTACTATTGCTATGACTATAGCCATCATAATCATCATCGGCATAAGCATTTTGGTGCCGGCCTCTTCACCCAGCTTTAAGGCTAAAAGCCTCCTCTCATCAAATGCATCCTCCGATTCCTTCTCGAGCATTTCACATACACCCTTACTTCCTTTGTGAATACTCTGTAAAATAATGCGTACAAGCTTCTGATAGCATGGCAGCTTTACTCTTTCCGCAAAACCTGCGTATGCTTTTCTGCCTGTCACGCCATCTGAGATTTCTCTCTCCGTCACAAGCATTTCCTCGTAAGCGGGCATAATATTCTCATCATTATTTTTCCGCTTATCAAGATAACGGGCGGTAATCCTATTCCATGCCTGCTCCACAGTCATTCCTGAACCCATCAAAACTGCCATTTTGCTGACTATCTCCGGATATTCGAGCTGCAGTTGTATATTTCTCTCCTTCTGCGCCGTCTTCTTTTTTTCCTTTTTCTCAAGCACCAGAAGAACTATAACAACAACTTCAAGCATGGCTATTTTAGCTGCCGTATTGCTTTTTTCCTGCGACCAGCTAAGCTTTACTCCATCTACTTCATCCGGCAGTGTAAGCTTTTTAGTGCCTGTCTTTGACATCTCACTGTCAATATGTCTGTTGATACCCTTTATGAGTCGCTCGCCTGCGTCCAGTTCATCCGGAAATACCACAAATGAGAAATCATACAGCTGTCTGTGTTCGCCACAGGAAAGCTCAACACTTGCGCTAATCAGCTTTCCCTGTTCATCATCAGCCTCCTCAAATGCATCCTGGTTCACATCTCCATTAATATCAACCACATCATAATCACTCAGTGTCCACTCTGCCTCCACAGCTCCCGATGCATATGCATCCTTCATAATCACATGCCCTCTGACCTGTTCCACACTCTGATTCTCTTCACAAAAGCTGTCGTCTATCTCTTTTTTTGCCTGTGTAAACAGCTCATTCGCCTGTTTCTCCGAAGGCTGCTCCTCCCTAACCTTCAGCTGATAGCTGTAATCCTCATCGAGTCCATCCGCATTTAGCACCAGGTCATATACTGCATCTCCGTCACCTGTATCATTGCGTATAAGTGTATTATCAGTTATAGCATTTGACGACATGTCCATGATAAAAGCAAAAACTAAAACTATAACAAATAATGCTGCTATTCTAAGCCTCTTTCCTCCCGTCATATGCCTATTCCTACCTGTAAAAATTTCTTTGCCAGTTTAATTGCCCCTGCATAGGCTAAAAGACAGGTACTCATAAAGATTACCCCGATCAGGTTTCCATATAGTGCAGACATATAGTCTCTTGAAGACAGCTTTAAAAATGCCAAAAGAAATATCGGAATATAGTTCATAGTCTTTTGCTCAAGTCTTTTGGCAGAAACCGCAACCTCTATCTGTCGGTTGGTATCATACTTTGTCCACATCCTGTAAGTGGTAGACTCTATGATATCCACAAATCTGCCGCCGCTTCTCTTTGCAAATGAGAAAATATCAGAAAAATTGACTATATCCTCCAGACCGCTTCTATGAGCAAATTCTGACAGCACCGCCTCAAATGTCTGATTCATCTTTATCTGCCTGTTCATCTCCTGTATCTCAGACAGCATAAGCGAATCATTCCCATACATGAGCTCCATCTCTTTTTCAGCCTCCTGCCATGCATTCTCCACAGAGTATCCGGCCAGCATATTCGAGCTCAATACCTTAAGTACATTCATAAACTCTTCATTTAGTTTTTCCTTTTGTCTTCTGACACCCTCCTGCCTGCACAGCTTTGCACAATACGCAAACACCGCCGGAAAAGCAATAACAACAATAGGACTGTCATAAAACAAATATGCGATAATCACTGTGGCAGCCATACTTTTTATGAAAACAATCCCCCAATCCTTTATGGACATGGAATATCTGCTGTAATCCATATAATCAAACCCTTCATAACTGTTCAGTAACATATATTCCTATACTGACAGCTACAGCCTTTCTTACTTTAAATGCCACATAACAGCCTATACACTAAGCCCTGCTGCCATAAGCTTGTCGGTGTGACAAAGTGTCCCTTCTTTCTTTAAAAAGCCCTGTATCCTCCCACTGTCCAAAACAGCGGTTTCCTCAAAACGATACAGCGTATGCAGCACAATTTCACCATCCATAAATCCATCCACCTCTGATATCTCAAGGACTCTCCTGCTTTTATCCCTCAGCCTGCCAAGCTGGACAATAATATCTATTCCGGATGCTATCTGCTGCCGTATCGCATTGAGTGGGAAATCCTGACCTTGAAGCACCATAGTCTCAATTCTTGAAATGATATCATGTGGTGAATTGGCATGGCCGGTGGACAACGAGCCGTCATGTCCTGTATTCATAGCCTGAAGCATATCAAGCGCCTCTGCACCTCTGCACTCGCCCACTATTATCCTGTCCGGTCTCATACGAAGAGCCGTCCTGATAAGATCTCTTATTGTAATTGGAGTAACCCCATCGGTATTTGCATTTCTGGTCTCAAGCCTTACTATATTTTTAGCTCCCAGAAGCTGCAGCTCCGCTGAGTCTTCAATTGTAATAATTCTCTCATCATCAGGAATATATTGTGACAGAGCATTCAGGAATGTCGTTTTCCCGGAGCCTGTACCACCTGAAATAAATATATTGTATTTGGCCTGCGTCAGTATCTGTAGAAGCCTTGCCACCTCCGGCGAGAGAGCTTCTATCTCAACAAGCCTCTCCATGCTCATAGGATGCTCCGGAAACTTTCTGATTGATACAGCCGAG
>ENA-OPBD01001582-OPBD01001582.1-human-gut-metagenome-genome-assembly--contig:-NODE-1582-length-10275-cov-1.773092_pt1 | contig 10275 bp, 8 predicted proteins | sample MGYA00241062_ERZ501440 | MGnify/ENA primary metagenome ERZ501440 (study PRJEB25962, sample SAMEA2042628) | human gut metagenome | biome: human gut; feature: human-associated habitat; material: faeces...
TGGGTGGCGGGCATTACGGTGGTGATGGGACTTATCCGTCAGGTCCCTTCCGGTCATCCGGCAGATATGCTTGGCTTTTCACGAATGCTTTCGGCATGGCCTTTTGTATTGCTTTATATCTGGATGATGACTGTACTGGGGTTGACTACGCTTCGTGCCGGATTTCCATTCAGATGGAAGAAGCTTGCTTTCCTTTTGAACCATGCCGGGCTGTTCATTGCCCTGATTACGGCAACTTTGGGAAATGCCGATATGCAGCGGCTGAAAATGACCACCCGGATAGATAATGCCGAATGGCGTGCAATGAATGAGCACGGTAAATTGATAGAACTTTCGCTGGCCATTGAACTGAAAGACTTCACGATTGACGAGTATCCTCCGAAACTGATGTTGATTGATAATGAAACTGGACGTACATTGCCAGAGAAAGCACCGGAACATTTGTTGCTGGAAGAAGGTGTTACGGATGGACGACTGGTCGATTGGTTGGTGACTATCCGGCAAACGATTCCCTGGGCGGCTTCTGTGGCTACGGAAGATACGGTGAAGTTTACCGAATTCCATTCGATGGGAGCCACGTACGCCGTTTATTTGCAGGCTATCAATCAAAAGACGAAAACTGCAAAGGAGGGGTGGGTAAGTCTACCGTTTCTGCAAATCTGGCAGTTGCTTTGGCTAAGTTGGGCTACAAAGTCGGTTTACTCGATGCCGATATCTTCGGTCCTTCCATGCCGAAGATGTTTCAGGTGGAAGACGCCCGTCCGTATGCGGAGAAGATTGATGGACGTGATCTGATTATTCCGGTAGAGAAATACGGTGTGAAACTGCTTTCTATCGGTTTCTTCGTTGATCCTGATCAGGCTACACTTTGGCGCGGCGGTATGGCGAGCAATGCATTAAAACAGCTGATTGGTGATGCTGACTGGGGTGATCTTGATTATTTTCTGATTGATCTTCCTCCCGGCACAAGTGACATTCATCTGACCGTTGTTCAGACATTGGCTATGACAGGGGCGATTGTTGTCAGCACTCCGCAGGCAGTTGCTTTGGCGGATGCCCGTAAGGGAATCAATATGTTCACCAATGATAAGGTAAATGTGCCCATTCTCGGTCTGGTTGAGAATATGGCATGGTTTACTCCTGCCGAACTTCCTGAAAATAAATACTATATCTTCGGCAAAGAAGGTGCCAAGAAACTGGCTGAAGAGATGAATGTTCCTTTGCTGGGACAGATTCCTATCGTGCAAAGTATCTGTGAAGGAGGAGATAATGGTACTCCTGTCGCATTGGATGAAGATTCCGTGACCGGACGTGCGTTCCTTTCCTTGGCAGCTAGTGTTGTCCGTCAGGTAGATCGTCGGAATGTGGAAATGGCTCCTACCAAGATTGTAGAGATGCATAAATAAGAGTTCGTAAAGCATTAACGATTCGTTCATGGATTGTTGACGGAAAGGGCAAAATGATTTATAATAAATACATTATTAAAATGGTCGGAAAGGACGGGGTGATATTATGAAATTAGTATTTATTGGGGCTGACCATGAAGTTACGGGAAGCTGTCATTACATGGAAGTTGGAGATAAAAAATTCTGCGTGGACATTGGTATGGAGCAGGGACAGGATTTGTTTGAAAATCAGGAGATTCCGGTAAATCCATCAGAAATTGATTTTATTTTGCTGACGCACGCACACATAGACCACACGGGGCTTCTTCCGATGCTGTTTGCCAGAGGATTCCGCGGTCAGGTATACGCAACAAAAGCGACAGTGGATTTGAGCCAGATTATGCTTCGTGACAGTGCACATATCCAGCAGTTTGAGGCAGAGTGGCGGAACCGGAAAGCAAGACGTTCCGGCGGTGAAATTTATGAACCTTTGTATACGATGGAAGATGCCTTAGGTGCGATTCGACTGCTGGTTCCGTGTGAGTATGATAAAAAAGTTACGATTTGCGATGAGGTTACCATTCGATTTACTGATGTGGGACATTTACTTGGTTCCTCTTCCATTGAAGTATTTGCAAAAGAGGGTGAAGAGGAACGAACGGTTGTCTTTTCCGGTGACCTTGGAAATACACACAAACCGATTCTCAGAGACCCGATTTATACAAAAGCGGCAGATTATGTTGTTATGGAATCTACATACGGTGACAGACTGCATGGGGAAGAAGCACCGGATTATGTTGGAGAGCTGGCAGCAATTATTGAAAGCACTTTCCGCCGTGGCGGTAATGTGGTAGTGCCGTCCTTTGCAGTCGGCAGAACACAGGAGATATTATATTTCTTACGTCAGATTAAGGAGCAGCAGTTAGTGAAGACGCATCCGGATTTTGAAGTGTATGTGGATAGTCCGCTCGCTGTGGAAGCAACGAATATTTTCGGTAAAAATGTTCAGCAGTGTTTTGATGAAGAAGCAAAAGCACTTGTAGAAAAGGGAATTAACCCAATTGGATTTCCGGGGTTGAAATTGTCTATAACAAGCGATGATAGTAAGGCAATTAATTTTGACCAACAGCCAAAAGTTATTTTGTCGGCATCCGGTATGTGTGAGGCAGGTCGAATCCGCCATCATTTGAAACATAACTTATGGCGTCCGGAGAGTACGATTGTGTTTGTTGGTTATCAGACCAGAGGTACATTAGGACGTGCACTGCTTGAGGGGGCAAAAGAAGTAAAACTGTTTGGTGAAGTGATTGAGGTCAAAGCAGAGATTACGAAAATTGCCGGCATCAGCGGGCATGCAGATAAAAATGGATTATTAAAATGGATTAACAGTTTTACGGAGAAACCGCCAAAACGTGTTTTTGTCGTTCATGGAGAGGATAAGGTATGCGATGAATTTGCGAGAACACTTACCGATTCCGGTTATAACGCTGTGGCACCGTACAGTGGTACAGTTTTCGACTTGATACAGGGCGAGTTTGTAAAAGAAGCACTTCCGGTTGCTGTGAAGAAGAAAGCGGCAGCGAAGAAACGTTCCGGCGATATGTTCCAGCGTCTATTGACGGCAGGACAGCGTCTGATTTCGGTAATTCGTAAGAATGAGGGATTGAGCAATAAGGATACGGCGAAGTTCACAGACCAGATTCAGGCACTTTGTGATAAGTGGGACCGTCCGTAATTAGAAAAAGAAGAAGAGGAGGTGAGGTTGTGACCACACAGGAAAGTCGTGAACAAGAGATTAAACGGCTCAATGCAGAAAAGGTAAAGCAGATTGCTTTATGTCATTTTTATTCTTATTATGTCAGACATAATATGTCAGACATGCTGGCGTATGTTGGTGAGGATGTAACGTGGCTTGGCTCGCAATCTAATTTTGTGGCACACAACCGTCAGGAGTTTGAAAACCTTCTGGAGAGAGAAATAAAAAAAGTACCAAAGCAATGTGTTATGAAAGTGATATCGGCAGATGTCAGTCAGGTTTCCGGAAATTGTTATCAGGTGACCGGAGAATTGGAACTGCGTCTGCCGGTGCAGGATAATGTTTATTATACGAATTTGCGTTTTTCTATGATGATTTGTAAAGAGGATGGGAAGTTTTCCATTGTATCAATACATACATCCACGATTGGAAAATCTGTTTTGTGGGATGACACACAGGTACTAAAAGAGAGGCAGAAACAATTTTCAGAAGAAGGCGGAGAAAATATACAGGATCCGGTAACAGGTGTGTTTCAATTAGGAGCATTTAAAGAGCGGGCTGCCAGACAGTTAGAAGATATTTCAAAAGAAAAAAAATATGCGCTTATTTGTACGGATATCTGTAATTTTGAACGGGTAAACAATTTGTATGGTATGCAGAAGGCAGATAAACTTTTGGCGGATACAGCGAAGATGATTATGGCATCGGGCAAATGTATTTTGTTTTGCTGCCGCAGTGTGGCAGACCATTTTGTAGCACTTGCCCGTTATCAGGATTTTTCTACATTCCGCAATATGCTCAATGAGTTATGCAACTGTTTTGCAGTGGAAATCGGAAACGAATATTCCGATGCCTATCCTCGGCTTGGTATCGGTGTTTACCGCATTGACAAGGAACATCCGCCGATTCAGAAGATGGTTGAGTATGCCAATCTTGCCAGAAAAAGTCTGCGGACAAACACGACTACCCATATTGCTGTGTATGACGAGAGAGTGTACACGCAATTGATTCGTGCAGGAAAAATTGAGCAGAGCATGAAAAATGCGATGGCTCAACATGAGTTTAAGGCATTTATACAGCCAAAATATAATTTGGAAACCGGACAGATTGTAGGTGCCGAGGCGTTAGTACGATGGATTCGGGAAGACGGCTCAATGATTTACCCGGATGATTTTATTCCGATTTTTGAAAAAAATGGTTTTATTGTTGAATTGGACTTTTTTATCCTTGGCGAAGTGTGTCGCATGATTCAGAGACGGCTTCAGGAAAAAAGACATTGTGTGCCGATTTCGATTAACCAGTCGCGTGTCTTATTGCAGGAAAAAGATTATGTGAAGCGAGTGGCGGACATTTTGAAAAAATATGATACGCCGCCTCGTTATATCGAGTTAGAGTTGACGGAACGGATTTTTAGGGATGATTTGACAGATTTGGCGAAGATGATGGGAGAACTTCGGAATCTTGGCATCCGCTGGTCTATTGATGATTTTGGAACGGGGTATTCTTCTCTTAATTTATTGAAGGAGTTACCGGTTGACATCATTAAAATTGACAAGTCGTTTTTAGACGAGACAGAGAGTTCCGAGACGAGTAAAATTATTATTAGAAAAACGGTGGAACTGACACAGGAACTGGATAAAACCGTTGTCTGTGAAGGGGTTGAAACAGAAAATCAGGCAGATTATCTTCGAGGCATCCGCTGTGACATGGCGCAGGGATATTTGTATGCAAAACCGATGCCGATGGAAGAGTTTGAAAAATTGCTGGATAAGGAGATATACGGATGAAAAAGGCAGGAAAATTAATTATTGTGACGTTGCTTATCTTGTTCGGATTGACGGCCGGAGCGTATTTTTTGCTCAAAGGACGCGAAGGCGGTCCGTCGAACGAATTTAAAAGCCGTATGGCAAAAGAGCAAAGTGATAATCAGGAGGACCGTGCCTATCAGTATGATATGCCGGATAAAGCTACGGTTTTAGCAACGGACGGCGAAGATAAAAATGTTCTTAATTTTGAGTCAAATTCCGTGTATCAGGTTTCGAATTCTAATGAAGCAAGAGCACGTTTAGACCGGTTGATTAAGCGTACCGATGCGGATTTTGATAATCCGATTATAGCGAAAAATCCATTTGGTACGATGGAAAATAGTTTTTATTTTTATTTTCACACTTCATTCCGCTGTATGGTACGGTATACCATCACGGTTGATGATGAAACGATTTCAGACCATATCCGTTATGTCAATAACGGACAGGAAAACAATTTAGCCAAAGAACATGAATTTCTGGTGGAAGGTCTGCTTCCGGGGAAAACGAATTTTATTGTGATGGAATTAGTTGATTCAACCGGAAATACGAGAGAGACAAAAAACTATCAGTACACAACAGCGGGCAGTCCGTCCGGCATACCACAAAAGATTACGGTAAGTGATGGCTATTCCAAATCTACGTTAGCAAACGGTATGTATTATGTTTTTCCATCCGGGACACCGTGGATTGCAGCTTATGATAATAAAGGAATTCTGCGTGATTTGATTCCGACAGAGTCATTTCATGGTCACCGCATAACGGTTTCGGATGATTGCATTCTTTATCAGATTTCAGAAGATAAGGTGGCGAAAGTATCTGCTCTTGGCAGGGTGACGGGCGTCGTTCAGATGAAAGGCTATGGAAAAATCTGTGATTTTTCTTACGACGGATATGATGAAGTATACTGGCTTGGAAAGAAGAAAAAAAATGAGTATTTACTGGCAACATCTTTCCAGACAGGGAACACACGGGTTGTGTACCGGTTTAAGAAAGATATTCAGACCGGTTCATTGACTGTGCCGCAAAGTGGTTCGATTGGCGTGGTGGCAAAGAATCCTTCCGGGGTAATTTATTTGGATGCCATTACGGCGGAAAAACCTAAGATTTCTTTTGTTGTCGGAAAAAAGGCGGCATGGAAAAAGGTAACAGCAAAGAAAAAGATAAATGATAATAAGAAATTTACCGGTTGGAATACAAAAGAATCTATGCTTTTATCGCAGGAAAACGAAACAATACCTGCGATGTTGGTGCAGGAGGAAAATCAGTATCTTGCTGTTGAGTGGCAGGCGGATGTGGCAAAGAAGACGGTGCAGAAAAAAGCGTCGGCCACGGCAGTTGAGGCAAAAAGCGGAAGCTTGTTACAAAAGTGTGGAAATAATTATGTGATTGTTTGCGGCACGGCAGGAACCTATTTGGAAATGGGGTCCGACGGTAAAGCGATTCGCCGGTATAACTATGGAAGCGGACTGGATTCGGTGCAGAAACTGACGCTTTCCGGTATGTATTTCTATGGAATCTAAAAAAGTTGTCCATAGGAATAAAAAATGGTTGAGATTATATGCGCAAAAGATGTATAATGGGCATATGATATAAAATTACTTTTAGGAGGGTATACGCAATGAAATTTTTTGTTGACACAGCGAAAATTGAGGACATCAAAAAAGCAAATGAGATGGGGGTTATTTGTGGTGTTACTACGAATCCATCCCTGATTGCCAAAGAGGGCGGAAGAAGTCAGGAAGATGTATTGAAAGAAATCGCATCCATCGTTGATGGTCCAATCAGTGGTGAGGTAAAAGCAACAACTGTAGATGCAGAGGGTATGATTGCAGAAGGTAGAGAAATTGCAAAACTTCACGAGAACATGGTAGTTAAAATTCCGATGACAGTAGAAGGATTGAAAGCAACAAAGGTACTTGCTTCTGAGGGAATTAAATGTAATGTTACATTGATTTTCAGTGCCAATCAGGCACTTTTGGCAGCAAGAGCAGGAGCTGCTTATGTATCTCCATTCTTAGGACGTCTGGATGATATTTCCCAGCCTGGTATTGATTTGATTCGTGACATCGCAGAAATCTTTTCCGTACATGGGATTGAGACAGAAATCATCGCAGCTAGCGTAAGAAATCCAATTCATGTTACGGATTGTGCATTGGCAGGTGCTGATATCGCTACAGTACCATATGGTGTTATTGAGCAGATGACAAAACATCCATTGACTGATATCGGTATTGAGAAATTCCAGAAAGATTATATTGCTGTTTTTGGTGAATAATTTGGTGAGTAATAAAAAGGAGATTGATTATGAATAAGTTAGAACTTCAGAAAATGGCTGTTGAAGTTCGTAAGGGGATTGTAACTGGGGTTCATAGTGCAAAATCAGGCCACCCGGGCGGCTCCTTGTCAGCAGCAGACATTTTTACTTATCTTTTCTTTGAAGAATTGAATATTGACCCTAAAAATCCGGACAAAGCAGACCGCGACCGTTTCGTGCTTAGCAAAGGACATACGGCTCCCGGCTACTATGCAGCACTGGCAAACCGTGGATTTTTCCCGGTTGAGGATTTGACGACACTTCGCCATGTTGGTTCCTATTTGCAGGGACATCCGGATAAAAAGCATATTCCTGGTGTGGATATGTCGAGCGGTTCTTTGGGACAGGGAATTTCGGCAGCAGTCGGAATGGCGTTGTCCGCTAAATTAAGTAATGATGATTATCGTGTTTACACACTTCTCGGTGACGGTGAAATTCAGGAAGGACAGGTTTGGGAAGCAGCGATGTTTGCCAGCCACAGAAAACTGGATAATTTTGTTGCCATCGTGGATAATAACGGCTTACAGATCGACGGTGCAGTTGATGATGTATGTTCACCATATCCGATTGATGAGAAATTCAAAGCATTTGGTTTCCATGTAATCGAAGTGGATGGTCATGATTTTGATGCCTTAAAGGCAGCTTTTGATGAAGCAAAACAGACCAAAGGACAGCCTACGGCTATTATTGCAAAAACCGTTAAAGGAAAAGGCGTTTCCTTCATGGAAAATCAGTGTAGCTGGCATGGTACTGCACCAAATGATGAGCAGTATGCACAGGCTATGGAAGAATTAGAGAAAGCAGGTGAGTCTTTATGTCAGAAGTAAAAAAGATTGCTACTCGTGAGAGTTATGGTAATGCATTAGCAGAACTTGGCGCAGAATTTGATAACCTCGTTGTACTGGATGCAGACCTGGCAGCAGCGACTAAGACAGGAACTTTCAAGAAAGCCCACCCGGAACGGTTCATTGACTGCGGAATCGCAGAGAGCAACATGATCGGTGTGGCAGCCGGACTGGCAGCAGCGGGAAAAGTGCCGTTTGCAAGTTCCTTTGCCATGTTCGCGGCAGGACGTGCCTTTGAGCAGATCAGAAACTCCGTCGGATATCCGCACCTGAATGTGAAGATCGGAGCTACCCATGCAGGGATCTCCGTCGGGGAAGATGGTGCAACCCATCAGTGCAACGAGGATATCGCCCTGATGCGGACCATTCCGGGAATGGTCGTGATCAATCCTTCCGATGATGTAGAGGCAAGGGCAGCCGTACAGGCAGCTTATGAACATCAGGGACCGGTCTATATGAGATTCGGACGTCTGGCTGTACCAGTGATCAACGATGAAGATTACAAATTCGAGATCGGAAAAGGTAAAGTCTTAAGAGAAGGAACAGACGTAGCGATCATTGCTAATGGATTATGTGTTGCTGAATCCTTAGATGCAGCTGAGAAATTAGCAGCAGAAGGAATCAATGCTCAGGTGATCAATATGGCAACTGTAAAACCATTAGATACAGAACTTGTATTAGAAGCAGCGAAAGCAACTGGTAAAGTTGTTACAGTAGAAGAACATTCTGTGATCGGTGGATTAGGAAGTGCTGTATGTGATGTATTATCTGAACAGCTTCCAACACCAGTATTAAAGATCGGTGTGAATGACGTATTCGGACATTCAGGACCAGCAGTAGAACTGATCAAAGAATTCGGATTAGATGGTGACAGTATCGCTGCCAAGGTAAAAGAATTTGTAAAATAGATTTTCTTTTAAGCATAATAAACCAAGAATAAAAAGCAGTACACTTGTTTTTGTAGCAGGTGTACTGCTTTTGTGTTATGATGAAAATGATTTTAGGATCAAAACAATTTACAAAAAGGAGAGGTGAATGAATATGTGGACAAGAAGTGAATTGAAGGAACGAGGGAAGGCAGCACTGCATCGCAATTATTGGATCGTTGTGCTTGCAACACTTGTAGTGACAGCATTAACGGGAGGAACTGGTAATGCAGCAGGGAATGGTTCCCTGCAGGAAGGAAGTAATATAGCAGCAGGAAATGGTGATGCGGCATCAAGTTTGATACAAACATTATTTTCGTTTTTTGGAGTTGCAGGTGATATGATCTATAAAAATCTGATAGGTCCGATGTATAATGGAATGTATGTGTCATTTATTCTGATCTTGATCATAACAGCCTTTAGTGTAGGTTTGTTGTTTAAGATTTTTGTAGGAAACCTGTTTGAAGTTGGAGGCTGTCGTTTTTATGAGGAGAACAGCGAACATAAGACAAGAATCGCATTGATCGTTGATGGATTCCTCAATGGTGCATACTTAAGAAATGTTGCTACGATCTTTTGCAGGGATCTTTATACAGTGCTGTGGACGTTGTGTTTAATTATACCAGGAATCGTGAAAAGTTATGAATATAAAATGATCCCTTACATTCTTGCGGAAAACCCTCGGATATCAAGGAAGAGAGCGTTTGAGATCAGTAAAAATATGATGGATGGAGAAAAATGGAATGCATTCGTACTTGATCTGTCATTTATCGGATGGAATCTGTTATCAACGATCACATTTGGGATTGTAGGAGTTTTATATGTGAATCCGTATGTTAATACAACATGGGCAGAATTTTATAAAGTCATGAGGGAAAACGCATTGGAAACAGGAAATGCAACAAGAGAAGAACTGATCGGGCTTAGAAAAGAAGCAGATATTTAAGAAAACTTCATGGATTCTATATTTGATAGACGATCGTAATCATGGTATAATGTCAGGTGGTAAAAACAAAAACGATACGATGCAAGGAGTATTAAGATGGGAAAATATTTTGGAACAGACGGGTTCCGTGGAGAAGCAAATATAAATTTAACTGTAGAACATGCATATAAAGTCGGACGTTATATTGGATGGTATTTTAACCAGAAGTCAAGTAGCAGAGCAAAGATTGTCATCGGTAAGGATACAAGAAGAAGCAGCTATATGTTTGAGAATGCTTTAGTAGCAGGATTGACAG